>WNFL01059346.1_pt3 | contig 20912 bp, 26 predicted proteins | sample 5400361 | NCBI WGS metagenome assembly WNFL01 (sample SAMN13153351, study PRJNA577476) | soil metagenome | isolation source: 40 cm soil on Douglas fir-dominated hillslope | place: USA:California | collected 2013-09-17
GTGCCCGCGGCGCGCGAGCTCCTGCTCGAGCCGCGAGCCCTCCGCGCGCGCGAGCCGCGCCGCCACCGCGCTCCGGAGCTGCAGCAGCGCGACCCCGAGGACCAAGGCCACCGCCAGGCGCGCCACGAGGGTTCGCCACGGGGCCTCGACGAAGACGTACACCGGCACCGCCGCGAGCAGCACGACCCCACCCAGCGCGGCCCCGCGAATGGCGACGGGGGCGAGGAGCCGGTCACCGCGCACGGGCCGCGTCCTCCTCGAGCGCGGTGCCGATCTCGTCCAGGCAATCGCAGGCCGCGTCCCGCGCCTCCGGCCCGACCGGGTGGGCGCTGAATCGCGCGATCTCGAAGAGCGCGGTGAGGCGCCCCACCGGCGCCGCCGCCACCGGGAGCCGCGCGAGCGTGGTCCGCATGAACTCGGCCGGCGTCTGCCACACCGCGCGCGGGGCCCGGGCCCCCGCGAGCGCGCGCTCGAAGCGGCCGTACGCGCGGATGATCGCGACCCGCGCGTCGGGCTCGCGCCGCAGATCGGCCTGGATGCGCGCGAGGGTCTCGGACCCCGCGGGCGCGCGGCCCGGGCCCCCCCGCTCCGCCCACCACGCCTCGATCCGGTCGGCCAGCGCGACCAGGACCATGAGCGCGAAGATCCCGAGCGTGACCAGGACGAGCACCGCCGCGATCGCCAGGTCGAGCGAGGGGATCGAGGTGGGCGGCTTGTCGGCCAGGGTGAAGAGATCGAGGAGTCCCGCGATCGCCGCGAAGGCCTTCTCGATCGGCTGACCGTCGGGCCCGGCCCAGCGCTGGACGAGATACCAGCCCACCACCACCAGCAGGAGCGGGAGCAGGGCGACAACCGTGGCCGCCCACGGCGCGAGCGGCCGCGACGCCCGCGCGGGGCCCGCCGTCTCGTCGGTCGGGCGCCGGCGCTGCAGCGCCAGCAGGATGACCGCGGACAGGGCGAGCAGGCCGAGCACCAGCACCCGCACCACGTCCGGCAGCCGGATCACCAACTTCGCGCCGGGGACGCCCGCGGGGGCCGGCAAGGGCCCCACGGTCGCGGCCAGCACGAGCAGCAGGCCGGTGGCGATCACCGCGCCCGCGCCCAGCCGGACGGGCATGCCGGAGCGGGCCGGTGACGGGGTCGTCATGCCGCTGCGGATGATGCCGCCGTCGGGCGCCGCGGTCAACCGGCGCTTGCCGCTACCGCGGACCGGTCGCCGGGCGTCCCCCGCGCATCACGCCCGGCCCATCCGGGCCTGGACGTCGGTGATCTCGTCGGCGCTGGCGCCCATGTGGGAGAGGATCACCTGCCACTGCGTCTTGGTGATCTCGTCGGTCCGGATCTCGGGCGGACCCAGCACGCGGGTACCGAACGCGGCGAGCCAGGCGGTCTTGAGGAGCGGGGTGTCGCGGTCGAACAGCTTGCCGAGGATGAAGCGTCCCCGGCATTCGATCGAGACTCCGCACGCCTTGTAGTCGCGCTCGTCCCACAAGGCACTCAAGCCGAGCCCCCGCGCAGGCATTGCTACCGGCTAGAACGTCCCGCCGTCGTGCCCGTACGCTCCTTGTCGAGCTTGGCCTTGAGTCCCCGCTCCGCCTGGCCGATGGCGCCCTGCTTGGTCTTGCCCTCGAAGAGGGCGAAGAACGTGCCGGGGCCGGGACGGCGCGGCTGCGCGTTGGCGCGGATGAAGTAGAGCTCGGCCACCACTCGGGTGGCCTCGGTCCGCACGATGATCGTGTACTTCACGTCCCCGTAGGTCCGCTCGGGCAGGCGTTCGCGCACGACGGTGCCCGCCTCCCGCTGCTCGATCACCTGCCGGATCCCGGCCTCGGCCTGCTTGAGCGCGGCGTCCGAGGTCTCGTCCACGATGGAGACCTCCGGGCCGGAGGGCGAGAGCCTCGCGTGCGCCTTGAACACGTTCTCCTCGATCGCTTCCAGCTCCAGGGTATAGGTCAGGCCCTTGTAGATCCGGTTCCCCATGAAGTGGCGTCGCGCCATCACTCGATTCCTGCCCCCCATGCTCGTTCTCCTCGCTCACCCGCCTCGGCTTCCCGCATCGGTAATCGGCCGCCGACCGTCATGTTCCCGCCCCGAGGCACGCCACCTTCTTGCGCGCGCACGCGCCGCAGACGCTGGCGGGTGCGTGGGTCAGCGGGTCGGGCGCCTTGAAGATCTCGTCCATCACCTCCACGACCTCCCGCGTCGTGTAGCTCCGGTCCAGGTGATCCTTGGCCATCTTGACCAGGCACCGCGAGCACAGGAACTTCCCCCGGCAATCGCCCCGGAGGAGGCTGTCGACGACCCGCCGGATGAAATCTCCCCCCGTGAAGATCGTCGCGGCCATTCAGCTCCTTCGCCCGTTCGCCCGCGCCCCGGTCCGGGCGCCCCGGGCCAGCGCGGCGGGCCGGCGGCCCCGGCTCCGGACCTCCCGCACCGCCCGCATCTGGACCTCGATGTTGGTCAAGAGGGGCCGGTCGCGCTCTCGCCGCAGCCCCTCGTCGATGAGCGCGCGCAGCACCATCTGCAGGCTCACCGGGCCCTTCAGCTTGGTCATCGCCTCGCCGGCGAACATGCGCGCCCGGTCGAGGACGTCTTGGGGGAGAATGAGCAGGACCTTGGCTCTGTCCTCGAACATCGCCGCCTCCTCCCGGAACTCAGGCCCGCATTCACGCGACAAGCCCGCAGGAATATACGTTGTTGTTGTTATTTAACTTATATCATACATGCATGGTGCTCGGCAATCCGGTGGCGGTCTCCGAGCGAGGAGAGAGCCCGCTGGACCCACGGGGACACCCAAGTTCGCGCAGATCGCGACCACGGTGGCCCCGATGTCGCCCACCCTGCTCTACCCCCTCGACGCCGCGGGCAGCGTGTGGCTCTTCAACTTCGCGAAGAAGAAGTGGGGCCGCCTCTCCAACGACCGCGAGATCCAGGGCCGCCCGGACGCGAGAAAGGCCGGGCCCCCCGAAGGGAGCCCGGCCTTCTGTTTGACGCGGGGTTCTCGTCAGGCCTTCCGAACGTTCGCGGCCTGGAGCCCCTTCGGGCCCTTGGTCACTTCGAACTCGACCTTGTCGCCCTCGGCCAGGCTCTTGAAGCCCTGGGCCTGAATGGCGTTGAAATGCACGAAGACGTCCTCGCCACCCTCCTGGGTGATGAAGCCGTAACCCTTCGCATCGTTGAACCACTTGACCGTGCCCTGTGCCATTGAACCTACCTCTTATTCTGAGGCTTGCGCCTCGGTGAAACCCCGCCACCATGGCAGGGGTGCCCTCCAGGAGTGGAGGGCAAACAAAAACGCCGAGCGGCTTGATACCCGCGCGGCGTTAGTCGCGAATCGTCTTCGTCAGCTTGCTGTGACCGAAAGCCGGGTGAATCAGCACCGGGGCCCACAATACAGGCCGTTCTCCCGCCTGTCAAGCAATAACGCGGAGCGGGTGGCCCGGGCGCGGCCCGTCACCTCGACACGCTCTCGGAGAGCGTGTCGATCGTCTTCTTGAACTTCGCGTCCTCCCGGATCATCGCCTCGATCTTGGTGACCGCGTGGAGCACGGTGGTGTGGTCCTTGTCGAAGGCGCGCCCGACCTCGGTGAGCGAGGCGTGGGTGAGCTGTCGGGCGAAGTACATCGCGACCTGCCGGGGAAAGGCCACCGCCTTCGTCCGGGTGCGCGTGCGCATGTCGGCCAGCTTGAGCCCGAAGAATCCGGAGACCGTGCGCTGGATGTGCTCGATCGTGATCACCTTCTCGTCCGCGCCCCAGAGATCGGACAGCACCTCCTGGGCCACGTCCACGCTCATCACGCGGCCGGTCAGGGCGCAGAACGCGGCCATCCGGGTGAACGATCCCTCGATCTCGCGGATGTTGGTCTTGATGCGGCTCGCCATCAGGTAGGCCACGTCGTCGGGCAGCTGGACCCGCTCCAGCTCGGCCCGCTTCTTGAGAATGGCCACGCGGGTCTCGAAGTCGGGCGGCTGGATGTCCGCGATCAGGCCCCACTCGAAGCGCGAGCGCAGCCGTTCCTCCAGCTCGGGGATCTCCTTGGGAGTGGAGTCGGAGGACACCACGATCTGCTTGTGCCCCTCGTACAGATCGTTGAAGGTGTGGAAGAACTCCTCCTGGGTCCGCTCCTTGCCCGCGATGAACTGGATATCGTCGATGAGCAGGAGATCGATGGACCGGTACTTCGCCCGGAACTCCCCGGTGCGGTCGTAGCGGATGGCGTTGATGAGCTCGTTGGTGAAGCGCTCCGACGAGAGGTAGAGCAGCCGGAGCGAGGGGTGGAGGCGGGCCATCTCGTGGCCCACCGCGTGGAGGAGATGGGTCTTCCCGAGGCCGACCCCTCCGTAGAGGAAGAGCGGGCTGTAGGCCGTGCCCGGCAGCTCCGCCACCGCCTGGCAGGCGGCCTGGGCAAACTGGTTGGAGCTGCCGACCACGAACGACTCGAACGTGTAGCGGGGGGTCAGCTCGTCCCGCGCGGCCGGCATGCGCTCCGACGCGAGGGCAGACGCGCGCTCGGGCTCCGCGTCCGCCTCGATGGAGACCTGGGTGTCGACGCCGAGGAGACGGCGCGCGGCGGCCGCGATCGTGTCCGCGTGGTGCTGCCCGATCCAGTCGCGCGTGTACGTGTTGGGCGCGAGGACCCGGAGACGGTTGCCGTCCAGCGCGACGGCCCGACAGGGGCGCAGCCACGAATCGAGGGCGGCCTCGGGCACTTGACCTTCGAGAGCGGTGAGCAGCCGGGACCACAGCGCGTCATGCATGAGTTGCTTTGACCCTAGTGGCGTGGGTCCGCCTTGTCAATCTCGTGTTCGTGCTAGGGTGGACGTGTCGGGCTCCACTCGCGGGTCCGCGAAAGAAGAGGTCCCCAATGGAAGGTCTCCGGCAGATCCAGGTGGTCACGCAGGGTGACGGCTGGCACTTGGTGGGGCTCGATGCCGAAGGCCGCGTCTGGTTCGGCTCGCCGCGTCGCACGACGAAGGGGCGGATGCTCGCCTGGGTCCCGATGGACGAGATCGTGGAGATCGGCGAGCCGCTGGAGCCGACCGTGACCACCGCCCCCGAGTCCATCGATCGGGGAGTCGCGGCGCGCCACTGGCCGGTGAAGCCTCGTCCCTGATCCGCTCCGCCTCCCCACCGCTCGACCATGGTGGTTCGGCACGACCATGCCGGCCTATTGGACGTTGGTCCAATGGCTGCTCCGCCCGCGCATTGTTACGGTTGACCGCACGACGTGCGCCACTCCTCAACCCGACGATGGAGACTGCCATGCTCCCGGAGCTACCGAAGGACGAAGAGCGCCCGGTCTGCCATGGGTGCGGGCAGGCCAAGTTCCTCCCCTACTCCATCCGGAGTGGCGACCCGGCCACCGCCAAGGCGCGCGTCTACTGCTCGATCGCGTGCGCTCAGCTCCACACGCCCGGCTTCACGGGCAAGGACCCGCGGCAATGACCGCGCCGAGGGACTGAGCGCCGCCCCTCGCGTCACTCCACCCCGGCGAGTTCCAGCTCCTGGGCGCGGTGGCAGCCGACGAAGTGACCGGGAGAGAGTTCCTGCCACGCCGGCGCCTGCGTCCGGCATATCTCGATCGCGTGCGGGCAGCGGGGATGGAAGTAGCAGCCGCCCGGCGGCGCGGCCGGATTCGCGACCTCTCCCTGCAGGACGATGCGCTGGGAGCGCAGACGGGGATCCGGCTCCGGCACCGCGGACAGCAGCGCGGCGGTGTACGGGTGCTTCGGCCGGCTGAACAGCTCCGCGGTCGGGGCCAGCTCCACCATCCGGCCCACGTACATCACGGCCACCCGGCTGCTGATGTGCCGCACCACGCTCAGGTCGTGCGCCACGAAGAGATAGGTCAGCCGGAGCTCCGACTGCAGGTCGAGCAACAGGTTGAGGATCTGCGCCTGCACCGAGACGTCGAGCGCCGAGACCGGCTCGTCGGCGACCACCAGGCGCGGGTGCAGGGCCAGCGCCCGCGCGATCCCGATGCGCTGCCGCTCGCCTCCGCTGAACGCGTGGGGGAACCGCCGCATGTACTCCGGCCGCAGCCCCACGCGCCGCAGCAGGTCCGCCACCTGCGCCTCCCGCTCGCGCCGGCTGCGGAGACCGTGGACCAGCAGCGGCTCCCCGACCAGGTCGAGCAGCGTCATGCGCGGGTTGAGCGAGGTGAACGGGTCCTGGAAGATCATCTGCATCTCGCGCCGCAGCGCCCGCAGCTCGGCGGGCCGCAGCGTGCCCATCTCGACCACCGAGCCCTCGGCCGCGCGCATGAAGACCTGGCCCGCGGTCGGCTCGATCGCGCGCAGGATGCAGCGCGCGGTGGTGGTCTTTCCGCAGCCGCTCTCGCCGACGAGGCCCAGGGTCTCCCCCTCGTCGATGTGGAAGTCCACGCCGTCGACCGCGCGGACGTGACCCACCGTCCGCTTCAGGAAGCCCTTCCGGATCGGGAAGAGTTTCTGCAGCCCGGACACCCGCAGGAGCGGCTGGCGGCTCGCGGTCATTCGTAGAGGAAGCAGCTCACCGCGTGGTGGGCGCCCACCGGTCGCAGGGCCGGCGCCTCGCGATCGCACCGGCCGGGCATGAACTCCGGGCAGCGCGGATGGAAGGGGCACCCGGTCGGGCGATCGTACGGGTGCGGCACCGCGCCCGCGATCGGGGTCAGCCGCTCCCGCGTGCGCGACCGGATACGGGGGATCGAGCGCAGGAGCGCCCGGGTGTACGGATGCCGCGGGTCGTGGAAGATCGCGTCGACCGGCGCCTGCTCCACCACCCGGCCCAGGTACATCACCACCACGTCGGTGGCCATCTCCGCGACCACCCCCAGGTCGTGGGTGATCAGCATGATCGCCATCCCGTCTTCCTGCTGCAGTCGCCGCAGCAGATCGAGGATCTGGGTCTGGGTGGTCACGTCGAGCGCGGTCGTGGGCTCGTCCGCGATCAGGAGGGTCGGCTCGCAGGACAGGGCCATCGCGATCATGGCGCGCTGGCGCAGGCCGCCGCTCAGCTGATTGGAGAGCTGATCCACCCGTTCGCCGGGCGACGACACGCCGACCCGCCGCAGCATCTCGATCGCCCGATCGCGCGCGGCCTGCCGGCCGAGCGGCTGGTGCAGCCGGATCGCCTCGATGATCTGGCTCCCGACCGTGTGGACGGGGCTGAACGAGGACATCGGCTCCTGGAAGATCAGCGCGATCTCGGCACCCCGGATCGACCGCATCAGCGTCCCGTTGGGCTCGAGCTTGGCCAGGTCCACCGTCTGCCCCGCTCCGTCGGCGCCGGCCGGTCGCTGGAAGTGGATCGCCCCCTCGACGATCCGGCCCGGCCGATCGACGATCCGCATGATCGATCGGGCCGTGATGCTCTTGCCGCACCCGCTCTCCCCCACGATCCCGAGGGTGGCCCCCGGCGCCATGTCGAAGCTCACCCCGTCCACCGCGCGCACGGTCCCCTCGTCCTGGGTGAAGTACGTCTTCAGATTGCGCACCGACAGCAGGGGCTCAGCGGCCATACGGATCCGCGGCGTCCCGGAGCCCGTCGCCCAGGAAGTTGAAGGCCATCACCGCGACGATCACCGGCACCGCGGGAAGCATGAGCCACGGGGAGATCGCCACCGTCTGGACGTTCTGGGCCTGCTGCAGGAGCACGCCCCAGCTGATCGCGGGGGGGCGCAGGCCCAGGCCCAGGAAGCTGAGCGCGGTCTCGCTGATGATCATCGCGGGCAGGGCCAGGGTGGTGGCCGCGATGATGTGGCTCATGAACGACGGCACCATGTGCACGAAGATCGTCCGCATCTGGCTGCATCCGACCAGCCGGGCCGAGACCACGAAGTCCTCCTCGCGCATCGCGAGGAAGCGGCCCCGCACCACCCGCGCGAGCTCTGTCCACCCGAGGAGGGAGATGATGATCGTGATGGCGAAGTAGACCTGCAGCACCGACCAGTCACGCGGGAGGGCCGCCGCGAGCCCCATCCAGAGCGGGATCGTCGGGATCGAGCGGAGGATCTCGATGATCCGCTGGATGATGGTGTCGGCCACGCCGCCGTAGAACCCGGACAGCCCCCCCAGGACCACCCCCAGGACCAGGCTCACCGTCACCCCGAACAACCCGATCGTGAGCGAGATGCGCGTGCCGTACATGAGCCGCGACCAGAGGTCCCGGCCCTGCACGTCGGTGCCGAGCAGGAACACCGCCGGCGCGGACCCGGGCCCGCCCTCCACCCCGATCAGGTGCCGGGTGGTCGGGATCAGGCCGAAGAGGCGGTACTCGAAGCCCTCCGCGAAGAACCGGAGCGGGATCTTCCGCTCCGGATCCGCCACGTAGACCCGCTTGAAGCTCTGCGGATCGCGCGCGCCCTTCACCCCGTACACGTGGGGGCCGAAGCGCCCTTCGTCGAACCAGTACACGCGCTGCGGGGGCATGAGCGAGCGCTGGGCCTCCGACGCGTTGGGGTCGGCGTAGGCGAGAAAGTCCGCGCCCAGGACGACCAGGTAGAACCCGATCACCACGAGCGCGCTCGCCACCGCCACCTTGTGCTTGCGGAACCGCCACCACATGAGCTGCCACTGCGAGGCGACGAAGACGCGCGGCTCGCGCGGATCGACCACCGCGCTCGGCCCGGGAAGGGGCGCGCTGGTGGGGTCGAGGGCCACCCCGGGCTCGGCCATCACGTCTCCTCGAGCCGGATCCGCGGATCGACCCAGACGAGCAAAATGTCCGAGACCAGCGTGCCGATCACGGTCATGACGCCGAGCAGGAGCACGATCGTCCCGGCCAGAAACATGTCCTGGGCGATGAGGGCCTTCAGGAGCAGGGGCCCGACGGTGGGCAACCCGAGGACCAGCGACACGATGATGCTGCCGGAGACGATGTAGGGCAGCGTGTAGCCGATCGTGCTCGCGAACGGGTTGAGGGCGACACGCACCGGGTACCTCAGGATCACCCGGGCCTCCGGCAGACCCTTCGAGCGCGCGGTCACCACGTAGGGCTTGCGCAGCTCGTCGAGCAGGTTGGCGCGCATGATGCGGATCTGCTGCGCGGTCCCGGCGAGGCCCAGGATCGCCGCCGGGATCGGCAGGTGCTTCATCAGGTCCCACGCCCGCGCCCCGCTCCACGGCGCGTCCTGGAACTCCGGCGAGAACAGCCCGCCGATGTGGGCGTTGAAGAACACGAATCCCAGGTACAGCAGCACCAGGGCCAGCAGGAAGTTGGGGACCGCGAGGCCGATGAATCCCACGAAGGTCGCCAGGTAGTCGCCCACCGAGTACTGGCGGACCGCGGAGTAGATGCCGATGGGCAGGGCCAGCACCCACGTGAGGAGCAATGCCGCCATCGAGACCACCACGGTCAGCCACAGGCGCTCCCCGATCACCTCGGTGACCGGGCGGCGCCACTCCATGGACATGCCGAAGTTGCCCTGCACGACCAGCCGCATCCACTTGAAGTACTGCACGTAGATCGGCTGGCCGAGGCCGTACTGGATCCGGAGATTCTGCGCCTCCTCGTCGGTGACCACGCTGCCCATCGACGCCATCTGGGCGATGTAGGAGGTGACGTAGTCCCCGGGCGGGAGCTGGATGATCGCGAAGGAGAGGACGGAGATCGCCCAGACGGTGAAGACGGCGAGGAGGGCGCGACGGCCGATGTATGCGAGCATGGCGGGCCCGGGTCACCGGCCCCGGCGGGCGGCAACCCGGGCGCCTCCCGGGTCTAGTTCTTGTAGAAGAACGTCGCCGGCCGTGAGATTCCCGGCGTCTTGCCGTCCGGGCTGTTGTACTGGCGCGACGGGATATTGCCCATGTTGTTCTTCACCACGCGCACGCCCATGGAGGCGGGGCCCATGCCGACCACCCCGATGATGTAGACCTCCTCGGCCGCGATCCTCCAGACGTCCTTGCCCAGCTGGATCCGCTCCTTCTCGGGCACGCCGAAGGCCTTCTTCCATTTCTCCATGAGCTCCTTCATCCGCGGCTCCGGCTCCTTGCCCTGCGCGCCCGCGGAGTGGAACCACTTGACGTAGAGCGGACCGGACGAGGCGACCGCGGCCAGCTCGAACGGAAAGACGTGGAGCGGGAACGTGAAGAGGTGCTCGCTGCCGTCGTTGTTCCAGGCCCCGAGCTGCTGCTCGTTGTTCGCGGTGCGCTGCAGGGCGAGGCTGCGCTCCACCTCCTGCACCTTCAAGTCGATGCCGATCTTCTTCCACTGGTCGCGAATCATCTCGGCGATCTGGGTGTACTGCACGAACTGGCCCCCGAGGGTCATGATCTCGATCCGCAGCCGGCCCTTGCCGTCGGCGCGCAGGCGGTACCCCTCGCCGTCCTTCTTGGCCAGCCCGATCTTGTCCAGCATCTCATTGGACTTCTTGACGTCGAGCGTGGACCACAGCTTCCGGTACTGCGGACCCGGGTTGTACTTGTTGCTGTCCGCGGGCACCACCGAGCCGGGGGTGCCGGTGCCGAGCCAGAACGTCTCATTGATCTGGTCGCGGTCGATGCCGAGCGACAGCGCGCGCCGGAAGTCGGCGGTATTGAACCACTTCCCGATCTCCGGATCGGCGTCGTAGTTCAGGTTGAACTTGATGATCAGGTCGCAGTAGTCGCCGGGGTCGAGATAGACCTTGTAGTTGCCCTTCTGCTGGTTCTCGAGGAAGACGGGGAGCTTGCCGAGATCGACGTGCCGCGACGCGTAGTCATATTCGCCCGCGATCGCGCGCAGGTTCAGCACCTCGAGATTCTCGGCCAGGGTCAGGACCACTCGATCGATGTAGGGCAGCTGATTGCCCGCGGTGTCCACGAAGACGCTGTAGGGGTTGCGCTCGAGCGTCCAGGTGGGCGTGTTGATCGGGGACACCGTCTTCCACGCCGACAGCACCGGAAGATCCGGGTTGACCGCCCAGTCGTTCCGGGCGAGGAACAGGCGCACCCAGCTGTCGAACTTCGCGTCCTTCACCTTCTTGTCGAGGTCCGCCGCGCTCACGTACTTCGGATGAAACTGCTTCAGGTAGTGCGCGGGCGCGAAGCCGCCCAGCGCGCGGTACCCCCACATCTGGCCCGCGAGGTCGGTGGAGCCCGCCAGCACGTCGGGGAACATGAAGTAGGGCTCGGCGAACTTGAATCGCACGGTGGAGGCGTCGACCTTCTCGACGGTGCCTTGCTTGCCGTTGATCGCCATGGCCGCCGAGGGAGTGGGGACGAGATCCTTGTTCCGGTAGATGTCCTCGAACCAGAACACGAAGTCGTCGGCGGTGAACGGCTTGCCGGCGCTCCACTTCATGCCTCGGCGCAGGTGCAGGAGCCACGCGCGGCCGCCGTCCTGCATCTCGAGACCCTTGGCGAGGTTCGGGAGCACCTTGTCGCCGGTGTAGTCCCAGAACATCAGGTGGTCCGGCCCCGAGCAGCAGCGGAACCCGTTCCAGAAGTCGGCCGGGCCGGTGAAGCCGGCGCGCCACGTGCCGCCGTACTTGCCGATCTCCTTCAGCGGCTTGATCACGAGCGGGTCTTGCCCGATCCGCTCGGCGACGGGCGGTAGCTTGCCGGCCTTGACCAGCTCGGCGAGCTGCGGCGCCTCCTTGAAGGACTTGGGCCACTTCCCGGCGTCGGTGACGACCTCCGGTCCCTCCAGCTTGCCGATCAGGCTGCTCTTGCCCACCTGGGCGATGGCCCCCGCGGCTCCCAGCGCGACGAGGAGCCCCGCCAGGAGAGCCATCACGATTCGCGACCTGCGCTGACGTGTCCGCGGCGATTGCCCAAGGCCGGTCATACGCGTCCCCCTCTTGCGGCTGCTCTGCCGTTCGTGCCCGCGCTGACCGCGGCCCATTGCCCCGGCCCCGCCCCATCGACGTCGGTGTGGGGGGGATACTGCCCCGAGGAGCGCACCGGGTCAAGCAGATCCCGCTATACTGGCGGCGGCTCCACCGCCCGAGTCCACCCCGTACCGGAGAGACACCATGAAACCGATCATGCTGCTCGGCGTCGTCCTGATCGTACTGGGCGCGCTCGCCCTCGCCTACCAGGGCGTCACCTACACCACGCGCGAGAAGGTTATCGACCTGGGCCCGCTGAAGGCCTCGGTCGACAAGAAGAACACGATCCCGCTTCCGCCGGTGGTGGGCGGGCTGGCGGTGGCCGTGGGCATCGTCCTGGTCGTGGTCGGGAACCGGCGCGGCTAGCGCGGGGGCCGGCCCGCCGGGCCGCCTCGCGGCCCTAGCCGCGGGTCAGCCAGGAGTACTTGACGATGCACCAGAGCGCGCGCACCCCGTCGCGCCAGGTCCGACCGTGCGCGTCGTGTCACCGATTCACTCCCGCGCCCGCCGGGCCGGGTGCGGTCACGGCCCCGAGCATCGGCGCGATACTGCGACGCGGACGCGCGACCTGTCAAGAATCCGATGCGCGCCGGCCGACTTGGCTTATGCTACCGGCAGCTACGCGGCTGGCGCAGATGCCGGCCCACAATCCCGTCGAGGAGGACGCACCCATATGCCCGAGCACCAGCCGACTGCCATCACTCGCCGTCAGCTCTTGCAGGCCGGGGCCGCCCTGGCCGCCACCCCGCTGCTGGGTCGGATCGCGCCGGCCGCCGCCCAGACCCCCGTGAAGAGCACCAAGGTGCTCGATTTCATGACCGGGGCCGACGTCGCCAAGGCCGAGGCGGAGGGCGAGGTCGTCTACTACAGCCACGACGGCGAGGCCGGGATCGCCGCGCTGCTGGACGCCTTCCGCAAGGACTTCCCCAAGATCAAGACGAGCTACGTGCGGGCCCAGACCGGCGCGCTCTACGCCAAGGTGACCGCGGAGCGCTCGGCCGGCCGCTACGCGGTGGACGTGCTGCAGCTGTCGGACATCTCGCCCGCCATCGACTTCCAGAAGAAGGGCGGCTACGAGCAGTACGTCTCGCCCGAGCAGGCGTCCTACAAGGCGCCCTACCAGAGCACGCCGGGCGGCTACTTCACCTGGATGGGCGTCACCTTCGCGGGCATCTCGTACAACAAGTCCAAGGTGAAGCCCGAGCAGGCGCCGAAGACGTGGAAGGACATGCTCAATCCCATCCACAAGGACGGCATGAGCGCCAAGCTGTCCACCTCCGGCATGCAGCACATGCAGTGGTACATGCTGCGCAAGCTCTATGGCGCGGACTTCTGGCAGGAGTTCGGCAAGCTGCGGCCGCGTGGGTTCGACGCGCGGGCCCAGCTCTTCGACCGGCTCGCCAAGGGCGACGACCGCATCTGCGGGCTCGCGGAGTACGCGGGCTACACGCTCTTCAAGGAGAAGGGCGCGGACATCGAGTTCGTGGCGCCGCCGGACGGGCTCCCCGCCACCCCGGCCCTCATCGGGGTCGCCAACAAGGCGCCCCATCCGGAGGCGGCGAAGCTCTTCCTGGACTGGGCCATTTCCAACCGCGGGCAGACCGTGAACCAGACCCAGACCATCCTGCTCTACGGCTCGGTCAAGAACGACGCGCCCGCGATGGCAACGGGCAAGAAGCTCGCCGACTTCAAGCTGCTCTTCCCCACCGACTGGGTCGACTTCCAGGCCAGCCATTCCGTCTTCGTGAAGGAGTGGAACTCGCTGATGGGGCTCTAGAGGAGCCGCCGCGGTGGCGCGCCTCGTCAGCCTCGCGGTCGGGGGCGCCGCCGCGGTCCTCGTCCTCTACCCGATCTTCTTCCTGCTGCAGGCTTCCCTCAGCGTGGGCGACCCGCAGGCCCGCCCGCCCGAGGCCTACGGGCTCGAGAACTTCACGGACCTGCCGCGCTACCGCCACATCTTCGCCAACACCGTGACGGTGGCGGTGGCGGCCACCGTGATGGCCGTCCTCTTCGGCTTCGTCATGGGCTGGATCCTCTCCCGCACCAACGTCCCCGGACGCGCGGCGCTCGAGCAGCTCATGGCCCTCCCCTACTACGTGACGCCGCTCATGGGCGCGCTCGCCTGGAGCCTGATCGGCTCGCCCAGCGGCGGCTTCCTCAACCAGCTCTGGCGCGCGCTCGGCGGCGACGGCCACCTCATCGACATGACCACGCCCTACGGCATCGCCTGGGTCATGGCCCTCTTCGAGGGCTCGGTGGCCTTCGTCATGATCGGGGCGGTGATGAAGTCCATGGATCCCGCGCTCGAGGAGGCCTCCCAGGTGCTCGGGGCGGGGCGGCTGCGCACGATGCTGCGCATCACGCTTCCCCTCGTGCTGCCCGGCGTGCTCGGGGCGGCCATCTTCGTGTTCGCGGAGATGCTGGGCTCGTTCTCGGCCGCGCTGGTGCTGGGGCTGCCCAACCGGTTCTACGTGGTGACCACCGCCATGTACCAGCTCGTCTCCCAGTACCCCCCGCAGTTCCCGCGGGCCGCCGCCATGGGCGTCTCCCTCTTCGCGGTGATGTTCGCCATGGTCTACGTCTATCGGCGGGTGGTGAGCCGGGGCAACTACGTGACGATCACCGGCAAGGCCTTCCGCCCTCGCGTGATGAGCGTGGGCCGCCTGCGCTGGCCGCTCCTCGCGGTCTGCGCGGCCTATCTGGGCGTGGCGGTGGTCCTGCCCGTCCTCGCCCTGCTCTACGCCTCCATCCAGCGGCTCGCCACCGCCTTCCCCAAGGCCGGCAACTTCACGCTCGAGAACTACCGCACCGCGCTCTCGCTCGACGCGGTGCGGTCGGCACTCTGGAACAGCCTGCTCCTCGGCGTGGGTACCGCCAGCCTCGGCGTGCTGATCATGGGCTTCCTCGCGTGGATGATCTACCGCTCCCGCCTGCCCGGCGTCGGCGTCATCGAGTACGTCCTCATGTTCCCGCAGGCGGTGCCGCGGCTGGTCTTCGCCTTCGGCATGCTCTGGGCCTGGCTGATCTTCCCGATCCCGGTCTACGGGACGCTCTGGCTCCTCCTGATCGCCTACCTCACCGTGTTCCTGCCCCTCGGCCTTCGCACGATCTCGGGGGTGATCCTCCAGATCGACCGCTCGCTCGAGGAGAGCGCCCAGATGTGCGGGGCCTCGTGGAGCTACCGCCTGCGCACCGTGACCATGCCGCTCCTGCGGCCCGGCCTCATCGCGGCCTGGCTGCTGCTCTTCATCGCGAGCGTGCGGGAGCTGGGCGCCTCGATCCTGCTCATGGGCCCCCAGTCCAAGGTCATCACGCCGGCCATCGTGGAGTCGTGGTTCTCCACCAGCACCGAGCTGACCGCGGCGATGGCGCTGCTGCAGACGCTGGCCGTCGCGATCGCGCTCGTCCTCCTCTTCACGGTGGCCCGTCGCGCCACCCAGCACCCGGGGGAGTAGGGTGAGCGCGCCGGTGGTGGGCTCCGGGCGCAAGGCGTCCATCGAGGTACGCGACCTCGTCGTCCGGTACGGCAAGGTCGCCGCGGTGCGGGGCGTCTCCTTCACCGTGGCGGCGGGCGAGCACCTCACCCTGCTGGGGCCGTCGGGCTGCGGCAAGACCACCACGCTGCGGGCCATCGCCGGGCTCGAGCAGCCCGAGTCGGGTGAGATCCGCATCGACGGCAGCCCGGTATTCTCGTCCTCTCCGCGCGTGCAGGTGCCGCCCGAGAAGCGCGGCCTCTCCATGGTCTTCCAGTCCTACGCGATCTGGCCGCACATGACCGTGTTCGACAACGTGGCCTACGGGCTCCGCGTCCGCAAGCTGCCCGCCGCCGAGATCGCGGACCGGGTGCGCGGCGCGCTCGAGCTGGTGCAGATGGGCGAGCTGGCCGCGCGCAGCGCGTCGAAGCTCTCCGGCGGCCAGCAGCAGCGGGTGGCCCTGGCCCGCGCCTTCGTGTTCTCGCCCTCGGTGCTCCTCTTCGACGAGCCGCTCAGCAACCTCGACGCGAAGCTCCGCGCCGAGATGCGGCTCGAGATCAAGGAGCTGCAGCGCCGGCTCGACATCACCTCGGTGTACGTGACCCACGATCTCGAGGAGGCACTCGCGATCTCCGACCGCATCGTGGTCATGCGCGACGGGGTGATCGAGCAGATGGGCACGCCCAACGAGATCTACGACCTGCCCCGCAATACCTTCGTCGCCGACTTCGTGGGCTCGGCCAACCTGATCCGGGGCCGCCACCGGCCCGACCTCGAGCGCGACGGGCTGGTGGCGCTCGAGACCGCCGCCGGCGACATCGTCCACGGCACCGCCTTCGGGCGACGGGTGGGCGCGGAGGCGCTGCTCTCGATCCGGACCGTCCACGTGCGGCTCTCGCGCGCGCGTCCGGCGGGCGCCCTCAACGTCTGGCCCGCCACCGTGCGGCGCCGCGTATTCCAGGGCGACTTCACCCAGTACCACGTGGACTGGAGCGGCCGCGCCCTCGTGATCCGCGAGGTCGCGACCGACCCGGTGGCCGAGGGCGAGACCGTCTTCCTCGTCGTCGAGCCACGTCACTGCGTCCTCCTGGAGGACTAGCCATGGTCAAGGCGCTCTCGTACTTCCGTCGCCGTCCCGAGCTCACCGTCGAGGCCTTCCAGGACTACTGGCGGTCGAAGCATCCCGAGGTGGTGACCCGCCTGCCCGGGATCCGCGGCTACGTGCAGTCCCACACCCTGCCTTCCGGCTACCGGAAGGCCCGGCCGCTCTACGACGGTATCGCCGAGGTCTGGTTCGAGGACACCGCCGCGATGCGCGCCCTCGCGGGCACCCCCGCGATCGAGGCGGTCGAGGCCGACGAGGCGAAGTTCATCGACCGCTCGACCATGGGGCTCCTCATCGTCGTGGACCACGTCATCAAGAGCGCGCCGGCTCCGGCGGGCGGCGTCAAGAACGTCGAGTTCGTCACCCGCAGGCCCGGAATGGACGTGGACGCTTTCCAGCGCTACTGGCGAGAGACCCACGGCCCGCTCGCCGCCACCATCCCGGTGATCCGGCGCTACGTGCAGAGCCACGTGCGACGGTCGGCCTACGAGGGCGGTCGGCGTCCCGCATGGGACGGCGTGGCCATCACGTGGTTCGACGACACCGCCGCGATGCGCGCCTCCGCGGCCAGTCCCGAGTACACGCGCGTCCGGGCCGACGAGCCGAACTTCGTCGCGCCCGACCTGCCCTTCATCATCACCCGCGAGCACGTGATCGTCGCGCCCTGACCTCCTCGTCTTGACCCTTCCGTGAGCGTCGTCTATGCTCGCGCCACGATGCGGCTCCCCGGAAAAGTCGCGGTGATCACCGGCGGAGCCGCGGGCATCGGCTTCGCCTACGCCAAGCGCTTCATCGCCGAGGGCGCGCGGGTGGTGGTGGCGGACATCGCCGACCCGGCCGCCGCGGTGGACAAGCTCGACGCGGCCGGGCGCGCGCTCGGGGTGCGCACCGACGTGAGCGACGCGGCCTCCGTCCGCGCCATGGTCGAGGCCGCCCTGGCCCGCTTCGGCCGCATCGACGTGCTCGTCAACAACGCGGCGATCTTCGCCATCCTCAAGCCCCAGCCCTTCGAGGAGATCCCCGAGGCGGAGTGGGACCGGGTGATGGCGGTCAACGTCAAGGGCGTCTGGAACTGCGCGCGCGCGGTGGTCCCCGCGATGCGCGCGCAGGGCGGCGGGCGCATCGTCAACGTGGCCTCCGCGATCGTGGCCAAGGGCACCGCCATGCTCATGCACTACGTGACGTCGAAGGGCGCGGTGGTGGCGATGACCCGCGCGCTGGCCCGCGAGCTTGGGCCCGACCGGATCACCGTCAACGCGGTGGCGCCCGGCCTCATCCTGAGCGACACCGTGCAGGCCAACCCCGACATCACCGCCTTCCAGGCGGCCGCGGTGATGCAGGCGCGGTCGCTCCGGCGTGACGCGTTCCCCGACGACGTGGAGGGCACCGTGGTCTTCCTGGCCTCCGACGACAGCGCCTTCATGAGTGGCCAGACCCTCATCGTGGACGGCGGCTCGGTGTTCTCGACGCTCTAGGCCATGGCCTCCGTCCCGGTCATCGACCTGGGGCCGGCGCGCGCCGGGGCCCGCGTGGACCGCCTGGCCGTCGCTCGCTCGATCGACGCCGCCTGCCGCGAGATCGGCTTCTTCGCCATCACCGGCCACGGCATCCCCGATGCGCTCGTAGAGGACCTTCGCGGCCGGGCTCACGCCTTCTTCGCGCTGCCCCTCGCGGCCAAGCTCGCCGCGCGGCATCCCGTCCCCGGCACCAACCGCGGCTATCACCCGGTGGCCGGCGAGACGCTGGCCTCCGCGAACGACACCGCGGCGCCGCCGGATCTCAAGGAGTTCTTCCACGTGGGCCCGGTGGACGTCTCCGCCGACCCGTACTACACGAGCTTGCCGGGCCGGCGGCACTTCGAGCCGAACCTCTGGCCGGGCGCCCCGGCGGGTTTCGAAGCGGCCGCCACCGCGTACTACCGCGCGATGAGCGGGCTCATCGTCGCCCTCATGCGGCTGGCCGCCCTCGCCCTCGACGTGGACGAAGGCTTCTTCGACGACAAGGTGGATCGCTCCATCGGCACCATGCGGCTCAACTACTATCCGGCCCAGGCGCGGCCGCCCGAGCCCGGCCAGCTCCGGGCCAGCGCGCACACCGACTACGGTGGTTTCACGATCCTGAGCGGCGAGGACGTGCCCGGGGGCCTGCAGGTGCGCACGCGCGACGGCCGCTGGATCGAGGTCCCCACCTCGCCCACCACGTTCGTGGTGAACATCGGCGATCTGCTCATGCGCTGGACCAACGACCGCTGGCTCTCGAACCTGCACCGCGTGGTGAACCCGCCCGCGACCGGCGCTCCCGGCGCCGCGCGCCTGTCTATCGCCTTCTTCAACCATCCGAACTACGACGCCCTGATCGAGTGCCTGCCCTCGCAGGGCGCCGCGCGCCACGCCCCGGTCCTGGCGGGCGAGTACCGCGACGTGAAGTACGCCAAGACCGGATTCACCGCCGCCCGGGCCGGGTGAGCGCGACCCCGCTCTCGCCGAGGGGTGCGGTGGCGGTGGGCCTCGCGGTCAGCGCGATGGGGGCCCTCATCGTGCTCCTGGCCGTGGGCGTGATTCCGGGCGGCGACGCGTCCCTCGAGCGCCCCGCTGGGTCGTCGCGGCGGCAGGACTCTCGTTCGTGCTCGCGGGCGCCGCGATCATCGTGGGCTACGCGGTCGCGGGCGGCGCCGCCCCCGACGGCGACCTGCCGCCGGGCACGCCGCGCTGGGTGCGCGTCACCCAGTCCCTGCTCGGCCTCGGGATCATCGTCGCGCTCGCCGCGGTCGGCACCTGGGTCGCCTTCGGGCCGGGCCCGAGGGCCTTCAGCGTGACGCTCCCCTTCGTGGGCCGCGGCCCCGGCGACGAGACCGTCGGCCGGGGCGCCTTCGGCATCGGCGCGGTGCTGATGTGGATCTTCCTGGTCGTCTTCGTGGTGGTGAGCGTCCAGCGCATCCGTCGCAACCGGTAGCCGCGGGCGCTCAGCCCAGCATCCACATGCCCCCGTCCACGCTGATGGTTTGCCCGGTGACGTAGCCGGAATCGTCTCCGCAGAAGAAGAGCACCGCGCGGGCGATGTCCTCGGGGGTGCCGATACGGCGCAGCGCGATGGAATCCACCAGCCTCTGCTGGCCGGCCTCGCCCATCGCGTGCCACTGCCGCTCGGAAGCCGGGTTGGAGCGCACGAAGCCCGGCGCCACGCAGTTGACCCGGATGCCGTGCGCCCCCAGCTCGCGCGCGGTCTGCCGGGTGAAGCCGATGAGCCCCGCCTTGGCGCTGGCGTAGGCCTGGATACCGGTGAGGCTGTAGGAGCGGCCCGCGCCCGAGGAGATGTTGACGATCGCCCCGCGGCCGGCCCGCTTCATCGCGGGCGCCACCGCGCGGGTGCTGTGGAAGGCCCCGTCCAGGTTGATCGCGAAGATCACGCGCCAGTCGGCATCCGAGACCTCCTCGACCGGCTTGTTGACCTGGCCGGCCACGCCGCCGGCGGTGTTGACGAGCACGTCTATTCGACCGGTGTCTCGTTCCGACCGCGCCACGAACGCCGCGACCGCGTCGGCGTCGCGTACGTCGACCACCGCCGCGTGGGCCGGGCGGCCCCCGGCGGCCTCCACCGCCCGGCGGGTTTCCTCCAGCTCGGGCCCGAGTACGTCGCAGCCCCAGACCACCGCGCCCTCGCGCGCCAGGTTCACGCAGATGGCGCGCCCGATGCCGTTGGCGGCCCCGGTGACGATGGCGGTCCGGCCGTCGAGGCGCATCAGATCCGGCCGCGCAGCCGCGGATCGAGCGCGTCGCGCAGCCCGTCCCCGAGCAGATTGAAGCCGAGCACCGCGACGAGGATCGCCAGCCCCGGGATCGTCGCCACGTGCGGGGCCACCAGCAGCAGGTCGCGCCCGGTGGAGACCATGAGGCCCCACGACGGCGTCGGCGGCTGGACCCCGAGCCCGAGGAACGAGAGCGCGGCCTCCACCAGGATGGCGTTCGCCATGAAGAGGGTGGAGTACACGATCACGGTGGGGAGCACGTTGCGCAGCACGTGGCGCGTCAGCACCCGCAGCGCGGTGGCGCCCAGGGCCCGCGCCGCGCTCACGTACTCCGTCTCGCGCGCCACCAGCACCGCGCCGCGCACCACCCGGATCACGGTGGGCGCCCCCCAGATGCCCACCGCGAGCGTGGTGTTGACCACCCCGGGCCCGAGCGCGGAGACCACCGCGATGGCGAGGAGGAGATACGGAAAGGCCAGCAGCACCTCGGTGGCCCGCATGACCAGCACGTCGGTCCAGCCGCCGAGGAAGCCGGCCAGGCAGCCGAGGGTGAGCCCGAGGGTGAGCGCCACCGCCACCGACAGCACGCTCACCACCAGCGCGACGCGGCTGCCGTAGATCACGCGCGAGAGGATGTCGCGCCCGAACTCGTCCGCGCCGAGGAGGAACTTGCCGCCGGGCTTCGCGCGCTTCTCGATCAGGCTCTGCTTCGCGGGATCGAAGGGGGCCAGCCACGGCGCGCCGAGGGCCGCGATCAGCAACAGGGCCACGATGGCCAGTCCCGCGACCGCGAGCCG
>WNFL01182889.1_pt1 | contig 20911 bp, 23 predicted proteins | sample 5400361 | NCBI WGS metagenome assembly WNFL01 (sample SAMN13153351, study PRJNA577476) | soil metagenome | isolation source: 40 cm soil on Douglas fir-dominated hillslope | place: USA:California | collected 2013-09-17
TGTGCCGCTCCTCTGGCTCGTGCCGCTGACGCTTTATCTCCTGAGCTTCATCCTCACTTTCGACGGCCGGGGCTGGTACCAGCCGAAGTACCTTTGGATCTTCGTCCTCGTCTGGCTGGCGGCGATGGGCTGGTTCCTCGCCGACGCCGATTTCCGCTTCGAGCTGCCGGTGCAGCTCGGCGTGTTCCTGTCCGGCCTCTTCCTCGCGTGCTTCTTCTGCCATGGCGAGCTCTACCGGCTGCGCCCGGAGCCCGAGCACCTCACCAAGTTCTACCTGATGGTGTCGGCCGGCGGCGCGCTGGGCGGCCTCGCCGTCGCCGTGGTCGCGCCGCTCGTCTCCAACGGCTACTACGAGCTCGGCGTCGGGCTGGTCGTGCTGGCGCTGCTCGCGGCGCTGCGCTTCTCGGCCATGGGCCTCGTACCGCGCGTCGCGAGCCTTGCGGTACTGCTCGCCGTCACCGGCTGCGCCGCCTACGAGGGCTTCCGCCAGCAGGAGAACGTGCGAACCTCGGCGCGCAGCTTCTACGGCGTGCTGCGCGTCAAGGAATACGGTACCGAGGGCGAGACGACGCACCTCAAGCGCCTGGTGCACGGCACGATCATGCACGGCGAGCAATACCAGCATCCCAGCCAGCGCACGATGCTGACCACGTACTACCAGCAGAGCGCAGGGATCGGCGTCGCCATCCTCTCCAAGCAGGACCATCCGCTGCGCGTCGGCGTCATCGGCCTGGGAACGGGGACGATCGCCGCGTACGGCCGCAAAGGCGACACCTACCGCTTCTACGATATCGACCCGCACGTGGTCGAGCTGGCGAAGAGCGAGTTCAGCTACCTCGCCGACAGCGAGGCGCGCATCGAGGTCGCGGTCGGCGACGCGCGACTTACGCTCGAGCGCGAGGCGCCGCAAGGCTTCGACGTCCTCGCGGTCGACGCCTTCTCGAGCGACGCCATCCCGGTGCATCTCATCACGCGCGAGTCGCTGGCGGTGTACCTGCGGCACGTGAAGCCCGACGGCATCGTCGCCTACCATGTCTCCAACCGCTTCCTCGATCTCGTGCCGGTGGTGGCGCGCATCGCGAGCGAGAACGGCGCGCAGGCGGTTCTGGTGCGCGACGACCCGGACGACGACGACCCAAGCGGCCGCTCGCGCAGCGACTGGGTGCTGGTCTCGCGCGATGCGGCGGCGTTGAAGGCGCCGAAGATCGTCGAGGGCGGAGCGGTGCCGGCCGAGGACCGGCCGGAATGGCGCACCTGGACCGACGATTACTCGAACCTGGTGCAGATCCTCAAATAATCTTTTTCAAATTCCCCCGACCTGTCCGGGCGTAGACTGGATGGAAAGATAAGGGGGGATGCCGGATGGCCACGCCGAAGCGCAGCTTGCGCGAAGTCAAGGTCAGCCGCTACATGGCGAGCAACCTGGTCACGTTCACGGCCGACATGGAGATCATGCAAGCCGTGCACGTGCTCATCAAGCACAAATTCAGCGGCGCGCCGGTCGTGGATACCAAGGGCAAGCTCATCGGCATGCTCTCGGAGAAGGACTGCCTGCGCGTCGCGGTGCTCGCCGACAAGCCGGGATTCGACGCGCCTCTGGTCGGCGACTACATGGCGACGCAGGTCGACACGGTCTCGCCGGACGCCAGCCTGTTCGACGTCGCGAGCCGCTTTGCGAAAGTCTCCTACAAGCGCTTCCCGGTGGTGGACCAGGGCAAGCTGGTCGGACAGATCTCACGCACCGACGTGCTGCGTGCGATCGACGATCTCGGGCTGAGCTAGACGACCGCGCCCTGGTGCTCGTCGTGCGGGCCACCCTTCTTCTTGGTCGGCACGATGGACTGCTCGCGGCTTGCGCCGAGCCACATGACGAGCGGGCTCGCCACCAGCACCGACGAGTAGATGCCGAAGCAGATGCCGATGGTGAGGGCGAGCGCGAAGTAGTGCAGCGCCGGCCCGCCGAAGATGAGCATGGTCGTCACGATCATCTGCGTGCACAAGTGGGTGATGATGGTGCGCGAGATGACGCCGGTGATGGCGCTGTCGATCACTTCCGGCGTGCTGGCACGGCGCATCTTGCGGAAGTTCTCCCGCACGCGGTCGAATACCACCACCGACTCGTTCACCGAGTAGCCGAGAACGGCCAGCACCGCAGCGAGCACCGGCAGCGAGAACTCCCACTGGAAGAAGGCGAAGCAGCCGAGGATGATCACCACGTCGTGCAGGTTGGCGATGATCGCCGACAGGCCGAAGCGCCACTCGAAGCGCAGCCAGAGATAGAGCACGATGCCGACCGCGGTGACGAGCAGCGCCAGCGCGCCGTACTCGGCGAGCTCGCGCCCCACCTGCGGGCCGACGAACTCGACGCGGCGCAGCTGCGCGGTGCCGTCGTCGTTCTTTAGCACCGAGATCACTTTCTGCGAGAGATCGGCGCTCGACTGCGTCTTCTCCAGGTGCAGGCGGATCAGCACGTCGCGCGAGGAGCCGAAGTTCTGCACCTCGGCCTTGTAGCCTCCGGCATCGAGCGTGCGGCGGATCTTGTCGACGTCCGCGGCGTGCTGGTAGCCGACCTCGATCACGGTGCCGCCGGTGAACTCGATCGAGTAATTGAGCCCCTTGTGGACGAGGAAGAACACCGCGGCGAGGAACGTGACGAGCGAGATCACGTTGAACACCAGCGCGTGGCGCATGAACGGGATCACGCGCCGGATCTTGAAGAATTCCATCTAGCCTATTTCCATGCCGTGTTGCCGATGGACAGGCCGGCGACACGCCGCCGGTAGCCGTAGACGAGGTTCACCATCGCCCGCGACACGATCACCGCCGAGAACATCGAGGTGAGGATGCCGAGGCAGTGGACCACGGCGAAGCCGCGCACCGCGCCGGGCACCATCAGCAGCGACACGCCGACGATCAGAGTCGTCACGTTGGAATCGAAGATCGTCGCCCAGGCGCGTTCATACCCGGCCGCAATCGCGGCCTGGGGAGTAGCGCCGCCACGCAGTTCCTCCCTTATTCGCTCGTTGATGAGCACGTTGGCGTCGATCGCCATGCCCAGGGTGAGGGCGATGGCGGCGATGCCCGGCAGGGTGAGCGTCGCCTGGATGAGCGACAGGAGGGCGATGAGGAAAAGCAGGTTCACGCCCAGCGCCAGCGAGGAGATGAGGCCGAAGAGCACGTAATAGACGGACATGAAGACGACGATGGCGATGAAGCCCCACAGCGTCGCGTGGAAGCCCTTCTCGATGTTGTCGCGGCCGAGGCTCGGGCCGACCGTGCGCTCCTCGATGATCTCCATCGGCGCGGCAAGCGCGCCGGCGCGGATGAGCAGCGCGAGGTTGTTGGTCTCGGTGCTGCTGAAGCTGCCGGTGATCTGGAAGCGGCTGCCGAACTCGCCCTGGATGGTCGCCACCGAGATCGCCTCGCCCTTGCCCTTCTCGAAGAGCACGATCGCCATCAGGTGCTTGACGTTCTCGCGCGAGGCGGTGCGCATGTTGCGGCCGCCGGCCTGGTCGAGATCAACCGAGACCGCCGGGCGCTGGTCCTGGTCGAAGGTCGCCGCCGCGCCGATGAACTGGTCGCCGGTGACGATCACCTGCTTCTTCATCGGCACGCTGGTCACCGTGCCGTCGCGCTTGCGCTCGGGGAAGAGGTCGACGCCGAGCGTGCTGCCGGAGCGCATCGCTTCCTCGTCGACCAGCCGCACTTCCAGCGTCGCGGTCCGGCCGAGGATGTCCTTGGCGCGCGCCGTGTCCTGCACGCCGGGCAGCTGCACGACGATGCGGTTCTCGCCCTGCTGCTGGATCACCGGCTCGGCGACGCCGAGCTCGTTGACGCGCTTGTGCAGCGTGCCGATATTCTGCTGCAGCGCCGTCTCCTGGATGCGCTTCAGGACATCGGGCTTGAGGGTGCCGACCAGCACGAAGTCCTGGCCTTCGTCCCGCTCGGCGAGCACCAGGTCGGGGAGGTTGCCGCCGATCGCCTCGCGCGCCTTGGCGCGCGTCTCGGCGTCGCGGAAACGCACGCGCACCACCTGGCCCTCGCGCGACACGCCACCGTGGCGGATGGTGCGCTCGCGCAGCAGCGCGCGCACTTCGGCGCCCAGGTTCTCGGCGCGCTTGGTGAGCGCCGCCTGCAGATCCACTTGCAGCAGGAAGTGCACGCCGCCGCGCAGGTCGAGGCCGAGGTACATCGGCAGGGCGTTGATGGCGGTGAGCCAGCGCGGCGAGGCCGAGAGCAGGTTGAGCGCGACCGAGTACTCGGGGTTGGTCGCGTCGGGGACGATCGCCTTCTCGATGGTGTCGCGCGCCCTGAGCTGGGTGTCGATGTCGGCGAAGCGCACGCGCACGCTGCTCGCGTCGAGGATCGCCGCGGTGTAGGGCAGGCTGGCCTTGGTGAGCGCCGCCTCGATGCGCGAGAGCAGGGCGGCGTCGACCTTCACCGTCGACTTGGCGCTCGCGACCTGGACCGCCGGCGACTCGCCGTAGAAGTTCGGCAGCGTGTAGAGCAGGGCGGCGGCGATCGCGAACGCGATCAGCGCGTAGGCCCAGGCCGGATAGCGATTCACTGCCGGGTCGCCTACTCGAGGCTTTTCAGCGTGCCCTTGGGGAGCAGCGTCTGCACCGCGGCGCGCTGCACGCTGATCTGGGTATTGGGCGCGATCTCGACCGTGACGTAGGCGTCGCCCATCTTGGTGATGCGGCCGAGCACGCCGCCGGCGGTGATGACCTCGTCGCCCTTCTGCAGCGCCTCGATCATCTGCTTCGCTTCCTTCGCGCGCTTCATCTGCGGGCGGATCATGAGGAAGTAGAGCAGCACGAACATCAGGATGATCGGCAGGAAGCCGAGCGGGGGAGATGATCACTGCGGGCTCCGAAACGAAACGCGAATTATACCCACCGCCTGCGCTGCTCCAGGAGCAGCCTCGATTTTTCAACAAAATTCTTTTGTTCAATTGCGAGTCGGAGCTCGCGCATGAGCTCCTGGTAGTAGTGCAGGTTATGAAGCGTGTTCAGCCGCGCGCCGAGGATCTCGTTGGTCTTCTGCAGGTGGTAGAGGTAGGCGCGGCTGAAGTTGCGGCAGGTGACGCAGCCGCACTGCTCGTCGAGCGGCGCGATGTCGTCGCGGTGGCGCGCATTGCGGATGCGGATGTCGCCGTAGCGGGTGAAGAGCCAGCCGTTCCTCGCGTTGCGCGTCGGCAGCACGCAGTCGAACATGTCGATGCCGGCGCCGACCGCCTCGACCAGGTCCTCGGGCGTGCCCATGCCCATGAGGTATCTCGGTTTGTCGGCCGGCAATCTCGGCGCTACATGGCCGAGGATCCGCGAGCGGTCCTCCTTCGGCTCGCCCACTGCAAGGCCGCCGATCGCGTAGCCGTCGAAGCCGATGCCCTGGAGCGTCGCGAGCGATTCGTCGCGCAGCTTCTCGTAGGTGCCGCCCTGCACGATGCCGAACAGCCGATTCTCGCTCTTCCAGGCCGCCTTCGACCTCGCCGCCCAGCGCATCGAGAGCCGCATCGAGTCCGCGGCCTCCTTTTCCGTCGCCGGGTACGAGGTGCACTCGTCGAACGCCATGGCGATGTCGGAATTGAGCGCCTGCTGGATGCGCATGGCCTCCTCCGGCGAGAGGAAGAGCTTGTCGCCGTTGATCGGCGAGGCGAAGGTCACGCCTTCCTCGGCCACCTTGCGCAGCTCGCCGAGGCTGAACACCTGGAAGCCGCCCGAGTCAGTGAGGATCGGCCCCTTCCAGCCCATGAAGCGATGCAGGCCGCCGTGCCGGCCGATGACCTCGAGGCCCGGCCGCAGCCAGAGGTGGAAGGTATTGCCGAGCACGATCTGGCTGCCGGTGGCGACCAGCTCGTCGGGCGACATCGCCTTCACCGCGCCATAGGTTCCGACGGGCATGAAGGCCGGCGTGTCGACCGAGCCGTGCGCGAGCTCGAGCGCGCCGCGCCGTGCCTGGCCGTCGCGCCGGCGAACCTCGAAGCTCATCGCTCGATCAGCATGGCGTCGCCGTAGGAGAAGAAGCGATAGCACTTATCGACGGCATGGCGGTAGGCCTCGAGGACATTGTCTTTGCCGGCGAAAGCGCATACCAGCATCAGCAGCGTCGACTTGGGCAGGTGGAAGTTCGTCAGCAGGCGCTGCACCACGCGGAACTGGAATCCCGGATAGACGAAGAGGTCGGTCTCGCCTGAAGCCGCTTTTTTCAAGGCGTGGCTTTCCAGGGCGCGCAGCGAGGTCGTGCCGACCGCGAGCACTCTTCGGCCGGCGATCGCTTCGATCGTTTCGCGCGGAATCGCATAGCGCTCGCTGTGCATGCGGTGCTCCTCCACCTTGTCGACGCGCGGCGGCTGGAAGGTGCCGAAGCCGACGTGCAGGGTCAGCCTGGCGATGCGCGCGCCGCGGCTTTCCAGCTTGGCGAGCATCGCCTCGTCGAAATGCAATCCCGCCGTCGGCGCGGCCACCGCGCCGGGATTTTGCGCGAACACGGTCTGGTAGCGCTCCGCATCCTCGGCGGCGGGCGAGTGCGTGATGTAAGGCGGCAGCGGCACCTGGCCGTGGCGCTCCAGGACTTCGTCGATGTCCTCCGAGAAGCGAACGCGGTAGAGCTCGCCTTCGCGGCCCGCGACGCTCGCCGTCACGTCGCCGATGGCGATCTCGGCCCCGGCCTTGGGCGAGTGCCCGGCGCGCACCAGCGCCAGCGCCTCGCGCGCTCCGAGAACTCGCTCGACGAAGAGCTCGACCCGGCCGCCGCTCGCCTTGCGGCCGAAGAGCCGCGCCTTCACGACCCGCGTGTCGTTGACAACGACGACGTCGCGAGCGTCGACGAGGCTCGGAAGGTCGGTGAAAGCGAGATCGCGCAGCGCACCCGTCGCGGCGTCGAGGTGAAGCAGCCGGCTCGCGGTACGTCTCGACGCGGGATGCTGGGCGATGAGTTCCGGCGGCAAGGCATAGTCGAACTCGGAAACCAGCATCGGCGGCAATTATAATTTTCCGCTCTGTACCGGCCGGAATGGCGGAACCGGTAGACGCAGCGGACTCAAAATCCGCCGCTGGCAACAGCATGAGAGTTCGAGTCTCTCTTCCGGCACCACGCAAAGCCGCCCCAGAGTAAAAAATACCGTTATGCGACGGGGTCTTACTGGACAGTGACGGGCCCGCGGCGTACCCTCCGTTAAAAGGGTATCGATCGACGGGGAGGGGTCATGGCGAGGGCTGAAATCCGGGTCCTGCCTTCGGCGCGCAATACGATCATGGTGGTCGACGACCAGTCGACCGGACGCGCGATTCTCGAGCAGGTGGTGCGCAGTCTCGACGAGCGGGTCGCGGTCGAGGGCTTCGCTCGCCCGGTGGACGCAGTGGTGTGGGCGACGCGCCACGTTTCGGACCTGGTGCTGGTCGACTACATGATGCCCGACATGGACGGCATCGAGTTCGTCAAGCGCCTGCGCGCGCTGCCGGGCTACGAGCACGTGCCGATCGTGATGGTGACGGTGCACGACGACCGCAAGGTCCGGTACGCGGCGCTCGACGCCGGCATCACTGACTTCCTCACCAAGCCGGTCGACGCGCGCGAGTGCCTCGCGCGCTGCCGCAACCTGCTCACGCTGCGCCGCCAGCAGCTCGCGCTGGAGGACCGCCGGCGCCTGCTCGAGCATATGGTCGAGGACGCGACGCGCGAAGTGCGCGAGCGCGAGAAAGAGACGCTGCTGCGCCTCGCGCGCGCGGGCGAATTCCGCGACGAGGAGACCGGCTACCACCTGATCCGCATGTCGCGCTACTCGCGCCTGATCGCCAACGCCGTCGGCTTGGAGCACGACGAGGCCGAGACGATCGAGCTCGCCGCGCCGCTGCACGACATCGGCAAGATCGGCATCCCCGACCACATCCTGCTCAAGCCCGCCAAGCTCGACGAGGGCGAGTGGCAGGTGATGCGCAAGCATCCGGTGATCGGCCACGAGATCCTCAAGGGCAGCGCCTCGAAGTACGTGCGCATGGGCGCGCTGGTGGCGCTCGGCCACCACGAGAAGTATGACGGCTCGGGCTATCCCAACGGCCTGGTCGGCGACCACATCCCGCTCTGCGCGCGCATCGTCGCCGTCGCCGACGTTTACGACGCGCTGAGCTCGGTGCGTCCCTACAAGTCGGCGTGGGCGAGCGAGCGCGCTTTCGAGTACGTCGCCGCGCAATCGGGCCGCCACTTCGACCCGCGCCTGTGCGAGGCCTTCGCCTCCATGAAGAAGGAAGTGCAGCAGGTGCAGAACGACTGGCGCGATCCGCCGGGGATGAATTGATCGGCCTCTACGACGCGCTGCGCGCGCGGCTCGGCGATCGGCCGGACACCGAGCACGAGCAGGCGATCGTGCGGCTGCTGCTCGGCGTGGTCATCCTGGTCTACCTGATCATCGGCGCGACCGCCGGCGACGTCGAGCCGACGGTGTATCTGATGGCCGGTTACCTGGCGGTCGCCGCCCTGATCGTCGCGCACATCTTCGTCTCGCCGACGGCGTCGCCGACCCGCCGCGTCCTCGCTACCGCGGTCGACGTCGGCACGCTGACCGCGTTGATGGGCCTGCTCGGCGAGCGCGCCGCGCCGCTCTTCCTCATCTACGTCTGGGTGACCCTGGCCAACGGCTTCCGCTTTGGCCAGAGATACCTGCTGATCTCGCTTGCGCTCAGCGTCGCGGGCTTCTCGCTGGTGCTCTGGCAGAGCAGCTTCTGGCAGACCTACAGCCACATCGGCTACGGCCTGCTCGCCGGATTCGTCGTGCTCAGCCTTTACGTGCGCTCGCTGGTCACCAAGCTGTTCGATGCGCTGGCGCGGGCGGAGGCGGCCAATCAGGCCAAGCGACGCTTCATCTCGGTGGTCAGCCACGAGATGCGCACGCCGCTCAACGCCATCATCGGCATGGCCGACCTGCTGCGCGACACGGCGCTCAGCCGCGAGCAGGCCGACATGCTGCAGACGCTGCGCAGCTCCTCACGCGTGATGCTGGGCCTGGTCGAGGACGTGCTCGACTTCTCCAAGATCGAGGCCGGCAAGGTCGCGATCGAGAAGGCGGACTTCGACCTGCACGCGCTCGTCAACAGCACCTCGCGCATCCTCGCCGCCCAGGCCGCCGTGAAAGGCATCGAGTTCGTGGTGTCGATCATGCCCGAGGTGCCGCCGGCAGTGCGCGGCGATCCGCACTACTTGCGCCAGATCCTGATCAACCTCGCCGGCAACGCGGTCAAGTTCACCGAACGCGGCGGCGTCACGGTGCACGTTTCGGCGCAGGCCGAAACCGAGTCGCAGGTGCGGCTGAAGTTCTCGGTACGCGACACCGGCATCGGCATCGCCCCCGAGGCCCAGGCGCGCATCTTCGAGAGCTTCACCCAGGCGGACCAGTCCACGACTCGCCGCTTCGGCGGCACCGGCCTCGGCACCACGATCGCGAAGCAGCTGGTCGGACTGATGGGCGGCAAGATCGGCCTGGAAAGCGCCGTCGGCCTGGGCAGCACGTTCTGGGTGGAAGTCGAGCTCGACAAGCAGCCCGAGCGCGCCGGCGCGGGCACGGGCGAGCTCGCGCAGGCCCGCGTGCTGCTCATCGGCTTCCCGCGACACCGGTCGCCGAGCCGGGCATCGACGAGGGCGCGGCGCGCCTCGTCGCGGAGATCAGCCTCGCCAAGCCGTACCACAGCGCGCTGATCTACGCGTCGGGGGACCATCTCAAGCTCGCGCAGCGCTTCCGCCGCGCGGCGCCCGATCCGGCGCCGCCGAGCGTGCTTGCCGTGCAGCGCGACGCGGACGTGCAGCGCTTCGAGACGCTCTCGGCAGGCTTTCGCGCCGTGCTGGAGCTGCCGTTCGACAAGCGGCAGCTCTTCAACGTGCTGCACTCGGTTGCGGCGCGCGACGAGGTCGGCGAAGGCGTAGTGCGGCTGCAGGACTACGCCCGCCGCGGCGGCGCGGCGCGCAAGCTGCGCGTGCTGGTGGCCGACGACAATCCGACCAACCGCGAAGTGGTGGGCAAGATCCTCGAGCGCGCCGGCCATGCGGTGACCCTGGCGAACGACGGCGAGCAGGCGCTCGATGCACTCGACCGCGACAGCTACGACGTGGTGCTGCTCGATCGCAACATGCCGGGCATGGGCGGTATGGAAGCGCTGCAGGCCATTCGCGTGATGACGCGGGCGCGCGAGCGCCTTCCGGTTGCGATGCTCTCCGCCGACGTCACGCCGGAGGCCAAGCGCGAGGCGCTGGAAGCCGGATTCGACGCCTTCCTGGCGAAGCCCATCGAGGCGGTGCGCTTGCTGGAGGAGCTGCAGGCCCTGAGCACGCTCAGGCCGGAGGAGGCGAAAGCCGGCGAAGCGCCGGCGCGCGCGCGTTCCAGTGCCTCCGCCGCCCAGGCGGCGGTGGTGAACGCCGAGACGCTCGGCCACCTGGAAGAGCTGAGCTCCTCGAGCGCCTTCGTCGAGAAGCTGGTGGGCGTGTTTCTCTCCGACAGCGGCGGATTGCTGGCGCGCATCGAGCAGGCGCTCGCCGGGCGCAACTTCCATGAATTCCGGTCGTTGCTGCACGCCATGAAGGGATCTTCGGCGAGCATGGGCACCGACCGGCTCACCGCGCTGTGCGGCAGCCTGGGGCGCTTGTCGGACTCCGAGCTAAGGCTGCAAGGCCCGGCGCTGCAGCGCTCGCTGAGCGAGGAGCTCGCCGCGGCGCGCGGCGAGCTCGAGCGCTACGTGCGCGAGCACCAGCGTTCCGCCGGCTGAGCGCAGGCGGCGTTTCGGCTAAAATCGCCGAGGGAGGATTCGCCTTTGTCTAACGTTGTGATCGCGCCGTCCAGGCAGTCGTTCTTCATCACGCTGGTCGAGATGACCGACGCAGCGAGACGCTCCCTCGAGGAAATCCCGAAGATGCACGCGATGATCCATCACGGGCTGAGCCTCGCCGAGTACCGTGCGTTCCTGCACGATCTGTATCACATCGTGTGGCATTTCTGCCCGATCATGGCCGCGGCCGCGAGCCGCTGCGACGATCGCTACCGGGACGTGCGCTACGAGCTGTACGAGCGACTCGAGGAGGAAAAAGGGCACGAGACATGGGTGCTCGAAGACATCGAGGCGTTGGGGGGCGATGTCACGAGCGCCAAGGCGAATCCGCCGAGCGTTCCCGTGCAGGCCATGATCGCCTACAACTATCACGGCGCCGAACGGGTTCACCCATGCTCGGTGCTGGGAATGCTTTATATGCTCGAGGTCGTCTCCTCGGTGTACGCGGGGCGGGTTTCCGATTCCATCGCCGCCGCCATCGGCCGCGACGTGGATCGCGGCGGCTTCAAGTTCCTCTCGTCGCACGCCACCATGGACGTCGACCATCTCGCCAAGCTCAATCTGCTCATCAAGAAGGTCCACGAGCCCGAGGCGCAGGAATCGATCGTCAATTCCACGCGCGTGAACTTCTTCCAGTTCGGACTCATGTTCAGAGAGGGCGGCTTCATTTCCCTGCTCGACGGCTGAGCGCGCTCGCTCAGCCTCCGGCCGCCAGGCGCTCTTCCGCCAGCGCGTGCTCGGTGACGTCGGCGACGTCGCCGATCTCGGTACGGCGCATCTGCGCGCGCACGATGCGACCCATCATCTTCAGGTCGCGGTCCTGCAGCCGGAAGGCCGCGTCCCCCCAGATTTGCGTGATGGCGTCGAGCTCCTCGCGCGTCACCGGATGCACTTGCTTGCGCGCGCGGAAGGCCGCCTGCAGGCCGTTGCGGCGCCTGGCGTTCTTCGCGATCCATTCGCGCACTGCCGTTTCGCCCTCGCCGTCCTTCGCCAGCACGTCGACCACGCCGATCTCGTGCAGCTTCGCGGCGGAGAGGATCTTGCCCGAGAGGATGAGCTCTTCCGCCGCGCGCATGCCGATGCGCCGCGCGAGCAAGCTATAGGCGCCCATGCCGGGGAAGAGGTTGAACAGGATCTCCGGGAACCCGAGCTGCGTGCTTTCCTCGGCGACGATGACGTCCGAGGCAAGGGCGCATTCGAACCCGCCGCCGAGCGCGTCGCCTTGCACCAGGGCGATCTTGGTCAGGGTCGGGCTGAAGAAATTCTGAGTGCGCGGATACATGTTGTCGATGCACAGGCGCGCATAGTGCGCCAGCGCGTCGCGGTCGCGGGCCTTGATCAGCAGCACGAACAAGGCGAGGTCTCCGCCGAGGTTGAAGACGCGCGGCACCCGCGAGCCGGTCACGTAGTAGTTCACTTCGTGCCACGCGTCGCCGAGCTCGACGCGGGCCTGGTTGGCGACCAGCTGCTGGTCGTGCGCCAGGATGTCCTTCAGCAACCCGAGGCTGTAGCACGCGGTCCCGCGCGGGTTGAAATACCCCCACACCGTCCCGGTCGCCGGCTCGAACTGCGTTTCGTACTGCGAATTGGCCTTGCCGTAGGGTACGCAGAGGCCGATAGCGTCGTTCATGTTGCTCATGTTTGTGCTCTCCCAGTAACGCCCCTTCCGGGGCTCGCCTTTGGCCGCCTGTCGCCGGGGGGCGACAGGAAACCTCCCGAGGTCATTAAATGTCATGGGTGACAAAAGTCGCAATCAGGGAGTCCCTGAGGCGCGGCAAGCGGTGTATGGGAAATGGCTTAGCCTGCGGTCCGCCTTGTTGCCGCACCGCCACATCGGGTAAATTCGCCTGCAGGGGGGGACATGTACGCCATCGTCTACAAATCCGACGGATTTCCGATCTGCCGGCAGATGCCCGGGGTGAGCCCGGACCCCGTCGTCACCTGGAACAACGAGGCCGCCGCCAAGGCCTTCATCTCCTCCAAGGGCAGCGAGGCGGATTTCCAACCCCTGCAACTCACCGACGAGGCGATGGACAAGCTCGCCAAGACGATGGGCTGCCAGGTCCAGGCGATGACTTTCGAGCCCTACCCCGGCTAGAACTCCAGGTTGTCGATCAGCCGCGTCGCGCCCAGGCGCGCGGCGCCAAGCACCACCCGCGCCCGGTCGTCCGCCCCCGGGGCCCCTAGATCCTTCCGCCGCCTGACTTCCACGTAGTCGGGCTTCCAGCCCCGCCCCGTCAACGCTTGGGCGGCGGCCCCGGCCGACAGCCGGCCGGCGGTGACCTCGGCGAGCAGCCGATGCAGCCGGGGCGCCTCGGCCCGCTCGGGCGCGGAGAGATAGGCGTTGCGCGAGCTCATGGCGAGGCCGTCGGCCTCCCGCACGGTCTCCCCGGCGACGATCTCGACCGGGAGATCGAGCTGGCGAACCATGCCCCGCACGATCATGAGCTGCTGGTAGTCCTTCTTCCCGAACACCGCCGCGCGCGGCTGGACGCAATTCAGGAGCTTGAGGACGACCGTCGCAACGCCGGTGAAGAAGCCCGGCCGGAAACTTCCCTCGAGCTCCCCGGCGATGGCTGGCGGCTGCACCAGGTAGGCCTGCGGCTCGGGGTAAAGGACACCCTCGTCCGGAGCGAAGAGCAGCTCCACCCCTTCGTCCTGCAGCATCGTGCGGTCCCGCTCCAAGGTGCGCGGGTAGCGCTCGAAGTCCTCGCCCGGCAGGAATTGCAGCCGGTTGACGAAGATGCTCACTGCGACGACCGGCGCGTGCCGGCGCGCGAGGCGCACGAGCGAGAGATGGCCCTCGTGGAGGCTGCCCATGGTCGGCACGAACGCCACCGGACCGGCCGCCGCCACGGCGGCGCGCAAGGCGGCGATGCTCGAGACGACTTCCATCAGCCGAGGTTGAAGAACTCGCGGCGGCTCTTCATGCCGCGCAGCCGCGAGACGAGCAGCTCGAAATCGCCCTCGCGCTCGACGAAATTGAGGTTCTCGGAATTGACGATCAGCACCGGCGCAGCGTCGTAGTGGTAGAAGAAGCGCGCATAGCTCTCGGCGAGCAGCGCCAGGTACTCGTCGCTGATGCCGCGCTCGTAGGCCGCCGAGCGGCGCCGGACGCGCTCGGCGAGCACCGCCGGCTGCGCCTGCAGGTAGACGACGAGGTCGGGCTGCGGCGAGCGCGGGCGCAGCGACTCGTAGATCTTCTGGTAGAGCGCGAGCTCGTCGGCCGAGAGCGTGATGCGCGCGAACAGGGGGTCCTTGTCGAGCAGGAAGTCGCCGACCGCGGGGCGGGCGAACAGGTCGGGTTGCGCCAGCGGCTCGAGCATGCGGGCGCGCTGGAAGAGGAAGAAGAGCTGCGTCGGCAGCGCATAGCGCGCCATGTCCTGGTAGAAGCGCGAGAGGAAGGGGTTCTCCTGCGGCTGCTCGAGCAGCACGTCGGCTGAAAGCCGCGCCGCCAGGCGCCGTGCGAGCGTGGTCTTGCCGGCGCCGATCGGCCCCTCGACCACGAGATAGCGCAGTTTAAGCACGGAAGATGAAGTACACCGCGCCCAGGACGCAAAGCGCCGCCCACAGGTAATCGAGCTTCACCGGCTGATCCATGTAAAGGATCGCGAACGGCACGAACACGGCGAGGGCGATCACCTCCTGCACGATCTTGAGTTGCGCGAGCGAGAGCTGCGTGTAGCCGACGCGGTTGGCGGGGACCTGCAGCAGGTACTCGAAGAGGGCGATGCCCCAGCTCGCGAGCGCGGCGATCCACCAGGGCTTGCCCGAAAGATTCTTGAGGTGCGCGTACCAGGCGAAGGTCATGAAGACGTTCGAGGCCGCGAGCAGGAGCGCGCAGGTCAGGGCCGCCGGCAGCTGCATCTAGACGATCCTCTCCACCGGCTGCCCGGCGCAGCGCGGCAGCCGATCGCGCGCCGCGCCGATCCCGGGGATCTCGATCTGCGGCGCGATTTCGACCAGCGGGCGCAGGACGAAGGCGCGCTCGTGCATGCGCGGGTGCGGCACCGTGAGCGCGGGTGCCGAGATTTCTTCCCTTCCATATAAAAGCAGATCGAGGTCGAGCGTGCGCGGAGCATTGGCGAAGCTGCGGCGCCGGCCGTGCCGCTCTTCGATGCGCTGCAGCTCGGCGAGGAGCTCCCGCGCCGCGAGCGAGGTGTCGAGCCCGGCGACCGCGTTGACGAACTCGGGCTGCGCCGCATAGCCGACCGGGGCCGAGCGGTAGAGCGATGATCGCGCGGCGAGCCGCGTGGCCGGCAGCGCCGCGAGCTCGTCGAAGGCGGTTTGCACCTGCTTCACCGGGTCGTCCAGATTGGAGCCGATGCCCACGTAGGCGAGCGTCACGCAGGCTCGGGCTCCGAAGACGGGCCCGAAGACGCGGGCCCCTTGCGGCGCCGGCGCCGGCGGCGCTTGCGCGGGCCGGTATCGGGCAGCAGCATCGCGGTGCGGCTTTCCGCGTCGGCGCTCTGGAAGGAGCGCCACCATTCCTCGAGCTCGGCCGGTACCTCGCCGCTCGCCGCGCGCAGCGCGAGGAAGTCGTACGCCATGCGAAAGCGCGGCGACTCGAGCAGGCGGAAGGCACGGGCGCCCGAGCGCTGCTCGAAGCGCGGCTGCATCGTCCACACTTCGCGCATGGTCGCGGTGAGCTTGCGCGTGATGGCGAGCTTCTCGCCCTGGGTATCGAGCACCTCGTCCATCGCGTACTCGAGCGCCGGGATGCTGCGCTCGCCGCGCGCCATGCGCGACTTCCAGGCGGCGAGCACTTCGTGCCAGAGGAGCGCGGCGAAGAGGAACGCGGGCGACACGGGACGCTCGGCGAGCACGCGCTCGTCGGTCTGCGCGAGCGCGAGGGTGACGAAGCGCTCGCCGAGCGGCTGCTCGAGGATCACGTCGAGGAGCGGCAGCAGCCCCTGGTGCAGCCCGACGTCGCGCAGCTGCCGCAGGCAGGCGCTCGCGTGCCCCGAGAGCAGCAGCTTCAGCATCTCGTCGAACAGGCGCGCCGGCGGCACCCGCTCCATGAGCGGCGCGAGATCGCGGATCGGCTCGCGCGTGTCGCCTTCGAGCGTGAGGCCGAGCTTGGCGGCGAGGCGCACCGCGCGCAGCATGCGCACCGGGTCCTCGCGGTAGCGCGTCTCGGGATCGCCGATCACGCGCAGCAGCCGCTTCTTCAGGTCGGCGAGGCCGCCGTGGAAGTCGACCAGCTCCTCGCTGGCGGGATCGTAGTAGAGGGCGTTGACGGTGAAGTCGCGCCGGCGCGCATCCTCGGCCTGGGTGCCGAACACGTTGTCGCGCAGCACGCGCCCATGCTCGTCCTGCTGGTGGGCGCTGTCCTTTTCCGCGCCGGCGTCGGGGACGGGGGCGCGGAAGGTCGAGACCTCCACGGTCTCGGGGCCGAGCATCACGTGCACCAGGCGAAAGCGCCGGCCGATGATCAGCGCACGGCGAAAGAGCGGCCTGATCTGCTCGGGACGCGCGTCGGTGGCGATGTCGAAATCCTTGGGCGTGATGCCGAGCAGCAGGTCGCGCACCGCGCCGCCGACCACGTACGCGGAGAAACCCGCCTCGCGCAGCACCGCGCACACCTTGGCCGCCGCCGGGCTGATGGATTCGCGCGCGATGCCGTGCTTCTCGCGGGGGACTCGCAACACCGCGTCGGAGGGAAGGCCGAGGACGCGGCGAATGAACCTCTTGATCATCGCCGCGGCAGATTCTACCGGCGCAGCGCTATTGGCGCAGAGAGCGCACCGCCCAGCCCCGGCGCCTCGCTTCCGCGGCCAGCTGTGCGTCGGGGTCGACGGCCACCGGCCGCGTGACCCGCTCGAGGAGCGCGAGGTCGTTGTGCGAGTCGCTGTAGAAGGTGCTTTCGGCGAACTCGCCGAGGCGCCGGCCGAGGCCGGCTAGCCACTCGTCCAAGCGGCGCACCTTGCCTTCGCGGAAGCACGGTACGCCGGCGACCTTGCCGGTGAAGCGCCCGTCGCGGCTTTCCGGCTCGGTGGCGATCAGGTGCTCGATGCCGAACTCGCGCGCGATCGGCGTGGTGACGAAGCTGTTGGTCGCGGTGATGATCGCGCAGAGATCGCCCGCCTCGCGGTGCTCGCGCACCAGGGCGGGCGCCCCCGGCGCGACCATCGGCCGGATGCGCGACGCCATGAAGTCTGCGTGCCAGCGGTCGAGGTCCTGGCGAGTGTGCGCGGCGAGCGGGCGCAGCGCGAAGCCGAGATACTCGTGGATGTCGAGCCGGCCGGCCGTGTATTGCTCGAAGTAAGCGCGGTTCTGCGCCTCGTAGCTCTCGCGCGCCAGCACGCCGCGGTCGACCAGGAACTGGCCCCACTCGTAGTCGCTGTCGCCGGCGAGCAGCGTGTTGTCGAGGTCGAACAGCGCGAGGCGCATCGGGGCGCCGGATTCTACCGGCCGCGGGCCGGCCGGGCCGTTCAGAAGCGCCGCTGCACGCCGATGCGCAGGTCCTGCGGCCTAAGCCCCGTGCCGTCGCGCGACATCTCCGCCGAGAACGACCAGTCGGGCGTGAAGGAGTAGCGGCCGAAGAGGGAGAAGCGGTCCTGGTCGACCTCGCGGCCGTTGGCGAGCGCCATGCCGAGGCTGTAGCGCTGGCTGAACGCATACGACCAGTTGACGCGCGTGCCCTGCGTGTAGCCTGCCGACTCGCGCCACCAGTAGGGCGTGGAATGAACGAAGCCGAAGCGGTCGTAGTCCGGCGCGAGCCAGCCGCGCGCGAACGAGGGGTCGAGCCCCGGCTCGCCGCGCTCGGGCACCCGCAGCCCGGACTGGGCGAGCGCGGGCAGCGCCGCGCACAACGCAGCGGCGGAAAAGATGCCCGAAATCACTCTCGAACGAAGACTTCTGGAACGCACGGCCCCTCGCCTGGATTGCCATCCGAATTTACTCAGCCGGCGGGGCTTTGTCGAGACAGTTGCGCCCCTTCGTTGCTTGCCGCCAACACTTCCCGCACCAGGGCGAGCGTAAGCGGCCGCTTTCGCGCCAGCGCATGCCGATCGAGGGCCTCCAGGGCGCGCACCAGCGAGCCGAGGTCCCGAGGCAGGCGGGCGAGCAGCCAGGCCGTGACCTCGTCGTCGAGCTCGAGTCCGCGGCGTGCCGCCTCGCGTTGCAGGTGCTCGATCTTCTCCGCCTCGGCGAGTGGCTTCAGGTGGTAGACGAGGCCCCAGGCGAGGCGGGTGCGCAGGTCCTCGCGCAGCGGCAGCTGCGGCGGCGGCGCGGCGCCGGCGGCGAGCACGCCGGCGCCGCCGTCGCGCGCGGCGTTGATGGCGGCGAAGAGGTCCTGCTGGCCGCGCGCGTCGAGCGACTCCACGTCGTCAAGCACGACCAGATTCGGCGAGGCGCGTTGCGCCGCGCCGAGCAGATGGCTGCGGCCGCTGCCCGGCTCGCCCCAGAGGTACACGACCGCTTCGCGAAGGCTGCCCTCGGCAAGCGCGCGCACGCGCGCGAGCGCCTCGGCGTTCGCTCCGGCGACGAAGTTCTCGAAGCTCGGCTGGGTTGCCGGTGAGATATCGAGCGGAAGTTGCTGCATCAATCACTTAGAATGGCGCCAACCCCACAAACTCTAGCATGTCGAACGGGCTCTCTTACCGCGACGCCGGCGTCGACATCGACGCCGGCGACGCCCTCGTCGAGGCGATCAAGCCCTTCGCGAAGCGCACCATGCGCCCGGAGGTGCTCGCCGGCATCGGCGGCTTCGGCGCGCTATGCGAGATCCCCAAGCGATACAAGCAGCCGGTGCTGGTCTCGGGCACCGACGGCGTCGGCACCAAGCTCAAGCTCGCCTTCCAGCTCAACCGCCACGACACGGTGGGCATCGACCTCGTGGCGATGAGCGTCAACGACGTCCTCGTCCAGGGCGCCGAGCCGCTCTTCTTCCTCGACTACTTCGCCTGCGGCAAGCTTGACCAGAAGGTGGCTGCAAACGTGATCAAGGGCATCGCCAGCGGCTGCCAGTCGGCCGGCTGCGCGCTGATCGGCGGCGAGACCGCCGAGATGCCCGGCATGTATCCGCAGGGCGAGTACGACCTCGCAGGCTTCTGCGTCGGCGTGGTCGAGAAGGAGCGCATCATCGACGGCAAGTCGATCGCGCCGGGCGACGTCGTGCTCGGCCTTGCCTCGAGCGGCGCGCACTCGAACGGCTACTCGCTGGTGCGCAAGATCCTCGGCGACGACCACGTGAGCTCGGACATCGCCGACTCGCTCATGGAGCCGACGCGCATCTACGTCAAGCCGTTGCTGAAGCTCATGACCGCGTTTCCCGTGAAGGGGCTCGCGCACATCACCGGCGGCGGCCTGCCGGGCAACGTGCCGCGCATCCTGCCCCAGGGCACCAGGGCTGTGATCAAGAAGGCATCGTGGCGGCGGCCGGAGATCTTCAAATGGCTGCAGGAGGCGGGCAAGGTCGCCGAGGACGAGATGTTCCGCGTCTTCAACTGCGGCATCGGCATGGTGGTGGTCGTGCCGCGCGACAAGGTGGCCACCGCGAAGATGCTGCTCGAGCGCGAGGGCGAGCTCGCTTTCGAGATCGGCACGATCGAGCCCGCGGGCGGCGAGCCCGACTGCGTCATCGAGTGATCGCCCCGCCGGCGCGGCGCCGGCTACTTCAGGTCGTTCCAGCGCTTTTGCGCCGCCTCGTAGCGCTTGCGCGCCGCTTCCGCTTCCTGCTCGAGGATCGCCTGGCGCGCGAAGTAATTCTGGTTCGGCCTGCTGCCGCCGGCGGCGCTGCCGCTGCGCTCGCCGGGCTGCGATTCGACGCCCTGATCGCGACGCGCCTCGGCGTCCTGTAGCGCCTGATAGGCGGCGCGCGCTTCCTGGTAGGCCTTCTCGAGATCGGCCGAACGGTTCTGCGCGCCCGCGGTACTGGCGGCGAGAAGCGACAGGGCAAAGAGGAGTCGTCTCATGACACCTTTCCGGTAGAATTTTTCGACATGGGGAGCCTGCGTTTCGTTCACCTGAGGCTGCACAGTGAATACTCGGTGAACGACGGCATCGTCCGTTTGGAGGATGCGGTGAAGCGGGCGGCGCAGGATCGGATGCCGGCCCTCGCGCTCACCGATGCCGCGAACCTGTTCGGCATGGTGAAGTTCTACGGCGCGGCGCGCGCCGCGGGCGTGAAGCCCGTCATCGGCGTCGACTGCTGGCTGCAGAACGAGGCCGAGCGCGAGAAGCCCTTCCGCCTGCTGCTCCTGTGCTCCTCGCGCGCCGGCTATCGGCGCCTTTGCGATCTGCTCTCGCGCGCCTGGCTCAAGAACCACCACCGCGGCCGCGCCGAGATCGCTTCGGCCTGGCTCGAGGAAGGCGGCAGCGATGGCCTGATCGCGCTCTCAGGCGCTGCGGCGGGCGACGTCGGCCAGGCGCTGCTCGCCGATCACGTCGAGGTCGCGGAGCGCGCGGCGCGGCGCTGGGCCAAGCTCTTCCCCGGCCGCTACTACATCGAGCTGCAGCGCGCCGGTTTCGCCAACGGCGAGGCGCTCGTCTCGCGCTCGGTCGCGCTCGCGACGCGGCTGGCGCTGCCGGTCGTCGCCACGCATCCGGTGCAGTTCCTCGCGCGCGACGACTTCAAGGCGCACGAGGCGCGCGTGTGCATCGCGCAGGGCCAGGCGCTCGGCGACCAGCGCCGCCCGCGCCTGTTCACCCCGGAGCAGTACTTCAAGAGCCAGGCCGAGATGGCCGAGCTCTTTGCCGACATGCCCCAGGCGCTCGCCAACGCGGTCGAGATCGCGCGCCGCTGCAACCTCGAGATCGAGCTCGGCAAGAGCCGGCTGCCCGCGTTTCCCACGCCCGACGGGGCTTCGATCGATTCGTTCCTTTCCAGCGAAGCCGAGAAGGGACTCGACAAGCGGATCGAGAAGCTGAAGCTGAAGAGCGAAGACGTCCCGCGCTACCGCGAGCGGCTGGCGTTCGAGATCAAGACCATCGTGCAGATGGGCTTCGCCGGCTACTTCCTGATCGTCGCCGACTTCATCAACTGGGCGAAGGCGAACGATGTGCCGGTGGGGCCCGGGCGCGGCTCCGGCGCCGGCTCGCTGGTCGCCTACTCGCTCGGCATCACCGACCTCGACCCGCTGCGCTACGACCTGCTC
>WNFL01191214.1_pt1 | contig 20908 bp, 20 predicted proteins | sample 5400361 | NCBI WGS metagenome assembly WNFL01 (sample SAMN13153351, study PRJNA577476) | soil metagenome | isolation source: 40 cm soil on Douglas fir-dominated hillslope | place: USA:California | collected 2013-09-17
GGTGACCGACCAAAGCATTCTCCAGTCACGCTATGATTTGGTGACGGTGGACCTGAAGAGCCACCAAATGGTGGCGAACTAGGCCGGCGCAGTGTGCACGACTTCGAAGCCGTGCGCAACCCAGTCGATGCTCTCGAGCAAGATCCTCTCGGGATATTTTCCGGCGCGGCGTGGTATTCGGTAAAACCTATGCCCAACCAGAATGCCGATCTTGCCCGACGATTAGCCGTAAACTTCGAAGACGACGAACAGAACGCTGAATATGAGCTGAGGTCCATCAGATCCTCGATGAGGGAGGTATATACGTAGTTCTACGTATTGCGGCGTGTCTTTGGCACTGCGACGATAACCCGAGTGCATTGAGCAGTCACAATTGTTAATGAAAGCAATCGCATTTTCGAACAACGATATTGCCGTGGCCGCGTGGACGTTCGGCGGGAGGATTACAGGATGCCTCGGTTTCGCCATCTACCGCATCGACGTCAAGGCCGGAACGGAAACCTGCCTGCCCGCTCTGGCAACCTTTCCCAATCAGGATGCCACGGCGTCCCGCACCACGGCCCAGGATCCTGTTCAAAAGTTTTTTTGGAAGGATGTCTATGCAAAGCGCGGCGGCTCCTACTCCTACCGGATTGTGCCGATGGGTGGTCAACCGGGGGCCGTGACGCCGGTGTCGGTCGAATCGCTCACGACCAACGTCGTACAACTGACGCCGGACCACGGTATGCTCTCCGCCTATTTTAATCGCGGCATACTCGCCACGCAGGCGACGGCGCATGCGCTCCATGCTAAAGACGACTTGAACAGCATGAAGGCCGAACTGTTGCAACGAATCGCTGATCCTAATGACCAGTTGCGCCTAGATCTCGCAGGACAAATGATTGAAGCCATGATGATGCTGCCGAAGGAGGCAACATCCAATAATGGCAAGGTTTGGTGCGCGCTTTATGAATTCGAAGATCAGCAACTGATTGCCACGGTGACCGCCTTGGCGGCAAGGGCGAACGTGATTCTTTCGAACATGCCGGGAACCGTGAATGAAAAGAAGACCAACGACACCTATGCGGACGAGCGCCAACAGGCGGTTGCTGCTGGCGTCAACGTCATTGACCGAATGATGCCAAGCGGACATATCGGCCATAATAAATTTACCATCTTGGATAACAACGGCCCGCAAGCGGTTCAGTTCGGTTCCACGAATTGGACTGGTCGAGCCTTGTGCGCCCAATCGAACAACACTGTGATCGCACGTTCGCCAAAAATCGCCGCCGCATACAAGGAATATTGGGACAATCTCAAGGCGGACACCGAGGCCGCCGGCGGCAAGGGTGCGCAAGGGGCGCCGCTACGCAGCGACGACGGCAAGGGCCCGGTCAGCATCCCGCTCGAGGACGGTAGCGGAACTGTCGATTTATGGTTCTCACCAAGTACCCCAAAGGCGCGGGCGAAAAAACGCACCGGTGAGGCAGCTCCGCCGGAACTCGAGGAAGTCTTCAACCTGATCGCCAGCGCAAAGCAGGCCATTCTATTCGTCGTCTTCGAGCCGGGAAGTCCAAGCATCATCGATGCGATCGCCAAGGCGCAGGATGCCAACCCGGCGCTTTTCGTTCGCGGCACGGTGACTGTCGCCAAGGCGGCGCAGGATTTCGCGGTCGCGATCAGGAGCGATGCTCCAGGTGACGGCGCTGGCGCCAAACTGCCGCCCGGACAAAAGGTACCCACCGACTACCGAGTAATCCCCGCCCTGGGAGTGAGTGATCCGATAGGAGTGTGGGAAAAAGAGCTCAACAAGGCCGGTTTCGCTGTGACTCACAGCAAATTCGTGGTAATCGACCCGTTCTCGGACGGATGTATCGTAGTGACGGGAAGCAACAATTTGGGTTTCCAAGCGTGTTATAACAACGACGAAAACATGGCGATCATTAAGGGCCATCGACCGCTGGCGGAAGCCTACGCGGCGAATGCGCTGGACATATACGATCACTACGCCTGGCGGTGGTGGCTCGCCAAAAATCCCAAAACGGCCTGGACCTCTCTCAAGACCGACGACACGTGGCAGAATACTTATTTTGACGCCGACAGCCGCCCAATCTCGCCGGAACTCAACTTTTGGCTAGCAGCCTCGCCTTCGATTAATTCCCTTCCCACACCCTCGACCATCCTCAACAATCGCCCGCAGTCCGCAATCGACGAAGTGATGCAAGGAGGTAAGAGAAAGTCTCGGCCGCGCCGGGCGCCGGCGGACAATAATTATCCGGTCCGGAAACACACCATTTCTTACGCAACCGGAAAGCCGCATCGGACTCGGAAGGCAGGTACTGGCTAAACAGACATCCCAGTCATACGCCATGCCGAAAACCCGATCCGGTTGGAGACGGCGGGGTGGATGCCACGGGCGCACCTGACTCCAAGTCGCTGACGCCGCGTGGTTGGCAACGATCTGGCGCGTAGGCCGAACTCCGTCCAGGCTAGAAGTGGCGGGCATGCTGCTAATGACCTAGCCGAACGTCGTGTCGCGGATATTCGTAGCGAAGCTCCCCATCTTGGTGTCAGTGCTCACCGCTGTCAGGATCCTGCGCCTCGATCGTTACGACATTCGGATCAACCTTGCTTTTTGATGGGTTAAGTCGGGCTATTGTTTTTGCCGATAAGTGAAACTAACGGTTCAGTGAAATCGAGCTCCATCGTCGGCGATTGAGCCGCTGTATAATCCTCACCCTCGTAACGTCAGCGTGGGTCGAGGTTTCGATGATCGCGAAGGACGTTGATATCCCGGGCGTAGTAGGCGATTTGCGTTCCGCCACTGAGTTGACGGGGATCTATCCGGAGCCTGGCACAGAAAGCAAACATTACCACGCCTGAGAGCAGAGAACGAGCAAAGACCCGTCACATTCTTAGCGAATTTGGTCGACCAGACAGCGGGGTTTTTGAATTTTCGCCCCGGAAATATTGTTATGCGCCGGGCGAGAAAGTGTATTCACGCTGGCGTGATGCCTAGGTAGCGTTTCCCCTCTTCGATCGTAAGCATGTCCGCACAGGCTGCTGCACACGACCGGTTGAGAAGGCGACAAGCGCGATCTCCATGCAAGGGATCAACTCGTCCCACTGCAGTACCACGCGAACGTCGGCCTCGTCCAAATGCGTGACCATGATAGCACCTCATATCCAATCGCTCCGGAAACGCTATTGAAGCTACCGACATTAGAGAGGACGAAGAAGTCAGAAAATGAGCGCAACGTACGAGTTCGCCAGCCACGATTCGAAGGCGTCGAAAAAGGGCCCTGCTCTGACGCTGGCAAACCCTAATACCTGGCGAGTATCGAAGCCGATCCCCCTCCTTCAGTAACTGAGGTCCGAATGGCCCAAATTGCCGGGTGGTCGATCAACTTGACCGCGCGACAGATTCCATAGGCAACCTCTATCCTGGACATAGGAAACTGATATTTCAATCCTATACAAAAATTGGCTATTGTTCCTCCAAGAAAGAGGCAACATGTCACAACAAGTTATTCCGCTCGAAACTTTGACACGAACTCAGGAGCCACGGTCGAAGACAACCAAAACCGCATCACTGCCGGACCGCGCAGAAACAGTTCGCTGAGGAGACCTCAATGAAAGTTTACGAGGTGGAATGTGGGGCCGTAATCACCCTTACCGCGCAGGATATGCAAAAAGCGGCATTGTATGGTGCGGCCGCTATCAAAGATAATCCGCATCTGATTTATGTGAAAGCCGTTCACGAAAGGAAGTTGGAACCAGCTCGCGAGGATGCTGGCGCGAAAACTATTAGACGGAGAGTGGAAGTCGGAATCAGAGAATATTAACTCCAGCCAATTGGGCTCACCACTGTACCTGTACCAGGAACCTCGGCTGACGCTGGAGAAAAAACGGTCGAGTTCTTCAACCTGATCTCGACACAAACTAACATCCCAGAAAAAGGATGAGTCGGCGGCATTCTTCTGCGTCTTATAGTCAAGGCAACCACCTTCTTGACCTGGCCAGGGATCGCTTCTTGCCAAAACTATCAAAATCATGAAAACCAGATTCGAAAAATTATTGACTTCGAATCGGGTCGCAGAGCACTGCCAACCCTTGACTTTCATGATGAGCAAAATCGCGTGAGACTGACGCAGCCCGGTGGCGTACACTCCGGGTTACGATTAGATTGGCTGGAATTTTTGCAGACGGCTGCTTTTTTTGTTCTGTTGAGCAATGAGCGTAACTCCCGACGCGATTCGACAACTCTTAGACGAACTCGAAGCCAATCGGCAAAGCAGAATCAGCGCCTGGGCGACACTGCAGCGATTGCGCAGATTTCTGGAATCAACCGGCGCTAAAATCAGCACTCCTGACGACCGCAAATTCGAGACTGAAGGTGAAGCACTCGAGTCGGGATTAAAGCGAACGATCGCAGGACGAGACGATGCGCAGCCTCATACGAGCTGTCTACCGATTCCGAGATGCGACTTTAGTTGCCGAGAAGAAGGATGATTTCGGTGGCGCGCTCCAGAATCTGTATCGGGAGTTGGAGCGAGCGGAAAATCTAGTCGGACACTGAAATGGTTGCACTCCACCAAACTTCTAAATGCTTCGTGGTGCATCTGGAATGCGCGTATTATCGGCTTACTTGCGATCGATATGGCGGTTTTCCAAATGGTTCTTCTAGTCCTACTAATGCTGGAGAAAATTTCTAACCGATGAAAGGCCGATCGGGACTGGCGTAAAATAGGCTTGAATCGCAAAGGATCGGAAAATGTAACCTTGTCGCCTTGCCGATGGGATAAATATGGGCAGGCTTTGATGGAGTGTAGGTAAGCCAAAAGAAGATCCCTAAAAGCGAGGTAAAAGCTATGACTGATCTCACCAATCGAATCGATCACGTGGTAATTATCGTTAAGGAAAATCACACCTTCGACAATTATTTCGGGACCTTTCCCGGCGCGAACGGCGTCAAGCTTGAGCATGCGCAAAACCCGCCTCCCGGTGACCCTGATCATAAGCATCAGACCTGGGTACAGCGGGCCAACGAAACCAGATACAGAGTAGAGCATTTGGAAAATGATATCCCTGGGTATTTCGCACTCGCACGGCAGTACGCGCTGTGTGACCGCTATTTCTCCGAAATCACCGGCCCTTCGACGCCCAACCACTTAATGCTCATCTGCGCCGACGCGCCAGTCATCAACAATCCTCATAGCCATTATCGTCCTTCGCCGAAGGACAGTTACAACCTGCGCTCGCTGCCGCTAGCGTTAGAGAAGGCGGGCTTGACCTGGGCCAACTACGGAGGGTACGCATTTCATTATATCGAAGAGCTTAAGGGCCATCGTTCTAACCACGGGTCGGATCTATTTGTCCAACACGCCGCTGCCGGGCAACTGCCGGCGGTTGCCTGGGTCTATGGTGAGGGCAAACCGTCACGGAGCGAACACCCACGGGATTGATATCGCCGTTCGGGATGGCGTCAATGAAGACTTTACGGTCCAAAGATGGACTTGGCCTGCATTTGCCCGATAAGAATGTTCCGTGAGGTAAAGGTCTGTTAAATGAGCCGTGCATATTTTGGTTTTCTCTTTCTAGCGATGATTGATGGAAAGTAAGTCGCTCAAATAGGAAACGCCTCCCTGAATTGACCGAGCTCGGCGTGGCTGGCCTTTGCTAAACGTCCCCGATTGATAAACCCTCGATAGCGAGAGTGTCTATACGTCAAAACACGTACGTGAGGAAAGCTCAATCGAATGGCATGGCCCGACGAACTGGGCGAGCTTGTGGCCGGCTTGTGGTCTGTCATTGTCCGCCTGAATGCGCCAACATCCGCTTATCAATCGCTTCAGCAAGATCTTTAACGTCAGCATGCTTGGGCCCAACACTTTCAACTTTAATAAAAAGGTTCCGTCTCACAAATCTCACCGCGGTCTGTGTCGCCCCGTGACCCGCGAATGCAATGTGCCCAACATGAATGTTCTTTTCCTCTGCTCGCGGCAGAGCGGGAGCCATGGATTTTGATAGCTCCTCCGCAAGTTCCTCATGGGCTTGTTCAACAGTTTGATTCTGCAAAACCGTCACGGCAAAACGGATCCCTTCATCGGAAGTGCTCTTATAGTATTCGATATAAGCACCAAATCCCGGACGGTCCTCAGGCAGCTCTACGCGTCTTTCGAGCTGGAAATTTTCGTCCTTCTCCGCACTGGGAAGTGGGCCGAGAGCTAACGCTCTCCCTGCAAGATGGCCATCCGTGGTTTTGCCCCAATCCTTGAAGCCGTACTGCTCTTTGATCGCGTCGTGTATGGCTTGAAATTCGCTCATAAGATTATACCGGTTATGCGGCGGCAGAAAGGGTGCATCCGAGATCTCTCCTTGTCGCCACTCGTGCCGCAGGATAGTTCGTCTGCCATTATTCCTCTTCTACCTTCCATCAAATTACCCCTCTCCGACCACTCCGCGCGTTGGGCCAAGGCCCGATGGGCGCGCAACACCCAATTCCCTTCGCAGAATTTTGTGCGAGCCGTTCGCGATATCCCGCCATACTTACGGGCGTCGGAATAGGCAAATCCGGAACGATACCATGGTTGGTGAAGATCTCATTGACTGGCAGCGCGGGGATGTGAGGCAAAACCGGATCGGTCCAATCCCAGGGATTGCCGCTGTGATCCGCCAGGAGACAAGCATCGAAGATCTGGTCCCCATGTTTGAATGCACCCGTCCACGCTACCTCATGATACGCAAACCGGTTGGCTGGCGGGAAGGGATAATTCCATACCGCGCCCCCACCGATCGCAATGATCTTATTACACAGGAATCCTCCGGGACTGGCCATCACCGCTGCAGCCAACTGACAGCCCAGGAGATTGGCAAATGACGACACGATCGTCGCGCAGTCAGTGCAGTTCACAACGCTTCCTTTGCCTTCCGGCTGTTGGTTGATAAATGCCAAAAAGGCCGTGCACAAAAACCAGGAAGTGGAGCTCACTGCCTGGGTGTACTTGCTCGCTCCATGAGAGATGTCATAAGTAAGCCCTAGGTTGCTATTGACTGCCTGAGTAACTGCTGCAGCCGCATCGAACGGGTTCAGTTTTCCTGCGGCCCATAGGCATGCTTGATCCAAAGCGTCAACCCAAGGCAACTGGGTCACGGAAGCGGCCGGTGTCGGGGGTTGTAGCCAAGGTAAGAAGGGAGTGTCTAATACCACATAGACCCGATGCGAGGAACTGCCCATTGCGACCCACGTCCCATCGGTCGATTTATAAAACCAATCCCATTGAATGTCTTGCTTTAGAATTCCGGACGCCCCGATTTGATGATGCGCCAGGGTCAGCGTGACGAATTCAGGAACCGAAGCGCCTCCGCTGATGTTGATTGTCGTTGGATCGATTGCACCTAACACTCCGCCCCCGTCAGCGCGAACAGCTACCGTGGCCGGCGCTCCGGGATCGGCGGCAAAGCTGGCTTGAATGGTAACGATTTTGCCTGCCACGGCGGTTATCGAGTACGCTGCCGGCGAACTTTTGGCGACGGTCTTGCCCTTGACCCATTCAGGAACAGCGACACCAGTAGTAAAATTCTGCCGAATGGACAGCGCATTCACCGTCCCCGTGCTCTGACTGTAATTAAATTTGATCCCGGTAAGCTCCATACTGCCATGCCGCTCGGAGAGTTGGAGTTCTTCCGCCTACGGGCGGCGGCGAAGTATCGTCACGCTTCGATCCGAGCTGCAAAAGGTGTGATGGTCAAAGGGGTTGCAACTAAGCCTTAAGTATTTCAGAAAAGTGCTGGCGCCGCAAGTACGAGAAACCCTTTCCTGCCCTGGACGCAAGCGACTGGCAAGCCGCTCGACCCTAGAAGCAGACACGTCTCCATCCCACCCCAGGAGTACGCATTTCAACGTATATACTGTTATCGGTACATAAGGCAAAATGGGCGGCCAATCATTTCCCAAGAATGTATTTACCACCCGATTTTATTAAACTAGACGCGGTCACGTGTGGCCAGCTCATAGACCAAGCATATGTTCAATACGTAAAAGCAACAGCTTCGCCCGCTGCCAGACAATGGGCGATTCAAGGCAGTTATACGAATCATGGGATTTTTTCCGCTCTGGAGAAAGGGCAACTGCTGCCGTTCGGATTTGTTGCTTCCAAAGGAACCCAGCTTTTCGTCGTCATTCGTGGTACCCAGACACCACTGGAATGGCTGGATGATGCGTCGATCCGACCGACGCCCTTCATTACCGGTTGGGGCAGTACCACAGCAGGCTTTCTCCTTCTTCATAATCAAATCTTTCCAGCAATTGAGAAACTAGTTTTGGATAACCAAGGAAACGCAGACCGCTTGTTTGTAACCGGCCATAGCCTCGGAGCTGCCTTAGCCAACCTGGTTGCCGCTCAATTGATCGGTGACAAAAAAGTTACGCCCGACCGGCTGACCGTCTATACGTTCTCCGGTCCGCGCGTCGGCAATCCAATTTTCGCTGACCAATTTAACAAAAACATATCTACAGCATGGAGAGTGTTTAATACCGAAGATCTAGTCCCCACATTGCCACTTTCAACTGTCGATGCTGATCCGCGATCTTCGTTGGGCTTGTTCGAAACAAATGTCGAATTGGTCTTGAAGCTTTTCTTTAAGCCCTCCCCTTTTACCTACCAGCACGTCGACACGCCCGTCGCGCTGACTTACCAACTTAGCACCGTTTCCGACAATCATAACTTAACCCAGCTGTATAGTCGTCTGAACTGACCACTCGGTTCTGCCTACTCGGCGTCTCAACTTCATATGACCGATCAAAGCCCGCCGCAGATTCAAAACCCGGGTGACATCGACCCCTTGCTTAGGTCCGACCTCCGAGATCGCATGATATCACCTGGATGTATTGGAATAATTTTGGTCTCATTCGAGTTACAGTTGTGCGAGTCGAATGACTCGACTTTTCAAAGCAACAGACTCGGATCACGTTTTATTTTGCCAGGCGTAAGGTAATCCCGGCTACGCGCTCGCCGTATGCTTGCGCGGTCGCAATATCACCTGCGGGCGGAGCGTCCGGCGGTTGAACCTGAAAGCTCGCTGACATCGCTCCGACAAAAGAGCCAACACGATTTTGCACTTCAGGACCGGGACCCTGGCTGGTGCTCATAGATTCAGGGTGGCTGACCGCCGGCAAGACTCCGGTGCCGACGTAGATCATGCCGTGTTGCATGGCATTGATGACCAGCCCGATCAAAGTGTTCAGTTTGTCACCGGAAAACGAGGATGAGTTGGTGAACGCGCCGGCCACCTTGTCTTTCCAGGACTGCGTAAACCATTTTTTTGCGGCAACCTCGATAAACTTTTTCATGTCGGCAGAGATATTTCCCATGTAGGTCGGACAGCCAAAGATGATTGCATCCGCCTGATCGAGTTCATCGAGCTTGGCGATCCCTTCCTCGCTGGTGTAAAGGCGCGCCTCAACTCCAGCTACGCTCCCTGCGCCGCGGTGTACCGCTTCGGCTTGAAGTTTGGTGTGTCCGAACCCGCTGTGATAAACGATTGCGACGATAGCCATAGATTTCTCTGTTGATTTTCCAAATCGAGATATTTGCGGAGACAGTAGCACGTCTGATCTGATTGCGAGTAGTCGTAATAAGATGTAGACACCCTTTATAGAATCTAAAACCGCCGCCACTCGGGAGGCACGCTTCTTGTTAACACTACAGGTCAGCGCGATTTATTCCGATCCTGTTTGGCCGCTTTGTGAATTGACGGCAAACCTTCAGAACGAGAAAAGGGTACATTTAAAACCCATGAGCGCGCCTCCACTCAATCTGTTTGGTCCAGCCGATTGGTATCGAACCATCCGGGATCAGATCCAACACGAAGATAATCTATGGTTTTCCTAATCGCTTGGCTTATCGTTTGGAGCCAGGCGCACATCTGAAATCGTCGTAGTCGCTGGTCGCACGGTTTCCTGCGTCTTGGCGGTCGACTAAAAAAGCCTGAGACAAATGCCGGTCAACCGGGCCCATTCGAGATCGTCAGTACGGCGCGAAACTGCGCGTTGCCCATATTCCGGAACGTTGTCTCAGCTTCCTCGAGCGGATGGGTCTCGATCATTGGGCGCACGCCTTTCAGCGCAGCAAAAGCCATCGTATCCTCGCTGTCCTTCGCATGACCGCTATACCAGCCGGCGACCACGCGCCGATTGAACACCAGCAAGTCCGAAGAAAACTGAAGTGGTTGGTGATCGGTAGCGATCAGTACGAGACGGCCATTGGGTTTCAACCCCTGGATCAGATCGACCTGCGCGGGGCTTGAGCCAACGGTTGAGATTGCTACGGTCGCGCCGCCTAGTCGCGCCAACGCCTCGCCCGCGCTGCCTTCATTGCTGTCGATGTACTCGTTCGCACCCAATTTCCGAGTGAGGGCTTCCTTGCTGCGGCCTCGATTGATCGCTATCGTTCGGAAACCCATTTTGTCAGCAAACTGCAAGGCCAAATGGCCCAGGCCGCCGACACCGTGAATCGCCACCGTGTCGCCCGGCTGCGCCCCGGAACGGCGCAAGGAGTTGAACGTGGTGATGCCCGCACACATCAGCGGACCCGCCTCCTCGAAAGAAAGCGCTTCAGGGATACGCGCCAACGCATCCTGCGGTACCACCATGTACTCGGCGTAACCACCGTCGTAGGAGAGCCCGACGATCTTACGCTCGACGCAATTGACGAAATCCCCCTGGCGACAAGAGTCGCAGATAAAGCAACTGCCACCGTGCCACCCAACACCTACCCGATCACCTTTTTTCCATGCGTTCACACCAGGACCCGTTTCGTCGACCACGCCGGCGATTTCATGACCAGGTACACGTGGCAACTGGACGCCAAGCAACCCCAGCCGCGCGATATTCTCACCGGCGCACACGCCACAGACGTGCACCTTGATCCGAACCTGGGCTGGGCCGGGTTCAGGGATTGGAATGTTCGTCACGACGAAGGGATCGCCCGCTTTTACTACCTGCACGGCTCGCATTAAAGATGCGCTCATGAGTATCCTCCTCCAGGTCGTCTCAATGGCTTTCCGGCCAAGATTCAGGTCAAATTAGAAAGCCTTAAGTCACTTATCATTAAGCTGTCGCACTATCATTTCAACCGGAAGCAGGCATTGCCAGGAACTTCGATCTGCTCAAAGGCGTCGGCAAACTCCGTTGAAGCCAGGAGTTTGAGCAAGGCACGCAGGACTTTCGCTTTTGCCCCGAATACTGCCTCAAAGCGGTGCCGGAATGGCGGTATACGAGAATATGCCGACCGGGGTTGTCGCTCATGGCATCGTCTTCTCTTCGACGACATTCTTTCGAATTCTTGAAACCAGGTGCTCCGAATCCCTATGTACCGTCTGACCGAGCTATACGAACTTACTTATGAGTGTTTCCACTGAGCAGCCGTCCGAACAAAAGCGAAAAAGAGATTGGTTAGATTGGGGTCAGGGAATGGTCGCGCTATTAACTGCCCTCTTGGCCGTCTGGATCAACTTTCAACAACAAGGGCTAAAGAGCCAGCAGGACAAAATCGATCTCACGCTAAAGAAAGAAAGCACGACCACACTCTTCGCGGACAAGATCCTTCAACAGGTAAACACTCTGAGCGAAGAGAGTTCGAAGGTTAAGGGTGCCATCATCTTAGAATTGATGGGGCTAGACATCCAAGCTCATTTAGAATCGAGAACGGGTGAGAACAAACAATTGAATGACCTGGAAGAAGATTGCAAGCAGATCCCATCTCGAATTGCTCTCTTTACGGGAAATGTTGACGCATTGGATGCTACCGACGAGGCCAAATGGGTCCAATATGCCTATAACACAGATAATCGAATTGCCCGGCATACGGCACTAATCGCGTTAGGATGGAAAGCCCTGCAACCGGGGCATTATTCGTCGGCCGACTCGCTTCCGACAAACTCGGCGTCGCAAGGCCCAGCCACAGCGGACTTGCTAGCAAAAAGGTTAGAAGAGATCTTCAAGCTTTCCGATAACCTGGAAAGTCCCGATCTCGCAATCGATGCCCTGGATGCAATTTCGAGGCTTGCCGAGCGTTGCCAAGATATTTCCCCTCAACTAAGAGGAAAGGATACACTCGCCCTCATCCTCCACGGAATGCGAGATCTTCAGAACCGACTAATTCTAGAAGTTGCCAACGACACGCCTGATGAACCAGGGCAGTTATCGAAAGATGTATCGCAACGACAATTGAGTGATCAATTGGCCAAGTTGGACTCGACCAGGAAGTGCCTTATCGAGACTAAATTCTGTTCTGATAAGGACCTAGAGTCGGAGGCGACGATCCGTTCGGCAGCCCGCTAAGCTCTTTATGAACCGCGGCTGACAGACGCGGAATCCGCGAATTTATTATAAGTTTGCTGTCGATCGTCTGGGCGCTAGTAATCCGATTATAAGCTTCATCAATCAGTCACTGCCTAGCCAGGGGCCCTTCAAACTAGCTGATTGCCGGGAGACGGGCTGGGGAGTCTGGGAACCTGACTACTGTTTTTGGCATCATTGAAGAAATCAGAAGACAGCTGTTAACCGACGCGGTACTCTGTTGACATGGCTGGTCAGATGCTTAAACCACAGGACAGCCATCGAGACTCGGTACAACCATCATTCATCGCTAGAATTGGCGCTGAAGATCTGCTCCGGGCCGAGGGCGGTTGCATCAGTGATCAGGAGGTCGCCGACCTACTGGAACTGGAGAATGTTGCCATCGTTGAAGATTGGCGCCGTTACCGGCAAATCGTAGCCATCAAAAACGACGCGGGGACCTGGATGTATCCGATCTGGCAGTTCGCTCGGAAGCCGAAACGCGTCATGCTAGGCATTCGTGACTGCCTAGCAGAACTTGATTCAGATGATGACTGCCAAACGACGGTGTTTTTCCTAAGCTATATGACACGGCTAGCCGGCAAAAGACCCCTCGATTGCCTGCGAGCAGGTAAAATCGAAGCAGCAATTAAGGCAGCGCGGGCCACAGCCTGCGGCAGGACCCTTAACGGCTAATCGAGAGTTTTCGTCGTGAATACATGTCCTGCTCGGAAAAACCGGGTGCACGAGGCAGCACTTCTGTTTCCTGACGGGCAAGGGTGTTCTCCGTGCCGCGGTCGTCGAAAGCGATCGTCTTGATGACCGAGGTCCCAACATCAATACAGTTCGTGGCCATAAACCATGAGGCGAAAGCAAAACAGAACGCTTGCTCGTTTAAAGGGTCACAGACAATAAAAATTCCGGATTGTCTTCAAGACGCGTGATGAATGCTCGGCCAATGGCTTGGCCGTGGTCAAACCGAAAGCGAAGAACTTCCTTCGACAACCGGCTGGCTACGTAAAACGCGCCGTCTCTCCCGAAGGCCATTCCAGCGGGACCGTCCAGATCGCAAGCGCCGGGTGGGACCAGCAATAGGCAGGTCTTGGTCGCAAATTCGTAATGGGCAATTGAATCATTACCACTATTGCCGATCAGCAGAAACCGGGTCGTCGGATCCAATGTCAAATGAATCGGTTTGGAAAGCTGCTCAGAACGAATGCCTCCGGTCCGCTGGCCGGTATCAGGGTCGTATACTGTCACCGCGTCTGCATCTCGGTCTGCGACGTACAAGTTCGCATCCGGGCCGATAAGAACGTCTCGGACCACACCCACTCCGTCTTTCCATTGCTCTACCGAGGGAACGAAGACGCCAGGAGCAGATTGGCGAATTTCTCGGATGGCGTTTGGTAACGGCATCGGCAAACCGGGATGTTCGGCGTGAGGACCATGGTAACGCGATACACAATTGGTATCTTGATTGGAAACGTGGAGATTGCCTGCGGTGCAGAACGCAAAATTGAACGGATGCACCAACTGAGGATTCAGCTCGTGGTGGTGAGCCACGAAGACGTCCAGGAAATCGTGTTGCCCTTCTGAGTTGGTCCTTCCGGTAAACCGAAGGATCTGACTAGCCTCCCGATAGGCGTTAACAACGTAGAGATGGCGGTCTGGCCCGAAGCCGAACCCCCGCAACTCGCGCAATTCAATGTGGTCTGGCAGGCCCTTCCGATTGAGTGCTTTTCCCAGTTCGTCGCCTGTTTCGGAATAGACGTGGATGTTATTGCGGGAATTGTGATCTGTCCCGCCGTGGAAGCTGAGGTACCAGACGTTCACAGCCGTGGTTGAATACGCCGAATTAAAGCACCGCGCGCCGATTCCGATCAAGCTTCGTTTGGTTATGTTTTCGGCGACTATACAAGAGTCGTCCAAAATGATTACACTTGCGGACTAGTATGAAAGCTCTGATATCCCCCGGAACCAGCTCGCAGCGCCGGTTTCTTTTCCTTGCATGCTTCCCGATTATCTGTTTTACCCGCCAATCGTTTGCTCAAACCACTGATCTTTACGAAGGTTCCCTCGATCGCACCGCCCCGCGTGGAACGCACACCGTCGAATCCAGCGTGCCAGGCAATCGACCGCCGGAAATCGGTATAGTATCGAAACATCTTCCGTTCGGTGATTATCGAGGCGAGAACGGCTCGAAAGATATTGCGGACGAGCAAGAGCTCGTACGCTACGACTTCTACAAACTTGGCAACACTGCCGCGGACGGAGCGGTCGCACTCTGCCCAAAGGATAAAAGCACCAGTGCTGCAGTCGAACTCTTTGCGGTTCCGGATAATGCTCCGAAATCTGGACCGGAAACGCCAGCTTACTGCACCGCCATTCGCAAGTCGAGTAAGGACCTGGCGAAATTCAAGCAGACCGACAACGCCTTCACCACGACGAGTACCGCGGCGATCCTGGGGTACTATCATGTGTCTCGAGTGCTCGGCGACATCTGTGAGATCGAACCAGCCGTGCTCCGGACGATGGACATCGAACAACACAAGCGCGTCGTGAAAATGGCAGCGGATCTCGGGATCCGAGGAACCGTTCGAAAAAGTTGGGATCTGTTCAACCGGTATTATGCCAACCCGCGCGGTTCATCGGTGGCACGAACTCTCTTTACTAACGATTTCCTACAAATCTACGGTGCACTCGAGAAGAATACTCGCGGTGAAGAGCATTACTCCGAATGGTTGAGGGTAGGATCCAATCTAAGCTCAACGCGCGCGTTTCAAAACATGGCGGACTCGCGACCGGTTCCGGCGATCCTCGGTTCGCGGGGCTTTACCCAAGCGAACGTGCAAGACTTAGTAGCAATGCGCGACATGAGCGAAATGATCTTACTTGACTACCTCATGGCCCAATCTGACCGGCTAACCGGTGGCAACATCAGCGATTACGCAACAATCTACTATCAGGACCAGGGGCAGATTAAGAATACCCGCAAGGCGGACAAAGTGCCGGCTGGCGCGACGGCGGTAACGATAAAGAAGTTAACCATTGTCGACACCGACGCAGGGCTACTAAACCAGAACGTATTCGAGCAGAAGGGTTACCTGAACCGAATCTCGCACATGCATCCAGACACGTTCGCGCGATTAGTCGATTTCGCGCAGCGCTGGAAGGTCGATCCCTCCGTTAAAGCCTTCTTTCACGAGGAGTGTACGTTCAGTAACTCGCAGCTTGCGCGGTTCGAAAAATACCTACTAAACGCGGCCACAGTCCTGCAATCGCGGAAAGATCGGGGTCAACTGCGACTTGATCTATCGCTGGACGATTTCTTCGGGACGCAACCTCCACCCCCTAATGCGTAAACTGACCGCACGGCAGCATGTCCCTAGATCGTCGTCAAAACATTCGGCCCAGAACCCTGCTCACCAGCCTTCACCATTGCTTTGAAGGCTTTGTCCATGTGCCATCTATCACAACGTTCGTGAGGCCGACGCGGCAATTGCTCTGGATAAGCTCAGCAATTCGCTTTGATTCAAGGCGTACGCAGCCGTGTGAAGCAGGATATTTCGGAACAGAAGGAAAATAATGCAGAGCGATGCCTCGCGCACGAGCAAACCAAGTGACATAAGTTGCGCGCGAATCGCTGTTCAGTTGGGCTTGGAACCCTGAGACCTTAAAGGTTCCTTTCGGTGTGCATTTGCTGCCCGAGCGCCGGCTCGTAGTCGCATCATCGCAGTTAAATCCCTTTAAGCCGGCGCCGGGCGAACTGCGAAACGGCCCGATCTCCTGCGCAGCCGCCTGCGGCCCTGTCCATGTCAGAGTCACCGAATGATCCGGGTCATCGAGCTGGACGGAAATTTGGTCGATGTACGTGTTAGGAAAATCACTGTCGCGCAGAGAAGCCGCCACCAAGGCTGCGGCAGCCGGTGCCGGTTGCATAACTCTCACTTTGGCCGCCTTGGCCGGCGCGGCCATAGGCTTAGCGCGATCCAAAGCCTCGAGCTTCTTCGCTCCAGCACACTGATCCTGGCGCAAACCGTCACGATTACGGGACTCTTAAAAACCTAACAGCTAAATCGCAGATCTTTAAGGGGATTCTGCCCATCGGAAATTCGCGATCAGGGACATGGAAGCATAGGTAGTTCGCCATCCGGCTGGGCCTCTCGAGATAGAAGAGTCCGGTTATAACATGCCAGCCCGCCTGTACGTAGATTTACGTATTCCAAGTACAGCTCTTATTGCTATACTCGTTTTTTTAGTGCGTCGAATCAGCTGGTTTCTCGGAAGATGGTGTTGCCACGTTTTTACATCGAATCGTTCCGGAGGTTTCTCAGGAAGAAATCGATGCTCGCCGGCGGCGCGGGCCTAACCGTGTTGATTGGCGTCAGCCTGAGCAACTCCGGCTGCAATAATAACGGTGACCTCTCGCTGGTGGACGATGCCGGCGGACGTAAACCAGAAGATCTTCCTGAGATCGCGGAAGACGTGTTTAAGCCAATGGACGGCGGGGTCGCGCTTTCGCCGGATGAAATCAAGGGACGCAACACCTGGAATCTTTGGTGCGCCGGCACCGAGCAATTCTGGGAGCGGATGTCGCGCGAGAGTTACGGGTTAATCGACCTCCTCAAAACCATCGACTCACGAGGGCGTTCAACCCGGTTCAAGCAAATGGGACTGATCAACGAGCCGGGCTATAAACAGGCGGCCAAGCCGGATCAGTATGGGCTCTGGATCGACCAAGCCGTTGAGGCGGAACCACCGGCAATTGACCCCAAAGTCTATGGTCGCTCGAGTGGTATTATGGGTTTCCGGGTCTTCGATAATCCCGAGTTCAAGGGTGAAGCGGTCAAGAAATGGGATGCCAACCGCTACTATAACGATTCCGATTACGCGGTCGATCCGAAGCTCATACGACCGTACCGCGTCGGGATCTCGTGCGGTTCATGCCATATCGCGTTCAACCCATGTAATCCGCCGGAAGACCCGGAGAATCCGAAATGGACAAACCTCGCATCGGCGATAGGCAACCAATACATACGAGAAGGCCCGGTTTTTGCCCACAATGTCAAAGAGGGAGGTTTCTTCTGGGAGATGTTGAAAGCTCAGCCGCCCGGGACTTCAGATACTTCGAGAATCGCAACGGATAATATCAATAATCCCAATGCGATCAACCCGATCTTCCTGCTCGGTGTGCGCGCGTCCGAGGGAACAGAAGAAACGCTGGCCGGCCAAACGCTGCTTTTGCCGCTCATAAGAGATGCGATCCAAAAAGGCGCTGACTCCGTCACGATGCCGGTACCTCACGTTTTGAAAGATGGCGCCGACTCCGTCGGTGTCGTCGGTGCGACCTTGCGTGTTTACATCAACATTGGGAGCTACTCGCAGCACTTTTTGCAGCAGCACAATGTGCTGATCGGGTTGACCAACCAGAAACCATTTGAAATCGCGACGGCGCAGAAATATTCCGTGTACTGGCTAGCTACTCAGCAGAAGTTTCAGAACGTCGGAAAGTTCTTTACCCGTCTGAAGTCCTATCGGCTCGAGGACGCCCCAGGCGGAAAAAATCTCATCACCAAAGATGAAGCGGTGATGACACGCGGAAAGATCGTCTTCGCGGAGAACTGTGCGACCTGCCACTCGAGTAAGCGACCGTCAGCCGGCGAGGATGAGGTAGCGTGGTTCAGACAAGAAGTGCTGAAGCCCGATTTTCGCGAGGATAACTTCTTTTCGGATGATCGGCGTTATCCGATCACCCGGATCCAGACAAATGCCGCTCGAGCCTGCGCCACGAACGCGATGCGCGGACACATCTGGGCAAATTTCTCATCGGAAACGTACAAAAATTTGCCGTCGGTTGGAGCCATTAAGGTATGGAATCCATCCACTGAAGCCGAGGAAGATTTCAGAATCGAGGGAGGGGGCCCTGGATATTATCGGACAGCGTCGTTGATCAGCGTCTGGTCCTCTGCACCGCTGCTACACAACAACTCACTTGGCAAATTTACCGGTGATCCGTCGGTCGCAGGGCGAATGGAAGCGTTTAATGACGCGATTACCAAGCTACTCTGGCCAGAGAAACGCCCAGGCAAGGATTCGATTTGGCGCACCACGCGCGAATGTAGTTTGCAGATACAAGGGGCTGCGCTTCCCGAGCCGCTGCGAACTTTGCTTAAGCCGGTTCTCGATCCAGACGGTTATTTTCGTATCGGAATGATCCCAAAGGGTACCCCGATCAACCTGTTGGCCAATGCTAATCCCGACACGGATCCGAAGGAGCTCGCGGAGGTCTGCCTGAAGATCAAGAAGGCGCTCGCCGAGATCAAGCTCAAGAACCTCGACGATGCAGCTGCTGCCGAGGTACTCAAAACGGAGGTTGCGCCGGCATTGTTTAAAATTAGCAAATGCCCGGATCTGATCGAAGACCGCGGTCACTACTTTGGAACAGGGCTTCCCGACGCCGACAAGTTGGCGCTGATCGAGTATCTGAAAACGCTCTAACCATCCGATTCCCCCTACCGAGCTAACCTCAATAGATTACTACCGGAGCAGCCATGGCTATAACCGTTCCAGATTTGCTGAAAATGTCGCAAGCCCAGCTTGACGAGCTCTTCACTAATAGCCCGACGGGCGACATCCCTAACGGCGAAGGAAAAGGTACTGCTATCATTGCTCCCGGCACCACGTACAGCCAGGACATTGCCGAGCTCATTAACCATTTCGCGTGGCAGGGCAAAATTTTCGATTCGCAGAAAGGCGTATTGCGAAACGAGATCCTCCCTTTCGGCCTTCGTGCGATCATCGCGAAGGTCTACAAGGGGCCGAGTTGGCTAGATAGCAAGGAATGCATCGTCCTCGATTATTCCGAGACCTCCCTTCTCGCGCATTGGATTCGAGATGAGATACGGAGCATCGCGCCCGGGACGTATCTCGGGAAAGTTTATTGGGACAAGAAGAGGTTGATCGATTTCGCACTGGATTTCAAAAAATAACCTACCGAAAGCTCATTAGCGGGAGCGATTCTCTCCGCATCAAACCGGAGCCGATGTCAGTCTCTAATTCAAACGCTAGTCGCCCGCAGCCGCGCGCTGACACTGGCTCAGCGTTTTTGAACTGGCTGAGTGATACTTTTACCTTCCTTCTCCATGTAGAGCGCCGGTTTGATCCGCTTGTGCGCCCGGCGTTCGATGCCGTGCTTCGTGATCCGATCGCGAATTTGACCACAGCTTTGATCAATTTGCAGCGGCCAAACGAAGGACTAAAGATCGCCGAGGAAAAACTGCTTCCGGATGAAGAGGCGTATCTCGACTCGATTATTTCAACCTTTGAGAAGCAAATGCGTGGGCTCTGGAAGCCCGGAGGGTTCGAGCGAGGAGGGAACACGAAGACGCACGGCATTGTGCGCGGAGAGTTTATGGTTCATGACAATCTCCCCGAGAAGTTTCGGCACGGCATCTACGCGCAGCCGCAGACATTCCGCGCATGGGTGCGTTTTTCGGGGCCCGGTCCTTACATTACACCGGATATCGACGATGTGGGCTTCATGAGTATCAGCATCAAGCTGATGGGTGTACCCGGACCGAAGTTGATGGATGAGGAAAAGTTCACGCTAGACATGTTTGGCGTTTCCACGCCGACGTTCGTGACCCCGGATACCAAAGCAAATGCGCAATTGCAGACCGAGAGCCTGAAGAATGCGCAAATGTTCTATTTCCTCAACTTCCATCGGCCGCACATCCTGGACATGATTATGCAAGGTCTCTGGGTCAATACGCAGAGCAGTCCGTTTGAAGCTCCTTACTTCAGCTGCGTTCCGTATCTTCTGGGAGAAGACCAGGCGATGCAATACTCGGTGTGGCCTAAATCGGAAAAACGAACTCCGATTCCACGACTACCTTTACGCCCACCCGACGACTATCTGCGCGATGCGATGGTCGCTTCACTGGCCGAGGGAGATGTCGAGTTCGACATTCGTTTGCAACTGCAAACCGATCCGTATCTCATGCCGATCGAAAACAACGCGGTACTTTGGCCCGAGAAGCTTTCGCCTCGCGTATCGGTAGCCACGCTGCACCTACCGCGGCAGAAGTTCAATTCACCGGCGCAGATGGAGTTCGCCAAACGACTTTCTTACAATCCCTGGCATTGTATAGGCGAACATCGGCCACTTGGAAATCAAAGCCGTGCACGGCGCCGGATGTACGCAGAACTTTCAAAGCTGCGGCATACAATGAACAACGTGCCTCATTACGAGCCGACGGGAGATGAGGTCCTCGAGTAACAGGCCATGACTCCGCAGGCAAGCTTCATGATCCTGGCGACGATTGATCCACAGCGAGAGGTTCAACTTCGCCAGTTACTCGCATCCATGAATCACGCACCCGGGCGCGTGGACTCGAACAACACCCTGATACCGTTCGAGCAATTCGATACGCTGCACTTCGCGCGATTGCTCATCGTGGACGACAAGACGATCGATGACATTCGTGTCTATGGTCTCACCCCCGGCATTTATCCGCTTTATCTCACATTTCTCGGCGATATTGACGGAGAAAGAGATGCGTTTCTTGAAAAGTTGGCGAAGCTCGCGCC
>WNFL01299092.1_pt2 | contig 20903 bp, 14 predicted proteins | sample 5400361 | NCBI WGS metagenome assembly WNFL01 (sample SAMN13153351, study PRJNA577476) | soil metagenome | isolation source: 40 cm soil on Douglas fir-dominated hillslope | place: USA:California | collected 2013-09-17
AGCCATATCTGGAGGCCTTAAGTGGCGGTGGACCGTTTAACTACGACGACGGCGCCAAGATCCACCACAACTCCATCACCACCAACGGTACTGTGGAAGCAAACGCTGCCGTGGGAACGGTTGGGGCTGCGGGAGCAGGCGGCGGTCTGTCCCTCTGCACCGGCACCGACAACTACAAAGTCAACTATAACTTCATCTGCGGCAACTACAGCTCGGGAGATGGCGGCGGTATCGGCCATATCGGGTTGAGCAGGAATGGCAACATTTCCAACAACTGGATCCTCTTCAACCAAAGCTACAACCAGAGCTCGACCGTGAGCGGCGGTGGCTTGGTGATTGAAGGTGAGCCGGGCACCGGAACAGCTTTGACGTTGGGCACGGGCGATGTGACAGTCGACTCCAACCTGATTCAAGGTAACTTCGCCGAGGCTGGCAACGGCGGCGGGGTGCGGTTACAGAACATCAACGGAGCTGATGTCAGCCGGAATCCCAATCGTCCGGGAAGCTGGTGGAAGGTAACGCTCACTAACAACATGATCGTCAACAACGTTGCCGGTACTGCGGGAGGCGGTATCTCTCTGTCGGATGCGTTGAACACGTACCTCATCCACAATACCGTCGCATCCAACGACAGCGCCGGTATCTCCGGACCTCTGTTCAACACCCGGGTGGGTACGACAACAACCGGCCCGACGACGGCCGTACCCAGCGCTGCTGGAATCAGTTCGGAATCGACGAGTGCGCCCCTGGCTCTGGTAGCACGAGCTCAGGACGTGATCTCGAATCCCGTACTGACCAACGACATCGTTTGGCATAACCGCTCGTTCTTCTTCGATTCCTCGTCGGGCACGCCGCAGATGTGCTCGTCGAATAACTGGGCTGACGCTTCCGGTCACGCTTGCAGGACGCTGGCCGCTCAGACCACGACCGGTGAGTGCGCGGTAACGTCGACTGGCCCCAGCGCCTCTTACTGGGATCTTGGCGTGGTGGGCGATCAATCGGCTACCCCTGGCGCAAATCGCCTCAACCCCACGTACTCAGTTTTGACGAGCACTACTGGCTACGTAGGCGCGGGCAACCATACAACTGATCCGTTGCTGACCAAACTCTACTGCAACGGTTCGCGCGTCCTCCCGGGAACTTACTGGGAGCCGCAGCAGCCGTTCATTCCTCCGTTCCAGCTTGCTCCAGCGGCGACGCTGGATGAGGCGGGCAACTTCGTGGATCTGCGTTATGGCCCTCTGTCGTTGACCGACCTCAGCGGCGCCACCGCTACATTCACGGGTGACTACCACATCCAGAACAACTCCTCGGCGCTGGATGCCGGAGTCAACGCCGGAGTGACCACCGACTTCGATGGCCAGTTCCGCCCCAGCGGAGGCGGCTACGACATCGGCGCGGATGAGCTTCTGCTGGGACAGGGCGTCGCCACGATCAATCCCAACCCGGTCGCCTTCGGAGGCGTTCTGGTCAACACAACCGTGAGCCAGACCGTCACGGTGAGCAATACCGGTACCGCTTCGATGACGATCAGCAGCGTGGCCGTCGCCGGGCTCCGGTTCGCAAAGGGTGCCGACACTTGCACGGGTGCAGTGATTCCTGTGAACGGGACTTGTACGGTCGTCGTCACCTTTAATCCAAACAACACGAACGCGCGACTCGGAACCCTGACGTTCACCGACACCGCTGTCGGTAACCCGCAGGTGGTTCAAATGAGTGGCCAAGGTGGACGGGGCGCGGTGGCATTCTCGCCGTCGGGCACGCTGGACTTCGGCACAGTTACCCTCAACACGACAGCCACCATGCCGGTCACGGTCACCAACAACGGCACCGCGCCATTGGCCATCACGAATGCTGTGGTGAGCGGTACCCGATTCGGTAAAGGGACTGACGGCTGCACAGGGGTGACACTGCCTATCAACGGCACCTGTACCGTCAATGTCACCTTCAACCCCAACAACACCAACACTCGCACTGGTTCGTTGAGACTGACGGACAATGGCACGGGCAGCCCGCAGTCGCTCGCGTTCTCAGGACGATAGGATGGAAGGTCAATCAATCGTGATTTGGAATCGAAGTAGGAATCAAACGGCGAAGATGCTGCTTGCGGGCTTGCTCGCAAGCAGCGCCTTCGTCTCCACCGCAGGGAGCCAGGACTTGTCCGGAAAGGACGCCGTCGCGAAAACCGGGGCGGCGGGACACGAACCGGCGAAGTGGACTCCGTTCCAAAGCAGTTTCTACAAGCGCACGTGGGGCGTCGACATCGTCGGCGTGAAGGCGGTTTCGTCCGGCTACATGCTCCGCTTCAGTTACCGGGTTCTGGATGCAAAGAAAGCAGCCGAGTTGAACAACAAGAAAGCAACTCCCTATCTTTTGGATGAGGCGTCCGGCACGAAACTCACGGTTCCCGCCATGGAGAAGGTTGGCCAGTTACGGCAAAGCGCTTCTCCCAAGGACGGGCGCGAATATTGGATCATCTTCGGCAATTCCAGCAAAATGGTGCAGCGCGGCAGCCTCGTGAGCGTGGTGATCGGCCAGTTCCACGTGGACGGGCTGACCGTACAGTAGTTCAGGTTTCCTCCCCCAGAAACTAGGAGTGTACAGTGAAGATACAAACTAGTGTCGTTCTTCTGAGTGCGGTTTTCGGCTTTTGTTTGAGCAGCGCAGGTGTCGCTCAGGTGCCCGCTGCATTGCCTCAACTGACTGCGGCGGAGATCGTCGCCAAGAATGTCGCCGCGCGCGGCGGGGCACCCACATGGCGCGCGGTGCAGACCTTGAGCACTTCGGGCAAGGTGGACCTGCCCGGCAAGGCTGAGCAGCAAGCTCCGTTTCTGCTCGAGCAAAAGCGTGGCCGCAAGACGCGGCTCGAGATTCAGTTCCAGGGTAAGACCTCGATCCAGGTATACGACGGGACTGCGGGCTGGAAGCTGCGACCGTTCCTCGGAAGGAAGGAAGTGGAGAAATTCTCCCCACAGGAACTGAAAGCCGCGTCGGACCTTCCGGATCTGGATGGCCCGCTCATGGACTATGCCAGCAAAGGAATACAAGTCGAGGCTGATGGAATCGAAAAGATCGACGGCCGCGACTCCTACAAGCTGAAGCTTACCTTCAAGAACGGCGCCGTGAGGCACATGTGGATTGACACCAATACTTTCCTCGAAGCGCAGAGCGACGGAGAGCCGATCCGCCTGAGGGGTAAGTTGCTGCAAGTTCGCACTACCTACAAGGACTACAAATCCGTCCAAGGGTTAATGCTGCCTTTTCTGCAGGAAACGACCTTGGAGGGCAGCAAGAAGACCCGGAAACTGATCGTCGAAAACGTGGCGGTGAACCCTAAGGTTGATGACTCGCGCTTAGCCAAGTTGCAGTAATGGAGCAGCAACACGGGTTTTCAGAAAAACAGAGGGACATGGATCGGGGCGGTTCCTCCTGCAAAGCCGCCTCCGCCGTTTTCTGCAGATGCTCTGTGTACCACGCTGGCGCGTAGAGCTCAAGGCGGTACCCTTCATGAGGGTATGCCCGACTCGTTCGTACAGTGGGGTTTGAAAGCCGTCGTTTCAAGCGGCGAGAATTCACTTCCCACCCGCGGAGCAGGGGCTCGAATAGGTAATCCCTATCAGAGCACCTCCGCATGAAGATGAAGGCGATTCCGCTCAGTTCTGATGGCTCCTGCATTTGGGGATCGCCGTCCTGGGTTTCGCCTCCCAGTGTCAATGGCCGCGGCGTACTCTCCGAACCGGGCGACTTACGCCAGCGGATGTCTCGTCGGCCTATGGAAGCATCGGTGCTGCCGGAGCATCCGCTTATGGCAGCACCTCGTAAACCAATATCCTGGCGTCTTCGATGATTGCTTCCTTCGATTCTGGAATCGGGGGTATCAGAATGACGTGTTTCGGAACCGCTGCGTAGAATCTCTTCATTTCTGGAACAAGCAGCGAGGTCTTGGCAATGGCGCCGGAGGGAACTAATCCAATACGTTCATAATGGTCTGGATCGACTTGTTTGAACACGTCGATAGCCCCAGTTGTCCCAGTAAAATAGACCCGCTGACTTGGCGCATCGTATACGAGCTCGTCCACGCCGCCCTCGCTGTCCAACACATCAATGACCTTACCCGTGTCCGCGTCCATAACCACCATCTTTCCCGGCTTATAGAGGTGCCCCTTTTTCACGCGGCTACCGATAAACAGCCGGTGATGGGATGCATCGAGGGCCAAGGCATGAGGCAACGGCCCGCCGATGATGGGCCACGAGGCAACGACTTCGCGTTTTTTGAGGTCAATGACCGCAACCCGACTTGTTGCACCAAGAACGACATACATTCTCTCTGTTGTCGAATCGAGTGCAAGGCCCGCGGGATCGTTGTCATCCAACGTGATGCTCCCGGCGTAAGTCCCGGTTTTGGTATCAACGATTTCGATGGAACCCTTTGTTCCCTCGATTGAACGGTCACCCCTGTCTCCGATGTAAAACAGCGCGGTGGCAGGATCGTAAATGCCGTTGTCCGGTTCTCTCTTCGCCTCCGGAGGCGAATCGGGGTTTAGCTGCACGCTTTTCAGCGCTTCGTACGACTCTCCGCTGAACGATTTGCAGGTACCGCTTCCCAAGTCGACCCAGATTTGGTTGGACTGCGGTAAATAGATCGTCTTGCGCGGATTTCCGTCCAATCCCTCGATCGTGTGGATCAGTTTGCCCGTACTCAGGCTATAACTGCGATTACCCTCTGGTGCTCCCCGGGAACGAACAAGCGTTGGCCTTTTACGTCCACTGCCATGTGGTCGAAGTAGCCTTCCACCTGTGGCAATGGGATGGTCTGGATCAGCTTCATAGGCGCGCCCGGTTGAGCGTGCACCGTTGAAATCAAGAGCAGCAGAGCGGTTCCGACAAACGCGAAATACGCTTTCATTTCTGTCTCCCTAAAGATTCTTATTACGCTGACCGAAGATCGGCAACAGACCGCGGCTATTCTTCCAGCGTGCCGACAGCATTGATAAGGCTGGTTGCGGCGTTGAGAATTCCACATAGCTACGGAGTGGCCTCGTAGACTTGGAGCTCGGCAGGTTTGCCGCCTTTAACCGCAGGGACCGCTACGTACAGTCGACTCTGTTCGGGCACAAACTTTGAAGTCCGTGCGCCAGGTCCGGTGGCGATTTTGGCGATTGCCTCATACGTATCAGGATTCTTTTGCTGGTACACACTCACGAAGCCGTCCGAAGCGCTCATGTAGATTCGCTTGCGCTCAGCGTCATAAACCAGATCGTCCACGCCTCCCACTGCCGGCAAATGGGCAACCGGCTTGCCAGTCTCCGTGTCGAGGACCACCAGCATTGCCGGCCCTCGCGTCGCGAGAAAAAGGCGATGCTCCGGCTCGTCTAGTCCCATAGCCACATTTTCTTTGGCATCGGTGACGTCCCACGTCGCAATCTGCTTGAGGTTCGCGCGATCAATCACCGCCACCTTATTTAGCGCCGTGACGTTTACGAACAGTCGCGACCCGGATTTCTCCAGTGCCATTGCCTCCAGTCTTTCACCATCGATCTTGATGTCAGCCAATTTTTTGTGAGCTTTCACATCCACCACGCTCACTCGAGAAAACTTTTCCCCAACGTCCTTCCCTCCATTCACAACGTAAAGGAGGTTCGCTGGCGCATCGTAGCCGACTGAATCGGCGTCGGCTACGAGCTTCACGTCTCCGACTACCTGATACGTGGATCCATCAATAATCTTGCACGAACCTGGCTCTCCATCCGAAACCAGCACCTGGTTGGTTTCCGGAAGATAGACGATGCCAGCCGGCTTCCCCAGGCCGGTTACGCTGTGCATCCACTTCCCGGATTTCAAATCGAAAACTTGGACGCTATGGTGTTGGGGCGCGGTCAGAAACAGCCTGCCTCCTGCAATATCGACCGCCATATGGTCGAATTTTCCTTGCACCGCTGCATCTAGGGTGATGGTTTGCACCAAGTGAAGCGGAGCGGAATCCTGAGCGTGCGCAGTAATCCCGAATGACATCATTCCCACCAGCAAAACAGCCATCTTGCGTTTCATCGGATCTCCTCAAAAGGTCGAAATTCAGGTACAACGACAGCTAGGTGTTGGCCCGTAGCGGAGGGTATCCATCCTTCCACGATTTTTGTTGCAGCGGGCTGGTAGTGAATTTAGATGCTTTACCTTAAAGGCACCTTAAATTTCTGCCTGGAAATGCAGTGGCGTATTCGACAAGTTGGCAGACAATCGCTACTCCAGACACTGATCCGCATTGATCAGGAACCAGGCAAGGCCGCTGACCACGGTCAGAAGCGCCGCAAGCTGTCACAACTGGGGACAGAAAACCCCGTCCAGGCTGCCAAAAGTTGTCATTATGCCGGAAATAGACCCGGAATGGCGGAGCACGCGATTCCCAACCAGGCCGCAACCCGGCGTCCTTGACGCTTACCCATTCGATCAGCGATGCGGTCGGAGAGCCAGCCCCACAGGGGAACCATCACCAGATTTGCGGCAAACGGGCTGACGCCCAGAGACTGGCTTTAGAAATTGTCACGCACCGAACTCGGACCAGGTAGATAAAGAACCATGTAAAAAATATGTACACTGGATGAACCAGACAAAAGTGACTGATCATCTAGCCATCGCCAGCATCTTCTGAGCAAAGACGGCTCAATCGGTTAAACAAAATTCCAAGGCGCTACACTTGTGCGAATCGGCAACAACCACTGTTGATCTCAGTAGTTCGTTGCTTACGGCAGTATCTATTTTGCGACTGCGTGAGCGATTTGTCGTCACTTCGATGCCGCTGCCACTGATGCCGGATTGACTTCGTAGGCGTCTATCACGCGAGCGGAGTACACGAGCGCAGCGCCCGCGTTGACGGAGACGGCTACACCGAGTGCTTCGGCGATTTCTTCTCTTGACCCGCCATTTTTTATTGCCGCGTCCGTGTGGACCGTGATGCAACCGTCACATCGCAAAGTCACGGCAACGGCCAGGGCGATCAGCTCTCGGGTTTTCGGGTCGAGGTGGTTCGTCTTTGTTCCCGCGGCGCTCAAAGTGTTGTAGCCCTTCACGGTCTCCGGGCTCAGCCGTGCAATTTTTCCAATCGTCTCCACCAGTTGTTGACGATAGCCATTCCAATCCATCATCATCTTGATCGTCTCCTTTGTGAAATGCAGTGATCGGAGCTTCGAGAGCGACTTCCTCACATCGCTTGAATCAGTTGCGAAATCATTCAGCTGCCCCCGAAGCCACTGCAGGTTTCTTTCCACTCAATCCAACAACCGTCAACGGATGACAAATCGATGAATTCATCAGCAATCAGTAAAAGGCTGGTGTTGTCGCTGTCCAACTTTCAACATTACACAGTCGATTGGCGGTCACGCTGTCAGAATGCGGTCACGCTGTCAGGTGTTGTGCGAAATGATCCAGCGTTCAGCAGCCTTCCTGCTCGGAAAATGGGCATCCCCTTGGAGAGAAATTTGAGAGAAAGGACTACGCGGCTTGTAAACGATAGTAACTACAGCAGCCAAGGAAATATGGTGGAGAGAGTGGGATTCGAATTCAGCGTTTTGTTGAATTTAAAGGAACTACCGCGGGCGCGAATTGTCCTTGTAAGCCGTTGATCGGAAGGAGACGGAACTGTTAGTGCCCACCCGGGATAGTCCCCCGAGAATCGAACCAAGTGATCGCGCTAGGAGAAGGTTGCGACGTACTCGTATACCTTCCGAGTTGGTGACGATTGTCCAGAGCCCCATTCTCCGCTCCTAGAAGTGTTTGCATGTACTCGGTAACGATAGCGCCAAAGCCAGCGTACACCAGTGCCGTCCGAATGCCCGCTCTGTGCAATCGCACCCCATGTTGCACTTCCAAGGGCCGCGCTTCCCTGAAAACCAGAAGGTAGATGGCGAGAACCCGAGCTCGCACCCACTCTGGGGCAAGATTCTGGACCAGCGCACTGATGAGAGAGATGAAGACGATCCAGGCTATCCCTCCGATCAGCATTGCGGGAGCAAGCGTGCTTCGCGGCGGCTGAGCCGCAGGTCGTTGCTGTTGGTGTCTTTTGTGCTTACGCAGAGCCATTGTTACGGCTAAGAGTCCCGAGAGCGGGTTCTTGGTGCTTGCGCAGACCCTACATTGCCCAACTACTGTTCTAGTCCCACGCGGCGTAATAGCTCAGGGAAACGCGGGTCGCTCCGCAGGGGATCATAGAGTGGATCTACTTGAAGAGTTACCATCAGATTGCTACGCTGCGAGTATGCCTTCTCCAGCCACACAAAGGCCTGATCCTTGTCACCCATGCCGATGTAGGCGCGAAGGAAGGGAGCTGGATCCAATGCCTGGCGCGGGTTGAGTTGTTCCAATTTCGCCAATGCGAGTCGAGCTTGGGCCATCTGCTCCGAACGGCCATAGATGTATGCCAGTGTTCCGAAGTCATAAGGGCCCTTGGGGTTCTTCGCTTCCACCTCTTTCAGCGCCTCTGCGAACATTCCTTTTTGCGCGTAGGCAAAAACCATGAGGCCAGCCCGCCAGAACTGCGGGTCCATTTCGCGCACCGCGCCAAACTGTGTAATGGCCCGGTCATTTTGCCGCGAGTAGTAGAGGATCGCGCCGTTGTCGGTGGCAATGATCAGGGAGAGAGGATCTAGCTGGCGTGCCCGCTCGCTCTCGCGCAGCGCCTCCTTGAAGCGCCCTCGCCACGCCAGATGCTCGGCATACCAGTGGTGAGCGGTGGCGTAATTCGGGTTGAGCTCGATGGCCCTGCGAAGTTTGCCAATCCCAATCGTAGTTTTGGACAATCAGAGCCAACGCCGTGTGAGCTTCGGGCAGGTTGTCGTCGATCTCAAGCGCGCGCAACGCCGCTGCGCGAGCTTTCGGCATGAACTCGCGCTGGGGAAGTGCGCTGGACGGACCCAGTAGGGCATACGTATCGGCAAGGCCGGCATAAGCACGGGCAGAGTTGGGATCTTTGGCGATGGCTTGCTGATAATAGTCAATGGCGTGCTGGAATCCTTCAACAGTCCTCTTGTTCCAGAAGTACTGCCCCTTGAGGTAAAGGTCGTAGGCCTCGTAGCTCTCTGGCGACGCACGTGGGGCTCTGCTTGGCCTGCCGGGTTTAGGGTCGCCCAGGGATGTCTGGATTTCGTCGGCAATCTCCTGCGCGATCTCTCTCTGTAATCCCAACAGGTTGCTCACTTCGCCGTCATACTCCCGCGCCCACATATGGGTCTGGTCTTTGACCAGGATTAGCTGCGCCGTGATTCGCACTTTGCGCGAATCGCGGCGGACGCTGCCCTCAATCACGTACTGGACTCCCAACTCTCGGCCGATTTGGTCCAGTTGCTCCTGGCCGCTCTTGTAACGCATCACCGAAGTGCGCGCGATCACTCCCAAATGCAGGGGATCGAGGTTTCCCAACTGAGCGATCATTTCCTCGGTCATGCCATCGCTGAAGTAGTCTTGTCCGGGGTCGCCGGTAAGGTTGCGGAATGGCAACACTGCCAGCATGGACCGCCCCGCCAGCCGTTCAGGAAGAGGCCGCGAACGGAGCAACTGCGAGTACGCTGCTAACGCGACTGCTAAAGTGACAATCAGTACCGCAACGATTCCAACCAGGACTGGCCATCGTTGACGGATGGACTTTTCCGGCGTGGACGGAATTTCCATCGGGCGGAAGGCAGCGGAGTTATCCACTGCCGGCCGTCCCTCCCTCGGGACCTGCTTCACGTCCGCCACGAATCGGTAACCTCGCCCCGGCACGGTCACGATGTAGCCCTGATCGCGAGTCTGCCCCAACGCTTTGCGCAGCATGAAGATGGTCTGGGTCAGGTTCGACTCCTCCACAAGGCTGTCAGGCCACACCGCGCGCATAAGACTATCTTTAGTAAGGAGTTGCCCTTCGTTCTCCACCAGCACGAGCAGGGTGTCCAAAGCTTTCGCAGTCAGGGGCACAGGTTCCTGACGCAGGAGAAGAACCCTGTTCTTTCCGTCCAGGCGGAACTCGTCGAACTCGTAGAAGTCGTCCACTACGCTCTGCATGGCTCCGCTTTCCGGTGGATTGAGAAAAATTTGAGAGCCTTTTGAAGACATTTGAGACCCAAGCTGGGTAGCTTCATTCCCTGTGCGGGGGGAGGCGGGAACACAGGCTGGACGCCCATTTTAACATTATCTGTTTGGACCCGGCCTGATCATCTTCGGTGAATTTCACGACCTAATGAATGATTGACAAATCGAGCGCTGTAGCAATTGCTTGAGGCCTCCGAGTCACCCTCTCGCAGCCGTTAGGGAGGAATTGCAACGCGCAATGAACCTGTCGTCAGGAACCTGTCTTAGAAATCTTTCCGGCATGGCGTAAGGCATTGAGAATACGGGAGTTCCCTGCACTATTCGTTTGCACTTAACTGGAATCGCGGGAATGATCCAACGATCAACAGAAGCAAAATCGGCTGGCGCTTCTGAAAAACGCTGCCAATAGCAAGCCCTTGGAGGCCTAAGTTATGAAGACCCGTCGTTTCTGTTCGCAGCGAATAGTCTACGTGTTGTGGATGACGCTGACCGTGGGCGCCGGCTTTTCCTTGTCAGAAATGACCGCATGGGGGCAAACCGCCGACAGTTATATCCCGGCCACCAAGGCCTTCGACGCACCCGGTTGCAGCGACGCGATGCTCGGGGGGATCACCGCAGACTTGGGCCTTGGCAGCATAACGATCCCGAGCCCGGAGCGAACCAATCCCGAGTGGAAAGCCATCATCCTCGACCCTACCCGGCCGCCCACCCTCCAGCCTCCTACGCTTCTGGAGGGATTCGTCCTGCCCACGCCAGATGACCAGACGTCCTCCTCTCAATCCACCGCGGAAGTTGCCGAAGAAGACATTTCCTGGACGCATTTCACCCACGACTACACGTTTAAGGTGATCCCAGATTCGGGTTATCAACACTTGCTGTCGTCTTGGGATAGGATTCCGGAAGCGACAATTCCAGGTTTCGGAACTGACTTCTTCGGGCTTTGCGCCTTGCTTGGCGGCGTCCTACAGGGCACTTCCTGCGTGATCCCGCCAGAGAACTGCCCTACAGATAGCACCGGCACCTTGTGTTTCCACACCGATATGGAGGTGGAGTGGGACAGCGCCAGCTTGATGGATGAGAAGGAAGGCTTCCAGCGGGTCTGGGGTGCCGCGCCAGAGTTCGTCTGGCCCGCCGTAGGCGACCGCGTCTGGGTTCAAGGGCGTTGGATTTTCGACTGCGGCCATCCCAGCAGCGACAATGTTCGCCACGTCAAGTTCTCGACTGAGATCCATCCTCCTCGCGCATTGGTCACCTTTCGCCTAAATCACATCGCCCTTGACTCATTCCCCCGGCCACGCGTCTCAGCTCCTAACTTCCCAGCCCCTCAAAGCTGGCTCCCCGTCACGGGTGAACCTGTCGTCCTGCCGCCGGACGCGCCAAACTCCGGGCCCACAAATGTCCCGGTCACGGAAGCCGATATTTTCATCTCTGGAAATGGTGGCACCGCCAACGATGTTTGCAGTTTGGTGTCTTTCCCTTGTTCCAACTACGGCGGGCACACCCCACTGGTCATTCCCGTCAATGACCGGAATTATGTCTTCGACGTTTATCCGCCCGGAACGGACCTCCTTGGGTTTGGCAGACCGAAAGTGAATGGGACTTTCGCCGTTGCGCGGCCAGTTCTGGATGCCTCGCTCCAATGGCGCATGGTGGATCACTCCAGCGAACTGCCAGCCCATGCCTGCGGCGATTTTCGTGCTCATGGCTGTTTAACTGTGGAGCCCATCATCTGCCTCCTCGATTCCTCGACTCCGCCGCCCGACCAGACTGAGACGAGTTGCCCGGCCGTCCCTCCGAATCCGACTCGTCTACGGGTCATTCTTCCCTTCGCAGGCTCCCAAGCCAATTTTTTCGCGCGGAGCATTCTGTTGGGGTGGGATGATGTGCCAACGCCTGTGCACAACACGCCATCCGTGCGCACCTTCAACGTGCGACTCCACCAGTTGACCATTAACTCGAATGGCGCCGGCTGCTGCACTGACGGAGACTGGCGCGTGTTTGTCAATATCGGTGGCCAATGGCGGTACATGAGTTCCAGCTTTGATACGGATGCGAACAACGGATCTGGTATTTTGCAATTCGACGGCGGCAATAACAAGTGTCAGGGGGACGCCCTCACTGACAATGGGGACGGGAATTGTTTCCAGTTTGACAACACGCCCTTTACGGTCAGTGTTCAGGACGGCGCGCCGATTCACGTTGCTGTCGGCGGCTTCGTTGCCAGAGGACTCGAGGACTCGGGTAGCTCTCTTTTCCTCTGCCGTTCGTATCCGGGAGGTTGCGACTCGCCCTCTTCCTTCTCGCCCACTGTCACGCCCTTTGTAGATTTGCCTTTTGACAACGACGACCGGATTGGCACCTATGAGTTTGATCTCGTGGGGCCGGACTACTCCGCGCCAGCTCCTCACCAGACCACGTCATTCGACTGCTCGGTGCGAGCGCTTACCGGCTGCGAATTGCAATACCAGGTAGAGTTCAGTGTGAATGAGGTGCCACCCGCCGCTCCACCGGCGAGCGCGCCGCTTGTCATCGGCTCTCCAAGCTACAGCGGCGGCACAGGCACCTACATCTCCGCCACAACACCGATATCGTTGCAATCGAACGATCCGAACACGGAAGGCTTCCAGTATCGTTTCCACCGCCAAGGGGGTACTCTGCCGGACTATGCTCCCCTGCCTGCGTATCCGGGTGTCCCTGTCCACTGGGCACACGTTGATATCGTACCCGGCACCCCCGCTCCGAAGGTCTTCCTCGGGGGCGCCAACTCCGGTGAAGGTTCTTACGATTTCCAATACTCTGCCGAGTCTTTTGCAAATCTGCTGGAGCCGCGAAACACCGCCACGATGATTCTCGATACCACTGCGCCCATCACCACCATCGCCCAACCCCAGGCCATATCCTATGTCCACAGCGCTACCCTTACCCTGAATTACAGTATCAGCGACGGAGCCGGTTCTGGAGTTGCCACCTCGACTCCAACCATCGACGGCAATTCGACGCTGCCCGGCAACATCAGTCTGCAAAACGGGCAGCCGATCCATCTCCTGACGGAATTGACCCTCGGAACCCATACATTCAGTGCCAACGCCGTCGACAACGTGGGCAACGCCCAATCGGCTTCCGTGACTTTCACCATCATCGTGACTCCGGACAGCATCAAGGACGACGTCCGACAATTTCTCCAGAGCGGCGCGATCAAAAGGCCCCGGGTCGCCAATCTCCTGCTCGAAATACTTAATGTGGCCGCGCGTCAGCGGCAGAACGGACATTGCGCAGCCGCGCGCGCTCTCTACAACGCCTTCATCCACGAGTTGCAGGCGCAGAGCGGACATGGTGTGGATGCCGCCGCCGCCGCGATCATGATCGGCGACGCCCAGTACCTGATTGCGCACTGTCCGTAAAGGTCGCACAAGAACCGCAGACACTGGAAAAGGAATGGTGAACAGGAATGTGTGTGCCCAATTCAACCGCGGCCGTAACTCAGCACGGGAAGACGCTCCACGACAAACACGAGCGAGGCAAGGCGCGTTTCCCAATAGCTCCCCATCCCGTTGAACCTTCTTCCAGGGTTCTCCTGAACTCTGAATCGCGTGACGACAGGCGTGCCGGGATACACGCACGGTTACTGCGCTTTACGCTAGCTGCCCTTTTCCTCATATTGCTTCCTTCCCTATGTCAGGCAGGCACCTGGGTTGCTTTTGGACCGCAAACCTACGTGCAGGGCTCGAGCACTCCAACGGTATTCACAAGCAGTTTCAGCGTTCTAAATCCGAAGACCGTTTATATCCTGCGCCTCAACAACGGCGGCCTCAACGGCGAGTTCGCCAGATCCACGGGCTCTATTACGCTCAACGGCGTTCGTATCTTCGGCCCGTACGTATTCAACCCGCGCGTCCGGGTGCTGGAGTTGCCGGTACGTCTGCTGGCGAACAATCAGTTGGCAGTCGAGCTGCGAGGAACCGCGGGAAGCGGAATCTCGCTTCAGATAATCAGCCTGGACTTCGGTCCTCCCTCGATCTCGGGAACCATCAGCCCAGCGCCGAATGCGGCCGGCTGGAACAACACGAATGTAACGGTGAGTTTCACTTGCTCGGATAAGACGAGTGGAGTTGCATCCTGCCCCTCCCCGGTCTTGCTGACCAACGAGGGCGCCCACCAGGTCGTCTCGGGGACGGTCACGGACAAAGCCGGGAACAAGGCGACCACCTCAGTCACAGTAAATCTTGACAAGACGCCACCACTGATCTCCGGAACCATCACCCCACCGCCGGACGCAGGCGGCTGGAACAGTTCTGGCACGACCGTGAGCTTCGGATGTTCCGATCCGCTCAGTGGAATCGCGTCCTGCAGCCCGGCCGTCTCACTCACGACAGAAGGCGCCAACCAGGTCGTCACCGGCACGGCCACGGATGTCGCAGGGAATATTGGCACTGCGCAGCCAACAGTGAATATCTCAACCTCGTTCTTCCTCGTACGCAACTATGCCGGAAAATGCCTGGATTACGGACAGAACACCAGGGCGGGCGGCACAGGTGTATTTCTCAACGACTGCGCCCTGGCGCATCCGATTCGAGTTCAGGAAATCAACGACAGGCACGAGATCATCCTGCATGCTGGCGCGCAGGTCATCGCAGTGCACCACGATACGGCAAGCACGATCGGAGGCCCTCCGCCCCCGCCACCGACCGAACTCGCGCTCGAATTGCAGCCCCTTGCGGACACGAACACGACTCTTTATTCTGCCGGCGACCAGACCTTCGCGCTGGATGGAGACAGCATCATTTTGGCCAGCACCCGCCCTTGCATCAACACAGGCGACACTCTTTGCCCACCTCCTCCGCCTCAGCTTGTTATTCAAATTCAGAACGCGCGGGGGGCGAACCAATCGCCCTTGGTTGCCGGAGTCCGCAACCTAGCCGATTCCGAGTTCTGGGATTTTAACGCCGTCGACGGTTCGGGCAAAGATCCGAGCAAAGGCTTCGTTCGCGTCGGAACGAACTACGATCTCTGGAACGCCGTCTGCAATAACCCGAAAGCATCGTCGGCTACATCGAACCTCATTCCTCTAATTTCAGATCCAGGGCAGCCCGATGATGGCACTTTGCTTGTGAGTGGCTGCTCTGATTTCAGCAACACTTGGGGAAAGGTTGTAGTGATTGCTGAGGACCCCAATTCACCCCAATGCAACACCTTAGGCCTCGGGGCTTGCATCGATATGAGCAAGTTTCCTCCACTCGCGCTTCCAGCGGGCGTCACGTTGCGCAGTAATCGCCGGGGCCTGAGCTTCGGCACACAGATTTTCGCTTCTTACCAGAATGAAAAATTTCTTTCCGGCCTCTGCGGTTGGTGCATGATTCAGGTCGATGGCGACTACGTGCGTATCACGGGCCTCCGTCTGCACGGCCAAACTCGCTCCACCGACTCAATCGATCAGGTCACCAACGCCATCTCCGTGAATCCCGTCCCAATCCAGGATTTTGTGTCAACTACGGAGCACATTTCGACCATCGACCACAACGACATATCCGACTGGCCGGCAGCCGGAGTCGTTGTGGCCGGAGCCCATCACGAGACAGTCGCCTGCGACGGCATAGTTGACGATCCGGCAACCTTGGCAAATGTCCGCATTGAGCGTAATTTCTTGCACCACAATGAACGGAAGGACCTCGGGTATGGTGCAGGCATGGCGGACGGAGGCAGAGCCGTGGTATCTGGAAATACATTCCTTATGAACCGGCACTCAATCGCTGCCGACGGGGAGCTGCATGACAGCTACCGTGCCTCGTTCAACCTCATATTGTCCCACGCGCCTTCCTACGACGCCGGTTTCGCGGTGTACCACGACTTCGATATGCACGGGACCGTTTCATCCTGCTGCTCTTTATTCGACAAGGGGCGGGGCGGAAACTACCTGGACATTTTCGGAAACACTTTCTTGGGCACCAACCGACACAACTTCAAGTTAAGAGGGCTCCCTTGCTACGTAAATGATTTTCATAACAACGTCTCGCTTCAAAACCAAGCTTCGCTAACGGATCCAGGCGACGCTGTGGACTATACCCAGCCAACATCTGCTTTTGAGATCAACATCGCCAGCAACCCCAACCAGTTCAACCATCCTGACCCGACGGGCCAACTTCGCGTCGGTGACTTTGATGCCGACGGAACAGATGACCTCTTCCTCGCTACCGGCGAAGCTTGGTATTACTCGCCCGCGGGCGCCAGGGAATGGCGGTTCTTAAGCGCAAAGACGGACACCATTGACCAGTTGCTGTTCGGTGATTTTGACGGGGACGGCCGCACCGACGCCGTCGCCATCCACGGAGGCCAGTTCGTAGTCTCGTGGGGAGGAGTTTCCGGCTGGGAAGTTCTAAACCCGGATCCTGGGATCGGCCGGGCTGCCTTGTCGCCTGGCGCTATAAGTGCAATGGCAATAGGAGACTTTAACGGCGATAAAGTCCCCGACATCTTTTACGCGGACGGGCAGTCATGGTGGGTCTCGTATGGCGGCAATATTTCGTTTGCGCAGGTCAACACCTCCAGCTTCGGCGTGAAGAATCTTCGCTTCGGCGATTTCGATGGCGATGGAGCGACGGACGTGTTCGGAGTAGTCTCCAACGGACAGTTCAATACTTGGAGCTACAGCAAGAGTGCAACCGGCAGTTGGGCCGGCGGCTACCTGCGGCCAGGGTTGACCACCACCGTGGACGGCCTCTTCGTCGCGGACTTTAATGGGGACGGAGTAGCCGATGTTGCGGGAGCTTGTGATGCCAATGCCGTCGGCTGCTGGCACACCTCATACGGCGGCGTTCAGGACTGGTATAACGTCAACCTGGGGACATTCGGGCCGTATGTCGCCGGTGTGGGTCACTTTCTCGGGCACGCTGAGTCGGACGTCCTTGCCTGGAATGATACAGACTTCTGGATCTCGGTAGGAGGAATTTCCCCGCTTACTCGCCATAGCTCGCAGGACATGCACTGAGCCGGTACAGCCAGGTTCAACCTTCGCAACCGCACACACAATGAAACGTTAGTCCGTGGAAAACAGCGCGCCATCATCACGGAACTGAAGTAGTTTCTTCGCAGAGGGTTAAAAGTTCCCGTCATGACACCGGGATGATCATGACACCGGGATAAGGAGCGTATCGCACCTTACCCTGCTTTGCAGGGCAAAATTGCGTCTCCGCTCTCGGCCTTCTCGCGGCTGCCCCGGAATGTCGCGAACTTAATCCCGGGTTGACCCTTTTCCGAGTTGCAACACCCATGGACTGCTTGAATGTCATCAGGCGGTCGTCTCTCTCCATGGTAGGCAAGCCTAGCCGCGATCCTAAAGATTTCCCGACGCGGATAGATGCTGCTTTGTTTTGCCTTTCTCGCTGGTCACAGCGCCTCCATATAGGGGCGAATGACATTGCTAGCCCGACAGACTTTGGCATAACGCGGTAGATTTCGTTGACGTTGGCCTTCCTTTGGCAAAGAGAATCCTTAAAGGGCTTCGATTGCAAGATCGAGTCCTATTTTTGTTGCGGAACTTAAAGCCGTCAGCGACGGTCTTTTACGGCTGAATAAACGCGGACGAGAACACCCTCGACCTGATGATTCTCAATTGCTTCAGACAGCGACGAGCCGGACAGGCAAACCTCGCAACTGAGTGTCTGCGTCCATCGAGCGCGCGAAACGGACTATGGAACTGCCTGTGGCGAGCTTCTCGCACTCCCCATAGTGGAACCGTACGACGGAGCCAGGCCTTGCAGAAGAGACCGCAAGACTACTAGAGTACGAAGGAACGGGCGGAAGTATGAAGAGTCGGACCCAATCCTGGCCGCACGCAAGTTGAATGAAATAGAAATGTGCCCGAGGTCATCAGCGGGGACGCTCCCATGCAGCAGGCTTATTTGACATTCAATCCGTCTGATCAAGGCACTGGCCTAACCGCGGCCAATGAGCAAGAATCTATTGCCTGTGGATTCAAAACGCAGTCAGCCACAAGGAGAGTCTTGCGATGAACGTAGTTGCCCGACGAGTGTATCCGCTAATTGCAGCTTTGACCCTGTTCGCTGTCTCTCCTCTGTCTGCGCGGAGTTTCGCAGAGGCCGTTGCCGATGCGCCCCCCACCGCAACCGTGCCGGTTGCCGATCCTTTGGCGGTGGTCAGAGCCGGTCATGCCCGGTTCACGGTGCTCACGCAGGAGCTGATCCGTATGGAGTGGGCTGAGGATGACAGATTCGAGGATCACCCCTCGTTTATTTTCCTGAATCGCAAATTGCCTGTGCCAGAGTTCACGAAGAAGCTCTCGGGTACTACGGTCACGGTCGATACCGGTAAGTTGAAACTGGTTTACCGACGCAGCCCTGACGCTAACGGCTTCACCGCCAGCAATCTGGCAATCACGCTGCAGCTGGACGGCAAGGCCGTTACATGGAGCCCCGGAACGCGCACGACCGGAAATCTTCAGGGAACGACGCGTACGTTGGACGGCGCGCTGGGGGCCGAGCACCTCAAAGAGCCCATCGGAGAGGGACTGATTTCACAGGACGGATGGGTGTTGGTGGATGATGCTGGGCCGCTTTTTGATTCCTCTGACTTCAACTTTAGCCATGGCGACGCCACAAATCAGCCGTGGGTGTTGCCACGGCCCTCGGGCGCGCGGCAGGATCTCTACTTCTTCGGCTACGGTCATGACTACAAGCAGGCTCTGGGCGACTATGTGCGCGTCGCCGGGCGTATCCCGCTGCCGCCGCGCTATGCTTTCGGAGCCTGGTGGTCACGCTACTGGGCGTACAGTGATCAGGAGCTACGCGACCTCGTCAGCGGTTTTCATCGGGATAGTGTTCCGCTCGATGTCTTCGTAATCGATATGGACTGGCATAAGACCTTCGGGCGGCACTTCGAGATCGAGGATGCCTCCGGCCACCGCAAAGGCTGGAGCGGATATTCATGGGACACTGCACTCTTCCCCGATCCCAAGGACTTCTTGACCGAGTTGCACAAAGAAGGTCTGAAGGTGACGCTCAATCTCCACCCCGCGAGCGGCGTGCAGCCTTGGGAAGACGCGTACCCACAGTTTGCGCGCAACATGGGAATCGATCCGGCAACCCAGAAGTATGTTCCCTTTGACCTGACCGACCGCCAGTTCGCGAAGAATTATTTAGATCTGCTGCATCATCCACTGGAAGCACAGGGAGTCGACTTCTGGTGGCTGGACTGGCAGCAGGAGAGCAATACGAAGGCTGCCGGCGTCAATCCCACCTGGTGGCTCAATTACATTCACTTCACCGACCAGGAGCGCGAGGGCAAACGCCCGCTTCTCTTTCATCGCTGGGGCGGTCTGGGCAATCACCGTTACCAGATCGGCTTTTCGGGAGACACGATCTCCACTTGGGATTCCCTTGCGTTCCAACCCTGGTTCACCGCGACGGCAGCCAACGTCGGCTATGCCTATTGGTCGCACGACATCGGCGGACATATGCCCGGCGTCATCGAGCCGGAGCTCTATACGCGCTGGATCCAATTCGGCATCTTCAGCCCGATTCTGCGCACCCACACAACCAAGAACGTTGATAGCGAACGCCGCATCTGGGCTTATCCAGAGCCTTATAGCGATATCATGCGCGCTAGCTTCCAGCTTCGGTATGCGATGCAGCCGTATCTGTACACGGAGGCGCGGCGCACCTTTGACACCGGCGTTGCCTTCTTGCGTCCTCTCTTCTACGACTTCCCTGAGGCTCCGGAAGCCTACACAACGAAAAACGAATATCTGTTTGGTGAGAACATGCTCGTCGCGCCCGTAGTCCATCCTGTCAATGCAGAAACCGGGCTGGCAACGGAACCCCTCTGGCTGCCAGCAGGCGACTGGATCGAGTGGTCGAGCGGCAAGCGCTTCCATGGCCCCCTCGGGCTCGATCGAAGCTACGCGATCGACCAGTTGCCTGTGTTCCTTAAGGCAGGCTCGATCATACCCATGCAGCCACCTATGCTCTACACGGGTGAGCGCCCGGTCGACCCATTAATTCTCTCGATCTCTCCCCTGGCGGACGGCCAAACCTCGCACTATACGGTCTACGAGGATTCCGGTCACACAGAGGACTATCAGCGGAACGTTGGCACCGCGTGGACCGACGTTACCGCCACACAGTCCGGCGAGGAACTGACCGTCACGGTCGCCCCGGTTCGTGGCGGCTATCCAGTGATGCAACCGATGCGCGGCTACGAATTACGCCTCCCGGCGGACTGGCCGCCCACCTCCGTCACGGCCAATGGAGTACCGCTGCAGTTCACACTCGATGCAAAGCAGCCTGGCTGGCGACTTGAGGGCAACACTCTGACCACCATCGTGCCTGTCACCCCCGCCGACGTAGCGCCGGGCTCAATCAGCTCCAGGAATCTGCTGGACGGTTTCGCCGGACGCATGCGGCGTCTGCGCGAAGCCTACGATACGCTCTCGGCGGACTACCCCGCGACCTCCGCAGTTCCAGACGATGTCACAATGGCCATGCAGACGGGCAACCGTATCGGATATCACCCAGAAACGGCCCGTGTTGAGATAGAAGCCCTTGCCGGTCGATGGGCGGCAGCGCTCTCCACCACCGAAACGACGCTAAATGACACCACATCCCATGCGTCCTCTTCCGCCGCCGCTGCCATCCAACGAGATCCTGAGCGGACTAAGGCGCACCAAGCTCGCTTGCAACGTACCCTCGCAAACCTGCATGATGCACAATGACTATTCAGAGATTGATAAGAAAGGTCTGGCGGAGAGAGTGGGATTCGAACCCACGTTAGAGTTTCCCCTAAACACGCTTTCCAAGCGTGCGCCTTCAGCCACTCGGCCATCTCTCCGGTCTGGA
>WNFL01321302.1_pt2 | contig 20885 bp, 20 predicted proteins | sample 5400361 | NCBI WGS metagenome assembly WNFL01 (sample SAMN13153351, study PRJNA577476) | soil metagenome | isolation source: 40 cm soil on Douglas fir-dominated hillslope | place: USA:California | collected 2013-09-17
GTTGGTGCGCACGATCAACCGGCACCTGGGGTCGGAGTGCGTGCGCGAGGTGCGATTGCTGGCCTCGCGGGGAGGGATCCCGAAGTGAGCCAACAGGAAGGCGAGGTGGGTGTGTCCGCGGCCGCGAGTCCCAAGGGTCATCACTACGACGCCACCAGCATCCAGGTCCTCGAGGGCCTCGAGGCGGTGCGCAAGCGTCCCGCGATGTACATCGGGGACGTCAGCGAGCGCGGCCTCCACCACCTGGTCTACGAGGTGGTCGACAACTCGGTGGACGAGGCGCTGGCGGGGTTCTGCGACCAGATCTCGGTCACCATCGAGGCCGACGGCAGCGTGACCGTGGTCGACAACGGGCGCGGCATCCCGGTGGACATGCACGCGACCATGAAGAAGCCGGCGCTCGAGGTCGTCATGACCACGCTGCACGCCGGCGGCAAGTTCGACAGCAAGACCTACAAGGTCTCGGGCGGCCTGCACGGCGTCGGCGTGTCGGTGGTCAACGCGCTCTCCGCCTGGTGCGAGGTCGAAGTGCTCAAGGAGGGCAAGCTCTACTCGCAGCGCTACGAGCACGGCAAGCCCACCGGGCCGATGACGACCCGGCCCGCCGAGAGCGGCCGCAAGGGCTCGGGCACCGCGACGCACTTCATGCCCGACCGCACGATCTTCGACGACGTCACCTTTCACTACGACACGCTCGCCGGCCGGCTGCGCGAGCTCGCCTTCCTCAACAGCGGGCTCACCATCCGGCTGCTCGACGCGCGCAACGGCAAGAAGACCGAGTTCCAGTACAAGGGCGGCATCGTCGAGTTCGTGAAGTACCTCAACCAGAACAAGGACGCGCTCCATCCGCGCCCGGTGTCGTTCAGCCGCGAGCGCGACAACGTCGCGGTGGACGTGTCGCTCCAGTACAACGACAGCTACACCGAGTCGGTGCACTCGTTCGTCAACAACATCAACACGATCGAGGGCGGCACCCACTTGATCGGCTTCCGCTCCGCGCTCACCCGCACGCTCACCAACTACGCCGAGCGCGAGGGCATGACGCGCAACGCCAAGGTCGGGGTGACCGGCGAGGACGTGCGCGAGGGGCTGACCGCGGTGGTCTCGATCAAGATGCAGAACCCGCAGTTCGAGGGCCAGACCAAGACCAAGCTCGGCAACAGCGAGGTCAAGGGCATCGTCGAGAGCACGGTCGGCGAGGGGCTGCGCGAGTACTTCGAGGAGAACCCCTCGGTCGCGCGCAAGATCATCGAGAAGATGCTGGCCGCGGCGCGCGCCCGCGAGGCGGCGCGCAAGGCGCGCGAGCTGGCGCGGCGCAAGACCATCCTCGACGGCGGCTCGCTGCCCGGCAAGCTGGCGGACTGCGCCTGGGACACCCCCGAGAACTGCGAGATCTACATCGTCGAGGGCGATTCGGCGGGCGGCACGGCGAAGCAGGGGCGCGACCGGCGTTTCCAGGCCATCCTGCCGATCCGCGGCAAGATCCTCAACGTCGAGAAGGCGCGCATCGACAAGGTGCTCGCCAACGAGGAGATCCGCAACATCATCACGGCGCTGGGCGCGGGGGTGAAGGAGGAGTTCGACATCTCGAAGCTGCGCTACCACCGCATCATTCTCATGACCGACGCCGACGTGGACGGCTCGCACATCCGCACCCTGCTGCTCACCTTCCTGTACCGCGAGCTGCGCCCGCTGGTGGACGGCGGCCACATCTACATCGCCCAGCCGCCGCTCTACATGGTCAAGAGCGGCAAGGACGAGACCTACTGCTTCGACGACAAGGAGCGCGACGAGGCGATCGCGCGCGCCGGGCGCAAGAACGTCCAGGTCCAGCGCTACAAGGGCCTGGGCGAGATGAACCCCGAGCAGCTGTGGCGCACCACCATGAACCCCGAGACCCGCACGCTCCTCAAGGTGAACAGCGATGACGCGGTGGCGGCGGACCGCATCTTCACCATCCTGATGGGCGAGCTGGTCGAGCCGCGGCGCCAGTTCATCGACGAGAACGCGCTCTCGGTGAAGAACCTCGACGTCTGATGGCTCGCTCCCGCGCCTCGGGCGCGCTGGCGCTGGCGGGGCTCTTGGCCCTGCTCGCCGCACCCGCCGCCGCCGAGCTGCCGGCGACGCTGGGGCGCCTCGAGCTCGCCGAGCGCCGATCCCGAGGCGCCCAAGCGCGGCGGCGCCCGTCTCGAGCTCGCGGCGCTGTGGGCGACGGGCGGCGCGGCGAGTCCGTTGAGCGTCGGGGTCGGGATGTGGGCGGCGAACGCCGGGCAGGCCGTGGGGCGGCTGCTCGACCCCCATGACGGCGTCGATCTGGGCGCGGTCGGTGGGGCGGACTTCGCGACCTACGGCGGCGGCCTGGTCGCCGACTTCCATCCCGGCCCGGCGCGCCGCCTCGAGGGCGTCGCCGCGCGCACCGGCCCGTTCTTCCACGGCAACGCCGGGGCCTATGCGGTCCAGATCGCGCTGCGGGGCCACCTGCTCCGCTCGCAGGGCACGGTGGGCTGGAGCGCGGGCCTGGGCTGGCGTTTCCAGCTCGGCCGCCGCGTCACGGTGGGCCCCGCGATCCATTACACGCGCGTATTCGACGACGAGCTGGGGCGCTACGTGGCCGCCGGGCTCGACTGGGTGTGGCGCTGAGGAGATGACATGTCGCTGAACGACCGGACCAAGATCGTCCACACCAAGATCGAAGACGAGATGAAGACCAGCTACATCGACTACTCGATGTCGGTCATCGTCTCGCGCGCGCTGCCCGACGTGCGCGACGGCCTCAAGCCCTCGCAGCGCCGCATCCTGGTGGCGATGAACGACCTGAACCTCGCCCCGGGCCGCGGCTACCGCAAGTGCGCCAAGATCGCCGGCGACACCTCGGGCAACTACCATCCGCACGGCGAAGCGGTGGTCTATCCGACGCTGGTGCGGCTCGCCCAGCCCTGGGTCATGCGCTACTCGCTGGTGGACGGCCAGGGCAACTTCGGCTCGATCGACGGCGACGCGCCGGCGGCGATGCGCTACACCGAGGCGCGGCTCACCGCGCTGGCGGTCGAGATGCTCGCCGACCTCGAGAGGGGGACGGTCGATTTCCGCCCCAACTACGACGAGACGCGCGAGGAGCCCACCGTGCTGCCCGCGGTGCTCCCCAACCTGCTGGTCAACGGCTGCTCGGGGATCGCGGTCGGCATGGCGACCGAGGTGCCGCCCCACAACCTCACCGAGGTGTGCCACGCGATCGCCCACGTCATCGATCACCCCGAGACCACCGTCGCCCAGCTCATGAAGCTGGTGCGCGGGCCCGACTTCCCGACCGGCGGCATCATCAACGGCGTCCAGGGCATTCGCGACTGCTACACGACCGGCCGCGGGCTCATCAAGGTGCGCGCCCGGGTGTTGGTCGAGGAGGGCAAGGGCGGGCGCATGAGCCTGGTCGCGACCGAGATCCCGTTCCAGGTCAACAAGGCCTCGCTGCTCGAGAAGATCGCCGACCTGGTGCGCGACGGGAGGCTCACCGGGATCAGCGACCTGCGCGACGAGTCCGACCGCGACGGCATGCGGATCGTGGTCGAGCTCAAGAAGGACGCCAACCCGCGCGTGGTGCTCAACCAGTTGTTCGTCCACACCCCGCTCCAGACCACCTTCGGAGCGATCATGCTGGCGCTGGTCAACAACCGGCCCCAGGTGCTCACCCTGCGCGCGCTGATCGACGAGTACATCCGTCACCGCCAGGAGGTGGTGCGCCGCCGCACCGAGTTCGACCTCGCCGAGGCCGAGAAGCGCGCCCACATCCTCGAGGGGCTCAAGATCGCGCTCGACCACCTCGACGCGGTCATCGCCCTGATCCGCAAGTCGAAGGACGTCGAGACCGCGCGCGCCGGCCTGATGGCCGACTTCAAGCTGTCGCAGATCCAGGCCGACGCGATCCTCGAGATGCGGCTCGCGCGCCTCACCGGCCTGGAGCGCGCCAAGATCGAGCAGGAATACCTCGAGGTCATCCAGCTCATCGAGCGGCTGCGCAGCATCCTCGCCAGCCCCCAGAAGATGCTGGCGATCATCAAGGCCGAGGTCGACCGGATGCGCGAGAAGTACGGCGACGAGCGCCGCACCGAGATCGCGGTCGAAGAGGGCGAGATCGGCTACGAGGACACGATCGAGCAGAAGGACATGGTCATCACGATCTCGCACGCCGGCTACATCAAGCGCCAGGAGATCAGCGCCTACCGCTCGCAGCGCCGCGGCGGCAAGGGGGTCATCGGCGCGCGCACCAGGGAAGAGGACTACATCGAGCACCTGTTCGTCGCCAACACCCACGCCTACCTGCTGATCCTCACCGACCGCGGGCGCTGCTACTGGCTCAAGGTCCACGAGGTCGAGCAGGCCGGCCGCATGGCGAAGGGCCGGCCGCTCGTCAACCACCTCGAGGGCATGAGCCGCGAGGAGCGGGTCCAGGCGGTGGTCCCGGTCAAGGAGTTCGACGAGCGGCACTACCTGGTGTGCGCCACCCGCAAGGGGCTGATCAAGAAGACCGTGCTGTCGGCCTACAGCCATCCGCGCAAGGCCGGCATCAACGCCGTGCTGCTCGAGGAGGGCGACGGCCTGATCGACGCGATTCTCACCGACGGCACCCAGGACCTCATCCTCGCCAAGAAGAAGGGGCTCGCGATCCGCTTCCACGAGAGCGAGGTGCGGCCGATGGGGCGCACCGCTTACGGCGTCAAGGCGGTGACCCTCGACGACGCGAGCGACGAGGTCGTGAGCATGGTCGGGGTCAAGCGCCAGGCGACCCTGCTGGCGGTGACCGAGCACGGCTACGGCAAGCGCAGCGAGATCTCGGAGTACCGGGTCTCGCACCGCGGCGGCAAGGGCATCATCACGATCAAGACCACCGAGCGGAACGGCAACATCGTCTCGGTCAAGGAGGTCGTGGACGGCGACGAGCTCATGATCATCACCCGCTCGGGCCAGCTCATCCGCATGCCGGTGGGCGGCATCTCGGTGATCGGCCGCAACACCCAGGGCGTGCGACTGGTCAACCTGGCGGCCGGCGAGGGCGGCGATCTGCTGCCGGACGCGGTGGCGGCGGTGACCCGGGTGGTGAGCGAGGATGCCATGGGCGGCGGCGAGGGCGGCGACGGCGCCGCACCCGCGGCGGCGGCCGAGGCGGCCGTGGAGGACGAGGGCACCGAACCGGCGTAGGGTCCGGCACCAGCCGCGGGGGCGCCGGCCGGCGCTCCCGCGGCTCATCGCTTGGGCCCGCTTGTGAAATCATTCACCTGCGGTGCCAGGGCCGGTCGGCCTCGGCACCGCGCGGAAATCCGATGGCGCGCATCTCCGAATCCACCGTCCGCCGCCTGTCCCACTACTACCGCGTCCTCGAGGAGGTGCACGCCGAGGGCAAGCGGATGATCTCGTCGCACCGCCTCGCGGAGCGCGAGGGCGTGACCTCGGCCCAGGTGCGCAAGGACCTGTCGTACTTCGGATCGTTCGGGCGCCGCGGCCTGGGCTACAAGGTCGAGCACCTGCTCGAGGAGCTGCGCTCGATCCTGGGGCTCGACCGCCGCTGGCGCGTGGCGCTGGTGGGGGCGGGGCACATCGGCTCGGCGCTGCTCGCCTACCGCGGCTTCGCGGCCCAGGGATTCGACGTGGTCGCGATCTACGACCGCGATCCGGCGCGGGTGGGGCAGAAGATCGGCGCGCTCACGGTCCAGGACGCCGCGGCGCTCCCCGGGGTGGCGGCACTCGGCGTGGACATCGGCGTCATCGCCACGCCGCTCGGTGCCGCCCAGGAGGTCGCCGAGGCGCTGGTCACCGCGGGGGTGCGCGGCATCCTCAATTTCGCGCCGCGCAAGCTGTTCGTCCCCGCCGGCGTGACGCTGCGCACCGTGGACATGACCATGGAGCTCGAGAGCCTGTCGTTCGCGCTCCATCAGGCCCGCACGCCGCGCCGCCGCCGCGCGCGCGCCGGCGGCGAGTAGCGCACGCCGGCCCCGCCGCCGCGCGCGGTCGCGGGGGCGCGCGCCGCGATGGTGGGCGCGACCCTGCTGTGGGGCGCGACGTTCGTCGCCGCGCGCGAGATCCTGGGCCAGGTCGGACCCGTCGAGCTGGTGTACGCCCGCTTTGCCGTGGCCGCGGCGGTGCTGGGGCTGGTGCTGCTCGCGCGCCGCGTCGCGCGCGGCCCGACGCCGGCCGCGGCGGTCCGGGCGGCGCTCGCCGGGGGCGCGTGGTCGGGGCTGCTGGGGGCGGGCGGCTACCTGTTCCAGGCCGTCGGGCTCACCCACACCAGCGCCGGCAGCTCGGCGTTCCTGACCTGCGTGGGCACCGTGCTGGCAGCGCTGTTCGCCTGGCCATTGCTGGGCCAGCGCCCGACGCGCGCGCTGCTCGAGGGGCTGGCGCTGGCGCTCGGCGGCTCGCTGCTCATGTCGGCGGGCGCCGGGCTGGCGCTCGGCTCGGGCGAGGCGTGGACGCTGCTCGGGGCGGTGGTGTACGCGCTCCAGATCGTGGCCGTGGCGCGCTGGGCGACGCGCGCCGACCCGTTGCTCATGACCGCGCTCCAGGCCCTGACCCTGGCCCTCACGCTGTGGCCCTTCGCCGGCCACGCCGGGGCGCGGCTCGCGTCGCTCGACGCCGCGGGGCGCTGGCGCTTCGCCTACCTGGCGCTGGCCGGGAGCGTGATCGCGCCGCTGCTCCAGGTGCTGGCGCAGCGCACCCTGAGCGCCGGGCGCACCGCGCTCCTGTTCGCGCTCGAGCCGGTGTTCGGGCTGCTGTTCGCGCTCACCCTGGGCGGCGAGCGCTTCGCCCTGCCGTGGTGGCTGGGCGCGGCCCTCATCCTTTGCGGCGTGGCCCGGGTCGAGTGGCCTTCGCGGGCGGCGTCTTGAACGCTTCGTCGAGCCAGCCCACGAGGCGCGGCAGCAGCGAGGGATCGATCTGGAACTGCGCCACGCCGCGGCCGGCCTGGTTGCCCTCCACCACCCGCGACGCGGCGCGGTGGCCGGCGAGATAGAGCAGGTCGGTGATCTCGTAGCTGACGTCGAAGTCCTCGGGCGAGATCTGGAAGAACGCCGGCAGGCGCGCGGCCTGGAGGTCGGCGAACGTCGCGCCGCGGTCCACCGGCGAGACGAACGGGCTCACGAGCACCAGCGCGCGCACGCGCGGGTCGAGCCGCGCGGCCTCGGCGGCGCTGACCACCGTCGAGCCCACCCCGACCACCGCGTAGCGCGTGGTGTCGAGCGGGGTCGCGGCCGCGAGCTGCGTGAGCCCGCGGCGCGCGTCGCGCGCGGTCTGGTGCTGGAACTGCTCCTCGCGGCCCTCCCAGGCGTCGGGGATCGGGCAGGCGGGCCCCACCGCCCAGTTGGTGCCGCGCGAGGGCATGAGCAGGGTCGCGACGCCGTGGCGGCTCAGGGCGATCGCGAGGCTGTCGTAGTTGGCGAGGCTGTCGGTGGAGGCCATCAGCACGATCGCGCCGCGGGCGTTGGGCGCGGGGGTGCGCGGCGGCACCAGGAACCCGGTGAGCGGGAAGCCGTCGTCGCCCCGGAACACCACGCGCCGCCCATCCCACGACTCGAACAGGCGCTGCTCGCGCGCGTCCAAGCGCCGCAGCTCGGCGTCGAGCCGCGCCGTCGAGGCCTGGGCCTGGCCCTGGCTCTGGCCCAGCTTCGCCGCCGCCCGCTCGAGCTGCCGCATGACGTCGGGGTCCTGCTTGCGCCCCGCCAGCGCCACCGGGAACAGGAGCCCGAACGCCTTGCGCGCGTCGCCGGCGTCGAGTGCTGCGACCCCCATCCGATAGCGCCACTCCAGCCGCAGCCCCGGCATGTCCTCGGTGGCGGTGAAGATCGCCGCGGCGCTGTCGGGGTGCCCGGCCTGGACGTGGGCCCACGCCAGGCGCCGCTGGATCGGGATCTGGCTGTAGACCGTCTCGCCGCCCGACTCGGCGAGTGCCCTACCCAGCTCGGCCAGCACCGCGACCGCGTCGCCGGGCGCCTCGCGCAATAGCCGGGCGTCGGCGAGGCTGAGCAGCTCCTCGCGACCATTGCGCAGCTTGAGCGCCGCCTGGTAGGCGGTGATGGCGCTGTCGAGCAGGCCGGCGCGCTCGTAGCTCATCCCCTGGTAGTAGCGCGCCTCGCCGGCCCCCGGCGTGTCCTTCGCGGCCAGCGCGCCGGCCAGCGAGTCGAGCCGCGCCCGCAGCTCGGCGGGCGAGGTCGAGGTGGTGAGCAGGGTCTGGATGACGGTGGGAGGGAAGGCGCGCGCGGGCGCCGCGGCGGCGCCGGCGGCGATCAGCAGCGCGAGCGCCGCGGCGCGGGCCCGAAACCGGGCGCCGCCCCGCGGCGCGGCGGGCGCTCCAGCGCCGTGCTCGTGGGTCATCCAGCCTCCCCGTGAGGGCGCGGCGTCGCGGCGACCTCGATGAACTGGCGCTCCAGCGCGGAGGGCCCGCTGGCGCCGCCGCCCCATTCGGCGCGGTCGAGCACCTGCATCAGGCGGCCGCGGTGCAGGATGACGGCGCGGTCGCACAGCCGTTCCACGGTCTCAATGACGTGGCTCGAGAATAACACCGCGCCGCCGTCGGCGGCCATCGCGCGCAGCTCCTCGCGAGCCGCGATCGCGGCCGCGGCGTCGAAGCCCTCGAGCGCCTCGTCGCACAGCAGCGCCGCGGGGCGGTGGAGCAGGGCGGCGACCAGCGAGAGCTTCTTGCGCATGCCGTGGGAGAACTGACGCACCGGCTCGTCGGCGCGCGCCGCCAGCTCCATGCGCCCGAGCAGGGTCCAGGCCCGCTCGCGCGCCGCGGCCGGATCGAGGCCGCGCACCGCGGCCAGGAACGCCAGATACTCGGAGGCCGACAGCTCCTCGTAGAACGACGGCTCCTCGGCGGCGAAGCCGAGCCGGCGCTTGGCCTCGACCGGGCGCTCGAGCAGGTCGATGCCGGCGATGCGGACCCGGCCGGCGTCGGGGCGCTGCAGCCCGGCCACGGTGCGCAGCAGCGTGCTCTTGCCGGCGCCGTTGGCACCCAGCAGTCCGGTGATTTCGCCGGCCGGCACCTCGAGGCTCACGCCGTCGAGGGCGGTGAGGGCGCCGTAGCAGCGCGAGAGCCCGACGATCTCGATCATGGGGCGGCCTCGCTCGCCGCGCCGCGCGGCAGCCGCAGCGCGGAGTGTGCCAGCGCCGCGAGCAGCAGCGCCCAGCCGAGCAGCGGGATCATGAGGCTCGCGGCCACCGCCACCATCAGCGTCATGCCGAGCACGCGCCGCGCCTGGTCGGCGCGCGGGTGGAGCGAGAGTCCGAGCTGCGCCCCGAGCACCCCGATCACCAGCGCCGCCGCGCCGGTCCACGCCAGGAACACGGCGCGGGCGTGGGGGGCGAGCGCGGGCGTCGCCAGCGTCAGCAGCGCGACCAGCGCCGCCGCGCCGGCCACCGTCCACGCGACCCGCGCCGCCCACACCGGGGCGACACCGATCGGCAGCAGGCCCAGCACCTGCGGCGGGTCGGCGCCGGCGAGCTCGATCAGCCACTCCGCGAGCGCCGCCGCGGCGGTGAGCGCGAGCGCGCGAGCGTCATGACGACGAGCAGGCTGCGCGCCCGGGCCTGCGCCGGCGTGGGCCGGGTCGAGAGCGCGAGATCCTTGAGCCACAGCGCGCGCCAGGGCGCGGCGCGGCGCCAGCGCGCCTGCGGCACGCGCGCGGCGCGCGGCTCGAACGGCGCGGCCGCGAGCACGCGCTCGATGGGGTGGAGCGCCGCGGCCGGCCCGCCGGGCGCCGCGCGCGTGACGAGGTGGAACGCCAGCGCGCAGCCCGCATGGCCGGCGCCGACCAGCAGCGCGAGGAAGGCGGCGACGATCAGCGTCAGGAGCCAGGCCGGAAACAACCCGAGCGCCGCGACCCAGGCGCCCAGGGCGGGCACCAGCGCCCACGCGACCACGGTGCGCGCCTCCCAGGCGAGGTGGCGCTCGATTATCTGGGGCGGGATGGGCAGGGCGAGCCAGGCGGGCTCCGCGGCGACCGCCGGGCCGCGCAGGCGCCGGGCGTGGCGCGCCCCCGCCACCGCCGCCGCCGCCGCGAGCACGGCCAGCAGCCGCAGGCCGAGCGCGTTCGCGGCCGCGAGCGGGCCGGCGGTGTGCGCGATCCCGTCGAGCAGCGCGCGCAGCTGCCAGAAGCAGAACAGCGCGACCAGCGCCGCGATCGCGGCGATCTCGATCCGCAGCACCGGGTCGAGCCCGCCGAGGCGGCGGCGCAGCAGCGCGCGCTCGAGCGCGCGGAACGCTGCGCGCGTCGCCCCGGGGCCGGGGTGGGACGGCGGGCGCCGGGGGTCGGCCATCGTCACCGGGTCGGCGGTCTCGGCGGTCATCGGCTTCCCTCGTCGGCGTTCAACGTTCGGCTCCGCCGCGGCGGCGGGGCCGCAGCGACCTCCAATTTAGCCCAATCGGCCGGGGCCGCGCGATTGCGGCGCCCGGCGCTCCGGTGGCACCATGCGCCCATGACGGAGTCGGCCGCGGTCGTCCACTCGCAGGGCTACGCGTGCGACATCGGGCCGCACGTCTTCCCGGTGGTCAAGTTCCGGCTGCTGCGCGAGCGGCTGATCGAGGAGGGCGCGGTCGCGGCCGCCGGCATCCTCGAGCCCGGGCCGGCCCCGCGCGCCGATTTGCTGCTGGCCCACGCCGCCGAGTACCTCGACGACCTCGAGCAGCTGCGCTGGACCGAGCGCACGATGTTCTCCGAGCTGCCGCTCGAGGCCGGCATCGTGCGCGCCTACGTCCTCGCCGCCGCCGGCACGACGCTGGCCGCGCGCGCCGCACTCGAGCGCGGCGCCGCGATCAACCTGGGCGGCGGCTTCCACCACGCCGGGCCGGCGCGCGCCGAGGGCTTCTGCTACATCAACGACCTCGCGGTCGCGATCCGGGTGCTGCAGCGCGAGGGCCTGGTGCGGCGCGCCGCGGTCGTGGATCTCGACGTCCATCAGGGCAACGGAACCGCGCACATCTTCGAGGGGGATCCCACGGTGTTCACGCTCTCGCTCCACCAGGAGAACAACTATCCGGTTCCCAAGGCGCGCAGCAGCCTCGACGTCGGGCTGGCCGATCGCACCGGCGACGAGGCGTATGCCGCGCGCCTCGAGCAGGCGCTGGCCCAGGTGTGGGGCTTCGGGCCCGATCTGGTGCTCTACCAGGCCGGGGCCGACCCCTACCGGGACGACCAGCTCGGCGGCCTGGCGCTCTCGTTCGCGGGGCTCGCGGCGCGCGATCGGGCGGTGCTCGAGGGCTGCGCCGGGCGCGGGATCCCGGTGGCGGCGACGCTGGGGGGCGGCTACGCCCGCCGGCTCGAGGACACGCTCGCGATCCACGCCCAGACCTGCCGCCTGGTGCTGGCGCGCGCCGGGCTCGGCCCGGCGGCGGCGGCGGGCGCGGGAGGCCGGGCGTGATCCGGGCCTGGATGGCCGACGCCCAGGGCGTGCACGAGACCGCGCCGGGCGAGGCGCTCGAAGCCGCCCAGGAGGGGGCGGCGAACGCCTGGGTGGACTTCCAGTGCGAGAGCGAGCCCTCGATCCGCGCGGTGCTCGGGCTGCTCGACATCCACCCGCTGGTAATCGACGACATCGCCGTGGACTTGAACCGTCCCAAGGTGGACGACTTCGGCAGCTACCTCTATATCGCGGTCCACTCGGCGCGCTGGGACGACGAGCGGCCGGTGATGCGCGAGATCGACATGGTGCTGGGTGACCACTTCCTCATCACCTCGCACGACGAGACCACACGCTCGGTGGCGGCCGCCCAGCAGGTCATCGAGCGCCGCCCCGCGCTGCTCCAGCGTACCCCCGCGGTGTTGCTCCACTACATCCTCGACGACATGGTCAGCAACTACCTGCCGATCGTGGACCACGTCGCCGAGCAGCTCGACGAGCTGGAGGAGGCCGTGCTCGAGGAGGGCGATCCGGCGCTGGTCCAGCAGAAGATCCTGCGCCTCAAGCGCGGCCTGTCGGCGCTGCGCCGCATCGTCGGCCCGCAGCGCGACATCATCCTCACCCTGACGCGCGACGAGTTTCGCACCATCCCGCCCGACCTGCGCCCCTACCTGCGCGACGTCTACGACCGGCTCGCCCGGGTCACCGACCTGCTGGATTCGTTCCGCGACGAGACCGGGTCGCTGCTCGACCTCCACGTCTCGATCGTATCGAACCGGCTCAACGTCATCATCAAGCGGCTCACGGTGGTGGCGACGGTCGGGTTGCCGCTCACGATCATCACCAGCTACTACGGCATGAACTTCGCGCTGCCCGAGTACCGCTGGGCGCACCCCGAGCTGCTGGTGCTCGGGCTCATGGGGCTGAGCGCGCTCGCGACCTGGGTGATGCTGAAGTGGACGCGCTGGATGTAGGGGAGAGGCGGAGGCGTCCAGCGAGGCGAAACCCGACGGGGCGACATAGGAAGGAGGGGACCCACCTACTCGGCGCCTTTGGAGGAAATCGCCATGGGCAAGCGACTCTAGCGCCTTACAGCTTCCCTTCCCGCAAAGCCCGGCCCCGATCCGCCCGGCTCACCTCGCTCGTGTCGCCGTTTGCAATCGGGATTCAGGCAGAACGCGCGCAGCGAACGCGCCCTCGGGTCGGATACGAAAGCTCCCTGCCAAGGAGTACTTTCTGCCCAGCTGCACCATGAAGTTTGTGGCCGGGCGCGCACGCTGTCAAGGCTCGAAGTCGGACCGCGCTCCGGCCCGCGTCTGGAGCGGCCGACCGCGCGCCCCTAGTGCTTCTTCCTGGCCTTCTTCTCGGCCGGCGTGGGCTTGGGCGGAGGCGGCGACTTGCCGGCGTCGCCGGTCACCTCGAGCAACGCGTCGTCGAAATACACCCGGCCCGTCGCGGGCGAGTCGTAGGTCAGCCACGCCCACACCTCGTAGGTGTCCGCTGGCGTGTCGCCCTCGACGCTGATGTTCATCCAGTCGTTGGTTCCCGAGTACAGCTTGGGAATCGGGTGCTGGAACCCTCCCGGGGTCTTGAAGAACAGCTGCACGCTCGCGGTGCCCTGCAGGCTGTCGGTCTTGAGCCAGGCCGAAAGCTTGAGGTGCTTGCCCGACAGCCCGCGGTTCACGATCGCCTGCACCGCCCCGGTCGCGAGCTGGTTGAAGCCCGCGCCCGCGTCGTGGAGACCCACGCACGCCTTGCCGGTGTGCGAGAGCGTGGTGTCGCGGCCGACGCGCACGCCCTCGTAGGGCGGCAGCGAGAACTCCCACGCGGTGCCGTCGCCCTCGAAGCCCGGGTCGGCGAGCAGGTTCTGGCCGACCGCGGCCGGCGCGGGCGGCAGCGCGGACTCGAGCGTGAGCGAGGCGTCGTCGAACAGCACCTGCCCGGTGCCGGTGATGCCGGCGCTGAGCCGCAGCCAGTTGGTCATGGGTGGGATGAACACGCGCACGTCGCGCCGCACCCAGTCGGTTTCGGGGTCCATGAAGTACTGGTACCTCCAGCCGATCTCGAGCATCGGGTCATCCACCGTGTTGATGCGCAGCGAGTCCGCGGCCTTGAGCCGTGGCATGCCCCACAGCTTCGCCATCTTGCTGATCGAGTCCCGATACACCGCGGCACGCACGAACGCGCGCCCCTGGAGCCCGTTGGAGCGGGTCCAGATCGAGAACACCGCGTCCTTGCCCCACCAGCTGCGGTCGATCAGCAGGCCCTGGTTCCAGTTGTGCGCCATGAAGAACAGCGTGCTCAGGTTGGCGACGCTGACCGCGTACCGGCCGCCGTGGACCAGGAAGGTGTCGCGTCCGAAGAACACCGACATCAGCCCCGCCGCCGCGGTGTCCCAGCCCGCGGGCATCCACGGATGGCCGGGCAGCGGCTGCTCGAAGCCCGGGTTCTCCAGCAGGTTGGGCGAGGGGCGGGCGGCCGCGGTGGCGGGGGCGTGCCCGAGGGCGAGCCACAGCAGGCTCGAGAGCGCCAGCAGGCGCGCGAAACGCGACAGCGACATGATCGTCCTTTCGGGTGGAGTAGGGCGGCCGGGCGCGGAGGCGCGAATTATCCGGAGTCGCGCGCACGCCGGTCAAGAGGTTTTGCCGCGGCGCGCCCCGTGGGTAGAGTCATTCACACGTGCCTGACTGGTTCTTCACATCCGACCTCCATGGTCAGACCGCCCTGTACGAGCAGGCGGTGGCCATGGCCGCCGCCCGACGGCCGGCGGTGGTGCTGATCGGCGGCGACCTCGCGCCCCATCATATGGGCGCCGAAGGCGTCCAGCGGCAGCGCGTCTTCCTGCAGGGCTTCCTGGTCGAATTCGCGCGCCGGCTGCTCGAGGGCTCGCCCGGCACCCGCCTGCTGCTCCTGATGGGCAACGACGACTGGGGCGCCAACGCGGACTGCCTCGCGGAGCAGGACGGCACGCTGTGGACCGTGCTCCACGCCCGGACCTGCGAGGTGGACGGGGTCCGTGTGGCGGGGCTGTCGTGGGTGCCGATCACGCCGTTCGGGCTCAAGGACTGGGAGCGCTGGGAGGACGGCGACGAGGAGGCTCCGGCGCGGCTCGAGGGCTGGGTGAGCGCGGGGCTCGGCGTCGCGCCGCACCGCTTCGACCCGGCGGTGCGCACCCCCACCATCGCCGGGGCGCTCGAGGAGCTGGCGCGCCTCGGGCCGGCGGGGGAGACGCTGTATGTGCTCCACTCGCCGCCGCGCGGCACGCGCTGCGACATGATCGGCGCCGGGAACCACGTGGGGTCGAGGGCGATCCGCGCCTTCGTCGAGCGCCACCAGCCGCCGCTGGTGTTGAGCGGGCACATCCACGAGTCGCCGCGCGTCTCGTCCTCGTACCGCGACCTCGTCGGCCGCACCGTGGTGGTCAACCCCGGGCAGTTCGGGACCTCACGGCTATGCGGGGTGTGGTTCGATCCCCGGCGAATCGGCGACACCCTGGTGCACACCGTCCACGGTTAAGGGGGCCGTCCCGCTGGTCGCGGGGCGGGCGACCCGCCGGCGCGGCGCCGGCGGCGGGCCCCGAGGCCGTCCCCACGACGCGCCGGCCGCGGCGGTCAAGGGCGGGCAAAGCCTGGGCGTGGCGTGGCGCGCCCCATGCTACACTTCGTGCCCGAGGCCGGCCTCCCCGCGCACTCCTTCGAGGTTTCCATGAGATCGACACCGTGGTGGGCCGCGTTCGCGCTCGCCCTATCGCTTCTTGCAGCCCCGGGCCACGCCGCCGTCCTGCGCTGGCAGGGCTGGGACTCCGGCATGCGCGCCGCGGTCAAGACCCAGCGCCCGGTGCTGGTGGACGTGTACACCGACTGGTGCGGCTGGTGCCGGCGCATGGAGCGCGACGTCTACAGCCGTGACGACGTGCGCGACTACCTGTCGCGGCGCTTCGTCACCGTCAAGCTCGACGCCGAGGCCGCCGACGAGGCCAGCTACGAGGGCCGGATGTACACCTCGCGCGCGCTGGCCGGGCGCTTCAAGGTCACCGGCTACCCGACCACGATCTTCCTGCGCCCGAACGGCGAGCACCTGGTCAACGTGCCGGGCTACGTGCCGGCCGACCGCTTCCTGCTGCTGCTGCGCTACGTCGGCGAGGGCGCGATGGACAAGGGGCAGTCGTTCGACGACTTCGTGAAGCGCGACGCCGCGCCCTGACCACGGCGTGACGACCAGGCCCGACGCCGCGCTGCTCGCGGGAGCCCGGCTGGTCGCGGTGGACACCGAGACCACCGGCTTCAACCCCAAGGGCGGCGACGAGCTGATCGAGGTCGCCTGCGTGGCGATCGTGGACGGCCAGCTGGGCGAGGCCTGGTCGAGCCTGGTCCGGCCACGACGGCCGATTCCGGCCGGGGCCACGGCCATCCACCACATCACCGACGCGATGGTCGCCGGCGCGCCCGAGCCCGCCCTGGTCGCGGCGGAGCTGCGGCGGCGCTGCGACGGCGCGATGCTCGTGTGTCACAACGCGAGCTTCGACGTGCCGTTCCTCAATGCGCTGCAGCGCGCCGGCGGGGTCGAGCCCCTCGCCAATCCCGTGATCGATACCCTGGGGCTCGCCCGCGACCTGCGGCCCGGGGAGGACAACTCGATGGGGCGGCTGGCTCGGGATTTTCAGATCAGGATCGCGAGCGCGCATCGGGCCGGGGACGACGCGCGCGCGACCGCCGAGCTCTTCATGCGCCTGCTGCCGCTCTGGCAGTCGAAGCACCACCCCGGCTCGCTCGCCGAGCTGGCCGCGGACAGCCAGGACGTGGTGCGCCTCACGCGCCGCGATCGGGAGTGGGGCAGGGGCCGCCCGGAGCGCGCGGATCGGGCGCCCGAGGCGCCCGGCCCGCTGCTCTAGCGCGGGCGCACCGGTTGACAAGCCCGCCGGGCGCCTGAAAAGCTGTCGCTCTTCCCCGCGACCCATCCGGGCCCAAGTGCGCGGGCCCGTCCCCCGAAGGAGGATCCATGACCGCCACCGCCACGCTGGAAGTCGGGCAGATCGCGCCGGACTTCCGCCTGCGCGGGCCGGGCGGCCAGTTCGTGAGCCTGTCCGAATACCGCGGCCAGAAGCACGTCGTGGTGGCGTTCTTTCCGCTCGCGTTCTCGCCGGTGTGCTCGCACCAGCTCCCCGACATCCAGAAGCAGCTCGCGCGCTTCGAGGCGCTGGGCGCCGTGGTGCTGGGGGTGAGCGTGGACAGCCATTACGCCAACGAGGCGTTCGCGCGCTCGCTCGGGCTCACCTTCCCGCTGCTCTCGGACTTCGACCACGCGGCCAGCCAGGCCTGGGGCATGTTCCTCCCGCAACAGCGCTACAGCGCGCGCGGGCTGTTCGTGGTCGACAAGCAGGGCCGGCTCGCCTACCGCGACGTCACGCCGACGCCCGCCGAGGTCCCGGACACCGCCGGCGTGATCGCCACGCTCGAGCGCCTGGCGTAGGCCGCGGGCGCCGCGCGGCGCGCCATGAACCCCGAACGCCCCGTCGTCCTGGTGGTGGACCGCGAGAGCGAAGCCACCCGGGCGCTGATCGCCTTCCTGCGCTCGCGCGGCCTCGAGGTGGTGTGGGCGCGCGACGGTGAGAGCGCCTTCACCGCCCTCGACCAGACCCCGGTGGACGGCCTGGTCACCGAGCTCCACGTCCAACGCATCGACGGCATGAGCCTGCTGCGCCGCGCGCGCGCCCGGCACCCGGAGGTGTGCGCGATCGTCATCACCGAGCGGCCGGGCATCGAGAAGGCGGTCGAGGCGATGCGGCAGGGGGCCGCCGACTTCCAGGTCAAGCCGCTCAACCACGAGAAGCTGCTCGCCGTGCTCCAGCACGGGCTCGAGCGCCAGGCCCTGGTGGCGCGGGTCGCGGAGATGGAGGCACAGCTCGACCAGCGCTTCGGCTTCGCGGCGCTCCACGGCCGCTCGCGCGTGCTGGAGCGCGTGCTGGAGCAGGTGCGCCACATCGCGCCCACCCGCGCCACGGTCCTGATCGAGGGCGAGCCCGGCACCGGCAAGGGGCTGCTCGCACAGGCCATCCACCAGAACAGCCCGCGCAAGGGCGAGCGCTTCGTGTGGGTCCACTGCGCCGCACTGGCCCCGGAGGCCATGGAGGGCGAGCTGTTCGGGCGCGCGCCCGAGCCGCGCGCCGGGGCCGCCGCGGCCGCCGCGCCGGGGCGGTTCGAGCAGGCCGACGGCGGCACCCTCTACCTCGACGACGTGGGGCTGCTGCCGGCCGCGGTCCAGGTGCGGCTGCTGCGCCTCCTGCACGATCGCTCGTTCGAGCCCGCCGGCGGCGCCGGCACGCTGCGCGCCGACGTGCGGCTCATCGCCGCGACGCCGCGCGACCTGGGGCCCGAGGTGCGGGCGGGCCGCTTTCGCGCCGACCTCCACGAGCGCCTGGGTGTGGTCCGGGTCCAGATGCCCGCGCTGCGCGAGCGCCGCGAGGACGTCCCGCTGCTGGTCGAGGCCTTCCTGCGCGAGCTCAACCAGGAGCACGGCCGGCGCGTGACCGCCGTCACCCGCGGCGCGCTCGAGCGGCTGATGCGCCATCCGTGGCCCGGCAACGTGCGCGAGCTCAAGAACGTGATCGACGGCATGGTGGTGTTCGCCGAGGGCCGCGGCACCCTCGATCTGTCCGACCTCCCGGCCGCGCTGCGCGAGCCGGCGGGCGCCGGCGAGACCCTGGAGCTCGCGGTCGGGATGACCCTCGAGGAGGCGGAGCGGCGGCTGATCGCCGCCACCCTGGGCCACACCGGCTTCGACAAGCCGCGCGCGGCGGCCATGCTCGGCATGGGGCTGCGCACCCTCTACCGCAAGATCAAGCAGTACGGAATCGGCTGACGCTCAATCCCGCGGGCCTGCCCGCCGATAACCCTTCCGATTCGCCGCCGGGGCCAAACCGCCCCCGGCCGGCGCACGGAAGCGGAGGTGGCGGGTGGGCGAACCCGAGCGTCACGAGGACGAGGCGGGAGAGGACGACGCGGCGGCCGGGTCGGCTCCGAAGCCGGACTGGCTGGTGAGCGCGAGCGATGCGCTCGAGTCGGAGTTCGGCCGGCCCGAGGACGCGGACCCGACGGCGCCCCCCGAGCTGCGCTCGGCCGTTCCGCCGCCCGCGCGACCGGCGGGCCCGCGGGTCAATCCCTACGAGGGGTTCGCGCAGTCCGCCGCCGGGCGTTCGTTCGGCTCGTCCTGGATGGAGGGCCCACGACGATTTCCAGGAACCGGTGCAGGCCTTCGGGGAGACCGAGCCAGCGGCAGAGCCTGCCGACCTGCACGCGCCCGGGGCCGCGATCGCGGACTCCCCGCCCGCGCCGCCCGCGCCGCGCCGGGCGTGGTGGGAGGAGGCGATGGCGCGCGCGTTCACGCCCGTCGGGCTCATCGTCATGGGGCTCGCGCTGGTGGTGGCGGTCGCGATCGGCATCATGACCGGGCCCAAGGAGCCGGTGGTCTCGATCGCGGCGATTCACCACAACCCGCAGGCCTGGGACAACCGGGCGATCCGGGTGCGCGGGAAGGTCGGCGAGGTCTATCCGGTGGGCGGGGGCTACACCTTTTACATGCTCCAGGGCCGCGACACGATGGTGGTGTTCACGCGCTCGCGCACGCCCGTGACCGACGAGCGGGTCACGGTGAACGGCACCATCAGCACCGGCTTCCTGAACGGTCAGATGCGCCAGGCGCTGTTCGAGACCCCGCCCGTGCCCTGAGCCGGCGCCCCGGGCCCGTCCCGGGGCGAAGCGCACCACCCGCAGTCGCGCGACCGGCCGGCCGCGTCACATCCCCGCTGAATCCGCCCCGGCCGCCGGCCCCAGGGCCCGCTTTCCTCCTCCGCGCCGGGCCACTTGACATCACGCGCTCCATTTGGGAAGTTGGCGCCCGCTTGCGCCGAGTGCCAGAAGCGCTTTGCCATTTGGGCAACGCCGCCTGGACCGGCCGGCCAGAAACACATGACAACCCCGATAACATCCACGTTCCCTGAAGGTTGGCGGCCTGTCGCGAGCCTGAAATCGCGCGATGCCGTCATCCACTTCCGTTCAACCGCCCCGGTCCGGGGCGCATTTCGAGGAGGAAGAGCATGAAAGTCCGGCCTCTCGCCGACCGCATCCTGGTCCGCCGCATCGAGGAGAAGGAGACCTTGAAGGGTGGGATCATCATTCCCGACACCGCGAAGGAGAAGCCGCAGGAGGGCGAGGTCATCGCCGTCGGCCCCGGGCGCAAGACCGAGGAAGGCAAGATCATCCCGCTCGACGTCAAGAAGGGCGACCGCGTCCTGATCGGCAAGTACAGCGGCACCGACGTCAAGATCGACGGCACCGAGTACATCATCCTGCGTGAAGACGACGTGCTGGGCGTGCTCGCCAGCGACAAGTAACCGCCAGATCCCGGCGCCAGCCGGGGACCGGGGGCGCGAACAATTCCGCAGCGCGTCCCGCCCCGTCGCCGGCCCTGAACCGAACGTCAAGGAGGCATCATGGCTGCGAAGCAGTTGCTGTTCAGCGAGCAGGCTCGAAGCAAGATTCTCGAGGGCGTTGAGATCCTTGCCAAGGCGGTCAAGGTCACGCTCGGACCGCGCGGACGCAACGTCGTCCTCGACAAGAAGTGGGGCTCACCGACCGTGACCAAGGACGGCGTGACGGTGGCCAAGGAGATCGAGCTCGACGATCCCTACCTCAACATGGGCGCCCAGATGGTGCGTGAGGTCGCCTCGAAGACCTCCGACGTCGCGGGCGACGGCACCACGACCGCGACCGTGCTGGCCGAGGCCATCTTCAAGGAGGGCATCAAGAACGTCACCGCCGGCGCCGCCCCGATGGCGATCAAGCGCGGTATCGACAAGGCGGTCGAGAGTGTGGTCGGCGAGCTCAAGAAGCTCAGCCGCGACGTCAAGGAGAACACCGAGATCAAGCAGGTCGCGACCATCTCCGCCAACTCGGACCAGATCATCGGCAAGATGATCTCCGAGGCGATGGACAAGGTGGGCAAGGACGGCACGATCACGGTCGAGGAGGCCAAGTCGGTCGAGACCACGCTCGAGGTGGTCGAGGGCATGCAGTTCGACAAGGGCTACATCTCGCCCTACTTCGTGACCGAGAAGGAGAGCATGGAAGCGGTCCTCGAGGACGCCTTCATCCTGCTCTACGAGAAGAAGCTGTCGAACATGAAGGACCTGCTCCCGATCCTCGAGAAGATCGCCCAGCGCGGCAAGCCGATGCTGATCGTCTCCGAGGACGTCGAGGGCGAGGCGCTCGCCACCCTGGTCGTCAACAAGCTGCGCGGCACCCTCGCGGTGTGCGCGGTCAAGGCGCCGGGTTTCGGTGACCGTCGCAAGGCCATGATGGAGGATATCGCGGTCCTCACCGGCGGCAAGGGGATCTCCGAGGACATTGGGCTCAAGCTCGAGAACGCCCGCATCGAGGATCTCGGCCGGGCCAAGCGTCTGGTCGTGGACAAGGAGAACACCACGACCGTCGAGGGCGCCGGCAAGAAGG
>WNFL01370520.1_pt1 | contig 20883 bp, 19 predicted proteins | sample 5400361 | NCBI WGS metagenome assembly WNFL01 (sample SAMN13153351, study PRJNA577476) | soil metagenome | isolation source: 40 cm soil on Douglas fir-dominated hillslope | place: USA:California | collected 2013-09-17
ACGGGCAAGGACAACGCGAAGTATCGCCTCGCGGCCGTTTACTGGCAGGCGCGCACCGCGGCCCGGCTGAAGCAGGCCGACGAGGCGAAAAAGCTGTACCTCGCCGTACTGAACGATGCGGAGGAAAGCTACTATAAAGGCGCGGCGGCCGCGCAGCTCGCCCGCCTGGGCGCCGCCGCCGAGGAGAAAAAACCGCCCGACGCCGCTTCCACGCCGGCAGCGCCGGCGCCCGCGCTGCTGAGCAGCGCGCAGGCCTTTCACCTGGCGCGGGCGCAGGAGCTGGCCGAGCTGTCGCTCGCCCCGCTGGCCGTGGTCGAGCTCGACGAGGTCAGAAGCCTGGGCGCGGAAGAAGGGCTCCGCCTCTTGCTCATGCGCGAGTACGCGCGCAACGGCGCCTACGCCCGCACCGTCGCGCTCGCGAGTCAATTCCAGTCGCCCCACGCCGCCGAAGAAGTCGCGCGCTACCGCTACCCGCTGGCCTACTGGGAAAGCGTGCAGAAGCGGGCGAAGGAAAACGGGCTCGATCCCTATCTGGTCGTCTCGCTCATCCGCCAGGAGAGCCTCTTCGACCCCAAGGCGGTCTCGCCGGCGGCGGCCTACGGGCTGATGCAGATGCTGCACTCGACGGCGACGCGGACGGCGACCCGGATGAAGCTGGCGCCGCCAGCGCGCGAGAAGCTCTTCGAGCCGGAGGTGAACCTGCAGCTCGGGATCTATCATCTCAAAGAGCTCCTGCAGCGCTACTCGAACAGCTACGTCAAGGCGATCGCCGCCTACAACGCCGGCGAGAACGCCGTCACGCGCTGGGAAACGCGCTACGCCGGGTCGGAAGACGACGAGTTCATCGAGCGCATCCCCTACACCGAGACGCAGCTTTACGTGAAGCTCGTGCTCCGGAACCTGCGCGTGTACAAAAAAATCTACGGCGAGCAGAAATGATGGGCTAAAACTCGGCGGCCTTTGAATATGCAGTGATCGAAGCCACTAAATTCCGTTCGCCCCGAGCCCGTCGAAGGGCGTCCTATCAGATAGTCGAACGGATGGCGCACTAGAAGTAGGACGAACGGGATCGAAGAGAATTGATATGACAATACCGCGCCTCCTGGAAAACCGGAAATGAGGCGGCGGCGCGGGCGGCCGCTGGTGGGCGTCACCCCCGACCTCGCGGCGGCCGGGCGGCCCGGCGGCAAGGCCGAGCCGCTGATCGTGCTGCAAGAGCGCTACGCGCGGGCGCTCGAAGCGGCCGGCGCGATTCCCTTGATCCTTCCGATCCTGCCGTCGAGGGCGCTCCCGAGCGTCGTCGACCGGCTCGACGGCCTCGTCGTCAGCGGCGGCAACTTCGACATTCACCCCAAATTCTACGGCGAAAAGCCGATCCGCGCGCTGGGCGAGATCCAGGCGGAGCGGACCGAGTTCGAGCTCGGCCTGATCGCGCTGGCGCTCGCGCGCGATATGCCGGTGCTCGGAGTGTGCGGCGGCGCGCAGGCGATCAACGTCGCGCTCGGCGGCTCGCTCTACCAGGATATCGCGAGCCAGCACGCCGGCGCGGCGGAGCACCAGCGCGGCGATTTGAAAGACCGCGGCGGACACAGGGTGAATATCGTGCGCGGCACCAGGCTGAGAACGATCGTCGGCAGCGCCAGCCTGACGGTCAACACCACGCATCACCAGGCGGTGAAGGCGGCGGGGAAAAACCTGGTCGTCAACGCCACCGCGGCCGACGCCGTCATCGAAGGCATCGAGAGCGCGGCGCACCGGTTCGTCCTCGGCGTCCAGTGGCACCCGGAGTTTCTGGTCCACCGGGACGCGGCGCAGAGAAAAATCTTCGCCGCCCTCGTCCGCGCCTGCCGTTAGCCGAGACCTCGGATAAAACCCGACTCGTCCAGCTCCCGCACGAAGCGGTCGTCCACGAACGAGCGCGGGTCGGCGGCCGCCGCCGCGGGGAGATCGCGCGCCATCATGCGGAGCGCCTCCCCCAGGGCCGGGACGACCGGATAGGGGACCTCCGGCATTCCCGGACGGGTGAGATCGTACGTCGCCTCCGCCACCGCCCGGTCGGAGATGCCGCTGTATTCCTGCTGGGCGCCGATCGTAAAATCCCGATCGGTCCGGTAGCGGTGCATCCCCTCGACATAGGCCATCACGAACCGGCGGACGAGGTCGGGAGATTCCCGCACCGTCTGCCGCCGGGCGGCGATGCCGCCGAGCGCGTAGTTGAAGCCGAACTCGGCGAAGTCGACGAGGAAAGGGCAGCCGCGCATGCGCGCCTCGACCGCCTCGGGCGGCGTCATCACCAGCGCGTCGCACGCGCCGTCGTAGAGCGGCACGGCGCTCGCCCGGATGCCTTGGGTTTCGAACCGCTCGATAATGAACCGGACCAGGAGGTCGTTCAGGCCGCCGTCGCCGAGAAAGCCGATGCGCGCGCCGTCGAGCTCGCCGCGGCGCCGGAACCGCGGGCGCGCGACGAGGAACTGCTGGTTGATGCCGCCGGTGAGAAAGACGAGGTCGGTGTTTTGTTCGAGGCCGGCGCGGAGCAGCGCCGGGGCGGCGAGATTGCCGAAGCGGATCTCCCCCTCCACGAGCCCTTTGACGACGCCCTTCGCGCCGCCCATGAGCCGCGTTTTGACTTCGAGCCCGTGCCTGGCGAACAGCCCCGCCCGCTCGGTGACGATCAGCGGGCCGGCGCCCTGGCCGATCGTGGCGTATCCGGCGATGAGCGAATGCATCGGCACGGCGCTTTACTATCGGATTTATTTTTCCCGGTTGTATGCGCCCATGCCGGGGCGGTAGGTCTTGTCGTCGAGAAACTGCTTCATGCCTTTTTCCCGGCCGCGCTCGGGATCGTTCGCCGCCAGCGCCGCGCTCTTGGCCGACATGAAGTCCTCCGCCTGCGCGTAGTCCATGGTTTTGCAGTGCTTGTAGACTTCCTTGGCGGCGCGGAGCGCGTTGGGATTTTTTTCCTTGAGCTTCTCGGCGAGCTTGACCGTCTCCTCGCGGAGCTTCGCGCGCGGCACCGAGGAGGTGACGAGGCGCATCTCGGCGGCCTTTTTGCCGTCGAACGTGTCGCCGGTCATGATGTAGTACATCGCGTCGCGATAGCTCATCGCCTCGGCCAGCACCCGGCTCACGAGCCCGCCGGGAAAGATGCCCCAGTTGATCTCGCTCAGGCCGAACACCGCGTCGTCCGCCGCGATGGCGAAGTCGCAGGCGATGAGCGGCGTGAAGGCGCCGCCGAAGCAGTAGCCGTTGACCATGGCGATCGTGGGCTTGGGATAGGTGAAGAGCCGCCGCCAGCGCCACTCCTGCGACGCCCAGCCGGCCTTTCTCTTCTCCGCCGGGTTTTTCTCCAGCGCGCGGAAATACTCTTTCAGATCCTGCCCGGCGCACCAGCTCTCCCCCGCCCCCGTGATGACGACCACGCGCGTCTCCTTGTCGGTCTCCAGCTCGGTCAAGGCGTCGAGCATGTCGTAGTGGAGCTGCGGGCTCATCGCGTTGCGCTTCTCCGGGCGGTTTAAAATCACCCAGGTGATGCCGTTGTCCTTTTCGACTTTCACGGTTTGATAGGATTTGGTTTCCATTAGATGTTCCTCCTTGAGCGACTCTGAAGGGAGCATATGGGAGCGGGAAATCGCCTGTCAAGGGAGCCGAATCGCCTGGAACCGGTGGCCATATAGGCCGGGGTATTGCGGACTGTCCCGTTTGGATGGTTTAAATACGTTCATTGTCAGCGCTGAATTCCGCGATGTCTAGCGCGGTCAGGTAGAGCGCAATGAGCAATCCCGATACAGACAAAGTCTTCAGCGGCTCGATTCCCGAGCTTTACCAAACATACTTGGTTCCGCTGATCTTCGAACCCTACGCTGCGGACCTGGCGCATCGGCTGGCTTCGCGATCTCTTACTCGCGTGCTCGAGATTGCGGCCGGCACCGGCGTCGTGACCCGCGCGCTGGCATCCGCGCTGCCCGAAAGCGTCTCCATCGTGGCCACGGATCTAAACCAGTCCATGCTGGACCAGGCTGCCGCGCTCGGGACGAGGCGTCCTGTGGAGTGGCGTCAGGCGGATGCGATGCGGCTGCCCTTCGGGGAAGGAACGTTCGACGCCGTCGTTTGCCAGTTCGGAGCCATGTTCTTCCCCGAAAAGTTGAAGGCGTTTTCGGAAGCCCGTCGGGTGCTCGGCCCGGGAGGTATTTTCATCTTCAACGTTTGGGATCGGATCGAAGAAAACGAATTCGCCGAAACCGTGAGCACGGCGCTCGAATCCCTGTTCCCCGGGGACCCGCCTCGCTTCCTCGCCCGCACGCCCCACGGCTATGACGACCGCGCTACGATCGAGCAGGATCTTGCAGCCGGCGGGTTTACTGCGCCGCCTCAATTCACCACGGTTGCGGCGCGAAGCCGGGCAGAATCTTCCCGGGTCCCGGCGCTCGCGTACTGCCAGGGGACGCCCCTACGGAACGAGATCGAGGCGCGTAACGCCTCGCGGCTCGGCGCAGCCACCGAGCTGGCAGCGGAAGCGATCGAGCGGCGGTTCGGGCGGGGCGCCGTAGACGGAAAAATCCAGGCGCACATTGTCACCATTGAAAAGTGACAACCACGGGTTATGCCGTTGCGCTTTCGCATTGACAGGACAGCCGCTCCACTAGTAGACCTACGCTTGAGAAAGCGCGCCTGTTCCGTTAAACGCAGGCCGGCCAAACGACCAGGGAGGCCCCCATGTCCCACGCGGCTACGCTGCTGCTGTTCGCGAGTCTTTTTCTTTCCTCCATCGCCGACGCCAAAATCACCAGGATCGTCATCGAAAAAAGGGAGCCGTTCGCCGGCGGCCATGAATTTCCCGTCACCGGCGCCTACGAGAAGCTCACCGGCAAGGCCTACGGCGAGGTGGACCCCAAAAATCCGCTGAACCAGGGGATCGTCAACCTGGACAAGGCGCCGCGCAACGCGGGCGGCAACGTCGAATACTGGATGGAGATATCCGTCTTGAAGCCGCTCGACATGCGGCGCGGCAACGGCACGATCTTTTACGATACGCTCAACCGGGGCAACAAGGCGATGCGGTTCAACACCGGCGCGGCGCGCAGCAACGACCCTACGACGATCGAGCACGCCGGCGACGGGTTCCTGATGCGCCAGGGCTACGCGATGGTGTGGAGCGGCTGGCAGGGGGACATTCTCCCCGGCAACGAGCGCATGACGACCGGCTTTCCGGCCGCGAAGAACCGGGACGGCAGCCCGGTCCGGCGATGGATCACGACCGAATTCGTCTTCTCGAAGCCCGCTTCCTCGATCCCGCTCAGCTTCGACCGCGAGAGTCGCGACATCCGCCCCTATTCCGCCGTCGAGGAGAGCATGCCGCAGGCGAAGCTTTTCCGCCGCGCCCGCCCCCATGCCGCGCCCGAGCTGATCGCCCGCGGCGAATGGTCCTTCGCCCGCTGCGCCGACAGGGCCGCCCCGACGCCGAGCAATACCGACATCTGTTATCCGGCGGGCTTTTCCACCGACGCCATTTACCAGCTGGTGTACGAGGCGCGCGACCCGACCGTGATGGGGCTCGGCTTCGCCGCGACGCGCGACCTCGTGTCGTTCTTGCGGCGCGAGACCTCGGCGGCTAACTTTCTCTCCTATGACGACGGCCGGGGGCGCCGGGCGGCGCCGCGCTGGGCGCTCGGCTTCGGCTCGTCCCAGGCCGGCCGCTTTCTCAAAGACCTGCTCTACCAGGGCTTCAACCAGGACGAGCAGAAGCGGATCGTCTTCGACGGCCTCATCCCGCACATATCCGGGTCGAGGCGCATCTTCGTCAACGCGGAATTCGCCATGCCCGGCCGTTTTCCCACGGCGCTCGAAGGGCACACCTTCCCGGGCGACGAGTTTCCCTTTACCTACGAGACGACGACCGATCCGATCAGCAAAAAGACCGACGGGCTGCTGGCGCGCTGCCGCAAGCAGCAAGCCTGCCCCAAAATCATGCATTGGGATTCCGGCACGGAGGCCTACCAGGGGCGGAACTCGCTCGTGGTCACCGACCCCCGGGGGAAATCGGAGATGCCGATTCCCCAGAACGTGCGGCTCTATTATTTCTCGGGCACGCAGCACGGCCCGGCCGAAAAGCCCGCCCGCGACGCCTGCCAGCAGCTCAGCAACCCGCTCTCCTATCAGGAAACGCAGCGCGCTCTCGTCGTCGCGCTCCAGGATTGGGTCGTCAAGGGCATCGAGCCGCCGCCGAGCCGCTTCCCGCGTCTTAGCGACGGGACGCTTGTACAGGCGGCGCGGGACAAACAGGGCTTCCCGGCGATTCCCGATGTCCGGTACAACGGCAAAGTGAACGACGCTTTTGTGAACGATCGGAAGAGTCTGCCGCCCGAGCATATCGCGGGGGCCGAATACGCCGTGCTGGTCCCCAGGGTGGACGGCGACGGCAACGAAGTCGCCGGCGTGCGCTCGGTCGAGCTTCGGGCGCCGGTCGCGACCCACTCGGGATGGAACCTCCGGGCCAAGGGCTTCATGGAAGACGAGCTCTGCTATCTGGTCGGCTCGTACATTCCCTTCGCCAAGACCAAGGCGGAGCGTGAGAAGAGCGGCGACCCGCGCCTCTCGGTCGAGGAGCGCTACAAGGACAACGCGGAATACTTGGAGAAGCTGGCGCTCGCGGCGCGGGCGCTCATCGAAGAGCGGCTCCTGCTGCCGGAAGACGCGGCGCGCATCCTCGGCGCGGCGAGAAAAAACGGCGCCGTGGCGGCGGCGGCGCAGTGAATCGATCTATCTAACCATTGGCTAACCATTGGGCCGCGGCCTGCGAGGCGACGGGGATATTCGTCACAGCCCGAAAATCTTCCTGAACTCCTCGGCGTCGCGGTCGGCGCTGGCCGCCGTTTCGCCGGGGACGAGCTTGATACGGAGCTTCGACTGGTCCATCTTCGCCGCGAGCGGCTTGACGTCGCTCCGCGACGGGATGCGCCGCATGTCGCGGATCATCTCCTGCGCTTTTTTCGATAGAATGAAATCGATAAAGAGCCTGCCCGAGGCGGGCGCGGACGCCCTGGCGCCGAGGCCGATGCCGCTGATCGTGGTCACGATCGGGTTGAAGCTGGCCACCCAATCGATCGGCGCCCCGTCGCTCTTCATCCCCCCGGCGCGAAAGTTGTAGGCCCAGCCGAGCGGGACTTCGCCCGCCGCGATCAGCTGCGAGACCAGGCCGTGGCCGCGGCGCCAGGACGGCCCCTGCTGCGCCAGGCGCGTCATGTAGCGCACGGCCGCCTCCCTTCCCCACACCGTCGCGAGCGTGGCGTACCAGTCGTAATCGCTCGAATCCAGCATGATCCTGCCCTTCCACTTCGGATCGAGCAGGTCGGGGTAGTCGCGCGGCGCGTCGCGCTCCGCGACCATCTTGGTGTTGTAGATGAGGACGAGATTATTATTGTAAACGGCCGTCCAGCGCTGGCGCGCGTCTTTCAGCTCATCGGAATAGGCGGCGGCTTCCGCGGACGCGTACGGCGACAGGAAATTTTTCAGCGCCAGAACCTGGATACCGCTCGAGGAGACGACGTCGAAGCGCGTCTGCCCGGCGCGGGACTCGGTCAGGATGCGATTCAAAAGCTGCTCTTCGCCGAGACGCACCAGCTCGGTCTTGATGAAAGGATACTGGACCGAAAACGCGTCGACGATCGGCTTCGAGGTGTCGACCGCCATCGACGTGTACCAGGTGAGCCGGCCCTCTTTTTTGGCCGCTTCGAGCGTCGCGGCGGCGGGCGGCGACTGGGCCCAGAGGAGCGCCGCGGAAAAAACACATCCGACGAGCCACGCGAGCGACGCGATCGCTTTCATGTTTCCCTCCCGACGTTTTAGCCCGACGGCTTACCTGCTTCCCATATCCTTCAGCGCTTCCCTCAAATAGCTTTGATCGATGTACCTGGCCGGGCTCGGCGGCGGCCCTTTGGCCGGGCTCTGCTCGCCCTGGATCTGCATGACGGTCTTGATCCCCTCGACGCTCACGTCGGCGTCGGGATGCCAGATCCGGTTCTCGATGTAATATTCCCAGCCCTTCTCGGCGTGCGCCGGCTTGAGCTTCATCTCCCGGGTGAGAAACTCGATCGCCGCCCGCTTGCTCTCGTAGAGCCAGCGCATCGAGAGCGCCATCGCCTTCATGAAGCGCACGACCACGGGACGGTTCGCCTCCGCCCACGAGCGCCGCGCGGTCAGGACCGTCAGCTGGAAATTGGGAATCACGTCGGCGGCCCTGCCGATCAGGTTGAAGCCCAGCTCGGCGGCCTCGAAGGAGAGCGGCACGGCGATGATCGAGGCGGCGATCTGGCCGGAGGCGAGGGCGGCGAACGCCGGTCCCGAGCCGCCGACGTTGATGAGCTTGTAGTCTCTCGGATATTCGAGCCCCTTGGCTTTGAGCACGCGCCGCAAGACCAAAGCGGTTCCCGAGGTGAGCCCCGAGGAGCCGATGACCGCGCCGCGGAGGTCCTCGTAGGTCTTGTAGTTTTTACCGCCCATGATCATGTGCGTGAGGCCGTTGATGACGCCGCCGATGACGACGAGATCGACGCCGCGCTCGACCGCGGCGATCGGCGCATCCACGGCGCCGCCGGCGATCGCGACCGATCCGCCCACCAGCGCCATCAGCGACTTCTCCGCGCCCTGCACCAACACCGGCTGGACGTCGAGCCCCTGCCGGTCGAAGAAGCCCTGCCTCGAGGCGACCCAGAGCGGGCTGTAGCCGAGCGTCTTCGACGAGGCGCTCACCGGGAGCTTCACCTTCTCTTCGGCCGCGCCGGCGGCGGAAAAAGCCAGCAAGACGGCGATCAGGAGGGCCGAAGCGCCTGCCGCCTCTTTCATTTGATCACCTTGTCCGCACGCTTCGATACGTCGGATGGAACGGCCAGCCCGAGCTGCCGGGCGGTTTTCAAATTGACCGCCAGATGGAATTTTGTCTTCTCGATGGCAAGGTCGCCCGGCCGGGCGCCTTTGAGGATCTTATCGACGTAGACGGCGAGGCGCCGGAAATTGTCCAGATAATCGGGCGAATAGTCCATCAGGCCGCCCGCCGCCGCGTAACCGCCCCTTTCGGACATGGAAGGCAGCCGGTTTTTTAGCGCCAGCGCGGCGATCTCCTTCGGGTAGCGGGCCAGCACCGGATTGCTGACCGCGATCAGCGCGCCCGCGCGCCCTTTGACCGCGGCTTCGAAGGCGCCCTCCAGATCGGGCGTCGGGCCGCGCACCTCCAGCGACTGGAGCTGCGGCTTGCCTCCGGCGGCGGCCTGGTATTCTTTAAAAGAGGAGGACGAGGCGCGCCCTTCCACGTTCCAGAGCACCGCCACGCGCGCGAGGCCCGGCAGCGTCTCCTTGAGCAATTCGAGGCCCTCTTTCCTCAAATCGCGATTGAGGCTCGCGATCCCGGTGATGTTTCCGCCCGGGCGGGCGAGACTCTCGACGATGCCGAGCGGGACGGGATCGACGGAAATCAACATGACCACGGGCACGGCGGCGGCCGCCCGCTTGGCCGCGCGAATCGCCGGCACCGACGAGACGACCAGCGCATCGACGTTGAGCCTTACCAGCTCGTCCACCAATCCCGGCACCCGGTCGAGCTTCCCTTCGGCGTAGCGGAATTCGAACGAGATGTTCTTCCCTTCTATATAGCCGAGCTCTTTGACCCGCTGCCGGAACGCCTCGACCAGCGGACCCGGCGCGCGCGCGTCGCCGGAGGATGAGACAAGCCCGACGCGGGGAATTTTGCCGGGCGGCTCGGCGGCGAAGACAGGCGAGACCGCCAGCGCGATGAGGAGACCGAGAATGGTTCGCATGGGGGCGCTCATTACCTTTTGACCCCGACCTCCACCCTCTCCATAAAGAGGGGGATAATCCCGGAAACGATATAAGCGGGCCAGGTCCTCTATTAGCACGGCCGCAAGAAGCCTGGAAAGAGGCTCACCTGCGAGCATTGACCGGACTGTGCCGTCTATGATAATCGACAACACCAATGAAGATCAGACCGCAGGCGATCCTCAGCGTCATCCTGGTGGTGTTCTTTTTTATCTTCGTTTACCAGGCCAAGGACTGGCGCATCCAGGCGCGGCTCTATCCCTGGGCGATCGGCATCCCGATGTTGATTCTCGCCGTGACCCAGCTCGTGCTGGACCTGAGAGGAATCGGCCCCAAAAAAGGCTCGAGCGATGCGCCGGTCGACGTCCAGTTCGCCGAGCGCGCCGATCCGGTCGTGGCGCGCCGCCGCACGATCAATATTTTCTCCTGGATCGTCGGCTATCTCGTCGCGGTCTGGCTCTTCGGCTTCGGCTATTGCGTGCCCCTGGTCGTATTTCTCTATCTAAAGGTCCAATCGAAGGAAAGCTGGCCGCTTTCGATCGCCCTGTCGGCCGGGGCCTGGCTTTTTTTCTACGGCCTGTTCGACCGCCTCCTCCATCTCCCCTTTCCCGACGGCGTCCTCGTCTCGTGGTTGAATGATTTCCTGAGCGGTTCCACCTAGCAGCGTTTTCGAGGAGGAAGCATGGAACTTTCGATTCGCGCACCCCGCCTCGCCCCTCTAGCCTTGCTGTTCGGGCTCGTCCTTCAGCTCTTCAACCCCTTGGTCCTCAAGCCCGCCCTGGCGCAGGATTCTTTCTACAAAGGCAAGACGTTGAAGATCGTCGTCGGCCTCAGCGCCGGCGGCGGCTACGACCGCGCGGCCCGCCTGCTGGCGCGCTACATGGGCAAATACATCCCCGGCAATCCGGACATCATCGTGCAGAATATGCCGGGCGCCGGCTCGGTGGTCGCCGCCAACTACGTCTACGGCGTGGCCAAGCCCGACGGGCTGACGCTGTTGATGCCGCACAACAACACTTACTTGAGCCAGCTTTCCGGCGACAAAGAGGTCAAGTTCGATCTCGTGAAGATGCAGTGGATCGGATCGATGGACAAGGACGACATGATGCTGTTCATCCGCGCCGACGCGCCGTACAAATCGATCAAGGACGTCTTGCAGGCGAAGGAGCCGCCGAAATGCGGCACGACGGGCGTCGGCGGATCGGACTACGTCCTGTCGCGCATTCTCGAAGAGACCATCGGCGCCAAGATGAACCAGGTCGTCGGCTATCCCGGCAGCAACGAGATCGCCATCGCCGTCGAGCGCGGCGAGGTCGCCTGCCAGGGGCTCACGATCTCGACCTTTTTCGGGCGCGAGCCTTTCCTGTCGTGGGTCAAGACCAATTTCGTCCGCTTTCTCACCCAGAGCGGGCGCAAGAAAGACCCGCGCGTCAACAGCCCGACGATCTTCGAGCTGATGGACGAATACAAAACGCCGCCCACCAAGCGCCGGCTGGCCGAAGCGATGCTGATCGGCGGCGAATGGGCCCGGCCGATGCTGGTCGCTCCCGGCACGCCGCCCGATCGGGTGCAGATGCTCCGCGACGCGTACGACAAGGTCGTGAAGGACCCCGAGCTGCTGGCCGAAGCGAAGAAGCTGCGCATCGAGGTCGAGGCGGGCAAAGGCGCGGAGCTGCAGGCGATGGCCAAAGAGGCGATGAGCCAGCCGCCCGAGGTCGTCGAGCAGATCAAAAAGCTCTTCGTCGTTCAATAGACGGCCGTCTTTTCCCGGCTCGCGTGGCAACCGATTTTTACCGCGGCAAGACGATCCGCATCGTAGTCGGCGCCCGTCCGGGGGTCGCCTACGACCTCTACGCGCGCCTCGTCGCCGGCCACCTGGGCAAATACATTCCCGGAGCGCCGGAGGTGGCGGTCGAGAACGCCGCCGGCAAGGGCTCGAAACAGGTCGCCAACGAGATCTACCTGGCCGCCCCGGACGGCCTCACGCTGGCCGCGCTCTCGCCCGAGCTCTACTTCGGACAGCTCCTCGGACAAAAAGACGTCGCTTTCGACTGGGCGAAATTCTGCTGGATCGGCACGCCCGACCGCTCGAGCCACCTGCTCTACGCGCGGGCGGCGACGCCCTACGACAGCCTCGACGCGATCGTAAACGCCGCCCGGCCGCCCAGGTGCGGCGCCTCCGGCACCGCATCCACGGCCTACTATCTGCCGAAATTATTACAGGAAATATTCGGCGCGAAATTCGAAATAAAAAACAATTACAAGGAAGGCCCGGACGTGGACGACGCGGTCGCGCGCGGCGAGATCGACTGCCGCGTGCTGACGATCTCGGGCTTCTTCTCGCACGAGCCCTATCACACCTGGCGCAAAGAGGGCTTCGTCCGCATCCTGCTGCAAACCGGCCGGGAGCGCGACGCCAGGCTCGCGGAGGCGCCCACGCTCGGCGAGCTGATGGACCGGCGCGCGGTTCCGGAAGCGGGCCGCCGGCTCGCGCGGGCGATTCTGAGCGCGGCGCTGTTCGGCCGGCCGTGGGTCGCGCCGCCCGGAGTTCCCGCCGAACGGATAGCAATCCTGCGGGAAGCGTTCCTGGAAGCGGCGCGCGACCCCGCGCTCCTCGCCGAAGCCGAGGCGCACGATTTGGGCGTGGTGGCGGCCGGCGGCGCCGAGCTCGAGACGCTCGCCGCGGACGTGGTCGCGCAGCCGGCGGAGGTCGTCGCCAGGATGAAAAAACTCATTGCCGGATAGATCGCAACGGGTTGACAGTCAATCGCGGAAAGTGTGATAAGCAATGCGTATGAAAGCAAATCGAACAGGAGGCCGCATGTGCCACGGAAGCCCCGATATCTTCAAGCGATTTAAAAATGCTTTCGCCCTCGCCCCGGGCCTCGCGCCTCTCGCCTTCTTAGTGCTTTTGACCGCGCAGTNNTCATTTGCCCAGGCGCCCTTTTACAAGGGCAAAACGATCACGATCATCGTCGGCACCAAGGCCGGCGACGCCTACGATCTCTACCCGCGCCTGATGGCGGAGTACCTGCCGAAGTATCTGCCCGGCGAGCCCAACGTCATCGTCCAGAACATGCCGGGCGCGGCGTCGACGATCGCGGCGAATAGCGTTTACAACGTCGCCAAGCCGGACGGGCTCACGATCGGGGCGATCTATCCGGCGCTTTATTTCGACCAGCTCTCGAAGAAGCCGGAGGTCCGCTTCGACTGGAGCAAGTTCAACTTCATCGGCAGCCCGGTGGTCTCCAACCACCTGCTTTACATGCGCTCCGACGCGCCGTTCAAGTCGGTGGACGACATCAAGAAGGCGGCCACGCCGCCCAAGTGCGGCTCCAACGGCACGTCCTCGACCGGCTTCTGGCTGCCCAAGCTCCTGGAAGAGGTCATCGGCACGAAGTTCGACATCGTCGTCGGCTACCAGTCCGGCGGGGACGTCGACCTCGCGGTCGAGCGCGGCGAAGTCCAATGCCGCGCCTTCACCATCACCGCCTGGTTCGCCCGCGAGCCGTTCATCAGCTGGCGCAAGAACGGCTTCGCCAACGTGCTCTTCCAGACCGGCAGCAAGCGCGACCCGCGCCTCAAGGACCCGCCGACGATTTACGAGCTGATGGACAAATACAAGGCGACGCCCACCGGCCGGCGCCTGACGACGGTCATGCTGGCGTCGGGGGATTTCGGCCGCCCGCTCGTCTTCGGCCCGAAGGTCCCGGCCGACCGGGTGAAGATCCTGCGCGACGCGTTCGACAAGATCGTCAAGGATCCGGCTTATCTCGCCGATGCGGAAAAGCGCAAGCTCGACATCGACCCGATCAGCGGCGCGGCGATGCAGAAGCTGGCCAAAGAGGTGGTCGCGGCTTCGCCCGAGGTCGTCGAGCGGATGCAGAAGCTGATGGGGACGGAATAGCAAAATGCTCGAAGCGTTTATCAGCGGTTTCTGGCAGGTCCTCTCCTGGCCGGCGTTCGGCTACCTGCTCCTCGGCATCGTCATCGGCTTCTGGGTCGGGCTCCTGCCGGGCATCGGCGGGCTCGCCACGCTCGCGCTGATGCTGCCGTTCTCGTACAGCATCAAGACGCCGATCGAGGCCTTTTGTTTTCTGCTCGGAATGCTCGCGGTCACCGGAACGACCGGCGACCTGACCTCGATCCTGTTCGGCATCCCGGGGGAAAGCTCGTCCGCCGCGCTGATATTGGACGGCTATCCGATGTCGAAAAAGGGCGAGGCGGGACGGGCGCTCGGCGCCGCGATCATGAGCTCTCTCCTGGGCGCGGTCATCGGCGCCCTGTCGCTCGCGGTGTCGATCCCGATCATGCGGCCGCTGGTGCTGATGTTCGGCTCGCCCGAGCTCTTCATCATCACGATCATGGGCATCACCTTCATCGGCACGCTCGCCGGCACGTCGCTGATCAAGGGCCTGCTGGCCGGCGGCATCGGCCTCATGCTGGCGTCGATGGGCGTCGACCCCCAGACCGGCTCGCTGCGCTATACGTTCGGCTGGCTTTACCTGTGGGACGGCCTCGACGTGACCCCGGTCGTGGTCGGGATGTTCGCCATTCCGGAGATCGTCGACCTGGCCGTCCGGGGCACCAGCATCTCGCAGGCGCCGAAGGAAAAGCTCAAGGGCGTCATGGAAGGCGTCAAGGACACCTTCCGCCACTTCTGGCTGGTCACGCGGTGCAGCCTCATCGGCGTTTACTTCGGCGTGCTGCCCGTCCTGGGGGCGAACGTCGCGCAGTGGATCGCTTACGGGCACGCGGTGCGCGGCTTGAAAGACAAAGGCCGGGCCGGCAAAGGCGCCGTCGAAGGCGTGCTGGGGCCGGGGGCGGCCAACAATTCGACCCGCGGCGGCGACCTGATCCCGACGATCGCCTTCGGCATTCCCGGCAGCGCGAGCATGGCGCTCCTGCTGGGCGCCCTTCTCATCGTCGGTCTCCAGCCCGGTCCGGAGATGCTGAAATCGCGCCTGGACGTGACCTTCGCCATGGTGTGGATCCTGATCATCTCCAACATTATCGTCGCCGGCATCAGCTTCATGATCCTGAACCACCTGGCGGCGCTGACTTTCATCCGCGGCTCGCTCTTGATCCCGTTCCTGCTCGTGCTGGTGTTCATCGGCTCGTTCACGGCCAACAACAGCATTTACGACCTCATCGTGACGGTCATCTTCGGGGTCCTAGGCTACTTCATGGTGCTGAACGGCTGGCCCAGGCCGCCGCTCGTGCTGGGACTTATTTTAGGGAAGATCGGCGAGAACTATCTCTGGATCTCGACGTCGGCCTACGGCGCCCGGTGGCTCGCCTTCCCCAGCGTGATCATCCTGATCGTCCTCACCATCGCGGTCGTGGCCTATCCCACCATCAAGGAGATGCGCGGCCGGGCCAAATACGACCGGCCGGAGGACGCGGTTTGAATTTACGTAAAGGCCCGCCGGAGGCGTCCCGAAGGGCCGATGCGTCCGTCCGCGGACCGGCAAGCGTAATTTTTCCGGCATAGAACCTTTTAACCAACCGGAGGCAAACTGATATGCGTGTTTGCGCCATCGACATCCACCATCACTATATTCCGCAAACCTTGCTGGACGAGGCGCGGCAGGGCAAAAGCTCCGGCGTCGCGGCCAAAGAAGGCAAGAACGGGGAGACCTCGATCTCTTTCGGCGGCGCGGAATCGTTCAACGTCCCGCAGGAGCTGGCGGGCCTGAAAGAGCGCTTCGAAGCGATGGAGAAGGGGAAGATCGCGATCGGCGCGCTCATCCCGCACACTTCGAGCCTGGGCTACCCGCTCGACGGAAAACAGGGCGAGGCCTGGTGCCGGCGCTACAACGAAGGCATCCGCGATCTGACGCTCCAACATCCCGACCGCTTTGTCGGCCTCGCCGCCGCCCCGCTGCAGGACCCGCCGAAGGCGGCGGCGGTTCTGGAGCACGCGATACGGGAGCTCGGGCTCCGCGGCGGCTACATCGCCTCGAACGTGAACGGCCGGTACTACAACGACGGATTCTTCGACCCCTTCTGGAAAAAGGCCGAGGAGCTCGACGCCCTGCTCGTGATGCATCCGGAGGACGTCGCCGGCTCGGAAAAAATGGGGCCTTACGGCCTGCGGCTTATCTGCGGCAATCCGGCCGACAGCACGCTCTCGCTGGCCTACATGAGCTACAGCGGCGTCTTCGACCGCTTTCCGAATTTGAAGCTCTGCGTCCTTCACGGCGGCGGCTTCTTTCCCTATCAGATCGGCCGCCTGGACCAGGGCTTCCGCGTCCGGCGCGGCCCGCGCGCCCCGTCGTCCGCGTCGCCGCCGAGCGTCGTGATGAAGAAGAACCTCTACTTCGACACGATGGTCTACCGCGTCGACACGCTGGATTATTTAAAGCGGGTCGCGGGCGCGGACCGTCTGATGGTCGGAACCGATTACCCTTACACGCTGGGGGACTGGCTGACCGTCGAGAAAGTAGAAGCGCTGGACTGCCCGGAGTCCGAGAAGATGATGATTCTCGAGGGCAACGCGAAGAAGCTATTAAAGCTCTAAAGCGACGCGGCATCGCCTTTCCACAAGCACGCCGGATATTCGCTCAACCCGACTTTCTATCCAACCCGCGATTTTTCGCGCCACGAGGAGATTTGCGCCGTCCTCACGGGCCGCCGTTTTACCGCCGGAGACGCGCGCCTGTGAGCCGATCGCCGATTTATGTCGGCGGCTATCGGCCGGCACCGGCGTTGACAGTTCTCCGGATCATCGATAATCTTCGGTCTTGACCGCGACAGACTCCAAGGAGGATTTAGATGCGCGACCGTTCTCAGTTCCCCACGTTTTCAGACGGCGAGATGTCCGCGCGCCACCAGAGCGTGGCGGCGTTGATGGACGAAGCCGGACTCGACGCGCTGCTCGTCTACGGCGCGGGCCGCTACGCCTCGGAGATTTATTGGCTGACCGATTGGCCCGGCGGGCGCGAAGCCTACCTGCTCTTCCAAAAAGGCCGGGACCCCGTGCTGCTCATGCAGCTCTACAACCACGTGCCGATGGCGCGCGTGCTGTCGGTGGTAAAGGACATCCGCTGGGCCGGGGCGAATACCGGGAACGGCATCGTCGCGCTGCTTGAGGAGCGCGGGCTGGGGCAGAAAAAGATCGGCCTGGTCGGGAGCATCCCCCACACGCAGTATCAAAAAATGCGCGACCGGCTGTCCGACGCGAAGCTCGTCGAGGCCGGCGGCAAGTTCCGCATGCTGCGGACCATCAAGAGCCAGGCCGAGATCGAGCGCATCCGCCTCGCCTCCAAGCTCACCGACCAGTCGATGCAGTCGCTCGCCGAAAACATCAAGCCCGGACTCCGCGAGGACGAGCTCCCCGCGCTGATCGAGCCGGTCTATTTAAAAGCGGGCGGCTACGCGGGGATTCATTTCATGACCAGCATGCCGATGCGCGACCCGCACTTTCCCGTGCCGTCGCAGTATCATTCGAGCCGGAAGCTCGAGCGCGGCGACTGCATCATCACGGAGATCAGCGGGAGCTATTGGGGCTACAGCGGCCAGATCCACCGGACCTATTCGGTCGGCGAGGGGCCGACGCCCGAATGGAAGAAGCTCCACGACGCGGCGGTCGAGACGTTTCAGGTTCTCGCCGGCGCCATCAGGGACGGCACCTCCGTCCGCGAGGCGGAGGAGGCGGCCGAGGTCGTGCACCGGCGCGGCTACACGATCTACGACGACCTGATCCACGGCGCGAACCAGTACCCGCCGATTTTTCAGACCAAGACGACCGCCCGGCACGAGGAGGGCGACATCCATTTTCGCGAGAACATGGTGATCGTCATCCAGCCCAACGTCATCACCAAGGACGAAAAAATGGGGCTTCAGTTCGGCGAGACGCTCGTAGTCAGGAAAAACGGCTGCGATAGCCTGAACAAGTTTCCCCGCGAGTGGATCGTCTGCCAGGGCTGAAGCGCCGGCTCTAGCCGACGACCTCGTAGCTCTTGACCTCGACCTGGCTCACGCCCATGAGCGCGCGCGTGTGCTTCTGGATTTCCCTGTGCGCGTCGCTCGACCGGTACTTGTCGATCGCCGCCTGATTTTCCCAGGTGCTGAGCGAGATCATCTCCCCGGGGTTTTCGCGGTTGCGCAAAAAATCCTCGCTCTTGCAGCCCGGCGTTTGGATCATGAGCGGCGCGCATTCCTGCTTCCACAGCCGCTCCGCCTCGGCCACCTTCTCTTTAGGAACGGTAACGACGATCATGCGGGTGATCATGGGCGCACCTCCTGGAATAAGGCTAGCGGGCGAAGCGGGATTGTCAATACGGGTTTTCGCCGGCTACGAGTGCGGAATCTCGGAGGTGCAGTGCGGGCAGCGCAGCGCCTTGATCGGTATGAGCGAGGCGCAGTAGGGGCATTCCTTCGTGCTCGGGGGCGGCGGCGCCTCCTTTCCCTCCTGGCGCATCCGGTTGATGCCGCGAACGACCAGAAAGACGGCGAAGGCGACGACCAGAAAGCTCACGACCGAGTTGACGAACAGGCCGTAGTTGATCGTCACCGCGCCGGCGGCCTTGGCGTCGGCCAGCTTCAGGTACGGCCCCGGATTGGCCGCGCCCTGCTTCAAGACCACGAATAAGTTGGTAAAGTCGGTGCCGCCCAGCAGCAGGCCGATCGGCGGCATCAGCACGTCGTCGACCAGGCTCTTGGCGATCAGGCCGAACGCGCCGCCGACGACCACGCCGACCGCCAAATCGACGACGTTCCCCCGCATGGCGAATTCCTTGAATTCTTTCAGCATGCCGCTCTCCCTTCTCGCCCGCGCTATGAAGCGTACTGGGCGACCCCGTTCCCGAAAGACCAGTTTTCCTTTTTCACCTCGACGAGGCTTACGAACACGTCTTCCATGCGCACGTCGAGCTCCCGATGCAGCCGCTCCGCGAGCGTTTTGTAGAAGGCTTTTTTAAGCTCGACCGAGCGCCCCTCGTTGAGCGTTATCTGGATGAAGATAATTCCGTCCGTGCGCCGGACGTCCAGATAGCTCGGATCGTAGATCAGGCCGTTCTCGTCGTGCTCGGTGATGATCTGGAAATTATCCTTCGCCGGGACGTTGATCGCATCGACCATCGTCCGGTAGACCGCCGCGCCCACTTGCCTGCCGAAGCCCTCTGGCTTGCCTTTCATCAAAGAGATGCGTACGAGCGGCATAACGCCTCCTTCCCGCTGGACCGTCCAAACCGGGTCAGGCCCTCACCTCCTCCAAAACCGCCCTGGTGAACTCGGTCGTCGTCGCGGCGCCGCCCAGGTCGGCGGTAAAGACCTTTCGCCTGGTGAAGACGTTGACCAGGGCGTCGTAGATCCGCTCCGCGGCGGCCGCTTCCTTCAAGTACCTGAGCAGCATGATCGCGGCGAGGATCATCGCCGTCGGGTTGGCCTTGTTCTGCCCCTTGATGTCCGGCGCGCTGCCGTGCACCGCCTCGAAGACGGCGCAGTCGTCGCCGATGTTGGCGCCGGGGACGAGCCCGAGGCCGCCGACGAGCCCCGCGGCCAGATCGGAGATGATGTCGCCGTAGAGGTTCTCCAACACCAGGACGTCGTACTGGTACGGGTTGATCACGAGCTGCATGCAGGCGTTGTCGACGATCACGTCGCTCGCGGGAATGTCGGGATATTTTTTCGCCACGTTCCTGGCCGAGCTCAGAAACAGGCCGTCGGAGAGCTTCATGATGTTCGCCTTGTGCACCACCGCGATCTTCTTGCGCTTCTGCTCGCGCGCCAGCTTGAAGGCGAACTCGGAAATCTTCGTCGAGGCCCGCTCGGTGATGATCTTGAGGCTTTCGACCACGCCCGGCACCACCACGTGCTCGATGCCGGAGTACAGCCCCTCGGTATTCTCGCGCACCACGATCAGGTCGATGTCGTCGTAGCGGCTCTTGACGCCGGGCAGGCTTTTGACCGGCCGCAGGTTGGCGTAGAGGTCGAGCGCCTTTCTGAGCTCGACGTTGGCGCTGCTGAAGCCCTCGCCGACCGGCGTCGTCAGCGGCCCCTTCAAGGCGGCCCGGTTCCTTCGGATCGAGTCCAAGAGCTCGTGGGAGACCGTCTTGCCGTCGCGCTCCAGGGCCTCCGCGCCGGCGATAAAGCTCTCCCATTCGATCTCCACGCCCGCCGCCCGGATGATCTCCTGGGCCGGCCGGGTCACCTCCGGCCCGATCCCGTCGCCGGGTATGAGGGTCACGACATGCTTCATGCAATTTCCTCCGCAGTCGATCGTAGCATATATTTTCCCCGTTGCGCAGGGGCCGGGCGCGGCAAAAATCGAGCGCCGGCGCCGCGCCGGGATGGGAGTATCTCGAAGGGCCGATGCGTCGGAACGAAATATCAAGCGTAGTTATTTGGGCGTAGGTTTTTCGCCGAACGTAACCCGGACCCATCGCATCGGCCCGGAGAGAGGCTTCCGGCCCGGCTTCCTCGATAAGGAATTTTTTTCCTCCAGTTGCAGAATAGCCGATCGTCGGCTAGGCTCTGGATTTCGCTTACAATGTTCACGTCCCTCTCCCGCCTCTTCTACGGCTGGCGCATGGTCGCCGTCGGCGCCGCGCTCCGGATGCTCGGCGGCGGTCTCTATTACTACGGCTTTTCGGTTTTTTTCCTGCCGCTCAGCCAGGACTTGGGGCTCAACCGAGCCGCCACGTCGCTGGTCTTTTCCTTCGCGCGCGCGCAGGGCGCCATCGAAGGGCCCGTGGCCGGCTATTTCCTCGACCGCTACGGCCCGCGCCCGCTGATCATGATGGCGCTCGTCATGACGGGCATCGGCCACATGCTGCTCTCCGGCGTGCACAGCTACCTCATGCTGCTCGTCGTCTACATGGGCGTGGTCTCGCTTTCTTTCCAGGCGGGCTTCATGGACGCGCCGATCGTCCTCGCCAACACCTGGTTCATCCGCCGGCGCACGATGGCGATGGCGATCATCAGCGCCTCGATCGGCCTCGGCGGCTTTCTGCTGACGCCGCTCCTTTCCCAGGCGATCCATGCGTGGGGCTGGCGGCGCGCCGCCTTCCTGAACGGCATCGCCTTTCTCGTGATCGGCCTGCCGCTCGCGCT
>WNFL01303276.1_pt1 | contig 20863 bp, 17 predicted proteins | sample 5400361 | NCBI WGS metagenome assembly WNFL01 (sample SAMN13153351, study PRJNA577476) | soil metagenome | isolation source: 40 cm soil on Douglas fir-dominated hillslope | place: USA:California | collected 2013-09-17
GAAGTCGCCAAGGGCGAAGCCGTGGCGCTGCTTGGGCCGTCGGGCTCGGGCAAGTCCTCGCTGATGATGGTCGCGGCCGGTCTCGAGAAGGCGAGCGCGGGCCGCGTCAGCGTCGCGGGACGCGATCTGACGGGCCTTGATGAAGACGAGCTCGCGCGCTTCCGGCGGGCTCATGTCGGCATCGTGTTCCAGTCTTTCCATCTGGTCCCGGCGATGACCGCGCTCGAAAACGTCGCCGTCCCCCTCGAACTCCTGAACCGCGGCGATGCGTTCGCGAAGGCCGAGGTGGCACTTCAAGCGGTCGGGCTTGGCCATCGTTTGGATCATTATCCGGGCCAGCTTTCGGGCGGCGAGCAGCAGCGGGTGGCGCTCGCTCGCGCCATTGTCCATGAGCCCGAAATCTTGTTCGCAGACGAGCCGACGGGCAATCTCGATGGCGCAACCGGAGCTGCGATCGTCGATCTCATGTTCGCTCTGCGGGCGCGCGTCGGTGCGACTCTCTTCCTCGTGACCCATGAAGACGTATTGGCCGCTCGCTGCGACCGCATCCTGCACATGAAGGACGGCCTCATTGTGTCGGAGGATAGTCGAGAATGAGCGGGCTCGAAAATTTACGCTTGGCGCTGCGCTTCGCGCGCCGCGAGCTGCGCAGCGGCTTGGCCGGATTCCGTATCTTTCTCGCCTCGCTCACCTTGGGCGTCGCCGCGATCGCGGGCGTGGGCTCGCTCGGGCAAGCTTTCATGACCGGTCTCGAAGAACAGGGGCGGACGCTCTTGGGCGGCGATGTCGGTCTGCAGCGTCTCTACCCCGCCAACGAGAAAGAGCGCGCGTTCATGGCGGGTTTCGGCTCGGTTGCCGAGTTCGCTTCCTTGAGGAGCATGGCCACGGACGCCGTCAATCCGGCGACGCGCGCATTGATCGAGCTGAAGGCGGTGGATACTGCCTATCCGCTTGTCGGCGCGATGAGTTTGGATTCCGCGATCCCGCTCTCGTCCGCGCTCAGGTGCGATGCGTTAGCGTGCGGGGCGGTTGCCGAAGATGCGCTCTTGACGCGGCTCAAGACCAAAGTCGGGGGCACGATCAAGATCGGAGACGGCGCCTTCATCATCCGGGCACGCATCGTCTCCGAGCCGGACCGGGTGGTAGGCGGCTTCACGCTGGGACCGCATGTGATGGTCTCGCGCGAGGGACTGATGAGAAGCGGGCTGATCACGCCCGGGAGTCTGATCAGCTACTCCTACCGGATCGCGTTCGCGCCCGAGACCACGCCTGAGGCGTTTCGTACGGCGGAAACAGCGGCACTTCCTCAAGCCTCATTCGAGATCACCGATCGCGTGAACGCCATTCCCAGAGTGACGCGATTCGTCGAGCAGGCAACCATGTTCTTATCTCTCGTGGCGCTCACCGCGCTTGTCGTAGGCGGAGTGGGCGCCGGACAAGCGGTAGATGCGTTCCTTCAGCGCCGCCGATCCACCATCGCGACCTTGAAAGCCATGGGCGCTTCGGGAGGGCAGATATTCCTCATTTACCTCGTGCAGATCATGGCGGTCGCAGCGCTGGCACTCGTGCTCGGGTTGGCGCTCGGCGCGGTGCTGCCGTTTTTCGTCGAGTATTATTTCGGTGCGGACATTCCCGCACCCGCCCATTACGACGTCTATGCCGGACCGCTGTTTCTCGCCGCCGCGTTCGGCACCCTTGCCGCGCTTGGCTTTGCCATCCCACCGCTTGCGCGCGCGCGTGAAATCGCACCGGCGGGCCTTTTCCGGGATCTCGTGGCGCCGTCGCGCATGCGCGGGCGGCTTGGTTATCGTTTGGCTGCCGTTGCAGCGTTTGTCGCGATCGGCCTGCTTTCGGTGCTGCTCTCGCCAAATCGGTTGTTCACTCTCGGTTTTCTCGGAGGGACGGTCGGCTCGCTGATCGCATTGCGATTGGTCGCCTATGCACTCACGTTCGGGCTCAAGGCGCTGCCGCGACGAAAGTCGCAGACCTTGAGATTGGCGCTCGCCAATCTCGTTCGACCAGGCGCTCCGACGGTGAGCATCGTCGTCGCGCTTGGTCTCGGGTTGTCATTGCTCGCAACGGTGGTGCTTATCCAGGCGAGCGTCGAAGGCGAGGTCGAGGACCAGCTGCCCTCTCGCATGCCGAGCTTCTATTTCGCCGATGTCCAGGGAGATCAGGTCGGGCCACTGACGGAGCTCCTCGCCTCCTATCCCGATGCGAAGGACTTCACCGCGACCCCGATGCTCCGCGGCCGCATCGTGAAAGTGAAAGGCGTTGCCGCTGAGGATGCGAAGGTGGATGCGGATTCGCGTTGGGCACTGAATGGCGACCGCAACGTCACCTATGCGAGCGAGCCGCCGAAGGAGGCACGGGTCGTCGACGGACCCAAGTGGTGGCCCGCGGACTACCAGGGCCCGACGCTCGTCTCTTTCGACAAGAACCTCGCGCGAGGCATGGGGGTTAAAGTCGGCGACACGATCACGATCAATGTTCAGGGGCGCGACATCGAATTGAAAATTTTCAATCTGCGCGACATCGACTTTCGTACCGGCGGCGTCAATTACATCCTCATCGTCTCGCCCGGCTTGATCGACAAGGCACCTCACAGCTACATCGCAACCGTGCGTGCGCCTAAAGCGCGCGACGAGGCGATCTTCGCCGCGGTTTCGAGTGCGTTTCCCAACGTCACCGTGGTCAGCGTCCGCGAAGCATTGGCGAAAGTCGGCGAGATGCTGGCAGCGCTCGTGCGCGGCACCGAGATCGCGAGTCTCGTCACCATCCTTGCGGGGATCCTCGTCCTAGCCGGAGCGATTGCTGCCGGACATCGCGCGCGACTTTATGACGCCGTGGTCTTGAAGGTGCTGGGCGCGACGCGGGCGCGGCTCGCCTCCGTCTACGCGCTCGAATACGGCCTTCTCGGCGCGATCGCAGGCCTGGCGGCCTTCGGCGCGGGGCTCGCGGCTGCGTGGTCGATCGCGTACTTCGTTTTCGACATTCCGTTCGTGCTCGCCGGCAAGGCGGCGAGCATTACCATCGTCGGCGGCGCGATCGGCACGCTCGTGCTCGGCTTGGCCGGCGGCTTTGCCGCTCTTTCGGCTAAGCCCGCCCGCCGTCTAAGAAATCCTTAAATGCTTTTATGACAAAGGCTTGTGATCGCGCACCTTGATGTAGGACGGTTAAAGACCGATATTGCACGCGGGGTCGTGAACCCCTGATTCCAGGAGATTTGCCACTATGGCCGAATACGAAAATAGGGTTCGGAGCATGGCCGCCGATACGGCAGCCGTCGATGTAGGTCTCAGGGCCTACATGCTTCGCGTCTACAATTACATGCTCATGGGCTTGGCGCTCACCGGGGCTGCGGCCTGGTTCACGGCCAGCACGCCTGCGTTCTCCAATCTCTTTTTCCAGGTTAGCGCGCGCGGCTATTCGCTCTCGGCGCTCGGCTGGATCGTTTTGCTGGCGCCGCTCGGGCTCGTGTTCTTCTTGAGCTGGCGCATCCAGACCATGAGCTTCTCGGCCGCGCAGATGACGTTCTGGGTCTACGCGGCGCTCATGGGCATCGGCTTGACGCCGGTCCTGCTGATCTACACGGGCGTGAGCGTTGCGCAGGTCTTCTTCATCACCTCGGCGACGTTCGGAGCGATGAGCCTTTACGGCTACACCACGGGCCGCGACCTCTCGGGCTTCGGCTCCTTCCTCTTCATGGGACTGATCGGGATCATCATTGCCTCGCTGGTCAATATGTTTGTCCAGTCGGGCATGCTGGCTTGGGTGATCTCGGTCATCGGCGTGCTGATCTTCACGGGTCTCACCGCTTATGACACGCAGCAGATCAAAGCGATCGCCGGCAAGAAGGCGATCATGGGCGCGCTCCGGCTCTATCTCGATTTCGTCAACCTCTTCCTGATGCTGCTTCGCCTCATGGGCGACCGCCGCTAACACGAGCATTCCGAATAGCAAAAGCCCCGGAGCAATCCGGGGCTTTTTGTTTGGGCCGAGGCGGCTACTCCGCCTCGACGGCTTTCATCAGCTTGCGCTCGAGCACGCGCAGCACGCCCGCGAGGTCATGTCCGCGCTTGAGCACCTGCCCGCCCGCGGCGACGACCGCGTACTGCCCCTGGCGATCCTTGAGCTGGGGGCATTTCTCGATCGAGTAGAGCGGGACTTCCGAGGCGCGGCGAAAGACCGAGAACACCGCCACCTCGTCGCGGAAATCGATGGCGTAATCGCGCCACTCGCCCGCGATGACCATGCGGCCATAAGTGTTCAAGATTCGCTTGAGTTCGGGCCGTTCGAAGCGGATGGGCCTGTCACGATTGTCGGCGCGCCCGGCGCCCTCTGCGGTGCTGCCCCAGTAGGCGGCCCGTGCGGAAGTGGGCGGCTCCGCACGGCCCAAAACTATCGGTTCGTCGCTCATCAGGGGAAAGGATGAAACTTTCACGACACCGCGGCAAGAGGGCAGTGCGGCCGCATCGGGGTGCATTACGGGTGCGACACCATGATCACCCCCGGTTGATGGCTTGCCTTGAAAATGCCCAATTCGGGCCAATCGTCCGCCGTTTTGCCCCTCCATCTTAACGCTGTCGGTTGGCAGGAGAGTCCAAACCGGGAGTTTGACCCAGCCCCCCAGCCCCTACCGGTCAGGACGCTCCTGCACCAGCCGACCCCAAGATACGGAACCATTCTGGATCCTTCCTAGCGGGCCCCTTTTCGGGGCCCGCATTTTTTCCGGCGGGCTCGCTTCCCCTACTCGGCCCCCTATTCGCGCAAGCGTGAAGCGGCTTAAGGTCTTCCCCGGGCTTGAGCCCCTTGCGGGAAAGCGTCGATTTTCCTAAGGAACCAGCCCGCCAGCGGGTGTCACAAACCGCGTCAAGCTCCATGATCGAGATATCAGGCCTCACAAAAAATTTCCGATCGATCGCTGCCGTTACGGGCATCGACCTCAAAGTCGTCAAAGGCGAAGTGTTGGGCTTTTTGGGACCCAATGGCGCCGGCAAATCGACGACCATGAAGATGATCGCCGGTTATCTGACGCCGACGTCAGGCCGGGTTTCGATCTGCGGCCATGACGTCGAGAACGACACCATCGCGGCACAAAAGAATCTGGGCTACCTGCCTGAAGGCGCGCCCGCCTACGGCGACATGACGCCTCGGCAGTTCCTCAAATTCATCGCCGAGGTGCGAGGCTATTCGGGGAAGGAAGCAAAAGAACGCGCCGCCGCGGCCGCGGCGAAAACCGAGCTCGAAGCGGTGCTCGAACAACCGATCGAGACGCTGTCGAAAGGGTTCAAGCGACGCGTCGGACTCGCGCAGGCGATTCTCCACGATCCCCCTGCCCTCGTCATGGATGAGCCGACCGACGGTCTCGATCCCAACCAGAAGCACAGCGTGCGCAAGCTTATCCAGGCAATGGCGCCGGACAAGGCAATCATCATCTCCACGCATCTTCTCGAGGAGGTGGAGGCCGTCTGCACGCGCGCGGTCATCATCGATCGCGGGCGCATCGTCGCCGACGGCACGCCGGCGGCGCTGTTGTCGCGGTCGCGCCACCACAACGCGGTGACGCTTACGATTCCGGCCGAGCAGGTCGCCGTCGCGAAAGCCCGGCTCGAGCAAGAGCCAGGTGTGCTCGCAGTCGAGGAAACCTCACGCATCGATGGCATCGTCAGGATCACCGCGTTCCCGCGCGGCTCGGCGCTGATCATCGAGCATTTATCGGCGCTCGCGGTCGCCGAGAAGTGGGACGTGAAGGAGCTTTACGCGGAGCCCGGACGCCTGGACGAAGTCTTCCGCGCACTCACTACCAATGACGCGCAGCGCTTGCGTGAGAAACGCCAAGGAGCCGTCGCATGAAACCGGTCTGGGCCATCTTCAAGCGCGAATTCGCCGCTTACTTCGCGACGCCGCTCGCCTACGTCTTCATCGTCATCTTTCTTCTGGCGATGGGAGCTTTCACGTTTTACGTTGGCCGTTTCTACGACAATGGCTTGGCCGAACTCACCGTTTTCTTCGGCTACCATCCCTGGCTCTATCTCTTCCTCGTACCCGCCGTCGGCATGCGGCTGTGGGCCGAAGAGCGCCGCGTTGGCACGGTCGAGCTTCTCTTGACGCTCCCAGTGCCGATTTGGGCGAGCGTCGTTGGTAAATTCCTCGCCGCCTGGGCTTTCATCGGGGTAGCGCTTCTCTTGACCTTCCCGATCTGGATCACCGTCAATTATCTCGGCGCGCCGGACAATGGCGCGATCTTCACGAGCTATGTCGGCAGCTTCCTGATGGCGGGCGGCTATCTCGCGATCTGCGCCGCGATCTCGGCGTCGACCAGCAATCAGGTGATCGCGTTCGTGGTCAGCGTCGTCGTCTGCTTTCTCTTCACCATCGCGGGCGCGCCGCTCGTGCTGGACGTTTTCCAGGCCTGGGCCCCCGTGGTGCTGGTGAACACGATTTCCTCCTTCAGCTTCCTCACCCATTTTCAGGCGATCTCCTCGGGAGTGATCGATCTGCGCGACCTGGTGTATTTCGGCTCGCTGATCGCGCTCTTTCTCACGGTCAATGTCGTGCTGGTCGATCTCAAGAAGACGAATTGAGGCCACGATGAAACCGCTGCCCAGACGAATCTACGCCCTCGCAGCCATCGCGCTCGCGGTCGTGCTCTTCATCGCTCTCAACATTGTCGCGAATACCTGGCTTGGCGCGGCACGGCTCGATCTCACGAGGAACGGGCTCTATACGGTTTCGGCCGGCACAAAGGCGACGCTCGCCAAAGTCCAGGAGCCGATCACTCTGCGGTTCTATTTCTCGCGCGAGCCGGCGACCGGCTATGCCCAGATCGTCGCTTATGCGGGCCGCGTACGCGATCTTCTTCAGGAGTATTCGACGCTCTCAGGGGGCAAAGTCGCCGTCGCCGAGATCGATCCGACACCGTTTACGCCAGCCGAGGACGAGGCCGTCGCCCAGGGCCTTTCCGGCGCGCCGGCGCAAAACGGAGACACGGTCTATTTCGGCCTCGTCGGTACCAACACGCTGAATGGTCACGAGACGATCCCGTTCTTCGACCAGGCACGCGAGCAATATCTGGAATACGACTTGAGCTCGCTCGTCTACAAGCTTTCCCAGCCGCAGAAGCCGAAGCTCGGCATCCTCACGGCTTTGCCCTTGGAAACAGGGACGGGCGGACTCGCGGCGGCGCTCCAGGGCGGCGGCCATCCCTTCGCCATTCTTCAGCAATTGCGCGGCACCTATGACGTGCAGATGCTCGATGCGGTGACCGACCGGATCCCGGCGGGAATTTCCACGCTTATCGTGGCGCATCCGGCGGGCTTCTCGGACGCAACGCTCTACGCCATCGATCAGTTCGTGTTGAAGGGCGGGCACGCGATCGTCTTCGTCGATCCGCTGGCGGAACTGATGAGTCAGGGCAACCCTGGCCTTCCCGACCAGGGCGACCGGTCAAGCTCGACGCTCGGTCCCGTCTTCAAGGCCTGGGGCGTCAACTTCGATCCGACCAAGGTCGTCACGGACGCCGAGCTTGCGCAGCAGGTGCAGGTGGCCGGCCCCGGCGGCCAGCCTCGGGTGATCGACTACATCGCTTGGATGAAGCTGACACCGGCCAATGTGAACGCCAGCGATCCCGTGACGGGCAGCGTTCAGCAGCTCAACATCGCGTCGGCCGGCGCGCTCAAGCCCGCCCAAGGCGCCACGACCAAGTTCACGCCGCTCTTAATGAGCTCGACGACGGCGGCCTTGACCGACGCCGTTCAAATCCGCGTGGTCCGGAACCCCGACGATCTCTTGCGCCGCTTCTCGCCCACCGGCGAGCGCTTCAACATTGGCGCGCGCATCACGGGACCGGCGAAGACCGCCTTCCCGAACGGCGCTCCGAAACCTGAGGCCAAACCCGCCGAAGCGCCGGGGGCCGACGCACCAAAGCCCGACGCCGGCCCGCTGCCCGCGCAGCTGCAGGATGCGAAAGACGTCAACGTCATTGTCATCGCCGACAGCGATCTCCTTGATGACCGCTTCTGGGTGCAAGTCCAGAATCTCTTGGGGCAGCAAGTCGCGATCCCCACCTCCGACAACGGCGCGTTGGTGATGAACGCGGTCGAGAACATGATGGGATCGAACGACCTCATCTCCTTGAGGACGCGCGAACGCTCGGATCGGCCCTTCATCGTGGTGCAGCAGCTTCGCCGCGATGCGGAACGCAGATTCCTTGCCCAAGAACAGGCGCTCCAGGAAAAGGTGACCCAGACCGAAGCGAGCTTGAAGGCGCTCCAGGGCCAGGGCGGCGAACAGGGACAAAACGCGCCGCCGGGCCAGATGCTTTCCAAGGAGCAGCAGACGCAGATCGAAAAATTCCGCCGCGATCTCGTCGAGACACGCGGGTCCTTGCGTCAGGTCCAGGCCAATCTCCGACGCGACGTGGTGAATCTAGGCACCACGCTTGCGCTGTTGAACATCGTGCTGGTGCCGATCTTCATCGCCGCGTTCTTCGCGGCCGCAGGCGCGCCCGCGCAAGAGGTTTGTGACATGGCCCTCGCTGCATCTCACCCGATGTTTTCCGACCGCCGCCGGCGCAATCTCGCCATCCTCGGCGGGATCACGGTGCTGTTCGTCGTTCTCGCGGTGGTCTCGGTGCTCGAGCGGGCGCGCGAGCTGGCGCCTAAATTCGCGCCCCGTCCGTTCTTCGCCGATCTGACGCAGCATGTGAACGAAATCGGCGATGTCGCGGTCACGACCAAGACCGGCACCTTCAACGTCAAGCTGGACAACGGGAAATGGGTGATCCCGGAGAAAGGCTCCTTCCCTGCCGACGCACAACAGGTCCGCGCCATCGCCGCAGGTTTGGCCGGGCTCGAAGCCCTCGATATGAGGACGGCGCGAGCCGATTGGCACAGCTATTTGGGGCTCACCGCGGCGGACAAAGGCGGGGATGCCACCGAGCTGAAGCTCGCAGACGCTTCCGGCAAGGTGTTGGCCGATGTGCTGATCGGGCATACCGAAGGCGCGGCCGATGAGCTCGGGCGCACATCCGTCTATGTCCGCAGGCCGAATGAAAACCAGACCTGGCTCACGCGTGGCTATATCGCGCCGAAAACGGCGGCGGCGGACTGGCTGGACAAAAGCGTGATCAACATCGCGCGTGACCGCATCAAGGGCGCCACGGTCACGCCGCCTACTGGCGCGTCCTATACGCTGGTGCGCGACTCCAAGGATGCGCCCGATTTCAAGCTGCTCGATCTCCCCAAAGGACGCGCTTTGTCGTTCGAGGGTGCGCCCGATGGCGTTGCCGGAGCGATCGTCGGATTCACCTTCGATGACGTCGCCAAGGCGAGCGACTTCGACTTCTCGAAGGCGTCGCAATCCGTGACCAATACCTTCGATGGTCTCGATCTGACGACGAAGATCGCGATCAAAGGAATGGACCATTGGGCGACCGTGACCGCCAATGCGACGAATCCGATGGTTCAGGCCGAAGCCACGGCCATCAACGCGCGCGTCGGCGGCTGGGCATTCAAGCTGCCCGATTTCAAGGTGACGCAGTTCACGGCAACGCGCGATTCGCTTCTAAAGCCGTTGGACGAAGGCAATCCGAAGCCCGCCGGCAACGCGCTGCCCGCCTTTCCTGGCAAGCGGCCCTGAATATTTCCGGATTCGCGCTGGCTCCGAAGCTGAGCTATCACCTCGCCGTCGATCGGGGCCCGAACGTTGAGCGAAGAGCCGCATTTCCTCGGCAATCTTTGGTACGTGGCCGGAGTTTCGGCTGAGCTGAAACCTGGCAGCATGCGCCGGGAGATGCTCTGCGGCGAGCCGGTGCTCATCGGGCGCGGACGCGACGGCCGGGCTTTCGCGTTGCGCGATATCTGCCCGCATCGCGCAGCGCCCCTCTCGGCGGGCGTGATTCGCGACGGGACCGTCGAATGTCCGTACCACGGCTGGCGCTTCAAGCCCGATGGCGTTTGCGCCGAGATCCCCTCGCTGCTTCAGGATCAGGACATGGACATATCGCGCATCAGGGTGCGGTCCTATCCGCTGAAGGAACAGGACGGGCTGATCTGGATCTATTTTGCCGTCGATTCGAAATCGGACGCGGCGCCGGCCTTCTCGCCACCCGCAATGCCGATCCGTTCGGGTGAGGGGCGCGCGATGCCTCGCTTCGTCGAGGCACAGATTTTCCCCTGCGATGTCGATCATGCGGTGGTGGGCCTGATGGACCCCGCTCACGGACCGTTCGTCCATCGCACGTGGTGGTGGCGAAGCGGATCTTCGATCCACGCCAAGGCGAAGCCTCACGCGCCGAGCACACGCGGCTTCACCATGGTGACTCACAAGCCGTCGTCGAATTCTCTCCCCTACAAGCTCCTCGGCGGCAACGTCTCGACCGAAATCCGATTCGAGCTCCCGAGCTTGAGATTCGAGCACATCCGCACGGGGCGAGCCGAGATTCTCGGCTTCACCGCCGTGACGCCTCAGGAGGTCAACCGGACGATCGTGCGGCAGGTGTTCTATTGGACCGTTCCATGGCTTTGGGTGGTCAAGCCGATCTTCCGGCCGTTCGCGCGCGCTTTCCTGGGCCAGGACCGAAGGATTGTGGAATTGCAGAACGAAGGACTTAAATTCTCCCCACCACAGATGCTAATTCAGGACGCAGATGCGCCAGCGATATGGTACCACCGGCTCAAGAAGGCCTGGGCCCATTCTTCCGAAACCGGGGAGCCCTTCGCCAATCCGGTGCAGGAACGCATCCTGCGCTGGCGGAGCTGAGTTGAGAGCCCTCCCCGTGAGGGCTTTTTTTCGAGTGGAACGGAACTGATGCCCCGGCGTGACGACATTCACAGCATCATGATCATCGGTGCCGGACCTATCGTCATCGGGCAGGCCTGCGAATTCGACTATTCGGGCGCGCAAGCCTGCAAGGCCTTGAAGGCCGAGGGCTACCGCATCGTCCTGGTGAACTCGAACCCGGCGACGATCATGACCGACCCGGATTTGGCCGACGCCACCTATATCGAGCCGATCACGCCCGAATTCGTCGAAAAGATCATCGTGCGCGAGAAGGCGAATGTCCCGTCAGGCCGGGTCTTTGCGCTTCTGCCGACCATGGGCGGCCAGACCGCGCTCAACACCGCGCTCGATCTCCACGAATCGGGCGTGCTTTCGAAATATGGCATCGAGATGATCGGCGCCCATGCCGAAGCCATCGCCAAGGCCGAGGACCGCCAGCTCTTCCGCGAGGCGATGGAACGCATCGGGCTCGAATGTCCACGCTCGATGACGGCCCACGATGCCAAGGAGGCGATGGCGGCCCTGGAAAGGATCGGCCTTCCCGCGATCATCCGGCCGTCCTTTACGCTCGGCGGCACGGGCGGCGGCATCGCCTATAATCGCGAGGAGTTCGCGGCCTTGGCCGATGGCGCGCTCGAAGCCTCGCGCGGCCACGGCATCCTGGTCGAGGAATCGGTGCTCGGCTGGAAGGAGTTCGAGCTCGAGGTCGTCCGCGACAAGCGCGACAACGCGATCATCATCTGCTCGATCGAGAACGTCGATCCGATGGGCGTTCATACCGGCGATTCGATCACGGTCGCGCCGGCGCTCACCCTGACTGACAAGGAATATCAGCGCATGCGCAGCGCGGCGATCGCGGTGTTGCGCGAAATCGGCGTCGAGACCGGCGGATCGAACGTCCAGTTCGCGGTCAATCCAGCCGACGGGCGCATGCTCATCATCGAGATGAACCCGCGCGTATCGCGGTCATCCGCACTCGCCTCCAAAGCAACCGGTTTCCCGATCGCCAAAGTCGCGGCAAAACTCGCCGTCGGCTACACGCTGGACGAGCTCCAGAACGACATCACCCGCGTGACCCCGGCCGCGTTCGAGCCGACGATCGATTACGTGGTCACGAAGATCCCGCGCTTCGCGTTTGAAAAATTCCCCGGAGCCGACCAGACCCTGACCACATCGATGAAATCGGTCGGCGAGGTTATGGCCATCGGGCGCACCTTCGCCGAAAGCCTGCAAAAGGCGCTGCGCTCGCTGGAGACGGGATTGACGGGACTCGACGAGATCGTCCTTCCGGGGCTTGGCCAGGGTGATGATTCCAACGCCATTCGCGCGGCCTTAGGCCGGCCCACGCCCGACCGGCTGCGCGCCGCCGCCCAAGCCTTACGGCTTGGCGTGCGCGAAGAGGAACTCGCGCGCATCACCGGCTACGACCCATGGTTCGTGGGTGAGATCGCCGAGATTGTCCGCGTTGAGGGCGAAATCCGAAAATCGGGACTTCCCAAGGACGCCGAGAGCCTGCGCCGCCTGAAGGCGCAAGGCTTCTCGGATGCGAGACTCGCGGCACTGACGGGACTGACCGAGAAAGGCGTCGCACTGGCGCGACAGAAGCTGGGCGTGCGGCCCGTCTACAAGCGCATCGATACCTGCGCGGCCGAGTTCGCCGCGCTCACCTCGTACATGTACTCGACCTATGAATCCCCTGTCGGCGGCGAGGTCGAGTGCGAGGCGCGGCCATCGGAGAAGCGCAAGGTGATCATCTTGGGCGGCGGGCCCAACCGCATCGGCCAAGGGATCGAGTTCGACTACTGCTGTTGCCACGCCTGCTTCGCGCTTTCCTCGCGCGGCTTCGAAACCATCATGATCAATTGCAATCCGGAGACCGTGTCGACCGATTACGACACGTCGGACCGGCTCTATTTCGAGCCTTTGACCGCGGAGGACGTGCTCGAGATCATCCACCTCGAACAGAGTAAGGGGACGCTCGCCGGCGTGATCGTGCAGTTCGGCGGTCAGACGCCGTTGAAGCTCGCAGGCCCCTTGGGACGCGCGGGCGTGCCTATTCTCGGCACCTCGCCCGACGCCATCGATCTCGCGGAAGACCGCAAACGCTTTCAGCAGCTGCTGCAGCGTCTGGAGTTGAAACAGCCGAATAACGGGACCGCGCTCGATATCGAGGCGGCTGTCGCCGCAGCGCGCAATATCGGCTATCCGGTGATCCTGCGTCCTTCCTACGTCCTGGGCGGCCGCGGCATGATCATCGTCGCGGATGAGAGTGCGCTCAAGGCAGCGCTGCAGTCCGGCGAATTGTTCCGCATCTCGGGCGCCAACCCCGTGCTGATCGATGCTTTCCTCCACCACGCGACGGAAGTCGACGTCGACGCTATCGCGGACGAGAAAGGGCAAGTGTTCATCGCGGGAATCATGGAGCACATCGAGGAGGCAGGAATCCATTCAGGCGATTCCGCCTGCGCGCTTCCCCCGCATTCGCTCGATGCCGCGACCATTGCCGAGCTCGAGCGTCAGACAGTCGCACTCGCCCGGGCCCTCGAGGTTCGCGGGCTGATGAACGTGCAATACGCGATCCAGAACGGCGAGATTTTCGTGCTCGAGGTCAACCCGCGCGCCTCGCGCACGGTGCCCTTCGTCGCCAAGGCGATCGGAATCCCGGTGGCCGGCGTCGCCTCGCGCGTGATGGCCGGGGAGCCGCTCTCGAATTTCCAGCTCACCCGGCCGAAGCGGGCCCACATCGCGGTCAAGGAAGCCGTGCTTCCTTTCGCGCGTTTCCCGGGAGTCGACACGATTCTCGGACCCGAGATGAAATCGACCGGCGAGGTAATGGGGCTCGACACCGATTTTGGCCGCGCTTTCGCCAAGAGCCAGATCGGAGGGGGAACAAAGCTGCCGCTCAAGGGAACCGTCTTCATCTCGGTTAAGGATACCGACAAGCAATATGCCGCTCGTCCCGCCGCCGATCTGATAGCCATGGGTTTCGACATTGTCGCCACCCGTGGAACCGCGAAATACCTTCAGGCGATCGGTCTCCCTGTCCGAATCGTTAATAAAGTGCTGGAGGGCCGCCCCCATATCGTCGATGAGATGAAAAACGGTGATATTTCATTGGTGTTCAACACAACCGATGGCGCCCAGGCGCTCGCGGATTCCGCCTCCATCCGCAAAACCGCGCTGCAGATGAAGATTCCCTACTGCACCACGATGGCCGGAGCCGCCGCCGTGACCCAGGCGATCGCGTCGCTAAAGTCCGGCTCCCTTGAAGTCGCCCCCCTGCAGTCATATGCTTAAAGGCTGGTCAGAGGCCCTTTAACCGGCCCCAAATGGCGACCAGATCTCAAGCGTTGCGTTTCCTGATTCCGGACTGCGCCTCGCCTTTGGCGGCCGGCCGGAGCCAAGAAATTCTGTCAGTCGAGGTATAAGTATGGATCGCATTCCGATGACAGCCGCAGGGTACAAAGCCCTGGAGGACGAAATCCAGCACTTGAAGCTGGTCGAGCGTCCGACCGTCATCAAGATGATCACGGAAGCTCGCGCGCATGGCGATCTCTCGGAGAACGCCGAATACCATGCTGCCAAGGAACGCCAGGCGTTCATCGAAGGCCGGGTAATGGATTTGGAGGACAAGCTCAGCCGCGCCGACGTGATCGACCTCTCCAAGCTCTCGGGAAAGATCGTGAAATTCGGCGCGATCGTGACGCTCGCGGACGAGGATACCGAAACCAAGGTCAAGTATCAGATCGTCGGCGATCTCGAGGCCGATGCGAAGAAGGGACGGATCTCCATCTCCTCTCCCATCGCGCGCGCGCTGATCGGCAAGACGGTCGGGGATAGCGTCGAGGTGGCGGCTCCAGGCGGCGCGCGCTCCTACGAAATCCTGAAGGTCCAATTCGCTTAAAGTCCCCAATCTCGAAGAGGTCACGATGCTGAGGCGCTTTTTGCCGCTGCCTGATGCCTGCCTCCCTGCGCCCTCAGAGGTCTATAGCGGCTATGCCGCGGGCGTCGCGGCGAAGAGCGCAAATGCCAAGGAAGCGGCGGATTTCGTCCGCTATCTCACGGATTAACGAAATGCGGAGCGGTGGAAAACTGCCGGAATCGAGCCGGCGCATTAAGGACATCACCTGGACGAGGCTGCGCTTTAGCCGCCTCTGCCCTATATTATCCCCGAAACTAAAAGCGAATCTCACGCGCCCATGGCGACCATTGCGCTCGTAGACGACGACAAGAACATCCTGGCCTCCGTGACCATGCTCTTGGAGCAAGAAGGCTATCACGTGCGCAGCTACACGGATGGCGCGTCCGCCCTGACGGCGCTCACCGCCAATCCGCCTGACCTTGCGGTGCTCGATATCAAGATGCCCCGGATGGACGGGATGGAACTCTTGCGCCGTCTTCGCCAGTCGATGGAGATCCCGGTGATCTTCCTCACGTCGAAGGACGAGGAGATCGACGAACTGATGGGCCTGAACGCGGGCGCGGACGACTACATCCGCAAGCCGTTCTCCCAGCGCCTGCTGCTCGAGCGCGTGAAAGCGATCCTGCGCCGCGCCGAGGGCAGGAAGGGAACAGGCACCGCTGCCGCTGGGGAAAAAAAGGAAACGATTGTTCGCGGTCAGTTGACGCTCGATCCGATGCGGCACGAATGCATGTGGACGGGCAAGCCGGTACGCCTCACCGTGACCGAGTTCCTGATCCTGCAGTGTCTCGCGCAGCGGCCCGGATTCGTGAAGAGCCGCGACAATCTGATGGACGCGGCTTACGACGACCAGGTCTATGTCGACGACCGCACCATCGACTCCCATATCAAGCGCTTGAGAAAGAAGTTCAAAGTCGTCGACGACAATTTCGATTCCATCGAGACGCTCTACGGCGTGGGCTATCGCTACAAGGAGGCCTGACGCCTTTGTCTTGCCGTGTTTCGGTGGTTGGTCCCTCTATTACTCGGGTTGGACAATCCAGAGCATGGCCGTAAGCGACCACCAGACCCGAACCTTCGCGCGCGATGCTCCGCGCTCCGCGCCGACGCCCACGCGTCCACCGCGGCCGATGAAGGCGGATTTGCCCTACCGGCCACGCCCACGCTTTTCCGCACTCACGCGCCGGATCCTGTTCTTCAACGCGTTTGCGCTGTTGATCCTCGTTGCCGGCGTGCTGTGGGTGCAGTCCAACCGTGTGGGCCTCATCGAGGAACGGATATCCGGCATTCGCGATCAGGCGCTGATTGTCGCCGGCGCGCTTGCCGAATACACCGCAGACCCCAACCGCCGCGCGGTCGATCCCACCCAGGCCGAGCCGTTGCTGCGCCAGCTCATCTCGCCCACGCATTTGCGCGCGCGCATTTATAGCACCATCGGCAGGCTGCAGATCGACACGCGCAATCTGCTCGCGCGCAACGTGGTCACGACCGAGCAATTGCCTCCGCCCGAATCCTCCAACACCGTGCTGGCTTTCTTCGAGCGCTCGCTCGCCGCGACGCAGCATCTCTATGACGGGCTGATGGGAGTGAGGCCGCTTGCGCATCTGGAGCCGTATTTCGAGGCCGGCCAGAACGGCCGCGTCTACGGGGAGGTCAACAAGGCGCTGATGGGCGAGAGCAGCTCGAGCGTACGCGTCAACGAGCAGGACAAGCTGGTGCTTTCCGTCGCCGTGCCGATCCGGCGCTTTGCCACGCTTTACGGCGTCCTGATGCTCACGACGGAATCGGGCGACATCGACGACATCCTGAAAGAGGAACGCAGCGCTCTGGTCGAAGTGTTCCTCGTCGGCTTCGCGGCGCTCCTCCTCTCCTCGCTCTATCTCGCGGGCGTGATCGCGGCTCCGATTCGCCGGTTGGCGGCCGCGGCTGAGCGCGTGCGCCGCGGACGCGCGGGGCGCGAAGCAATTCCCACGCTCGATGGACGCGACGACGAGATCGGCGAGCTTGCGGATTCGTTCTCCGCGATGACTCGCGCGCTCTACGATCGGATCGACGCGATCGAACGCTTCGCCGCCGACGTCGCGCATGAGCTGAAGAATCCGCTGACCTCGCTCAGGAGCGCGGTGGAGATGCTCGAGCGCACGAAGGATCCCGAGGACCGCAAGCGGTTGGCCGCGGTCATACAGAACGACGTCAAGCGAATCGATCGGCTGATCACCGACATTTCCGACGCCTCGCGCCTCGATGCCGAGCTTTCGCGCGGCGAGTCCGAGCCCCTCGACGTCGTGAAGCTGCTGGATACCATCGTGGGGATCTACAATGCGATGGATCTGCCGCGCGGCGTGCGCGTCGAATTCGCGCCCGATTCGGCCAAGTCCGCAATCGTGCAAGGCATGGACGACCGCCTCGGCCAGGTGTTCCGCAATCTCATCGACAACGCTGTATCGTTCAGCCACGAAAACGCCAGCGTGAAGGTCGGAGCGTACCTCTCCGCCAATCACGTCCGGGCGGCCATCGAGGACGACGGTCCGGGAATCCCCGATGAATATCTCGAGCGCGTTTTCGACCGCTTCTACACCGAGCGGCCGACGGAGCACGGATTTGGAAAGAACTCCGGTCTTGGTCTCGCGATCGCGCGGCAGATCGTGGCGAGCCACAGCGGCCGCATCTGGGCCGAGAACAGGCGGGACGCGGAGGGTGCGCGCAAAGGCGCGCGTTTCATTGTCGAATTGCCGCTGGCGCCGCCTCGCTCGAGACTGAGCCGCAGCGCGTCCAAAAACGAATTCAACGAGACCGATTGACGATGGAATCCCATTCGCGTGTGCTGGTGCATGCGACGGCGGTCGCGCTGGGGCATGCGGGCGAGAAATTCGGCGCTCCTACCGATGCCGCGGTGCTTCTCATCGGCAAACCTGGATCGGGCAAATCCGACGTCGCGCTCCGTCTGATCGGGCTCGGCGCAAAGCTCGTGTCCGACGATCAGACGGCTTTGTTCGTGGACGCGGGCCGGCTGTTCGCCGCGGCGCCACCGTCCTTACACGGATTGTTGGAGATCCGCGGCGCCGGCGTCGTGAGAATCGATGCGGCACCGCCTTCGCGCGTCGTGCTCGTCGTCCGGCTTGACGCGGAAAGGACCGTAGACCGGATGCCCGAGGCTTGCGTCTGGGAGCTGCCGCCGGGGCTGAAGGGGTGCGAATCACCCCCCCTGATCTCCTTGATGCCGTTCGAGATTTCGGGGCAATCGCCAGCGGCGCGGTTGTCGCAGGCGCGGGCAAGCCGGAACACGGCTCTTTCATCTGACATCGAGGCTGCTATCTTGCGCGCCCTTCTCACCACATTCGGAACATGATCGGAATCGTCATCGTCACCCACGGCCGGCTGGCCGTTGAACTCCTCGCCGCCGTGCGGCACATTGTCGGTCCTCAGAGCCATATCGAGACGGTCTGCATCGGACCGAACGACGAGGTTGAAGAGCGCCAGAGCGAGATCAGCGCGTCGATAAAGCGCGTCGACCTCGGCAACGGCGTGGTGCTCGTCACCGACATGTTCGGCGGCACGCCCTGCAATCTCGCCCTGACGCACCTGAAGAAGGGCAAGGTCGAGGTGCTCGCGGGCGCCAACTTGCCCAGCCTCATCAAGCTCATCAGTCTACGGACGACATTGTCGCTGGAAAAGGCGGTGCGCGAGGCGATCGAGGCGGGCCGCAAATACATGCGGGCCGGCTCTTCCGAGCTTGCCGGCGGCTCGTGAAGGAATGCACGACTCCGATCCGAACAAGCCCAAGGCGGCGCGTGCCATGGCGAGGATCGTCAACAGGCGCGGGCTGCACGCGCGGGCTTCGGCCAAATTCGTCGAAACGGTCGCGCGCTTCAAGTGCGAGGTGAGCGTGACCAAGGGCGAGAACACGGTCTCGGGACGCTCGATCATGGGGCTGATGATGCTGGGCGCCTCGATGGGCTCCACGATCGAGCTCGCCGCCGAGGGACCGGAAGCCGACGCCGCGCTGGCGGCGCTTTTGGCCCTCATCGGGAGCCGCTTTCAGGAGGATGCTTGAGGCGGATTTCCGCCCAGGCGCGTGTCGTGAAAAGGCGGGAAGCCGATTTATGCTATAAGCGGCGAAGAGATAGTCGCGAAACAAAGGGGAGTAGATGAGCGCGCTATCACGTGTCTTCGCCCTGACCGCATGCTTTCTGCTGTGCGCCGCGTTCGAGCAATCAGCGATTGCCGCTGCGCCGGACATGCAGGCTCGGGCCTTTCCGCATCCCGCGATCTGGCGCGTTCACCACGGCCAGGGCACGCTCTATCTTTTCGGTTCGCTGCACATTCTGCCGAACACGCTTTCCTGGAAATCGCCGGAAGTGGACGCAGCGATGCATGCGGCCGAAGTCTTCATGTTCGAGGTGCCGGTCGATGCGCGCACACTTGCGGCAGAGAAGGATTTCATCGTCCGCAACGGCATTCTGCCCCGCGGTGCCACGCTGCGAGCCGCGCTTTCGCAGGACCAATACAGGACCTATTCGACCATCTTGAAAGGCGCGGGGCTCAACGCTCAGCTATTCGATCGCTACCGGCCGTGGCTCGCGAGCGTGATGGTGGGACTTGCCTATCTCCATCGCCAGGATTTCACCAATCTGAAAGGCGCGGACGACGTGCTGATTGCTTATGCGCAGTCGCAAGGCAAACAGCTGCGCTATTTCGAGAACATCGAGCAGCAATTGGGGCTGCTGACTCGCATTGATGACGCGGTTCAGATCAAAGCGCTTCGGGACCTGATCGATACCCTTCCCCAAGCGCGCGAGCATGAAGCCGAATTGCTCGACAGCTGGGCGAAGGGCGACGCCAACCGTCTCGCGACTCTGATCGACGGTTACTTCGCCGGCCATCCGGACGCGAAGAAGCTCCTGATCGAAGATCGCAATCGCGCCTGGCTGCCGAGGATCGAGGCTCTGCTTGAGTCGGGGTCGACCTCGCTCGTCACCGTCGGCGCGGCGCATGTCGGGGGCGATACGGGGCTGGTCCAAGACCTTTGCGCGGAGGGATACGACGTCGAACGGCTGGGCGAGGAAGGCGGACCTTCCGTGAAGGTCTGCGGGCCCGGGGCGTAAGCTCCGGCCGACGTAGATAAAGACATACACATTTCTTTATATCCTTCTTGTGGCAAGGCTGGGACCCTGGTAAATGGGCTCGCAGCCCGTACCCGCCCCCGAGGACCCTCATGGCCCAGGATTACGTCGTCAAAGACATCGCGCTCGCCGATTGGGGCCTCAAGGAAATCGCCATCGCGGAGACCGAGATGCCGGGTCTGATGGCGACCCGCGACGAGTTCGGATCTTCGCTGCCGCTTCGTGGCGCGCGCATCGCGGGCTCGCTGCATATGACCATCCAGACCGCGGTCCTGATCGAGACTTTGAAGAAGCTTGGCGCCGAGGTGCGCTGGTGCTCTTGCAACATCTATTCGACCCAGGACCATGCGGCCGCGGCTGTCGCCGCTTCAGGCACGCCCGTCTTCGCCTACAAGGGCGAGACGCTCGAAGAGTATTGGGAGTTCTCGCGGCGCATCTTCGAATGGGGCGACGGCGGGACGCCGAACATGATCCTCGATGATGGCGGGGACGCTACGCTCCTGGTCCATTTGGGCGCGAAAGCCGAGCGCGGTGACGCGGATTTCCTCCGTCATCCCGCAAACGAGGAGGAGGAAGCGTTCTTTGCGCTGATCGCGCGCACGCTGAAAGAAAAACCCGGCTGGTTCGCGCATCTCGCCAAGAACATCCGCGGCGTCACCGAGGAGACGACCACCGGCGTTCATCGCCTCTACCAGATGCAGAAGGAAGGGCGCCTGCTGTTTCCTGCGATCAACGTGAACGACTCCGTCACGAAGTCGAAGTTCGACAACCTCTATGGCTGCCGCGAGAGCCTCGTCGACGGCATCCGCCGGGGCACCGACGTGATGATGGCCGGCAAGGTCGCGATGGTGGCGGGCTTCGGCGATGTCGGCAAAGGCTCGGCCGCGTCTTTGAGGAATGCCGGTTGCCGGGTGATGATCGCCGAGATCGATCCCATCTGCGCGCTCCAGGCGGCCATGGAAGGCTACGAAGTCATCACCATGGAGGACGCGGCTCCGCGCGCGGATATTTTCGTCACCGCGACCGGCAATGT
>WNFL01097190.1_pt1 | contig 20862 bp, 18 predicted proteins | sample 5400361 | NCBI WGS metagenome assembly WNFL01 (sample SAMN13153351, study PRJNA577476) | soil metagenome | isolation source: 40 cm soil on Douglas fir-dominated hillslope | place: USA:California | collected 2013-09-17
GGCCTCTACCAACGCGATCTGCGTATCCAGTAAATTGACGACGGCACCCCGTTGGCAAATAGCACCTGTTTTCGCTAAATACTTGTCTATAATCTGCTGGTGGGGATTGGTTAGTGCCATCGATATCAGCGTCTGTCCGTTCAGTGCCGACCACGTCGTCGAGGCACGATGAGGTGCACCAATCTTGTCGGCCCGAATCACCATTAGAGAGAAGCGAAAAAGTTCCGTGCGGCAGAACCCAGGCACGTTCTTAAACCAAAAGATGCCCAGGGCCATATCGAGCTTGCCGGCTTCAAGTCTGTGCAAGAGCGTAGTGAGATCAGCATCGAACAATTCAATACGGAGGTCAGGTCGTTGACCACGGAATTCCCTGATGGCCTGTGGCAAAATATTGGCCGCGATCAGAGGTGTCGTTCCGACAGAGATCGACTGGCTGCCACCCTTCGCCGTTCGTCCAATCCGCGACATTGCGGCGTCGAGTTCCGGTAAAGTCCGTCGTGTAACTGCTAGTAAGTCGTTTCCGAATTCTGTTAATACAACCTGGCGAGTAGTGCGATCGAACAGACGGAATCCCAGTTGCTTTTCCAACTCTCGGATCAACACGCTCAATCCCGACACTGTAATGAAGAGCGCCTCCGCGGCACGACTGAAACTGCGGTGCTGGGCAACAAGTTGAAAAGCCCTGAGCTGCCTGGAGGTAAATTCCATTGTTGAGAGTCTATCAATAATTATCGAGTTTTTTCAAATTGTTTCTCAAATCTAGTGTTCTTAGATTGGCCGCATGAAAGACGCTTACAAGAAGCGCGTAGCAGCAACCTAAATCTGTCAGCGATTGGAAAGGCGCTCAAGCGAATCGCTATAACCCGTTTATGAACAGTGGTCAGACTACTACGACCAACTGCAATCGCGGCGCAACAGCGTAGCGGCCTGGTTCACCGAGTGGATTGAGGTTTGATGGCAGTTGGTCGGCAAAGTCAACCAAATGCTCGAAACAAGAAAACAGAACAGAGATACAATGAATACAATTTCTCTAGATGCAGAAACAAACGATAAGTTGAAAAAGGCCAAGCTCGAGAATGGTTTCTATAACATTATCAATGGCGAAAGAGTCTCTGCTGGTAAAGCCTTGTCTGTCGTGAATCCTTCTACCGGAAAACGACTAGCGAGTGTTCCCGACATAGATCGCGCGCTATTGGACGAAGCAGTCAATGCTGCCCAAAAAGCATTTTCAGAGTGGCGTGCAGTTCCGTTCAGGCAGCGGAGGGCGATATTGACCAGTCTACTCGACAAAATAAGCGAACACGAAGAGGAACTGATCGTGCTTCTAACCGCGGAGCGAGGCGGCACTCTAGCTCAAGCGCGGTGGGAAATCGATCTCGTAACGAAAGCCTTAGGACCGGCTGTCTTGCAAATGGAACTACGTGAGGAAGAGCAAGATGTGCAACACATAGGTCACATAACGAAACGTTACACTCCGATCGGAGTCGTCGGCGCCATCAGCCCATGGAATTTGCCGGTCTTCCTATCATTTACGAAGTTTCTCCCGGCATTACTGGCCGGTAATACAGTCGTTCTTAAGCCGTCTCCATTTACCCCACTTACTGTTCTTCGCATCTCAGATTATGTTCATGAATTGCTTCCGCCGGGTGTCTTCAATGTCGTGACCGGCGGCGACGATCTTGGGCCTTGGATAACCTCACACCCGGGAATTAACCTTATTACCTTCACCGGATCCACATTCACAGGAAAGCGCGTATTGGAATCTGCTGCTGCCACGCTTAAACGCGTGACGCTGGAGCTGGGAGGAAATGATCCGGGCATTGTACTCTCCGATGCCGAGCCGGAAAAAATTGCTCAAGCTCTTTTCGACAGCATGTTTCTCCTTTGCGGACAGGGTTGTATAAGCCTTAAGCGCCTCTACGTTCATGAGGATATCTATTCAAGGGTGATAGAAGCACTCGTCGCTATCGCTAGCGCCACCAAGGTCGGTGATGGATTTGACCCGAACACCAGGTTAGGTCCCGTCCAGAATCAGTTGCAGTACAAGCGGCTGCAGTCAGTCTGGGATGAGATCAAGCGAAGCGGGGCGAAGGTCCTCTTCCGAGGAGACGTACCAACCAACACTGAAGGCCTTTTCTTCCCAGTAACGCTTCTCGACAATCCTTCAGATGACGCGAGCTTCGTCACCCAGGAAGTCTTCGGGCCGATCCGCTCCATTTTCAGATACAAGAATCTAGATGAAGCTATTCGCCGCGCCAATAACACTTCCTATGGACTGGGGGCTTCCGTTTGGGGCAGCGATTCGGTTCAGCTCCGCGCTGTTGCCTCTCAACTAGAAGCCGGGACGGTATGGATTAACCAGCACGCTATCCGAAATCCTATGGTTCCAGCCAGCGCGTATAAGGAGTCAGGTCTTGGAGTGGAGTTTGGCCCGGAGGGCCTCGAATCATTTTGCAATCTTCAGGTAATTGCAGCGAAACAGTGAAGGCAATACTCAAGACGCTTCCGAGTTAGGTGGTCAGCCGTTTGCTCAACGCTCCGCCAGCTATTCAAAGTGCATTCAAGAGAATCGCTACACCCGTTTATGAAGATCGATACAAATATTCCAGCGAGCCCTGAACCAAGTACCCAAGCAGCAGATTTCGCCCAGCGGATACACGTGAATCAAACGAAACTTGCGTCCAAACTAAAGCCACATTACGACTTCATCGTCTGTGGTTCGGGCTCCTCCGGTGCGGTAGTAGCGCGCAAGCTGGCTGAAAATCCGAACGTCACCGTGCTGCTGCTGGAAGCCGGCGGCACCGATGATGTGCCGAGCGTTATAGAAGCGGGCCAAAGTCTTCTAAACCTTGGGAGCGAACGGGACTGGGGCTTCCGGGCCCAGGCGAATCCCCACCTTAACGGACGCTCCATTCCTATGAGTATGGGCAAGGTTCTGGGGGGCGGATCCAGCATCAACTGGATGACTTGGGCGCGCGGACACAAAAACGACTGGGACTACTTCGCGTCGGAAGCCGGCGATCCCGCGTGGAACTACGAGTCAGTGCTGAATACCTACCTTCGCATCGAAGATTGGCATGGCGCGCCTGATCCTAAGTACCGTGGGACCGGAGGACCGGTTTTTGTCGACCCCGCGCCTAACCCCAACCCGATCGCTCCTGCCATGCTTGACGGAGCACGGTCGGTCGGGATTCCAACCTTTGAAAATCAGAACGGTCGCATGATGGAAGGTAGCGGCGGCGCGTCTATTATTGACCTGCTAGCCCGCGATGGAAAACGCATGTCCGTCTTCCGTGCCTACGTGTTCCCGTATATGGACCGGCCGAATCTGACGGTCCTCACTCACGCACTGGTCACCCGACTGACCTTTGATGGCAAGCGAGCCACCGGCGTGGAAATTACCTACGATGGCAAAACGCACCGGATTGAGGCGGGGATTGAGGTGATCCTTTCGCTGGGTGCGATTCAGACCCCGAAGGTATTAATGCAATCCGGTCTTGGCGACCAGGTCGAATTGCAGCGACTCCCGGCGTGGGACAGAACTTTCAGGACCACCCAGGTATTGGCTGCATCTGGGAGTACCAAAAAGCGCTTGCGCCACGCAACAACGCCGGCGAGGCGACCTTCTTCTGGAAGAGCAATCCTAGTCTCGACACCCCAGACATTCAGACCTGCCAGGTTGAAGTACCGCTCACCAGTGCCGAGATGTTAACCAGGTTCAATCCACCAGCAGGTTCTTGGGCGATGTTCGGAGGCCTCGTACGGCCAAAGAGTCGAGGTAGGATTCGGCTAACGGGGCCCAATCCCCTTGATCCTCTCCAGATCGAGCCCCGCCACCTGTCCCACCCGGACGACCTGAAGGCCGCGATAGCCTGCGTGCAACTCTGTCGCGAGATAGGCAACTCCGATGCGCTTCGCCCGTTCACTAAGCGCGAGGTGATGCCGGGCAACCTGAAAGGGGCGGCACTGGAAAACTTCATCCGGGATTCAGTCGTTACCTATCATCATCAGACATGTACCGCGAAGATGGGACGTGATTCCATGTCGGTGGTTGATGGCGATCTTAAAGTCTATGGAATCGCAAATCTGCGTATTGCCGATGCATCCATCATGCCGCGCGTAACGACCGGCAACACCATGGCTCCCTGCGTCATCATCGGCGAGCGCGCCGGAGAAATACTGAAAGCCGATCATAAGTTATAAACAACACCGTCACAGTTAGACGAAACTGCCAGACGGCAGAAGAAAGAGTAGATTGCAATGAACACACACCGTTCTCAACGATGCTTCGGCGGAACCGACTACCCGTGACCGGATTCTGCAAACCGCTTTAGCAGCCTGGAGACAGGGGAACTTCGTTGCGGCCGCAAATCAGTTTAACCGACAGTTCACATTCACCGACCATGCGCTCGGACTCGAATTTAAGACGACTTAATTAGGGACGTATCTTTAACAGTAGACAATTATAGTGCCTAATGTAACGATTGGCGATGGCGCGGCAGTTGATCGTGTTCGATTTCATCCTAATCTTCTAGTCAAGAGCCAACTGTATTCATCTTCATTCCGATGCCGATGCAGAGGCGCCGCGAGCGCCCGCGGTTCCATCGGATGTTCCACGAGCGAAAAGCGGCCGCTCGAGTCATTCCCATCAATCATAAATCGGACCCCAGTGGAACCAAGCTCACAGGATTTACCATCCTGCGGCCTCAAAATTCGCGATCCGTAGCGTTCTTTTTTCATGGGCCAATGAGATAATTAAACAGACCTGACCGGCGGCGTCCTGCTGCTTTGGCGCTGCTAAGCGTTTCGCCGAGGAAGGCGCTCGAGTGTTCATCACTGGCCGTCGCCAATTCGAGCTCGGCCGTGAAGTTCAACCTATACAGTATAAATAACGTTTCTTCCGCCCAGTTTCTGCTCCAAGCTAGAAAACAACACTATCGAATTATGAAAACGCAACCGATCTCGTTTCTTTCGGGTCTCATCGTAGCAATTGCGGTTCCCGTTATGCTCAATGCGACCAGCCTGTCCTGGAATCCGAGTAAAATCGCCAAAGACAATGGGATCGTCGTCCTGGCCGAAGAAACCGCCAAGCCCGCCCCGAAGGCCCGGATGAACGTTGACAGCAACGGCGTAATTTTGAAGGGATACGACCCAGTTGCCTATTTTACCCGTCACCAGGCCGTCAAAGGCAACCCGGCAATTCAGACCAGGTTCGGGGGTGCGATCTACTATTTCGTTTCCGTGGCCGACAAAGTCGCTTTTAACAAGAATCCTTCCAGATATGTTCCGCAATATGGAGGCTTCTGCGCTTATCACGTGAGCAAACGCGAATTGAAGGACAGCGATCCAACGGCCTTTTTCATCTATAAAGGCAAGCTCTATGTTTGTTCTGCCGCCAATAGTGTGAAAGAATTTCGCAGTAATATTGACCAAAATATACGAAAAGCCGACGACTACTGGCTTCCGCCCGGCAGGGCCGAGGGACAACCCTACAACCGGTACGGTCCTCGATGACTATCGATATTGTGCGCTTCGAGTCGCCCGCAACCACCAACGCCACCCTACTTGCAGCCTAATGACCGTTTTCCGTTGGGCACCGCGGAATAGCTTTGTGGCCCAGATCGATCAGCTTTTTGAACTAGAGGCTGATGCCAAAAGACTGGGATACAGTCTAGAGCAGCGGCTGGAACTTCGCAGGAGGCGCAGCGTGCTAATACTGGAAAGCATCCGTGCCCAGATCCAAACTGCACGCCAGAACGCGCTACCCAAAAGTAGCTTGGCTAAAGCGTGCGATTATACTTTGACACTTTGGAACCGATTGATCCGCTTCCTGGATCATCCCGTCTTACTCCATCTAACCCGTCGCTGTTTGCTTACTTTCGAGTCCATGCCCCCCAGCTTGGCCTCCGGCGCTCACCCTATGCAAGACGGGGTTAAATAAACGGGTACGGGGTGAATTCATGCCTCGCACTACCCGGTACCGGCCGTGTCGAATGTACCCGTTCACTATGCCATGGCCTCCGTCAAATGGCTGACGCGGATCTACGCGGTCCGGGAACCATTTCAAGGTTACTGGCAGACATCCGACTATGCATACTGGGATTCGGTAGACGGAAAACCGGTGCGCCGACCGTTGGGAGAAATAAAGCTGAAGTCCGAGATCTTCCGCCCGAGATTTTACGAGAAGATTGCGCCTAACCAGACTTATACCGTGTTCGGGGCGGCCTGGACTGTTGAAAGCGAAGTGACGGCAGTTTCGGTAAGTACCGACGGAGGTCAGACCTGGGACAAGGCGGAATTTCTGGATCCGGCTTCACAATACGCATGGCGCCGATGGAAATTTAATTGGGTTACACCGAACAAACCGTGCCGATGCACACTGTTGTCCTGAGCAAAAGATAAGTCCGGCAACGTTCAACCGGATCATCATGATGAGAACTATGGCAGCTGTGTGATCGATCATCTGCTGCCGATCGAAGTGTTTGTTGGGGAAGTGTATGAAAGTAAGACCCCTAATGTCCCGGATTACCACTTCGATGCTGAAGATAGCGCCTAGCAACGATCGCGGGTTGCTCGAGCAAGCGGCCAGCCGCGATGTCAAAAGCAAGCCGGATGAATTGGGCGTGTTCCCAGGCCAGTGGAGTAGCTGAAGTCGTACCGGTACCAGCTGCAAAGCCTGGCTGGCCAGAAGGCGGCTGATCATCCCAGACCTGCTCAGAAAGTAAATAACCTTCGTTCGCGGTACGCCAAATAGCGAGAAGGTGGGTCTTCGCTTCAAAAACATGGTGAGCCGCCAGGTCATATTCCCCGCGTTCGCCAGCGAAAATGGGCCACAACCGTCCATGGGTTGTTAAAGTGTCAGGGGCGGTCAGGAACCACGGAGCACCTGTGGAGGTCTCGCCGTATCCATCGTTGTTGTAGCGGTGCCAGAACATGCCATTGGGGGTCGTTACGCCGACCTGCGCGTCGACGACCTGGAGACTGTTGATAATCACTCGGTCGGAAGCGGGCTTGATTCCAAGGCGAACCAATTCGAGAAAACTGGCGTCTGCCACTGCACGTTGATCCATGCGGCTAGGACCACCGTTGGCGAGGCCGTAAGTGGTGCCGGCGTTGGCATTGCCGTCCTTTGTCAGCCGCACATAGTAAGGCAACGGGCGGTAGGGGCCGTTCTGGGTCGCCGTCCATTTTTCTAACTGCGACCTCCAGGAGTCGGCCGTAGCGAGGTAGAGCTGAGCCGAAGCTGCATCGCTGTTAACCTGCGCGGCTAGCAATCGTCGATGGGGAGTAGCCGCTCTGCTCTTCCCACCTCTCTTGGGGCGTATAAGGTGCGGGGTATCCGTCTGACGATACGAAGTGCACGAGAAAGTCGGCTGCCGGCTTGACGTGCTGCCTCCAGGTGGTCGCGTCCTTACGGCCCAGGTGATAAGAGAGGATGATCGGGTCGGCCACCTCGTCCAATTGCAGGCTGCCAAAAACGGGCGTCCCATCGACCTTGGAGTTTTGGGAAAAGGAGCCGTCGGGCTTCTGCTGGAAATTGAATAAAAAATCCAACGCCCGCTCGCCGCCGGTCACGTCCCCTTCAACGATCAATGCCGTCACGATCTCATACGTGTCCCGAGACCAGACCGAGTGGTAGATGCAAGAGGGATTAATCAAACCGGTGCCAAACGCCCACGGCATCGACGGGGAGGCGACGAAGGCACCCCGGTAGGTCTTGTCCTCGCTGGCAGCGAGCACCATTGCCGAAACCGCATACAACTTGCGTAGGTCTGTGGTCCGAAGGCTAACAGGCGGATCGCGCAAGGAGCGGAGGTATTGGTCCCAGCCATTGGCGTATTGGTCTGAAACTCGGCGACCTTGAGTGAGGCTTTCGCCATATTGAGTGCCGGGCACTCGGCGGCGGCAAAGCCAAGCGCAAGCGTCACATGCCGACTGTCCGCGAGCCCGGTCAAGGGCAGACGGCCAGTCTGGACGACGGTTCCCTGCGGCGCGGAACTATAGCGAGTGGTTAAGCGAAAATGCTGGTTCAAGTCCCCGGCGCCGTCGCTGGTCCCCAGGTAACCATTAGAAGTCTCCGTAAAGGCGGGTGAAGCAACCAACGCGCTGGCGACCTGCATCCGCGCATCGGAGGCCAGCAGTGCGTTGCCCTCCGTTACGCCGGACTCATTCAAGGGGGCCTCCACTGGGGGGTTGTTGAGCTGTGGCTGGTAAATCGCGTAGACTTGGTAAGGCTGGCCGTCTAACGAGGTAAACTCGACGTCGATGAGAAGCGTAGACCGGGCAGGATCTGTGACGAAGGTGGTGGTCAGGCGCCAGCGCTTGGCCCTGTCGGCGTTGATAATTTGGTAGGTCAAGCTGTCGGGTTTGCCTTTGTTATTTCGCCGACCATGGTCCGAGGCGACGAGGCGCGTCGTGGAGGTGGACGCGTCCGGGGCCCGTAACGCAAAGCTGTGCCCATCGGTGATCATGAAGTCGAGGTTGCGGACACTTGGCGTGTCGAGGTAAGGATAATAGACCTCGCTCAGGCGGCCGCCTTCCAGAGTAAACCAAACCTTGCTCAAGGTGGTGTGACTCGTGCCGAAGCCGGTTTTGTTTGCAGGCAACCAGTCGGCCTTGCCGCCAGGACCGCCGGGCGCCACGCCTTGAGCCTGGATCGATTGCTGACCAACGTAAACTGCCGCGCAGGCTACAAGAGTAAGATGAAGTATTTTCCTTTTCAGAGGGCGCCGATCCTGAGTTTGCTCCGCACCGTCCGCGCTTTGCGCGCTTATTGTGAATCAGATTCCGAATGCTGGTTGCTAGATGCCACTCATGAGCCGATCGCCGCCCCCCCTAATGGAGAACCGAATAAATCTGACGCCTGGCTCCTGCGCTAAAAACTGGCTTACAGCGGCACGCTCACTTGGATTCCGAACACCACTATGTTCTTGGCGGCGCGGTAGCCGCCGGGATTGATAATGTACTGAAGATCCGGCTGAATGTTTGCCCCGTGGTAAACGTCGAACGAGTAGAAAATTTCCTCTACAAACTCGTTGGATTGTACGCCGAAACCGGAACCAGGATGGCTGGCAATGAATCGGGTCTCGGACTTCCGTACATTGCCGGAAACGCGGTTATAACCCGTTGCTATACCGCAGGAATCGTATGGTCGCTTGGACCAAGGCCCCCAATAGTAGAGACCAGTGAACAGTTGAAGGTCCTGAAATGAGCTCCGAGGATCTACCCAAGTATTCCCTGCAAAGACACTCAAACCAGTCTTTGGACGATTCGGATCCGGCGCAGTAAGCTGTTGCCAAATACTAGCAGAATAACCGAAATCCCCTGTGAACTTAGAGCCTTGGGAAAACCCGGGTGCACCGGCTAGGACGCTTTTGGCGGCTCCGGAGGTTTCTTGATTGTTCGTGTTGCCCCAGAATGTAAACACCCAAAGGCCCGGTAGATCCTTTCCGCAAATATGCAGGTTCGATTTCCAATCGATTTCGAACGGAAGAACGGCTCCGCTGGTCCCGCCTGGATTGTCGAGCCGGAGGAAATTGTTACTATGGCTCGAAATCCAATAGTTGTTGAAAGCAAAAACGCCGATTCTCAAGGATAATGACTTGGTGACGTTCCACTGGAGGTCCGTCCCCCATTGACTCACCGGCCAGGTGAACATGCTATGACCCGCCACGTTTCCGGTGGTCCCTGCCGTGAACGTCAGGTTTTCAAATGGGAAAGCGTAATACCCTCCGAATTCCTGACTCATATTCATCAAACCCAGTTTCAATTCCAATAAGTCGTTAGCAAATGTCTGTTTGAACCAAAAGGAGGTAATCCGCCAGGTTTGTCCCCGTCCGTACACTTCCTGAATAAGTTGGAGCGGAGCAGGATTGGTGTATTGGCCCAGATTGTCTCCACTACGCTTGGTAATATAGCACTCGAAACTGCCTCCTTCCCACCCGATCATTTTTTCGAAGTTCAGGTCGATGCCGAAAAGGGCCTGATCGGTATAAGCCCATGATTGCCCAAAACCTTTTGGATAACCGCTGAAATGGTCCCTACCTCCACTGACATTCCCGGCCATCTCACTGAAGTAATCGAGGTTAAAATCGATACCCCAGTTGTGGAGGAGGGTACGCAACCCGAACCAGTCGCCGGTAACGTATCTATCCCAATACTCCTTTCCTTCTTCTGGGGTCAATTGCATTCCGGGATCAAAGGGGACAGCGGGTGAAGGAGGCATCGGTGCTGTTGGGGGCGGTGGAGGGGAGGGAGGGTTGGTTATAGAGGGAGGGTTGGTTTGATTTGAATTCTCAGCCGCAAAAGCGGGGAGGGAACACAGACACAATAATCCAATCGCAACGAGAAGAGCTCTGGAGCGCATCGAGGCGAGTGAATTCCTTATTGTCGCAGCGTCCAACCACAACGAACAGAATATTCTGGGGATATCCTTCATATGCGAAACTCCGGTTCGCGGTTACTCGAAGAACCTAACGGCTACAGCCGCTTTTCCGAAACTGAACTATCCTACCAAAGAAATACCGCGGCAGCTTGTTCGGTGTCAATCGTATAGTGTCGCACGCTGTTTTTTTTTGAGATTTTCTCAACTGATCGCGCGAGGATACTTCGTCGCTTCGAAATACTCTCCCGAGCTGAGTGCTGAAGGACTCGAGCTGCTCATGTCCTACCCTTTCCCGGCAACGTGCGCGAGCTCAAGAACATTCTCGAACGCGCTCATCGAAAGCGGCGGCCGAATTATCAAAGCGAAACATGACTATTGGCAAGGAGGGGCCCGCAAATGGTTAGAGAAAGTCCATAATATGAAGTTGACGGAGGTGACGCCGGCGAGAGTAGAGGAGTGGAAGCGCTCGTTTCTGGCTAGAGCGGGACTTGATCCCGTAGCGCTGCGGAGGGCGCGCATTTCGGTTAACTCAACATTGCGGCAGGCGCGGAGTCTATTTTCAGCGAAAAGATTGCGACATTTGGAGGCAAAATTACCGACGCCGTTACCGTTTGAAGGCTAAGACAGGTGAAGTTCGACATCGCGAAGCTCAAGTTCGCCCGTATAGAACTCTTGAACGACTTAATTAGGGACGTATCTTAACAGTAGACAATTATAGTACCTAATGTAACGATTGGCGATGGCGCGGCGGTTGATCGTGCGTAATTTGCTCATCCAGCTCTCGACGATATGCCGCCGATAGATCTGCCCATTGCCGCACCGTCTCCAGGCTCAACCATTGAGCCGGCGGCCGCAGGACGTTTTGGGGTGGTCGGTTGGGCAGAGATCGTCGCCGCAATCGAGAAAGAGTGCGGCCGTCCATGGGCAGAACTCCGGACCAGTCGCGGTAACAATGCGCGGGCAATGGCAATCTGGTTCGCCCGGCACCGAGTTGGAATGAAGCTCGAGCAGGTGCGGGAACAACTACAAGCCAGAAGCTGCACTGCGGTTGCGATGCAAGTGGGCCGGTTGCAGGGGCAACTTCCTCATCAGCCTAAGTTACGAAAACGACTCCGTGCAATTGCGCGACGCCTCAATGTCCAATGTGAAGACGCGTCCTTATGCCCTGTCCCTTAATACTCCCAGATCATCTCGCCATTGCTCTTAATATGGCCATGATGATACCAACCCCACGGATCGAACCCATCGACGTAGAAGGGGCTTCCCGGATAGGTAATAACGGTCCAAACGCCGCAAGGCGTATGGATATGGCTAATGCCAGCTTGGGCCAGTTGAGGACAGATGATGGCGATCAGGACTAAAAGCGCGGCTATAGCCGCCTTGTAGGAAGTAGGGATTTTCATGGCTAAAATAGGTCCTTATCCAAGAGCTCGGCGAGCGAGCCGACTCTGGTACAATACCGTCATTTTTGCGTTTTGTTCAGGCCGGAAAAGAAGAAAAAGACCGGTCCTTCGAGAATCTCTTAAGAAACTCTTAGGACCCGCTTTCGCATTACCCGGCACCAACTGTTGCAGTCAGACCGGAAACAACCGGGGCGAAAAAAGGTTTTATGTTGGCGTTGCAACCGGTGTGATCGGTGGTTGGCCGGGCCTTTTCTGCTGCAACCATTTCGGATATTCTTTGCTTGGTCTTTCGATCTCCAGTTTGGATTCCGGGGGGTAGCGGTAGCCTTCTTTTAGGGCGTCGCGCAATAAGCCACTTGTCATAATCATCGGTGGCTTGCTCGATCACAAACTGCGGGCGTGATTGTTCCCGGAGTGGTCCAAGCTTGATTCCCGGCGGGGGGTGGGCGAGAGATGGACAGCGAATACCAAGCATAGACCTTGAATCTATGGGGATTTAGACCAGCCGGTAATTGATCTGGGAGATGCGAACCAACGGCCGTTCCGAAAAAAAAGATTTGATCGCCCGGTTATAGATGAGCAATTTCCGCGGCGCTATTGTAAAGCAGAGTAACCGGCATCGGACCCATTAGGCTGATACCGGTCCATGATCCAATGGGACTTCGGTCGCAGTGGGAGCAGCTACTAACCTGCCAGCAATAAACATCCCAATAAGTTTTTCTCTTTAAGAGGCACTCACCAGCCGGTGCCGGCTAATGCTGGGTGCATCCCATGGCAAACAAATAACTAGGCTCGCGAGCTCTGCGTCCGGCTCCGTGAATAATTTACACTTTTGCACCAGCCCAAAAGGCAACAGGAAAACCGAGCTCCAAAAATAACCGCGCATTGGCTGGCAGAGGCTTCTTTGACGGGAACCCAAACATCATCAAATTCGGTTTGCTAACGCAGGCCCGGCCAAGCCAACCAGAGTCTGATCGACAAAAAGCGGCCAAGGCCGGTAACCGGATCTATTCGCGTTCCGGTTCGTACCGAAATGCGATCGAAAGCCGATTCCAGGAATTGATGCTCATGACAGCGAGGTTTCGATCAACAAGTTCCTGCTCAGAGAAAACGCGGGCCGCTTCGGCGTAGACCTCGTCGGGCAAATGACGCACAGAGATCAATGTGACCGCTTCCGCCCAGGCCAAAGCGGCGCGCTCTCGCTCCGAATAATCCGACCCCTCTCGCCAGGCATTCAGCAGATGAATCTTTCGTTCAGTGACTCCGATCTTGAGCGCGTCTCTGCGATGATAGATGATGCAATAGGCGCATCCATTAATCTGTGAAGCACGTAATTTCACCAATTCACGGAGTTCAGCCTCGAGCGTCGATTTCCTTAGATAAACTTCAATCTCATAAAGACTCTTTAAAGCTGGACCGAGCAACTGATTCACCTTCGGCTGCTCCATTCGCGGCGAAACGGCGGCGGTAGTATTCATGATTCAATATAGTGAACCCACTCTCCTGTTTCCAACGGCGATCTGCAGACCTGGACTCGCCCCCCACGGAACCCCTTTTGATTCGCAACCCAGGATCCGAACGATCGGGATGCTGTCGCTCAATCGGCACAGTCGGGCAGGCACGGGAGATCTCCCGGGTCCTCAGCCAGTGCGACGCGCTATGGTTCTTCCGCGCTATCTGGCGTGGAACACCTGACGTTGCTTGTTGGCAAAGAGTCCGTTGCTCTCGCCTTGATTCGTCATTTTGGTTCGCTCAGGGCTTTGGCTCGCGCTTCCTTCCAGGAACTCCTGCAATTCCTTCCGCTACGTAAGGCCGAGGCTGTTGTCGCTGCCTTAAGTATATCCGCAATAGCCGAAACCGAGCACGCCCGTTCTAACCAACTCGATACCCGGAATCGATCTACCGAGCGTGCGCTGATATGAAGCTTTTCAACCAAGAGATTTTGCGTGTCATCCTTCTCGATACCCGCTACCGCCAAATCTCGACCGTTGAAATCACCAGAGGAACCATCAACGAGTCTCTTGCCGGGCCTCGAGAGATTCTTCGGCTGGCAATCGCGTTTTTGGCCTACGGATTCGTGCTGGTCCACAACCATCCAAGCGGCGACGTAAGCCCTTCAGAAGCCGACACAAGACTTACACGTCGCATCGTGAGGCCCCTCGCATTCTTCAAATCCATTTCCTCGATCATGTGATCGCGCAGGTTCCGTCAATGCAGGAGGCGAGTTTGAGACTTTGCTGTGGATGAGCTTTCACGATACGTGTTTGAGACGCTGCGGAAAGACGAAGAGTTTGTCCTGGAGCGTGGCCAAAGCGATGGAGATCCCTCGACCATTCTGGCGTTAGCGCCTGTCGCAGGGCATCTCGTTCCAGGAAGCGCTGAACGGCTTGAGCACGAATACTCGCTTCGGGATGAGCTTGGTTCAGACTGGGCGGCTCGACCTTTGGCTCTCACTCATCGAGAGGGCCGCACAACGCTGGTACTCGAGGACCCTGACGGCGAGCCGCTCGATCGGTTCCTGGGACCCGCCCGCAACGCTTCCGCCTTGGCGGATGCGGGCGGGCAACCGCTGGAATTAAGCCAGTTCCTTCGCTTTGCCGCCGGCACTGCCGCTGCGCTGGGAGAGCTCCATCAGCGAGGGCTTATCCACAAGGATATCAAGCCGGCCAATATTCTGGTGAACTCTGCGAGCGGTGCGGTCTGGTTAACTGGTTTCGGGATTGCTTCACGTCTTCCGCGGGAACGCCAGCCGGCAGAACCACCTGAGATGATTGCCGGAACACTCGCCTATATGGCGCCCGAGCAGACCGGTCGGATGAATCGGTCGATCGATTCTCGGAGTGATCTTTACTCCCTGGGCGTTACCTTCTACGAGATGCTCACGGGTGTGCTGCCCTTCAAAGCGTCCGATCCGATGGAGTGGGTGCACTGCCACATCGCCCGGCAGCCGGTCGCGCCCGACCAGTATGCGAAGGGAATTCCCGCACCGCTCTCAGCTATCGTGATGAAGCTACTGGCGAAGACCGCAGGGGAGCGGTATCAGACCGCTGCCCATCTCATAATGCCAAACGCTAAACGCCGAACGCCAGAGAGATCTATGAAATCCGCGCGTGACCGTTCAACAAACCAAAGCGCCGAACGCCAACTGGTCCGACATAGCCTTGGCGACGTCGGAGCGCCGATAACGGTTGTTGTTGCTGATGTCGCAACGGGCACCAAGGCACATTCGTCGCGACCGGACAGCTCCTGTCGGGTTATCTGACCGTGTGGACCTGCTTTAGCGCCCTGGTCACGCTAGCGCAGGTGGGGCCTGCTTACGACGGCTTTGGTTTCACCGATGATGGAGAGCACGAACAAAGCATTGGGCGCAGGATTGCTGCTTATCGCAGGTCTCTTTCAGTTCAGCCGTCTGAAATATGCCTGTCTGGCTCATTGCCGATCTCCAATCGGATTTTTGGCGACGGAATGGCGACACGGCTCCTGAGGCGCATTTAGGATGGGATTGAAGCACGGCGCCTATTGTCTCGGCTGTTGGGCATTGATGGGTCTCCTTTTTCCTTTGGCGTAATGGATCTGTTATGGGTCGCCGGCCTCAGCGCCTTTGTTTTGCTGGAGAAGATCACACCGGCGGACGTGAACCGATTGGTTCAGCCGCCTTAGCGGTGTCGTGTTCGTCGGCTGGGCGGCATGGATCGTTTTTGGCTCTTGGAAGCTAGCGGCCGGCTCGATAGCGCAACATTAGCCCAAAAGATGGTTTCAGGTCGAGTCCTTGCCCGAGTGACTCAGACGACGATCGGGCCTACACGCCAAAAGCGGTACGCGCAAATCCAAATGAACTACAGAAAGCGACAATTTGTATGTATAATAAAATAAATGTAACGATCACAATGTAAATCACGGTCTGGCTTTGCTGGCCCGCCCGTAAATTCCTTGTCGCGGGGCTGGGGCTGTCCGCGGCACCGTTGGTAACTCATGGGGCCACCGGCGCACCCGGGGCGGTTGCCCCTACCGGCATATAGTGTAGCCAAAAAATTCAAGATCTGTCCCTCGGACCCACCACCAATCCACCACCATGCATGATTCTGGGCAAAACCATCCCAACACGGATCCTTCGCTCTCCGACGACGAAAACGCACTCCTCGACGAAATGATCCGAAGCGGTCAGCCGCGCCGCGATTTTTTAAAGCTGATGTTTGGCGCCAGCGCGGGGATTTTCGCTTATCAACTCGCCACCGAAAAACAAATTTTCGCGGCAACAGCGGCGCTCGCGCAGGACGCCGCCGCTCCCGCCCTCGCCGGAGGCGCCGGCGTAGCCGTACAGCTCACCGTCAATGGCGCCTCAAAAACGCTGAAACTCGATCCGCGCGTTGTTTTGCTCGATGCGCTTCGAGACAAATTGGCGCTGACTGGCACGAAGAAAGGCTGCGACCATGGTCAATGCGGCGCCTGCACGGTCATCGTCGACGGCAAACGCGTGTTGTCCTGTCTGACGCTCGCCGCGCAGATCGACGGCAAAACCGTGACCACGGTCGAAGGCCTCGCCACGCAGGAAGAGCTTCATCCGATGCAGGAAGCCTTCATCGAGCATGACGGTTTTCAATGCGGCTACTGCACGCCCGGACAACTTTGTTCCGCGGTCGCGCTGGTTGACGAAGCCAAACGCGGCGAATGCAGCTACGTCACCACGGATTTTAAATCGCCGCCGATGCAGCTTTCCGACGACGAAATTCGCGAACGCATGAGCGGAAATATCTGCCGTTGCGCGGCTTATCCACAAATTCTCGCCGCGATCCAATCCGTTCATTCCGCTCGTAGAGCGACCCAAACCTGGGGCTTCGCCTCCGAGGAAAAACTTGCGGAAATCCGAAAGGAGTTTGCCGATGACACCGTTTAATTACATGCGCGTGGCGACCGCCGGCGAAGCCGTGAAAGCGGTCGCCGCTCAACCGCAGGCCCGTTACCTCGGCGGCGGCACAAACTTGCTCGACCTCATGAAGGACAACCTCGAAAGCGCGTCCGATCTGGTCGACGTCACCCGGCTTCAGCTCACGGAGATCGCCGAAAAAAGCGGCGGCGTCAGCATCGGCGCACTCGCCAAAAACAGCGACACGGCGAATCATCCGCTCATCCGCACGCGCTACCCGTTGCTGACGCAGGCGATGCTCGCCGCGGCGTCCGCGCAGATCCGCAATATGGCGACCAACGGCGGTAATCTGCTCCAGCGCACGCGCTGCGGCTATTTTTACGACACCGCGCTGCCCTGCAACAAACGCGCTCCCGGCACCGGATGCGGCGCTCGCGAAGGGCTTAATCGGATGCACGCGATTTTTGGCGCCAGCGAACAATGCGTCGCCATTCATCCGTCCGACATGGCCGTCGCCCTGGCTGCGCTGGACGCGAAAATCCACGTTCGCACGCCGGGCGGTACGGAGCGCGTCATTCCGATGGCCGATTTTCACCGGCTTCCGGGCGATCATCCGGAACGCGATAACACGCTCGAACACGGCGAATTGATCGAGCGCATTGAGTTGCCGCCGTCGAATTTCGCGGATCATTCCTATTATCTAAAAGTCCGCGACCGAACGAGTTACGCGTTTGCTCTCGTTTCCGTCGCCGCCGCATTGGAACTCGACGGCGACACGATCAAGGACGCCCGGCTAGCCATGGGTGGCGTCGCGCACAAACCCTGGCGGGCGCATCAGGCCGAAAAAGCGCTCATCGGCAAAAAGGCGACCGAAGAAAATTTCGCCGCCGCGGCCGAAGCCGAAATGAAGGCTGCCCAGCCGCTCACCCACAACGCCTACAAAGTCGAACTCGGCCAACGCGCGATCGTTCGCGCTTTGCTCCGCGCCAACGGCAGCGTCTAATCAAATCCTGTCATGCACTTTCCCTGAGGGAAAATCGAGAGTAGCCCGGCGATTTATCGCTACTTTCAGATTTCCCTCCGGGAAAGGGCGAATACCGCGCAAAAGTGCATAGCAGACTCCAACCCATCCCAAATTATGCGTTACATCGGAAAAGAAATGCGCCGCGTTGACGGCATCGCCAAAGTAACCGGCCGGGCGAAATACGCCGCGGAATTTGAGATGCCGAACGTCGCTTACGGCTATCTCACGTTGAGTACCATTGCCAAAGGCACGATCACCGCGATCGACACAAGCGAAGCGGAAAAAGCGTCCGGCGTGCTCCAGATCTTCACCCACCTCAACGCACCGAAATTGTTCCCGGCGCCTCCGGGCGGCGGAGGGGAAGACACCGAGTTCAAAGCGTTGATGAGCCCGAAAATCGTGTTCAGCGGCCAGCCAGTCGCGGTGGCGGTGGCGAACACATTTGAGGAGGCGCGTTACGCCTCGCAGCTCATCAAAGTCACTTACGACGAGCAGAAACCGGCGACGGATCTGCGTGCAGCGATCGATTCAGCGAGGGAAGTCAATGTGCAGAGGTCGCCCAAACCGCGCGGCGATTTTGCCAGCGCCTTCGCAAGCGCGCCGGTCAAAGTGGAACAGGAATACAATATCCCCATCGAGCACCACAACCCGATCGAACCGCAGGGCGCGACAGCGTTTTGGAAGGACGGCAAGCTGACGATTTTCGACAAAACGCAAGACATTTACCAACTCCGCGACTATCTCGCCGACACGTTCAAGATCGCGCCGGAAGACGTCAATGTGATCGCGCTTTTCGTGGGCGGCGCGTTCGGGTCCTCGCTCAACGTGAATTATTATCCGCCGCTCGTGGCGCTCGCCGCGCGCGAAGTCAAACGTCCTGTGCGGCTTGTTTACACGCGGCGCCAGATGTTCACCGGCCACGGTTACCGGCCCGATACGTGGCAAAAAATCGCAATCAGCGCGGAAAAAGACGGCAAACTCACGGCGATTTCGCATCGCGCCGTCATCAACACGTCGACCTTCGAGGATTACGCCGAAGATTATTTCAAAGTCGCGCGAACCCTCTACAAATGTCCGAACGTGGAAACGCTGTATCAAAACGTCGCGACCGATCTGCCGACACCCGCCGCGATGCGTGCGCCAGCGGCTGTTTCCAACATGTTCGCGCTCGAATGCGCGCTCGACGAATTGTCCTATCAGCTCAAAATCGACCCGCTGGAATTGCGTTTGATCAATTACGCCGAGACGGAGCCCGAAACCGATAAGCCTTTCTCCAGCAAGGCATTGCGCGAGTGTTATTCACTGGCCGCCGAGAAATTTGGCTGGAAAAATCGCAGCCCGGAGCCGCGCTCGATGCGGGACGGCAATCTGCTGGTCGGGTGGGGGACAGCGACCGGTGTTTGGGGCGCGTTCCAGCAACCGGCGAGCGCCAAAATCGTTTACAAAAGCAACGGCACCGCGCATGTGACGAGTTCCACGACGGATATCGGACCCGGAACTTACACCGTCATGACGATCATCGCCGCGGAATATCTCGGACTCGATCCGGCGAAAATTAAGTTCGAACTCGGCAATTCGACCTATCCCAAGGCGCCGTCTCAGGGCGGTTCCCAGACGACGGCGAGCGTGGGTTCGGCGATTTTTGGTGCGGCGCAAAACATTCGCCAGCAATTGCTCGATCTGGCCAAAAAAGAAGCGTCTTCACCGCTGGCATCGGCGAACGCGGACGATGTCGAGCTGTCCGACGGCGCGCTGCGTTTGAAATCCGATCCGTCGAAAACGGCCGATATCGTCGGTTTGCTCCAGAAAAACGGCCTGCAGGAGGTCTCGGATTCGTATGATTCCAAGCCGTCGCCGGAGCGCCAAAAATACGCCACCGGCGCACATGGCGCCCAGTTTGTGGAGGTCAAGGTTGATCCGCAACTCGGCACGGTTCGCGTGACGCGAGTGATCGAAGCCACGGCTTGCGGCAGGATCATGAACCCGAAAACGTCGCACAGTCAGGAAATCGGCGGCGTGATTTGGGGCATCGGCATGGCGCTCATGGAAGGCACCGAAGTCGATCACCGCTATGGACGCATGTTGAATCCGACGCTCGCCGATTATCACGTTCCGGTTCACGCCGATGCGCACCAGATCGAGACGGTTTTCGTGGAGGAAGACGACAAAATCGTCAACCCGCTCGGCGTCAAAGGCATGGGCGAACTCGGGCTCGTTGGGATTCCCGCAGCCATCGCGAACGCGGTTTATCACGCGACCGGCATTCGAGTCCGCGATCTGCCGATCACCCCGGATAAATTGATCAACGGAGGTCTGGATTTGGATAACGCTCCTTGAGACGTTCCCGCAGCAATGTTTCGTACCCCTCGGCTTCCCGCCTGCGCAGCTCTTCTGCCCGTTCCATAGTTTACCTTGCCGATTCATGATGAGAGGATGTCATGAAGGAAAAAGAGGCAGCGGCAGGCAGTTGTTGAGAGGAGGGCAGAGGGGAGACCATTTTGTCGCGAGTATGAGGAACCCAGGCCAATAAAGCTTCGCACTCGAATTAGGATATTTGCTACCCTTGTTGCGAGAGGATAGATCGCGGTGGTGCCAGCCGGGAGTTCGCAGCTGGTGCGTTGGCAGGGGAGCAAGGACGACCTTCTCATCTATCTAGAGCCGAGCCTGGTCGCGCGGGTTGCGGCCGAGTCGTTCGGCTTCGATCGAAGCCGGACGGTGGTGCCACCGCTCCATGGCCTGAACGTGCCTGAACTCCGCTCCTCAATGTTGGCCGTGGATGCTGAATTGAGGGCCGGCGGTGTCGGTGGCTCGCTGTTGACCGAGTCATTCGCCAATGTTTTGTCCGTTCACCTGATCCGTCATATCACGGGTCCCCACCGGGAGCTGGCCTCGGCGGACGGTATACTTCCGCGCCACAAGCTCCGCAGGGTCATTGAGTACATTATGGAAAATCTCGGAGGCAGTCCGACCCTGGAGCAAATGGCGGCCGTCGTCCATCTCAGCCCCTTTCATTTCGTGCGGCAATTCAAGGCGGCCACCGGGTTAGCGCCGCACCAGTATGTGATCGTGCGCCGCGTTGAACGAGCACAGCACCTCCTGAGGACAGAGGGCGGGCTCGGCTTGGCCGAGGTCGCGTTCCGCTCCGGCTTCGCGAACCAAAGCCATTTTTGCTTTCAGTTTAAGCGGA
>WNFL01364305.1_pt1 | contig 20862 bp, 21 predicted proteins | sample 5400361 | NCBI WGS metagenome assembly WNFL01 (sample SAMN13153351, study PRJNA577476) | soil metagenome | isolation source: 40 cm soil on Douglas fir-dominated hillslope | place: USA:California | collected 2013-09-17
CGCCTTCTTTGCTTTCGCTGCCATGATAGAAACTCCGTTATCGGGTTAGTCCGGGGTCCGAGTATATACACGAATAATTAATTTACAAGCGCCGTCGCGTTTCTTCCCCGCTAATGTGGTAGCGATGTGAGCGACGTCACTCAAGGACATCACTCGAGAGTGAGAACGAAATCCCAATCCTTCTTCGATACCGGCATCACCGACAGTCGATTCCCACGACGCAGCAGAACGAAATCCTTGAGCGCCTTGGCCGCGTGCTGCCGCAGCTCATCGAGCGTGATGATGCGATCGAGCTTGCGGACCAACTTCACATCCACCACGAACCAGCGAGCTGCATCCTCCCGGGAATCGGCATCGTAGTGATGATGCTTGGGATCGAAGGCCGTCTTGTCCGGGTAGCCCTCCTTCACGATGCTGACGATGCCCGCGATCCCGGGAACTTCGCAGCTGGAATGATAGAAAAACGCTAGATCGCCTTTTTTCATAGAGTCCCGCAGCATGTTGCGCGCCTGGAAATTGCGCACCCCATCCCACGCCGTCGTCTGCTTGGGCGCTCGTCCCAGCGCATCGATGCTGAAGCTGTCCGGTTCCGATTTCAGTAGCCAATGGTTCATGGGGTGCCTCTCGAGTAGTGCTTAAGTCCGGATTCCGTCGCCAGCGAATCCAAGCGCAGATCCCACGGTTCGGCGAAGCTCGCGTCGGTCCGCTGACAATCGAATGCGAGCCCGACCAAGCGTGGGCCCGGCCAATGGCGCCGGCGGCGGCGAAACTCCAGCGCTCGATCATAGAATCCGCCTCCCATGCCCAATCGCCGTCCCGAGGCATCAACGCCCACCAAGGGTATGACGATGAGGTTCAGCCAGCGAGGCGCGGTGGGGCGAGCCAGCGACGAGGGGACGGAGATCCCGAATACGCCGCGCCGGGTCTTGCCGTCGAAAGGATGGAAGCGTATTCGGCTATGGCGGCGGTCGACGATGACCGGCACGAACAAGCGCATGCCGCGGCGGCGCGCCGCCGCGATCAACGCGGCGGTGTCCGTCTCCCGGTCGAAGGGTAAATACAGAGCGATGCGCTTGCCGGATCTGAACATGGGCAATCGGGCGACCGCCCGGGCGGCCAACCTCGAGCGGTGTGCGTGATCGGCGGCGCTCAAGGAGCGCCGCTGGGCGCGCAGATGTTTTCGTAACGGGACTTTCATCGAATGGAGATGGCGCTACCCGCGAATGCCGTTTTGGACCGTTGCTCCCGACCTGAGCAACAGGTGGGGCTAACTGCGGCACTTAAGGCTTTCCGCTCGAGGCGGACTTGCACAATGTTGCCAGCAAGCAATGGCCCCTGGGGTTTCAAACTTAGGTTTCAAACTTAGGGTCGAGAGGTAACTCGATCCGCATCGAACACCGCAGGCAGCGCCAAACTTAATCGTCGTCCGAGGAGGGTATCCCGAGCGGCGTCCATGGCGCCTCAAAGCTCGAGCTGTTGACCCTTCTCCAAAGCCGACTCTACGCGCTCGCGCAGGATTCGCAAGCGTCCTCCGACGTCGGATTCGAGATTGCTGTCACGGTTGCGGAAACGAATCAATTCGTTCGCCATATTGAGCGCGGCAATGACAGCAATGCGATCCAAACCGACAACCTTGCCGCTGTCCCGGATCTCACGCATTTTCATGTTCAAGAACTCGGCCGAATCCAACAGGTCGGAGCGTTCCTCGATCGGACAGGTTATGTGATACTCCTTCTCGAGTATCCGCACGCTCACCCTCGCTTGATTGTCGCTCATGCCTGCTCCATCGATTTCAATCGACCGATCATCGCTTCGACCCGCGCGCGCACCTGTTCGTTCTTCTGCAGGAGGCTGGCGCGCTCGGAGGTCAGAGTTTCCTGACGCTGCCGCAACGCTCGGTTCTCTTCCTTGATCTGGCTGACGGTCACGATGAGGTCTTCGAGCCGTTTCTCGAGACGCTTCAGCTCCAGTTCGACGGCTGACTTGGGGTTGGCTTCGTTCATAGGCCACCAATATAGAGCGCGAATTAGCGCAATGCAAAGGGCGGCGCCGGCCCGTACTACGGTATTATTGGCAGTCATGATCTCGGAAATTCGATTCAAGGACTTTGAAGACGTGCTGGCGACCGCGGGGAGTCTCGCCGATGCCGCCGAGGCGCACGGTTCGTTGTGCGGCGCGTTGTGTTCGATGTCGCCTTATAAGATGCAGGATTGGGTCAATGAGATCCTCCCGGATGGCGCGGCGCTCTCCGACGAAGCGGCCGCCATGCTCGAAAAGGTCTTTACGGCAACCGCGACGTCCTTTGGCGAGCAAGGCATGGAATTCGAGCCCCTGCTGCCGGACGACGAATCGCCCCTCAACGGCCGCGCCAATGCGTTGGCCCTGTGGTGCACCGGATTTCTCTACGGCTTGGGGACTGGACATATTTCCGACCTCGAAGCGCTGAACGGCGACGTCGGCGAGATCGTGCGCGATTTCACGGAAATCTCGCGGGCCACCGGCGATGACGCGGAGGCGGATGAATCCAACGAACAGGCCTATGCGGAACTGGTCGAGTTCATTCGGGTCGCGGCCCAGGTCGTGTTCGAAGAGCTGTTGCCGCTTCGCCGGCAGGTCTACCCGGCGCAGCAGCGGCTGCATTGAGTTCACCTATGGATCGCAAGGAGTTCGCGCGCAGGCGGCGCCAATTCATGCGCATGATCGGTAAGGACGCCATCGCGATCCTGCCCGCGGCGCCCGTGCGCCATCGAAACGGCGACGTCGAGTACGCCTATAGACAAGACAGCCATTTCCACTACCTGTGCGGATTCCCGGAGCCGGATGCCGTCGCCGTGCTCGTACCGGGCCGCCCCCAGGGGGAATACCTGTTGTTCGTCCGCGAGCACGACGCTCTGCGGGAGTCTTGGGACGGCGCGCGCGCCGGAACCGACGGCGCCGTCGAGCGCTATGGTGCGGACGACGCCTTTCCAATCGCGGACATCGACGAGATCCTGCCCGGACTGATGGAAACCCGCCCGCAGGTCTATTACTCCATGGGCAGTCACCCGGACTTCGATTCTCACGTCTTGAATTGGGTCAACGGCTTGCGCGTGCAGGCACGTCAGGCAGCCGGCGCACCCCACGAGTTTGTTGCGCTGAGCCATGTACTCGACGACATGCGGCTCTACAAGAGCCGCGCCGAAACGGTGAGCCTGCGTCGCGCCGCGCAGATTGCCGTGGGCGCCCACCGCCGCGCGATGCGCTTCGTGCGTCCCGGGCGCATGGAATACGAGGTCATGGCTGAGGTGCTGCACGAATTTCGTTCGCACAATGCGGATATTTCCTACTACCCCATCGTCGGCGGCGGCGCCAACGCCTGCGTCATGCATTACCGCGACAACGATCAACCGCTGTGCGATGGCGATTTGCTCTTGCTCGACGCGGGCTGCGAGCACGACTATTACGCCTCGGACATCACCCGCACGTTTCCCGTGAGCGGCCGGTTCACGCCGTCGCAACGCGCCATCTACGACATCGTGTTGGAGGCTCAGCTCGCCGCCATCGACAAGGTGCGTTCCGGAAACCACTGGAACCATCCGCACGAAGCCGCGGTGCGAGTGATTACCCAGGGTCTCGTCAAGCTGGGGCTGCTCAGGGGCAAAACCGCCGCACTCATCAAGGACCAGGAGTACCTGCAGTTTTTCAGTCACCGCACCGGACATTGGCTCGGCCTCGACGTCCATGACGTCGGCGACTACAAAGTCGGGGGCGAGTGGCGGGTATTGGAGCCGGGCATGGTGCTGACCGTCGAGCCGGGCATTTACATGCGACCGTCGCCGCGAATCCCGAAGGAATTCTGGAACATCGGCATTCGTATCGAAGATGAGGTGCTGGTCACCGCCGGCGCCGCCGAGGTGCTGACTGCCGCCCTCGAGAAAACCCCGGAAGAAATCGAATCGCTGGTGCAGGCGGCATGAGGGAGCGGGCGGCATGACCGAGGAGGCGGCGGCTCGAGCAGTCGATATCGCCATCGTGGGCGGCGGCATGGTCGGTGCCAGTCTCGCCGCCGCATTGGCGCCGCTGGGGTTGAAAGTCGCGCTGATAGAAGCCGTCCCGCATGATGCAGCATCGCAGCCCAGCTTCGACGAACGTACGACAGCGCTCTCGAACGGGAGCCGTCGAATTCTCGAGACGCTCGGTGTGTGGCCCGGCGTGTCGTCGCAGGCGACGCCGATACGCAAGATCCACGTGTCGGATCAGGGACGCTTCGGCTTCGCGCGCATCGATGCGGCCGAACAAGGTCTAACGGCAATGGGCTATGTGGTACCCAACCGTGCGCTCGGGACGGCCCTGTGGTCCCGCCTCCAGGCGAGCGCCAACGTGCAGGTGCTCTGCCCGGCACAGGTGTCGCGCGTCACGGCAGGCGAGCACGCGGTGTCGCTGCAGATCGCGCAGGGCGCCGCTACGGCCACCCTCGATTGCAAACTGGTGGTCGCCGCCGATGGCGTGCACTCGGCTGTGCGCAGCGCCTTTGGCGTCGATGCGGAAACTCGCGACTACGAGCAAACCGCCATCATCACCACGGTGCTGCCGCAGCGCTTTCACGACCACGTGGCCTACGAGAGATTCACCGGCAGCGGCCCGCTGGCGCTGCTGCCGCTGGAGGGCGGCCGGTGCACGCTGGTATTGACCTTGAACCGGACAATGGCGGAGTCGGCCATGGCGTGGTCGGATCAGGAATTTCTCGCCGAGGTGCAGCGACGATTTGGATTTCGCCTCGGCCGCATCCTCAAAGCCGGCCGGCGGGTTCCATACCCGCTGTCGCTCACCCGTGCGGTGCGCACCAGCGCGGGGCGCTGCGTCATCGTCGGCAACGCCGCACAGGGGTTGCACCCGGTTGCCGGCATGGGCTTCAACCTAGGGCTGCGCGACGTCGCCAGCCTGGCCGAACTCATCGCCGAGCGCCGCCATGAACCCTGCTTCGACGCCGGCGCCGCAAGTCTGCTGACCGAGTACGACCAGTGGCGCGCGGCCGACCGCGGCGGCGTCATCGCCTTTACCGACGGTCTCGTGCGAATGTTCGCGAGCTCCTCGAGCTTGGTGCGGCGGCTGCGCAATGTAGGACTCCTGGCCTTCGACTTGCTGCCCCCGGCCAAAGCTGCGCTGTCCCGTTTGAGCACCGGGGCCGGCGCCGGCGGCAGTGGTCGCGCGCGAATCCCGAAGCTGGCGCGCGGCGTCGCGCTGCGATGAGCGTGTCCTACAATCGGGATTTCGACGTGGTCATCGTGGGCGCCGGCGTGATCGGCGCAGTCATGGCGAGCCTCCTGGTGACCCGCAATTTGAGTTCACCGGGACGCGTGGCCGTCATCGCGGACCGCTTTGCAACCCCGGCGCCGCCGGACGCCGATTGGGATCTGCGCGTGTTCGCCCTGAGCCGCGCATCGGAGCGGCTGCTCAAAATGTGCGGCGTTTGGGATTCGCTGCCTGCGGCGCGCATGTTCGCGTACGAGCGGATGTGCGTCTGGGATGCCGGAGGTGAAGCACACGGGAGGGGTTCCTTGAGCTTCGACAGCGCGGAACTCGGCGAGTCGAATCTGGGATACATCGTCGACGGACGCGTCCTGCAATGGCGGTGCTTGCAGGCCGCGCGGACCGCCGGCGCCGTGCTGCTCGAGGCCGGACTCGACAGCGTAGCCGTTACCGATGCCGACGTTTCGATTCGCTTGAGCGACGGCCGTGCGCTGCGCAGCCAGTTATTGATCGCCGCCGATGGACAGGAGTCCAAGACCCGGGAGCTTCTCGGCATCGACACCGCCGGCCATGCCTATCATCAAGACGCGCTGGTCGCGCACGTGCGCACTGCCAAGTCCCACGGCAATACCGCGTGGCAACGATTTCTTGGATCAGGACCCCTGGCCTTCCTGCCGCTGCCGGACGGCCGCTCGTCCATCGTGTGGAGCGCCGCGTGCGCCGAGGCGGCACGCCTCCGTGCGCTGGACCCGCAAGCCTTCGGCGCCGCGCTGACCGCGGCCAGCGGCGGGGTCCTGGGAAATTGCGAATTGTCGACGCCGCTGGCGAGTTTTCCCCTCAAGCTGCGCTATGCCTTGGACTACGTGCGGCCGCGCGCGGCGCTGCTCGGCGATGCGGCGCATGTGGTGCACCCCCTGGCGGGGCAGGGATTGAACTTGGGGTTGCTGGATTGCGCCGCGCTCGCCGATGTTCTCGGGCAAACCGGACGCGCCGGCGGTTTCGGCGAGCACCAACTGCTGCGGCGTTATGAGCGCCGGCGCCGCAGCGAGAACCTGCTCGCCGCCGCCGCGTTGGACGGCTTGGAACGGTTGTTCTCGGCTGGGGATCCGCTCAGCGCCGGCCTGCGCACGGCCGGCTTGAGCGCCGTCGACAAGTTGCCGTTCATCAAGCGTCGCTTCGCGCAACGAGCTCTCGGCATGATCGGCGACATCCCGGCTTTCTTGAAGACGGAAGCGGATCCGAGCATCAACGCGGTTTAGTGTCCAGCGCCTGGAATCAAATCGAGCTTGGCCGCACAGATGAAATCGTTCTCGGACAGCCCACCGATGGAATGCGTCGTGAAAGTGACGTGGCAGTAGTTGTAGCCGATCTGCAAGTCCGGGTGATGGTCTTCGGTATTCGCGATGTGCGCCAACGCGTTGACGAAGCTCATGGTGCGGTAGAAATCTTTGAATTTGAGCGAGCGCGTCAGGCTCTTGGAATCCTCGGCAATCTGCCAGTCCTCGTGCAGCTGCTTGCGCAAGAGTTTTGCCTGGGCGGGCGTCAACGGCGGCACGCCGCCCTCGCAGGGCACGCATTTCTTGGCGGACAATTCCTTCACGGGGTCCTGGCGTATGTGCGCTCGATGTAGCGCTCGACGAGCTCCTGAAACTCTTCGGCGATCCGGTCGCCCTTGAGGGTCACCGTCTTCGCGCCGTCCTCGTAAACCGGCGCGACCGGATTTTCACCGGTGCCGGGCAGGCTGATGCCTATGTTGGCGTGCTTGCTCTCGCCAGGGCCGTTGACGACGCAGCCCATCACCGCGACCGACATGTCTTCGACCCCCGAGTGCCGCTTGCGCCACTCCGGCATCCGGTGCCGGATGTGGGTTTGGATTTTCTGCGCCAGCTCTTGGAAATACGTGCTGGTGGTGCGGCCGCAGCCGGGGCAGGCGATCACCATGGGAGTAAAGGCGCGCAGCCCCATGGTCTGAAGTATTTCCTGCGCCACGATCACTTCCTGAGTGCGGTCGCCGCCGGGTTCGGGCGTCAAGGACACCCGAATCGTATCGCCGATGCCTTGCTGCAACAGCACGCCCATCGCCGCGGTGGAGGCTACGATGCCCTTGCTGCCCATGCCGGCTTCGGTCAACCCCAGGTGCAGGGGATAGGTGCAGCGCGCGGCCAGGTTGCGATACACGGAGATCAAATCCTGTACGCCGCTGACCTTGGCGCTGATCACGATCATGTCGGACTTGAGCCCCAGGCTCTCCGCGCGCTTGGCGCTGTCCAAGGCCGACACCACGATGGCCTCGCGCATCACGTCGATGGCCGCGAGCGGCGCCGCCAGCTTCGAGTTTTCATCCATCATGCGGGTGAGCAGGTCTTGATCGAGGCTGCCCCAATTCACGCCGATTCGTACGGGCTTCGCAAACTTGCAGGCTGTTTCGATCATTTCCGCAAATTGCGGGTCGCGCTTGCTGCCGCGTCCGACATTGCCTGGATTGATACGCAGCTTGGACAGCGCCTGCGCGCAGGCCGGATGCGCCTTCAGCAGCTTGTGGCCGTTGAAGTGAAAATCACCCACCAACGGCGTGCGGATGTTCGCGGCATCCAGGCGGTCGCGGATATGGGGTACGGCCGCGGCGGATTCGTCGTTGTTGACGGTGATCCGCACCAATTCGGACCCGGCACGCGCCAGCGCCTTGACCTGCGCCACCGTACCGTCAATGTCCGCGGTATCGGTATTGGTCATAGACTGCACGACGATCGGGGCCTTGCCGCCGATGGTCACCCCACCTACTTTTACGCCTAGGGACGTTCTACGGGAAATCATGCCCGCGATTATACCAGGGGCGCGCCTTTCGCCACGCGCACGACCACGGTACCGGCGATTTTGTCGTGCCAGGCTTGCTTGTGATCGTCGAACGCGATCCAAAAGAATCCCAGGCCGGCAACTGCCAAGGACAGGAAACAGCCGAGCGCGCGCACGATCGCCGTCTCCCAGTCGATTTCCCGCCCATCCAGCCGGACGACTCGAAGGTCGAACACGATGCCGCCGATGGTCGAACCGCGCAATTTCCACATCACCGCGCCGTAGGCGGCCAGCACCAGCAATTCAAGATGATAGACACGGTGCAGCACGCCCATCAGAAAGCCGACCAATAGGGCGTCGAGCAGCAGCGCCGCCATGCGAATCCAGAAGCCCGCGCGGGGAAGCGCCGCAGTGATCGGCGGGGGCGCCTGTGTCTGCGCGTGCGCCGCCTGAGCTTGCGCTGCCTGAGCTTGCGCTGCCTGAGCCTGAGCCTGAGCCTGAGCCTGAGCCTGAGGCTGCGCCTGCGGCGCTTCTGCGGCTGGTGCAGGTCCCGGCGGTTCAGCCGCCGCCGCCTGTGGCGTGTGCGCCGCGGCTGGGCTACGAGGACCCTCCTTGGCCGCCTGATGTGCCCTTGCCGCCAGGATCACCGTGTAGACCACGGCGCCCAGCCCAAGCAAGCCGAGGAGCTTGTACACGAGAAAACCGAGCACCGGGACCAAGTACAGGGCCAGCACCAGTGCGCCGCCGATGAGCACGGCAACCGCAGGATGGCTGGTCGGCCCCTCGTCACGATTGCCCGTGAGACGCCGGCCCAGCCAGGCCAGCATGACCGCCTTGCCGAATAGGCCGGCGCAAAATAGTCCGAACACGACGAATGGCACCGCCGGTATGCCGATCACCGTTACGCACAACAAAACCACCAACACAGGAGTCAACAGCATGGCGATCAGCGCGGCCAGCACTGACCGGCCGGGCTGAGTTTCGAACGTCTGCACGCATCGGGTGAGACCCTCGCGAAACAGCAGCGCGAGACCCGCATACAGCGCTAGAAAGGTGAGGGCCAATCCCCAGGCCCAACCCAGTCCGTGCGCCAATGCCAGCGGGCGTCCGTAGAGCAAGCAATGATGGACCCAGGTGCGCAGCCAGCCGACATTGCCGAAGCCGCCAAAAATGTTCTGGACATTGCCGTGGACAATGGCGGCGGGGTCACGCTGCAGGACGCCGCCGATAGCGACGACGTTGCCGTCGATCTCCGCATTGGGTCCGAGTTCCATATTCCCGAGCACCGCGACGGCGTCGCCATGGACTTTGCCGTCAACATAGGTACTACCGAGAACGGCGACCGCATTGTCGCTCACCGTCCCGGTTACCCGGGTATCGCCAATGACGGAGACGACGTCTCCCGCCTCACCGTCGCTGCTCGACGAACCGAAGACGGACACGACCGAGTCGGCGGTTTCCCCGCGGCGCAAATTTGAATCGGCGCCGATGTTGACCACCTCGGTGCCGTATTCGTGGTGGGCGTGCCGGCCGCGGCGGGAATTCCAACCCGACCGGTCATGCCGATCGAAGCGGTCTTGCCAGTCCGTCCGCCCCTCGGCATCTTCGGGAGCCGGTGCACCGGAGGCCGGCGCGTCGGGTGCCGCGGGCGGCTCCGCCGCTCGAGCCGCCGCCATGACGATCATTGTGCACAGGGGTAGCACGGCCAGATAGGTCAGTCGCTGCAACACTTGAGTCTTCATCGGAGTGAGTCACCTGCCATTCAGAGGCTGAAGGTAAAGCGCGCGATATACCGCGGCGCCGAGCCCGAACAAAATTGCATACAGCACCGCGCAGACGGCGATGGCTTCGTAGGCCCACGCGGGGGGCGAGGTGTGCGCGAGCAATGCGGCCAGATTCCCGGCCGAGGCAGCCAGCACCCCAACCTCCCGCGTCCAGGATAGGGAACGGACGCCTGCGACGGCCGTGGCGCCGCCCAGAAACGCCAGCTTGATCAGCGCGCCGCAAATCACCAGGAAAACGGCTCGTGCCAACGGCGGCCAGTGTCCGAAGCTTCGGCGCCACCACAGAAGCGCGGCGCGACGTTCCAGTTCGGCGAATACCCGCGATTCGAGCGTCACGGGTGCGCGGCGCAAGGGCAGGCCGTGCAGCGCGCGATCGAGCAGCCGTTCCAGCGCCTCAGGGGATTGCTTCGCGGTCATCTCAATCTTCCAGGTTGGCCGCGCCGATGGCGCGGGACTCGAGAATGGGCAGCAGGGAGGCACGGGCACGCCGTATGTCGGTCTTGACCTTGGCAAGCGAGACACGCAGTTTGGAGCCGATCTCTTCATAGGAAAGCTCCTCGAAGTGATACAGCACCAGCGCCAGCCGCTGATGTTCGGGGAGTTTGCGCAGCGCTGCGTCGACGTGTACGCGCCGCTGCTCTGCGTCGAGATCTGCGAGCAGCACGTCCGGCAGCGCCCCTGGTTCCAGCCCGGACCAGTCCTCATCGCCATGCGCGGGTCCCAGCTCCGAAAACAATCGCCAGCGCTTGCGATGGCGGCTCAAATAATTCAGCGTCAAATTGGTGGTCACCGTCTTGAGCCAGCCGCCCGCGGTCGGACTGGTTCGCAGCTGCGCGAAATGTTCATAGGCTCTCAGGAAAACCTCCTGCGCAATATCCTCCGCCTGCCCATCATCGCCTGCGAGGCGGGCAGCGGTGGAAAAAACCATATCCTGATAGGCACGCATGAAGGTCGTGAACTCGCTGGAGCGGTCGGGCCCGTTGGGTGGATGGTGCACTGGAGTGTGTTCGTTTAGACCCAAAACACGGCAGCCCGGAAAAAGTTGCAAATCAACGCCGTCGCCTCCCGCGGCGACGCTCGGTCTGGAATACCGGTCTCTGTTACGCTAAAGGCGTGGACCAAATCGATCGCGCAGACCAGAGCGAACCGTACAATGCTGAAAATTCTTCAAGGCGTGCACCCCCTGATTTTACTGGTGATCGCAACCACGCTGGAAGTCAGCGGCGACGCCGTCGTTCGAATGGCAATCTATCATCACGTCGGCGCGAGCCGTTTCGCGCTGTTTCTCGCCGGCGCGGCGCTGCTCTTCGGCTACGGATCGTTTCTCAACCTTGCTCCGGTGGAATTTGGCCGCGTGGTCGGGCTCTACATGGCGACCCTATTCGTGGTCTGGCAGCTGATCAACTTCGTCGCCTTCCGGACTCTCCCAACGATGCCCATTTTGGTCGGCGGCGGGTTGGTGATCGCGGGAGGGGCAATCATCACATTTTGGACACCTGCCTAGGCGGGCTGCAGCCGATGAGTGAGATGCGAAGCCCATGGCACTCCCCAGTCAATCGGCGAAGTATGGGGATGGCGCTCCGCGAATGCCAATCGGTCGCAACAATCGGGTGACAGCGTCATGACAGCGCGCATCGTTTACTCAACCGGAGTGGGGAGTCTGTGTCCCAATTGCCGCAGGCCGGTGCGGGAATGCGTGTGCCCGAAGGGCGCGCCGGGTGCTGCAAAACCATCGGCCGTGCGGGTGGGCCGGGAGATCAAGGGAAGGGCAGGCAAGGGTGTCACGACGGTCGCCGGTCTGCCGATGTCGATATCCGATATCGAAACTCTGGCCGCCAAACTCAAGAAGCGCTGTGGATCCGGCGGTACGGTCCGCGAGGGCGTCATTGAAATTCAGGGTGATCATCGCGATGTCATCGTCGCGGAACTGATCAAACTTGGGTGGCCGGCAAAAAGATCGGGCGGATAGGCCGCGAGACCGCGGCGTGAAGGCGCCTGCGCGTCAATGGGCCGCGGTATTCACGGCTTCGCCGTGGTCGCTTGCTTTGGCGGCGAGCCATGCCTGAACCACCCGTTCCAGCACCGATAGCGGCACCGCGCCCGTCGACAGTACGACGTCGTGGAATTCGCGGATATCGAACTTCGGCCCGAGCGCCTGCTGCGCCGTCGCGCGCAGTTCGAGGATTTTCATTTGGCCGACCTTGTAGGCCAGCGCCTGGCCCGGCCAGGCGATGTAGCGGTCGATCTCGTTGGTGATATCCAGCTCGCTCTTCGGCGCATTGGCCATGAAGTACTCGATCGCCTGCCGGCGAGTCCATCCCTCGACGTGCAGCCCTGAGTCCACGACCAGGCGCACGGCGCGCCACATGTCATAGGTCAGTTGGCCGAATTTGCTGTACGGATCCGAATACAGACCGAGTTGCTCGCCCAGGCTTTCCGCGTACAGGCCCCACCCTTCCGCGTAGGCGGTGAAATCGGCCATGCGTCGAATCATCGGCACGCCCGCGGCGTTCTCGTACTGCAGAGCAATCTGCAGATGATGGCCGGGCACCGCTTCGTGACTGGTGAGCACCGCCATTTCCCATTTCGGCCGCGCCTCCGGCTTGTACAGGTTGACGTAATAGTAGCCAGGGCGCGAACCGTCGGCTGCCAGCGGCTGGTAGTACGCCGTCGTCGAATTCGGCGCACTGGTGTCCGGTATGGCGCGGACGCCATACGGCGTGCGCGGCAGCTTGCCGAAGAGCGTGACTAGATTCGGATCGATGCTCTTTGCCATGACCATGTAGCCGTGCAGCAACTCGGCCGGATCGGTGTAGAAGAACTTCGGGTCCGTGCGCAAATATTGCGCAAACTCTTGGAAGCTGCCCTGGAAGCCCACGGCAGCGATGACCTTGTCCATCTCGCCGCGAATGCGCTTGACTTCGGCCAGGCCGATGCGATGGATGTCGTCGGCGGTGAGTGCCGTCGTCGTGTGATAGGCGATGAGCGCGCGATAGTAGGCTTGGCCTTCGGGAGTATCGGATATGCCGACCCCGTCGCGGCAGGCCGGCAGGTAGGTCTCGTTGAAAAACCGATCGAAGCGCGCAAATGCGGGCAGGACCACGCTCGATATCGCCGTCTTTCCCGCGTCGATCAGGCGTTCGCGCTCGGCGGCGGAAATGCCGTCCGGCATGTGCGCGAACGGCGCGAAAAAGGGACTGGCCTCCGCAGTTGCGGTCCGTTGCGCCGCAATTTGCGGTTTGACTCGCAACATGATCACGCGCGGTTGAGTGCGCTTTTCGCGGACCGCTATTTTCAGCAATTCGGTGCCTTGATCCAGGTAGGCGCCGAAACCGCGCAGCCGGGCGATCCAATTCTCATAGTCTCGCACCGTCGCGAACGGCGATATCTCGGTAATCTCGTTTGCGGTTTGCAGGCTGTTCGGAGTTTGCACACTGCCCAGCTGACTGATCCACCACAGGTGGGGCTTGAAGGGAGCAAGCGCCGTACGGCGCTGCAACTCGAATTTGACGATGTCGTAGTTCAGCCGATCCGGCGCGGCGAGCGCCGCGGGATCGACGGCGCCGAGCGCCGCGAGCGCGGCCAGATCGCCATCATTGGTTTTCTTGATGGCGGCCGGCGACAAATCGGGCCAGCGATCGTTGTAGCGCGGGTCGCCGATGCTGGTGGCCAGCGTCGGATCCTCGCGCAGCCAGCGCTGCCACGTGTCGTCGTAGATCTGGTCGAGCCGCGTTTTCACAGCCTGCGGCGCGGTCGCTGCCACGGTCGTCTCCGCGGCCGCCGGTGCTGCCGGCACGCAGGGACTGCACAGAACCGCGGCCGCGGCGGCCAAGGACACGAGGATATGTTGCGTCATGGCGGCGATTCTAGCGGATGGTGTATGATGATTCGATCGCGATAAGAGCTGTCTGGAGAGAGTCCTTTCAACTGGGACCGCCGAAGGCGCAACCGCCCGGAAACGCTCAGGCACACGAACGGCAGACTCTCGCGATCTCTGGAGAGCGATCGCAGCGGCGGTCCACCGAAGGGGAGCAGCGCTCGTCAAAAGCGCGCGATCTCTCAGGTCAAAAGGACAGAGGGGCAAGGCACACCGTTGCTTGTGTCTCTTTTACTTTCGCCGCGAGGTTGCGATGAGCCTGAAGACCGCGCTCCATGACACCCACATTCTGCAAGGTGCGAAAATCGTCGATTTCGGCGGCTGGGAAATGCCGCTGCACTATGGGTCGCAGATCGAAGAACACCACGCGGTGCGCCGCGACGCGGGCATGTTCGACGTGTCGCACATGGGTGTCGTCGACCTCACGGGCGATCGCGTGCGTGAGTTCTTGAAGAGCCTGTTGGCCAACGATGTGGGCCGGCTGAAAATTCCCGGCAAGGCATTGTATTCCTGCATGTTGTTGCCCAGCGGCGGGGTGATCGACGACTTGATCGTCTATTTCATGTCGGACGCGTGGTTTCGAGTGGTCGTCAACGCCGGCACTCGCGACAAGGATCTGGCGTGGATTCGCGGGCATGCTGAGCCTTTCGCCGTGGCCGTCGCGGAGCGCCGCGATTTGGCGATGATCGCGATTCAGGGCCCGAACGCTCGGGAGAAGACTTTGCCGCTGCTGGCGCCGGCGCAGCGCATCGCCGCGCGTGAATTGGCGCCGTTCTTCGGCGCGACCTTCGACGCCTGGTTCATCGCGCGCACCGGCTACACCGGCGAAGACGGCTTCGAAGTGATGCTGCCGGCCATCGACGCCGTCAGGACATGGAATGCGCTGCGCGCGCAAGGCGTTCAGGCCGCAGGCTTGGGTGCGAGAGACACCCTGCGGCTCGAAGCGGGGATGAATCTCTACGGCAACGACATGGATGAGAATCATCACCCCCTGGAGTCGGGGCTGGCCTGGACGGTGGCATTCGAACCCGGCGACCGCGATTTCATCGGGCGACAGGCGCTGGAGACTCTGCGGCGTACGCCCGGCGACCAACTCGTCGGTCTATTGCTCGAAGAGCGCGGCGTGCTGCGGAGCCATCAGAAAATAGTACCAACCGGTGAAGTGACGAGCGGTACGTTTTCTCCGACCCTGAGTCGTTCAATTGCACTGGCACGCGTGCCGAGAACCGCCGCCGTCGGTGTGCAAGTCGAGATTCGCGGCAAGCTGCATTCTGCGAGCATCGTCAAGACGCCGTTCGTGCGTCATGGGAAGGCATTGATTTCACTCTAGCCTCGAGGAGGATACGCGTTGAGCAACATACCGAGTGATTTACGATACACCAAGAGCCACGAGTGGGTGCGCGCGGCGCACGGCGAGGCGCCTGACGGCGCCGTCGAGATCGGCATCACCGACCACGCGCAGAGTGCGCTCGGCGATCTGGTGTTCGTCGAGGTTCCGGAAGCCGGCCGGGCCGTAAACGCCGGCGAGGCCAGCGCGGTCGTCGAATCCGTCAAGGCTGCCTCCGATGTCTACAGTCCGGTGAGCGGGAAAGTCATCGCCAGCAACGGCGCCCTGGCGACCCAACCCGAACTGCTCAATCAGGATCCCTACGGGTCCGGGTGGCTGTTTCGCGTACAGACGAACGCGCCGATCGACGCCGCAGCGCTGATGAACGCCGCGGAGTACGCGAATTACCTGGCCGACGAAGCCAAGTAGGGGCGTTCGCATGGCATTCATTCCGCACACCCCCGACGATATCGCCCGCATGCTGGAGGTGATCGGCGTTCGGTCGGTCGACGAATTGTTCGATGAAATTCCCCGCGAACTGCGCGCCGGCGCGCTCGGCGTGCCGCCCGCGATGAGCGAAATGGAAATCGCGCGCCTGTTGTCCGAACGCGCGGCGAGCGATGGCCGATCTTTGAACTTCATCGGCGCGGGAGCCTACGAACATCACATCCCGGCGCCCGTGTGGGCCATCGCGACGCGCGGCGAATTTTATTCCGCCTACACCCCGTACCAAGCGGAGGCGAGCCAAGGCACGCTGCAATTGATCTATGAATTTCAATCGATGATTTGTGCCCTGACGGGAATGGAGGTATCGAACGCCTCGCTGTACGACGGCGCTTCGGCCTTGGCGGAAGCCTGTCTCATGGCGGTGCGCGCCAATCGCGCCGCGAGTTCGCGGCGCATTCTGCTGCCGCGCGCGGTGAACCCCACCTATGCCCAGGTGGCGCGATCGATCGCGGGCCATCAGGGCATCGCGTTCGAGGCGGTGGATTTCGACCGCGCGGCGGGGCGTACGCTGCTCGAATCCCTGCAACCCTACAGCGGGCAGGACATCACCGCCTTGGTGATTCAGCAGCCGAATTTCTTCGGCAGCCTGGAGGAGATCGATCGGCTGACCGACTGGGCGCACGAAAATAAAATCCTGCTGATTGCGGTAGTCAACCCGACGTCGCTGGCGCTGCTCAAAGCCCCAGGGCAGTGGGGCGCCAGGATCGACGGCGTTCACGGCGCCGACATCGTTTGCGGCGAAGGACAGCCGCTGGGTGTGCCGTTGGCGGCGGGCGGGCCTTACTTCGGATTCATGGCGACTCGCATGCAGTACGTGCGGCAGATGCCGGGGCGGATTGTCGGGCGCACCGTGGACGCCGAAGGCCGCCCGGGATTCAGTCTGACTTTGCAGGCGAGGGAGCAGCATATCCGGCGCAGCAAGGCGACCTCCAACATATGCACCAACCAGGGCCTGATGGTGACGGCGGCGACCATTTACATGTCGCTGCTGGGCGCCGCAGGCTTGGAGCGAGTGGCAGCCGCCAGTCTGCAGCGCACGGCCGATTTGGTGGCAGCGCTCTGCAAAGTCGCCGGCGTCAAACCCGCGTTCACCGCGCCCCGCTTTCACGAGGCCGTATTGCTCCTGGATCGCCCGGTAGCGCCGGTACTCGCGGCTCTGGCACGCCGCGGAATCTTCGGAGGCCTGGACCTCGCCGACCGTTATCCGGAACTGGGCCACGCGCTCCTGGTATGCGCCACCGAAACCAAACTCCAGGCCGACATCGATTCGTATGCCGGCGCCCTGACCGACATCATGAACCCGTCACGCGTTGCCGCGTAGGTAAGCACTACAATTGGGGGAGGACGATGGCAGAACCGCAAGCGAGAGAACCGCTCATATTCGAACTGAGCAAGCCGGGGCGACAGGCCGGAACGCAGTTCCCGCCGCAGGTTGCGGGCTCCGCGGAAATTCCCGCACATTTGCGCCGCGCGGCGCCGCCCGTGCTGCCGGAGGTTTCCGAGTTGCAGGCGGTGCGCCACTTCACGCGGCTGTCGCAGATGAATTTCTCGATCGATACGCACTTCTATCCCTTGGGTTCCTGCACCATGAAGTACAACCCCAAGGTGTGCAACACCCTCGCCATGCTGCCGGAATTTCTCGGCAGGCATCCGCTCGCGCCTGAGCCTCAAGGGTTCATGGCCTGCATGTACGAGCTGCAGGAGATGCTGCAGGAAATCACAGGCATGCAGAGCGTCAGCCTCACGCCCATGGCCGGCGCGCAGGGCGAGTTCGCGGGGGTCGCGATGATTCGCGCCTACCACAGAGCACGAAACGACTTGGCTCGCAATGAAATCATCGTGCCGCAGGCCGCGCACGGGACCAATCCCGCCACCGCCGCGATGTGCGGCTGCAGCGTCAAGGAGATTCCCTGCGATGCCAACGGCGACGTCGATATCGACGCCTTGAAAGCCGCGGTGAGCCCGGCCACGGCGGCCATCATGCTCACGAACCCGTCCACTCTCGGGGTGTTCGAGTACAAAATTACCGAAGTCGCACGCATCGTGCACGAAGCCGGCGGGCTTCTGTACTACGACGGCGCCAATCTCAACGCCATTCTCGGCAAGGTCCGGCCCGGCGACATGGGTTTCGACGTCATTCACATGAATTTGCATAAAACTTTCTCGACGCCGCACGGCGGAGGGGGTCCCGGCTCCGGGGCGGTCGGCGTCGGTGCGCGCTTGCGGCCATTTCTGCCGATCCCCGTGGTCGGCAAGGACGGCGCGCGCTTTCGCTGGTTGAGCGAGCGCGACCTGCCGCAGTCCATCGGCCGGCTGTCGGGCTTCATGGGCAACGCCGGCGTCAATCTACGGGCGTATATCTACATGCGGTTATTGGGCCGCGAAGGCATGGTGCGAGTCGCTGAATTCGCCGCGCTCAATGCCAACTACTTGCAGAAGCGGCTGCAGGCGGCGGGCTTCGAATCGGCCTATCCCACGCGGCGCGCCAGCCACGAATTCATCATCACGTTGAAACAGGAAAACCGGCTTTACCAGGTCACGGCAATGGATGTGGCGAAGCGGCTGCTCGACTATGGCTTTCACGCACCCACCACGTATTTTCCCCTGTTGGTGCCGGAATGTTTGTTGATCGAGCCCACCGAGACGGAGGCCAAAGAAGACCTCGACCGTTTCTGTGACGCGATGACCGCGATCCGGCGGGAAATGGAACAGGACCCCGAGAAACTCTGCTCCGCTCCGCATACAATGCCCGTGCGGCGGCTCGACGACGTACGCGCTGCAAAACAGCTGGATCTGGCATGGAAACCCGCCGCTTGAATGAGCGATAGACACAAACCGACCGGATTTACGCGCCTGGTGCGTGCCTTCGGCTATTCTTTTCAAGGATTTCGGCATACCTGGCGGGAAGAGGCTGCATTTCGCCAGGAGGTGCTGCTGTCGCTGCTGCTCATTCCCGCGGGCCTGTATTTCGGCAATTCGGGGGTCGAACGCGCCCTGCTGGTGAGTCCAATGCTGCTGATTTTGGTGGTTGAAATTCTGAATAGCGCAGTCGAAGCGATAGTGGATCGATCCGGTACCGAACGTCATCCCCTGGCCGGCATGGCCAAGGACATGGGATCGGCCGCCGTCATGCTGAGTTTTGCCTTGTTAGGAACCGTTTGGTTCCTGATCTTGTCCGACCACGGGCACTGAACACAATCTAACCCTAGGATCGGCATGTCCCGTATCGCATTGCCTCTGCCCGTATTACTGTTGTCCGTTGCCCGCGTCTTTGCTGCCGCTGCGCCGGCCCACACCGTGGTGCCGGCGGTACCGGCGGTACCCGCGCCCGGCGTCGTGAGCTCGCCCGCCAGCTGGGCGCAGACTCTGGAGCGAATCGCCAGCGGGGTGGTCACCATTCAAATCGACAGCACGCGTGCCTTCGATACCGAATGGAACACGACGGCGCAGGCCACGGGCTTCGTCATCGACGCCAAGCGCGGACTCATCTTGACGAATCGACATGTCGTGACGCCGGGACCGGTGACCGCGCAGGCGATCTTCCTCAATCGCGAGGAGGTGCAGCTGTATCCGGTGTACCGCGACCCGATCCACGACTTCGGCATCTACCGCTACGATCCGGCGAAGCTCAAATTCATCCAGCCCGCCGAATTGCCGCTGTATCCCGCAGGCGCGGTCATCGGCCGCGAAATTCGCGTCGTGGGCAACGATGCGGGCGAGCAGCTATCGATTCTTGCCGGCACCCTGGCGCGGCTGGACCGCGAGGCCCCGGAATACGGTTACGGCAAATACAATGACTTCAACACGTTTTATTATCAGGCCGCTTCCAGCACCTCAGGCGGTTCGTCCGGTTCGCCGGTCATCGACATCGAAGGCCGGGTGGTGGCGTTGAATGCGGGCGGAGCGACGGGCGCCGCGTCGAGCTTCTATCTGCCGTTGACGGCGGTAACACGGGCATTGAAGTTCATCGATGCCGGAAAGCCGGTGCCGCGCGGCACCCTCGAGACGGTGTTCAAATACACTCCCTACGACGAGCTCCGGCGCCTTGGCCTGAATTCCGAGACCGAAGCGCGGATGCGCACTGCCTACCCGAAACTGACCGGCATGCTGGTGGTCGAGGACGTACAGCCCGGATCGGGCGCCGATGGCGTGCTGGCGCCGGGCGATATTCTCGTAGCGATCGACGGCAAGCCGATCCCTGAATTCTTCGCGCTCGAGGACGTGCTCGACGGCCGTGTCGGCCAGCAGGTCAATGTCGAAGTACAACGCGGCCGCGAGACCCTGCAGCATCCGTTCGGCGTGCAGTCCTTGAGCGCCATCACGGCGGACGAATACATCGAATTCGGCGAGGCCGTGGTTCACACGCTGTCTTACCAACAGGCCCGGCATTTCAACGTGCCCATCAAGGGGGTGTATGTCGCAAACCCCGGTTATGTGTTCGGCAGCGCCGGCATTCCGCGCGCGGCCTTGATCAGTTCGTTCAATGGCAGGAAAGTCGACAATCTCAGGGATTTCGAGGCCGCTCTCGCGGACCTTGCGGACGGCGCGCGCGCGCCGGTTCGCTATGCAACGCTGGAAGATCCGCGCGCCGCCCAGCTGAAGGTCATTCGCATGGACAGGCGCTGGTTCCCGGCGCGCAAGTGCAAGCGCGACGACGCTTTGGGAACCTGGCCCTGCGTCGGCATCAGCTCCGGACCCGCCCCGGCCGGCAGCGTCAAGCCGGCCTCGACGCAGTTCGCCAAGACCGGCGATGCTCGCATCGATCGCCTGGCGCCGTCGCTGGTGATGGTGAACTTCGACATGCCGTATTCCGTGTCCGGCGTCACCGAGAAGAACTATCACGGCACGGGCGTCATCGTCGACGCCGAGCGCGGGCTGGTGGCGATCGACCGCAACACCGTGCCGATCGCCATGGGCGATGTGCGCATCACTTTCGCCGGCACCGTCGAAGTGCCCGGCAAGGTCGTGTTCATTCATCCGCTGCACAATCTTGCGGTGGTCGCTTACGATCCGAAGTCGATCGGCACGACGCCGGTCCGCGCGGCGACTCTGCTCACCAAACCCTTGAGCGCAGGCGACGATGTGTGGGTGGTGGGGCAGCGCGCCGATTCCAAGATCCTGTCGCAGAAGACCCAGATATCCAGCGTGGATGTGGTGTCATTCCCGCTGTCGCGAACGCTGCGCTTCCGCGACAGCAATCTGGAGGCCGTGAGCCTGATCAATCCTCCGGGCGATTACGACGGCGTGCTGGCGGATGAAAAAGGCAACGTGCTGGCGCTCTGGTCGAGCTTCGCATTCGAATCGCAGCGCGAGCTCGAACAAGTCAACCGCGGCATGCCGGCGGA
>WNFL01068228.1_pt2 | contig 20859 bp, 30 predicted proteins | sample 5400361 | NCBI WGS metagenome assembly WNFL01 (sample SAMN13153351, study PRJNA577476) | soil metagenome | isolation source: 40 cm soil on Douglas fir-dominated hillslope | place: USA:California | collected 2013-09-17
TATTGATCCAAACTTTTATTCCAATATAACCTTTTTTTGTGAGGCAGGGTACCATGGAATAACTTATATGTTCACGTATAGTAGATAATGGAACTTTTCCAACTTGGATTTTTTCCCGTCTATGAATTTCAGATCCTGCTACGCGACCTGATAAGACAATACGTACTCCCTTTGCTCCGGCCCCCATTACTCTTTCAGAATTTTGTCCAAGAACTCTTTTATAAGGAAGCCTCTTAAGGAGTTGCTCTGAAATATTTTTGGCTACTAGGAATGCATCAAGATTAGGTTCTCTTACAGCCTCAACAGATAATTCAATCTTTGGAGCTGTTTTCCCTTTGTGTCTTTTCTGCAAAAGCAGTGTAACGTACTTTTTTAATTCTTCAAGTCCTGTACCTGCTCTTCCAATTACCATACCTGGTTTTGAAACGTAAGGAATAATTTTAATACTATTAATTGATCTCTCAATCTCAACCCGAGCGATTCCAGCAAACTTTAGTTTCTCCAAAAGCGCTTGCCTTAGAACATAATCTTCAAGAAGCGTTTCTTTATACCTCTTTTCATCAAACCATCTACTTTCCCAGTTATAAACTGGTCCTAATCTAAATGCTTGTGGATTTACTTTTTGACCCATTAGTTTTGCTCCTTCTCTGTCAGTACTACCCTGATGTGTGAGCCCTTTTTTTTGTAAGGATGGACTCTTCCTCTTGTTGATGCATGAAATCTTTTAAGAGCTGGTCCTTGACTAACTTCCAGTCTGGCAATAATTAAATTATCTTGTACGAGCTTTTTATTATTTACTGCATTAGCTATTGCACTTTTAAGCACTGTGATCAAAATATTTGATCCTCTTTTCTCAACAAGACTCAATTGAGAAAGAGCTTTTGTTGCTGACATATTCCTGATTGAATCCGCAACAAGTCTTACCTTTCTTGGACTGACACGTACTGATTTTGAAATTGCTGTAACTTCCATAATTTGTTATGTTTTACTGATTTCTCTTGCAACTATTCTTCCATGACTTCTAAATGTTCTTGTTGGTGAAAACTCTCCAAGTCTGTGGCCCACCATTCCTTCAACAACAAAAATATTTACAAAAATTCTTCCATTATGCACCGCTATTGTATGTCCAACAAATTCTGGAGGAATTTGGCATGCTCTTGCCCATGTTTTAACAGGAGTCTTATCTCCACTTTGCTTTTGCTTTTGGACTTTCTTAAGAAGCTTTTCGTCAATAAATGGTCCCTTTTTTAGTGATCTACTCATACTTACTTCTTTCTCCTTTGCAAGATATATTTATTAGAATACTTTTTAGGATGTCTTCTTTTTCCAACTGCAGCTCTTCCGGCATAGGTTTTTGGGTATTTCAAACCAATTCCTGACCTACCTTCTCCTCCTCCATGAGGGTGAGAGCGTGGATTTTGTGCAACTCCTCTTACCGTTGGCCTGATACCCATGAGCCGTGCTCTACCTGCTTTACCAATAACTTCATTCTTCCACTCAATATTCCCAAGTTGCCCTATAGATGCCATGCCCTGTGATCTAATTTTCCTTACTTCTCCTGATGGAAGACGAAGATGGACAAAATTTTCCTCCCGAGCTGCAATTATAGCAGATGTGCCTGCGCTTCGTGCGAGCTGTCCACCCTTTCCGGGTGTTAACTCTACATTATGCACTACAGTGCCAATTGGAATGCCAGAAAGAGGCATAGCATTTCCTGTCTTAATTTCGGCATTATTACTTGTATTAATAGACATTCCTGCCTGTAATCCTTCAGGAGCAAGGATATATCTCTTTTCCCCGTCAGAATAGGAAATAAGCGCAATATCTACTGTCCTATTAGGATCATACTCTATAGCCATTACTCGACCCACCATATGCTTATCGCGCTTAAAATCTATAACACGTATGAACTTTTTTTGTTCTCCGCCTTGATGCCTCACAGAAACCTGACCGGATGAATCTCTGCCTGAATGTTTCTTTTTGATGAATTTTAATTTAGCCATACTATGCTCCTATTTCAAATAGGTCTATTTTCTCTCCCTTTTTCAAAGCAACTGAAGCCTTTTTTATTGGCGCATCTACTGCTTCCACTCTTTTTGGACCTGTCCTTTTCCCTCTACCTTTTATAACAGTTGTTGAAACACCTATTACATGAACATTAAATTGCTTCTCAATAGCCTGCCTGATAGATTTTTTATTTGACTCCATTGATACTATAAATGTAAATATGCCGTTATTAGCGTCTTTTATAGATTTTTCCGTAATGACTGGTCTTTTTAATATTTGATGCATATTTAACTCTTTTTAGGCTTTAATAACGCCTTTTCAAGTACTTCGATTGCTTCAAGCATTACAACAATATTTTTGTGAACTAAAACTTCATAAGTATTAAGTAGCGTTGCAGGCCTAAGCGTAACTCCTTCAATATTTCGTGCTGCGCGCGTAACATTCTGCACAGCGTCAGGCATCACAATAAGTGTCTTTTCTGAAGGGGCAATAGACAATTTACTTAAAATTGATGCAGCAATTTTTGTTTTTGGTTCAATCTTTCCAAGTCCTTTTATGATTTTAATTTCATTATCCTTCAATTTTGAGGTGAGTGATGAAATAAGAGCAGCTCTTCTCATATTTTGGGGAAAGCCTAATGAATAGTCTTTGGGTTTTGGTCCATGAGCAATACCTCCCTTGACAAAAAGTGGGGCCCTTATGGCTCCATGTCGTGCTCTTCCTGTCCCTTTTTGTCTATAAATCTTTCTAGTAGACCCATCTACCTCTCCTCTAGTTTTTGTAGATGCAGTACCCATTCTCTGATTTGCAAGATAGACTCTTACTGCCTGAGCGATTAACTGCTTATTAATTTTTCCTCCAAAAAGTTCTGCGGATAGAGTAATAGACTCTGCAACTTTTCCTGCAGTATCATATACGTCAATTTTTAAAGTTCCTTCTTTTTTCTTGACTATTGGCGCAATTGCTTCTACTTTTTCCATTTTTACCTTTTCTGATTTTACAGTAGCAGGCTTCACAGCAGGTTTGGAAACTACTTTTTTAACTTCATCTTTCTTAGCAACTACTTTAACAACTGCCTTTTTAGTTGCTGCTTTTTTTACTGTCTTTTTTACTTCTTTTTTTGTATTATCCATTCTGCTCCTCCTTTACTTCTTCTGTTGTTTCCGTTTTTACTGCTTCTGCAGGTACTGTCTCAACTTTTGGTTCTTCTACTTTAACTTCTTCAGCTACTTTCTCTTCTGCCTTTATCTCTTCTGTCTTATTTGCTGCAGCTGCGTTTGCATCAGCCAAGTTTGACGTGGACGCGGCTTCTTTTAAAAGTGGGACAAACTTTTTATTTTCTCCTTTTTTAGAGATAATAACTAGGCTTTTTTTTATTCCTGGCACAAGTCCTTTAACTAGTACCATGCTTCCTTCAACGTCAACAACTTCCAAATTAAGCATTGTAACTTGCTCATTTCCCATTTTTCCAGCCATTCTCTTGCCTTTATATACTCTTCCAGGCGTTGTGGTCTGACCTATGGATCCAGGCGCTCTTTCTCTATCTGATTGGCCGTGAGTCCTTGGACCACCTTTAAAATGATGACGCTTTACTCCTCCTGCAAATCCCTTTCCTTTTGACATTCCTGTTACATCAATAATATCTCCAGGTTTTAAAACCATTTCTGCTGTAATAACATCCCCAACTGTTGGGAGATCAGATGCATCATCAGCAACTCTAATTTCTCGCAAAAAAAGAGGGGCCTTTTCTAATTTTGCCCCTTTAATGTGTCCTGATGCTGATTTGTTAGGATGTTTTTTTGTACCGTATCCAAGTTGGACTCCTGTGTACCCATCCTTTGCTTGAGTTTTAATCATCACCACAGGATTATCCATAACTTCAACCATAGTTACGGGAATTCTACTTCCGTCTGTTAAAAACATTTGTGTTTGATCTAATTTTCTTCCTAAAATAGCTTGCATATTGATTTTTTTCTTGATCTCCCTCTCCTTTTAGGAGAGGGTCGGGGTGAGGTTTTTAACCAACAAAAAAGCGGCCATCGAGCCGCCTCTTCCTTTCGGAATGCTTTACCCGATCCTACTTTTTCAAATCTCCTCCCAATTCTGATTGGATCATTGCTGTAGGTAATTGTACCAAATAGGTTTGATTCACGCAATAGGGAGGCTAGAATAGTATCTGGTATTTAGTATTAAGTAATTGGGGGTTAAGAAGTATGAACTAGGAATTATATTTCAAGTACACCTTTAAGGTGGACTAGCTAAGGCACCTCGGGAGTTTTAAGAAAAGCTTCCTAAATCATCTCTGAACTATAGGTTTGACAAAACCCTATAGTTTTGGTAGGATACTGTTCTAATTATGTCACGATCTACTAAAGATGGGGAAATGCTAATTCCAGCTGCTCTAGGAAGTAGAGTTGTAGAAATATCAGGTCAAACACAAGATCCAATTTATCTGACATCCCCTGACGGATATAATAAGCTCGCGAATGCTCTCTTAAAATCTAACGGAGAGGCAATTGCTTTGGTACATCCATTCTATCCTCATAATGAAGAGGATTCAGTGCGCTATAGTGATGAGACTAAAAAAGAATACACTCTTTATCTTGATAGATTATATAAGTCCCTTGAAAATTATGGGAAATTAAATCTTCCAGTTATTCTATTTGAGGAAAATGATATGCTTACAAACCAAAACGCAACTCATCTGAACATAAATTTGATCCCAAGAAATTTATTTGTCATACCTACTATAAAAAACGGTTCAATACCATATGATCAATCACTTTCTAAATTTGCGCATCTGCTTAAAACTAAAGGATTAAAAAGAGTAATAGCTGTAGGTACATATCTTTGGACTGGTGGTTTTATAGGTTGCATTGGTGAATTAATAGAGGAATTTTCACAAGCTGGAATTCCTACAACTCCTGGAGAAGCCGCTTTTCCAAGAAAAGATATGCATTCAATGTATAGGCGTTTAGAGTAGGGGGATTTTGAGAGTGATAGGCACTTATTTCTTCCACAGGTTGAGAACTTGGCGCATGATGGAAAATTCACCTATATGATATGCGTTGTGATCTATAACCATAATAATTTCCCTCAAAATTATCTGTCCATCTCCCCATGAAACTTTAGCCTCTAAATCTGTTTTTGGGTCATTTACTATTTTTTTTAAAGCTTTTAGGTCTTTTTCAAAGAGTGAAATTGTTTTTTCCCAATCTTTTTCTGTTGCCTTTTCTTTCTCCGAAGGCCAATAGTCGTTAGGCCAATGTGGTTCTTTGTATCTAGAATTAATTATAAAATCTAGAATATCAATTTGGGTTCTTCTAATATGCTCTAAGAGATGCCAAAAAGTATATGTTCCATTAGGAAATATGTCATTAATATGACTTATGGGAAAGTCTTTTACTGCCTCTTCTAGGGTCATGTGGGCCTGCGCTGTGGTTAGAAAATTGGAAAGCTGGTCTCTGAGAAGAGTGTCGGACATGTGATGAGTATATTACATCCTGATTTCTACATCAACTCCAGCTGGGAGCTCTAGGTGGGTTAGGGAATCAATTGTTTTGTCTGTGGGACTTACTATATCTATGAGTCTTTTGTGGATTCTAATTTCAAAGTGGTCTCTGGCGTTTTTATCTACAAAGGGGGATTTATTTACTGCCCAGAGGGTTCTATCTGTGGGGAGAGGAACTGGACCAACTACTTTAGCACCGGTTCTAATTGCCGTATCTAAAATTTGTTGACAACAAGCGTCAATTACGCGTGCGTCATAAGATTTTAATCTGACTCTTATTCTTCCTTTAGGCATAAGTTAATCCAATCTATCAAAGAACTTGAACCTAATTATACTACAGCCTGCCCCAGTTGTCTATACGCTCGCCCCGATTTAATCGGGGTTCACTTTCTTCTTGTTAATTCCTACTGTTTCTTTAATAAAAAAATCTACGCCATCTGACTCTAGTACCATGTATCCCGTTGGGATAAGTGATTCTCTTGGAAATTCTTGAGCCCTACCCACACCCAAATGTACCATAAAAGTTCTCATGAGATTTCCATGTGTTACTATAAGAACAGTTTTTCCCGAGAATGCAATTGCTGTTTCTCTTAGAAAAGTTATAAATCTACTAATAATGTCCTCATCACTTTCCATGTCATCAAAAACTCTTTTCTTAAACCTCTCTTCATAAGAGAGTCTGTTCCACTCATCAAGAAGCTTGGTTGTCTTTTCTACAGTTCCTCCTTCAAGCTCTTTACCCCACGCTCTTTCTCTAAGTTGTTGTGTGATTTGGATTTCTAATTTGTGCTCTATGGCAATAATTTCTGCTGTTCTTTTAGCTCTGAGAAGATCCGATGAGAATGCTGCCACAAATTGGACATGAAGTAGTTCTTGGGCACGCTTTTTTGCTTGCTCAACTCCTTCTTCTGAAAGATCATAATCCATTTGTCCTGCTCTAATTCCAGCCTTATTTGCTTCTGACTCCGCATGCCGGACAATATAAAACTTGCAATATGTGTTCATATTTAATTCTCAATCTTTTTCTTATTAATCCCTACAGTCTTTTTTACAAAAAAGTTTATGCCGTCTGATTGCAGTATACAATATCCCGTATTCTCTATTGTATGAGGAGCTAATTCAGCATATGTTCCAAAACCAACCTTCACTAGAAATGTGCGCATTATATTACTATGAGTGACAATTAAAACTTTTTTTCCTATATACACAGCTGCTGTATCACGAATAAAAGTAGTGAATCTTGTTGCTGATTCTTCTTCACTTTCTGCATCTTTCACTAATTTAAAATTCATTTTTTGCACATCTGATAGATTTTGTTTTAACCTTATTATATCTTCCCTAATCTTATCTATAGAAACCCCCTCTAAATCTCCCCAGTACCTTTCTCTAAGTAACTCCGAAGTATTTATTTCTAAATTTCTTCCAAGAGAAATAATTTCTGCAGTGCGTTTTGCACGATCAAAATCTGAAGAAAAAATAGCCTCAAATTTAATGTCCTTGATGTCTTTTGCTCTTTCTTTTGCTTGACTTATCCCTGCTTCATTTAATTCACTCCCTGACTCATCTACGTTTTTGAAAACCTTTATAGTATTTTCTCTCCACGCTTTATTATTTTCTGATTCTCCATGCCGGACAATGTAAAAAGTACAAAAATTATTCATATGGAATCCTCTATTATACCCACTTCCATTCAGAACATTTAGATAACATTTCTTTTGAATTTCTATACCACTGTCTTGTTTCATTGCTTGTATCTCCATCTTGAATTAGGAGCGAGGTTTTAAGTAAATATGCCGCATATGCTGCTTTTATCAAAACGAATATTGAGTTAAGTTCTGCCTGGTTTAATGGATGTATTTTAGTATATTCATCTATAACGTTTTTAACTATTTTGTCACGATCATTCCAGTTGTTTTGTCCCAAACAAAACCACGCTAGATGAATGGAAACATCATAAATTCTTGCATCATTTCTCATACATCCTAAATCTAAAATACAATATTCACCTTTTGAATTTTTCATGACATGCTTGCGTTGTAAGTCACCATGGATAACTGATTGACTAAACCCACTGAAATCTATTTGAGAAAGATCACTTATGTTGGGGTCAATTACTTCTTTAACTTCTTTTGACACTTTCCCTTTATGCTTTATATACTCTTTAATTAGATTTTTATTTCCCCAAGAATCATAGGTAGATACTACTGGAAAATTAAATGAGTTTAGTTTTGCCAAAAATCTAGTTACTTCTACAATATCTTTCATAGTTAAGGGTTGCTCTTCAAAGCTAGGGCCATCAAAGAAATACATTAGTAGATATTTCAAAGTCTTATCACTTTGAGATAATTTCTGTAAAAACCCATTTTTCCCTTCAAGAAGACGAGTTAAGGGAACTCCAATCTTTAATGATTCATTAATAACTTTTACATTACTTTCAACCTCAAAATCCGACACATCTTTTGAAAATATTTTAATAACAAATTTGCCTTTTTCTGTATCAATCTTTATATTTGCATTTTCGTAGCCTTCCAAAATAGGGAAATAACTGTATATTTTTCCAAGATTATATTCTTTTTTGACTTCTTCTAGGAAATTTTCAAATGGGATTTGCAAGTTTGTTCGAGACAAAAGCTTTTGTAGACCTGGTGTGTCTTGCATTTTTGTATTATAGCATCCACTGCTATGCTCGAACAATAAAAAATCTCCTTTCGGAGATTGAATATGGATTCTGGACAAGCCAGAATGACTAGGAAAACTATGCGAGGATTTTGGTGATAACTCCTGCTCCTACTGTTTTGCCACCTTCGCGGATAGCAAATCTAACACCGTCTTCAAGTGCAACTGGTGCAATAAGTTTTACTGTCATTTTTGTATTATCTCCTGGCATAACCATTTCAACTCCAGATGGAAGTGAAACATTTCCTGTAACGTCTGTTGTTCTGATGTAAAATTGTGGTCTGTAACCTGTAAAGAATGGTGTGTGTCTTCCACCTTCTTCTTTTGCAAGAATATAAACCTCTGCTTCAAATTCTGTATGTGGAGTAATAGACCCAGGCTTAACAACAACTTGTCCTCTTTCTACGTCTTTTTTCTCAATTCCTCTTAAAAGAAGTCCTGCATTATCTCCTGCTTGTGCGTCATCAAGTGATTTTCTAAACATTTCAATTCCTGTAACAACTGTTGATTTGGTTGCTGTAATACCTACTATTTCTACGGCTTCATTAACTTTAACCATTCCTCTTTCAACTCTTCCTGTTACTACTGTTCCACGTCCTTTAATAGAGAAAACGTCTTCAACAGGCATTAAGAATGGTTTATCAAGCGCTCTGACTGGATCAGGAATATAATTATCAACTGCATCCATGAGTTCAAGAATTTTCTTTTCTGCTTCTGGGTCGCCTTCAAGTGCTTTAAGTGAAGATCCTCTAACAACTGGAACATCATTTCCAGGATATTGGTATTTGGTCAAAAGTTCTCTTACTTCCATTTCAACTAGGTCAAGAAGCTCTGGATCTTGAACCATGTCACATTTATTCATATAAACAACAATTGCAGGTACTCCTACTTGTCTCGCTAACAAAATATGCTCCCTGGTCTGTGGCATTGGGCCATCGGGAGCACTAACTACCAGAATTGCACCGTCCATTTGGGCGGCACCGGTAATCATATTTTTAATGTAGTCAGCATGACCTGGAGCATCAATATGTGCATAATGTCGTTTTTTGGTTTCGTATTCAATGTGAGAGATGTTAATGGTGACTCCGCGGGCTTTTTCTTCTGGTGCATTATCAATATCTTCGTATTTCTTAGCTGTAGCGAGACCTTGCTTAGATAAAACTGTAGCAATAGCTGCTGTTGTAGTGGTCTTACCGTGGTCAACGTGACCAATGGTACCAATATTTACGTGCGGTTTTGTTCTTTGAAATTTATCTGCCATGTTTTAAAAATAAAAACCTCAACCTTTAGTTAATTGAGATTGAATATATGATACACCATTTATTATTCTTCGTCAATACCTTTTTGAGGTATAATATATAAATGAAAATATTGACTACTAGCGGTTGGAATGAATATGCGCTTTTGGATAGTGGAAATCAATTGCGATTTGAACAATATGGTCCATATAAAATAGTGAGACCTGATCCGCAGGCAATTTGGCAACCGATACTTTCACAAGATGAATGGGAGAAAGCTGATGTGAGGTTTGTAAGAACTACAGAAGATAAGGGTGAATGGAAATTCAAAAATAATCTTCCTGAGAAATGGCTTATGCGTTGGCGGGATATTTCTTTTTGGGTAAGACTTACTTCTTTTAAACATACTGGAGTTTTCCCAGAACAAAGTCTACAGTGGGAATTTATTCAAGAAAAAATTAGTTCTCGACTTCGCTCGAACAATAATCAACCTTCTGTTCTGAATCTTTTTGCCTATACAGGGATTGCGTCTTTGGTTGCAGCAAATGCAGGTGCAACTGTAACACATGTAGATGCTTCAAAACCCTCTATTACTTGGGCCAGGGAAAATCAAGAAGCTTCTAAATTAAGTGATAAGCCAATTCGATGGATTTTAGATGATTGTGTAAAATTTGTAGAAAGAGAAATTCGCCGTGGGAATACATATGATGGAATAATTATGGATCCACCTGTTTATGGACATGGTCCTGATGGGCAAATTTGGAAATTTAATGATAATTTTCCAACACTTATGGCAAATGTTACAAAATTACTTTCTAAAAATCCCCTTTTTGTTATTGTCAATGCATATGCAATCTCGTCCTCCTCTCTTATGCTACAAAATGTTTTGGAAGATAATTTAAAAAATTTAGGCGGAGAAATTGAAGTTGGAGAATTAGCTTTAAAAGAAAAGAGTTCAGACAGACTTTTGTCTACTGGTATTTTTGGAAGATGGAGCCAATGAATTATTGCTTCTGGAGACTGCCTATCATTGAATCCATTTCTGTTAAAGTTGATGAGTCACTAACTCCTGGGACTAGATAGTTAATGTGACCATATAAAGTGGGATCACCATATGTCCCGTCTGTATTTTTTTGACAAATAGTATATCCCTGTTTTCCGTCTTTTGTTAAATCTTGGACCTTACTTCTCCTGAAAAAATTAGCATCTGTTGTGGTTGGGACTGGTGTAAAGGCAACAAAAGGACTACTGAAATCTCCTTGAGGATCCCCTGGATAGACACATCTTGCTCCCCCGCTTGGACCCTGGGAAATAACTAAAGAATAATCTCCTTTAGTAAGCGTTAATTTGTCAGTTGGAATACTATCATCATGCTCTTTCCCAACATTCCAGCCTGGAACTACAAGTATTGTATATAGCACAAAGGGCTTAGCTCCTCCTGCGCTAATTTGCGTTTTTAAACTTTTGTCCATGCGTGTTGAAGTTGTTCCGGCAGATGAGCTTGCTGTATGTGCAGGAGTTGTTGATATGGCTTGAGACGGAACAGCTGTTGGAGAAATAGCTTGAGTGTTTTGATTTTTAGCAAGATATTTAGAGCCTATAAGTACTCCTATTCCAACAAGACCTCCGATAATAATTACAAAAAAAACAAGTTTTCCAAAAAGAGACCAGAATCTGTCCATAATGCCCGGATTGTAGCAATAAGCTTATCTCATGTCAATCAAGATGTCTTCTGGCTGAAACAAAGCTTAGAAGAAAATATACCAAAAGAATTTGCCAAAATAACACTGATAAAAGAGTTGTACTTAAAAAAAGAGCAATAATTTCTCTCTTTATTCCATAAACCTCAACAAGTATTGCTCCTATTCGTCCACAAAGAAATAAAAAAATGATGCCTAAAAAAGGAGTAAAAAGTGTGGGTAAAAGCACAGGATGTCTCGTAATCTCTCTTGTCTCTTTATACGGATGTGCAAAAAGACCATAAAGAGTTTTTACCCAAATATATAGACTAAATATTGCAAGCGTTCTTTTTTTCATATTTTACCGAATAGTTTTAATATCATTTCATCATATCTAATCCCAAGGCTGTTGTGAAAAAGAATAGTTAATAAAAAGGAGAAAGGAATTAGAATTCGCCAAGGATGATTACCAAGCCAATAGCTCAAAAAGAAAAACACTCTTGAAAATGGAATTCCTTTTGAAAGGACTTGCTGCTCTGTTGCTCTTTTTTGGAGTTCATTGAGAAATTCAGGATTTTTCATAAGATTTTTTAAAGTTTTGCCTTGCCCTAAAAAGAAGTGATTCTGTAGCCTTAAAAGATAAATTAAGTGCAAGGGCAATTTCTTTTACAGGCATTTCTTCCTCATAATAAAGCTTAAGAACCTGGCGATATTTGTGAGACATCCCTCTTAAAGTAAATTCAATTTTATCTCTGAGTCTATTTTTCTCATATTGAAATTCCGGCTCGTGGATTTCACTAGCCATAATTTGAAGTAAAGGAATTTGAGATAGAACTACTGATTTAATTTTTCTTTTCCGATAAAAATCGACTGATTTGTGATGGGCAATTTTATAAACCCATGTAGAAAGACTACTTTTCTGCTGGAAAAATGGCAAGGCGTCTATTGCTTCTAAAAAAACGTCATTTGTTATTTCTTCAGCATCATCTTTAGTGGGAAGTTTTTTTAAAAGGTAGCGAAGAATTTTTGGCGAATACAAATTATAAAATTCTAATACTGCCTGTTTTTCTCCATCTAAAAGCCTGTCAGTCAAACTTCTCATACAGGCATTATACCAATAATCGAATGATTTTGGAAAATTATACGACTATAGATGTATGGCTGAGTATATGTCTAATCCAGAAATCCGATATTTTACTGATGAAGGAGCTAAACCAAGACCTAATGCATTAAGAAGAGTTGTTCGTAGACTTCTCTTTTTTGCATCGGTTCAGAGTGGATATACTTCAGGAATAGATTTAGATATTTGGGAACATACTATACGTAATTTCTCTGCGCCTCGAAATAGTACCTCCTCACCTAATAGTATGAATAAGCCCAAATAGCTGTTGAATCAATTCCTTTTGTTTTTAGATATTTCTCCTTTTCATTCATAGAATTCTGGTCCTCAAACCAAGCAATATGATTACTACCGTCTTTATCAATATAGTTAATTTCTGTTTCGGATGAATCTTTATCATGGATAATATTACAGTTTTTGAAAATACAATTTGGAAGAAATTTCTGCTTTATTTCATTATCTGTTAAAGGCTGGGCTTCACCTATAGACCTATTCTTAGTATCAATTTTCCAATCATAACCAAATAATCCAAAGATCACGGTGAGCTTGTCTATTGCTACATCTTTTGAAAAATCACTTATCATCTTTTTAAAATCATAACCATCATCATTATCTTTTAGTGGAAAATTGGGTCCAGGGTCACCACCTGCTTTATGCAGGTCATAAGCCATGACCATAATACCATCTGAGGCATTTGCAATTTTCTTAACATCATATGGTCTAACGCGATAATAATTGTCACCATATAAACTCTGGTAATAAAATAACCCACTGGACTTTGTCTTCTTTGCAAACTCCACTGAGAAATTTGTAACATCCTTAGTTACAGAATCAAAACCTATTGCGCCATGTTCAAGGTCAAGAAGTATCCCGTCAAATTTATTCATTTTTGCTAACGCAATGGAATCATTAATTATGCTTTTTTCAACTAAGGGATTTTGGAAGATTTGAATGTTGCTACTTGTGTTGGTCATGCGAATAGCAAGGATTACTTTACTTCCTGATGGGACAAGTGAAATAAAATTATGGATATTTAAATATCCGACTTCTTTTGTATCAATTCCTTTTTCATTTGCTGCAATACCAAAATAGATAACCGTATCATAATTCCCTGAGATTTGTGTTTTGGACAATGTCCAATAAGGGATAAATAATAGACTTTGTTTTCTTGAGAGAATTGCAATGGGAGAAGGACTAGGAGTAATGACAGTGTTTGCAATTTTTAAAGGTTTTTGTGGAAGTAATAGGAAAACTACCGAGACGATTATTAGAATAAGAATGAGGATTATAAAAGTAATTTTTTTCATTTGTGTATTATACCATTACATTGTAATGGTGATTGCAATATAAATAAAATGATGGATACAATATAGGAAGACTCTTCTATATTTACTTCCTTCTCCTATTAGGAGAAGGGTGGGATGAGGTTCGTTCATATTAACTTAGTGGCTTTAAACCTCACCCTAACCCTCTCCTGAAAGGAGAGGGAAATCAATGAGAGTTTATAGAGATTGGAGGAGAAGGGGGTGAATAATTTATGAATTTAGCAGCAGTTTTAGTAGGTGCAATCATTAATATGGCTGTTGGTTCTTTGTGGTACTCTAACGTACTTTTTGCCAAGCCCTGGATGAAACTTCTTGGCAAAACTGAGAAAGACATGAAATCTGGCAATATGGGTGCAATGTATGGAAAAGTCTTTGTCATGGCACTTATCCAGTCTTTTGTTTTAATGATGCTTGTAACAAAACTTAATCTAGTATCTGTTGTAGACGGTGCTATTTTAGGATTTTGGGTTTGGCTTGGTTTTGTTGTCACGACAAGCTTTTCGGATTATTTATTTTCAGGTAGACCAATTAAGCTTTTTGCAATTAATGAATCTTATTATTTAGTAGTATTGGTTTTGGTTGGAGGACTATTTGGCGCTTGGCATTAATGAGAATAAAGAAGTAAGAATTAGGAATAATGCAGGGAATTAAGCAGATTATTTTTCTATAACAAGGAATGCTTCTTCTTTGGGGAGTTGTTTTGTTTTGCTTAAAATTCTATTAACATCATGCATTTGAGTCTTGTGAGCATGCATAGCTTTTACTTTTTTCTCCCATACATCTGAGATATCTACGACTTCATCTATTTCCTCTTCCGTGTATCCAAAAGGGAAGTGAATAAAGTATCCTTTTTCAAGTAGATTTCTTCTATCTGTAGCCAAGCAATATTTCATCAGCTTTTTTGCACTTTTCACTTCAGGAAAAACAAAACTAGTTACCATGGAAATAACTATATGATCAATGTGTCCGGATACTCCGCGCGGCTCAAAAGTAATAAGAGTGTCAGGCTTAAGTGACTTAAGTAGTTTAAGTACCTTTTCTGCAGCTTCATGGTATATATTATGTGAAAGGGAGCCGTCTTGATACCCTAAGAAGAATACATCTTTAACGCCAAGAATTTTTGCAGATTCCATCAGCTCTTTTTTACGTAACTCACCTAACGCAATTTCTTTCTTCCTGTTCCCCATTTTCCCATCACCATTTGTAGCACAAATTATATATACTTTATTTTCTTTTGCCATCTTTGCAATTGTTCCACCAGGTCCAAATGTTTCATCATCCGGATGTGCAAAAATACCAACAATAGTCTGCATATTATCTGGAGTATACCACGATTTGCTTTTAATACAAAAGTTACGGTAAAGTTAAAAGAGATGAGTAAATATTTTAGTGTTGTAAAAATAGGATTCGCTTTAATTGGGATAATAGCTATATTTAATCTTGCTTTTTTGGATATATGGATTATGAATGCAAAAACTAACATCTTGCAGGGCTTAGAAAGAGTTGCGCCAACAGCTATCCCCGCAGCAGTTAGTAATCAATCATGCCCCGTTGCATGCCTTACGGATATGCAAAACATTCTCGCCACGGCTAGCGTAACCCCTATTCCCCAAAAAGTAACTACCATTATCCAGAATTCTTCATCAGGTGCAAAAGAATATTACGTAACTTTTGGCTCTGGGCAAAGCAGTGCTTCTGACTGGCAGGACGTAACAGGACTTCAGGTGTATGTAGATAGCACAAGTTACTCCTCAATAAAAAGCGTTGTATTTGAGGCAACTTCACATATTCCAACAGGTAATGAATCTGCATGGGTAAGGCTTTTTAACTCTACTGATCAGCATCCTGTGTGGAATTCTGATATTTCCCTTGAAGGTGGAACACCACAATTTTTAATTTCGTCACCCATTACTCTTGACTCAGGAAAGAAGTTATACACAGTGCAGATGAAAACACAATTACAATTCCAGGCTGTATTGGATCAATCACGTATTCATATCATAACGAAGTAGCGCTATTTAATCGCAAGAGCAACGACGTAATTTTTCCCTCCTGCTACTTTTTCATAATTGCCAAATAATTCTTCAAACTCATTTTTAATTAGACCTTTGAGACCCATTACGGTGACTATATATAATTTTCCACCAGGTTTAAGATGCTTTTTTGCATCATGGAGAAATATAGAAATCATTTCTTTACCTACTTTGGCCGGAAGATTAGAGGCAATAACATGAAAGGTTCTTCCCTCATCTATTTTGCTAAATCCGTTACTCAAATAAATTTCAGTATTGTGGATAAAATTCATTTCTGCGTTTTTTTCAGCATATTCTAGTGCAACAAAATCTTTATCCACCATATGAATATGTCCCTGTGACGCAAGCTTTGCAGCAACTAAACCAATTACTCCGTATCCGCAACCTAAATCTAATACTACATCTTGAGGATTTATTTCCATGTGTTCTATGAGAAGTTGTGTCCCTTCATCTATTTCTTTAGGACTAAAAAGTCCCCACGTTGAAAGAAAGGTAAAGTCAAAACCTCTTATGTTCTCGCGGAAAACAATATCTTCTTTTAGATGTTGTATGCTCATGGCATGATTATACCATGGAGCTTTGGTATAATTACAGAAATGATAAAAGGACTTGATTATATAGGAGTTGGGGTTGGGGCTGTAATTTTTAATAAAGAAGGAAAAATCTTTCTCTCAAAAAGAGGTAAGAAAGCAAGAAATGATAGAGGAAAATGGGAATGTCCGGGAGGCGCTCTTGAGTATGGTGATTCATTTGAGGATACCATAGTTAGGGAAATAAAAGAAGAATTTGGTGTAGATATAAAGGTAATAGATCAATTAGCAACTTTTAATCATATTATTCCTGATGATAAACAACATTGGGTAGCTTTAGCTTTTGTTTGTAAAATTATAAAAGGCGAACCTAAAATACTTGAGCCTGAGAAATGTGAGGAAATAGGCTGGTATACTTTGCCTGAAATGGCTAAAATGAATCTTACCGTTGCCACTGGCGAGAGATTACGCCAAATTATAGAGAAAAAGTATCCTGAAGGTCTTTCTAGTATCTTTGAAGAGAAGCAATGGTAATTGCATCTTTACAAATTACTAATTTTTGTTTATTCTAAAAAAGATGCCGCGCATAGAACCTCAAGGAAGATCCCCTGCTTATGATATTCTTATGGACCAGGCGCGAAGAAGAAGGCGTGCAGAGGATAGTAATCCATTTAAGAAACGTCCAAATCCTCTTGTTCCTGAAACTGCAACTCCAGCCCAAATCGATAGAGTAGTGAAGGGACAAAAAAATACAAGGGGACCTCGTAGTCGAACGATTAGCCCAGGCGTCATAGTACTAGAATAGTATTCTAGTTTGAATATTTTCTCCTGATCTGATTAAATAAGTGTATATGTTTGATGAGATGGAGATCACTAATGTTACAGATGCGACTCCTGAAGAAGTAGTGACGCGCATTGCCCAGGTACGCCGACCAAATGATCATATACAACATGTCGCCAGACCTTCCCAGGAACAACTTGAGAAAATTATAAAACCTAACAGTGAAACGCTTGCAAAAGCCTGGAATCGTCTTGGAGCGAAAGGTCCTAGTAGAAGATTATTAATTAGTACTCTTAGGGGACAACCAACCTCAAATAAATAAATTTACATTACTCAACTCTACCGGTGAAGGTGGATTTAGCAAGCATTTGAGCAACAATATTTTGAGGTACTTCTTCGTAATGAGATGGCTCCATATAATAAGATGCGCGTCCCTGAGACATAGACCTTAGTTGCGTTGCATATCCTGAAAGCTCTTCAAGTGGCACCATTGCTAAGATAATAGTTGCTCTGGATCTCTCTTCTGTTCCTATAATTTGTGCTCTTTTTGAAGAAAGATCACCAATAATATCTCCCATAAATTCAGATGGGGTTGTTACCTCAACTTTCATCACTGGCTCTAACACGGTAAGATCTGCTTTTTTTGCAGCAGACTGAAATGCCATAGATGCAGCTATCTTAAATGCAACATCTGATGAGTCAACATCATGGTATGACCCATCATAAAGAGTCACTTTAGTATCAACAACCGGATACCCTAGAAGCGCTCCGTTTTCAACTGATTCCTTAACTCCTTTTTCAACTGATCCAATAAATTCAGCTGGGATTGCTCCTCCCTTAATTGCATTTACAAATTCAAATCCTTCTCCCCTAGGCTTTGGCTCAAGACGAAGATAGCAGTGACCGTATTGTCCACGTCCTCCAGACTGCTTGATATATTTCCCTTCTGCTTCTGCTAATTTTTTAACTGTTTCTTTATATGCAACCTGAGGTGCACCTACATTTGCCAAAACCCCAAACTCCCTCTTCATGCGGTCAACCATAACTTCAAGCTGCAACTCTCCAATTCCTGAAATAATTGTCTGTCCTGTCTCGTGATTACTTTTGACAGTAAATGTAGGATCTTCTTCTGTTAACCTTTTTAGAGATAGTCCCAATTTTTCTTGATCAGCTTTTGTCTGAGGCTCAATGGCAAGAGAAATAACAGGCTCTGGGAAAGTAATTTTTTCCAAAACTATGGCAGATTTTTCATCACATAATGTGTCTCCTGTACCAGTATCCTTAAGTCCGACAAGTGCCACAATTTCTCCTGCATAAGCTTCTTTAATTTCTTCGCGTGAATTAGCGTGCATTAAAAGAACGCGTCCAATTCTCTCAGTTGCATTTTTTGTGCTGTTATAAATGTATGATCCGGCCATTACTTTTCCTGAGTAGACCCTAAAATATGTAAGCTTTCCAACGTGAGGATCAATTTGAATCTTAAACGCAAGTCCACAAAGGCTTTCTTCAGGAACTAATTTTCTTGTTTCTTCTTCACCTGTTTTTGGATTTATACCCTTTACTTGCCCTAAATCTACTGGGGACGGAAGATAATCAACAACAGCGTCAAGAAGTGGCTGAACTCCTTTATTTCTTAGAGATGTCCCTGCATAAATAGGTACTAATTTATATGCAATAACTGCTGCTCGCAGTGCTTTTCTCAATTCTTCAACAGTAGGCTCTTCTCCGCTTAGATATTTTTCCAAAAGCGCGTCATCTGTCTCAGCAATTTTCTCAATAAGCTTTTGCCTATACTCTTTGACTTGATCCTTCATATCTTCAGGAATCACGTCTGAAGTTTCAAATTTTGCGCCTAATTCATCTGATCCCCAGATGAATGCTTTTTGCGTTAATAAATCAACGTTACCTTTGTAAGTTTGTTCTGCCCCAATAGGAAGTACCATAATTGCAGGATTTGCGCCCAACCTATCTTCTATGGATTTTATCGTGGCTAAGAAATCTGCACCAAGTTTATCCATTTTATTTACAAAACAAATTCTTGGGACATTATATTTATCTGCTTGACGCCAAACTGTTTCTGATTGCGACTGAACTCCTTCTTCTGCGTCAAGAACAGTAATGCCACCATCTAGCACTCTGAGTGAGCGCTCTACTTCTGCAGTAAAGTCAACGTGGCCAGGAGTATCAATAATATTAATCCTGTAATCTTTCCAGAAAGCTGTAGTGGCTGCAGAGACAATAGTAATACCGCGTTCTTTTTCTTGTTCCATCCAGTCCATTTGGGTATTTCCTTCGTCAATATCACCTATTTTATATGTACGACCCGTATAGAAAAGGATTCTTTCTGTAGTTGTGGTTTTACCTGCATCTATATGCGCAATAATACCTATGTTTCTAATTTTATCTAGTTCTACATGTCGATTTTGTGTTGCATCTGCCATAGTTTAAATTTAGAATTATGAATAATGAATTAAGAATAATGCCTTAACTCAAAATGTCATCCTGAACGAAGTGAAGGATCTTATTCTAAGAGATTCTTCGTTTCCTCAGAATGACAAAGCAAAGTTTCACTTATGCTCTTTTAATTATATAGAGTATACCATATTCTCAAATTTGAATCTAGAGTATTGTTGCATAATAATGCTATAATCTCTCCGTGGGAAAAATATTTTTTGTATCCATAGTATTTGTAGCATTAATTTTAGGGATTGTAACGCTTCTTAGTAGAAGTAATACTCCACCACTTACACAGGCATCTCCAACTCCATTAACGGCAATAAGCCCAACCGTAACCTCATCTCCTTTCTTAGCATCCACTCCCACAGATGTCCCAACTGCAATCCCCAAGCAACCAATTCTGGCCCAAACAGCAACTATACACACCGAAAAAGGCGATATAGTCTTATCTTTATACACGTCTGATGCACCTAACACTGTTATTAATTTTGTAAAGAAAGCAGCAGGTGGATATTATAATAACCTGACTTTTCATAGAGTTGAAGACTGGGTTATCCAGGGTGGGGATCCAAAAGGTGACGGTACAGGTGGAGGCAATATGACTACAGAACTCAACAATAAACCTTTTGTGACAGGGTCACTAGGTGTAGCAAGAGCAGGTGATATAAGAGTATCAAATGATTCACAGTTTTTTATTACTAAAAATGATGCACCATCACTTAACGGTCAATATACTAATTTTGGAATGGTGACAAGTGGTATGGATGTAGTAAGTAAAATCGCTATTGGAGATAAAATTTTGGGGATTACTGTGCAATAAGTCTTAGTTATTTTTTTCCTTCAGCTAAAACTCTTGCATAAGCATTTCCTGCAGCGTGAGGTCCATCCGAAGCAAGTCTTTCTCTTAAATGAGCCGCATTAGTCAAAAGGCTTTTTAATACCAACTTCCTTGTTACACCTTCAGGAAAATCACTATCTGAAGAGCTTTGTACTGCTCTTATCCTTCTTAATGTTTCTTCGTAAGCTCCTATTGATTCAATAGCGCCTTTTTCAGCTGTCATAACAATTATTATAGGCTCTTTTTGTGGTTTTGTAAAGCATTTTTACACTTTTCTTACATTCAGGAACGTAAAAATCCGTGGATATTTGAAGAAATTTATTTACCAGCGGAAGTGTGCGAAGGCTTTATTGGCATCTGCTTGGCGGTGCATGTTATCTCTTTTCTTTACCGCTTCTCCTTTACCCTCTAACACATCACTAAATTCTGCAACTAACTTTTCACTAAATGAATGGAATTCCTTATTTGGACGGGCTGCAGCTGCCTCTAGGATCCATCTTATTGCTAGAGCTATCTTTCTATCTCCTCTTACTTCAACTGGGACTTGATAGTTAGCTCCTCCAACACGCCTTGCTTTAATTTCTACTTTAGGCGCAACAGATTGCAGTGCTTTTTCAAATAATTCAACTGGATCCTGGCCTTTTTCCGAGATCTTAGCAAATGC
>WNFL01156462.1_pt2 | contig 20842 bp, 20 predicted proteins | sample 5400361 | NCBI WGS metagenome assembly WNFL01 (sample SAMN13153351, study PRJNA577476) | soil metagenome | isolation source: 40 cm soil on Douglas fir-dominated hillslope | place: USA:California | collected 2013-09-17
GCGAGGAATTGGTGTTCTCCCACTTTGAAAAACGCATCACCCTCCCCGCCACTTTGCAATTCGAGATTGAAAACGTCCTGGTAAAACGCCTTTGCCTTTTCAATGTCGTTTACCTGGATGGCGACGTGATTCACTCCATAGACATGTACACTCATAGGTTTCTTTAAAAGGATTCAATCGTGCTCATGCGTTGTTCTTTAGCTGACGCACCACGCTTACTCCAAGAACTTCTCGCGATGAGGGCGAAGATCGAGCTCGAGAGTCCAAGCGGAGCGGTCCTGTTTGACCAATCCCCAATAGGTTTCTGCAATCGCCGCCGGATTCATGAGCGGCTCCGCAGCTTGGTCTTCGGTTTCCGTGCTAAACTCACTCTTTTGAATCACGCCATCGACGATGATATGAGCGACATGAATGCCCTTCGGCCATAGCTCCCTGGCCATCGATTGAGCGAGACCTCGCAGCCCAAATTTTGCACTGCTGAAAGTGATAGCCGCTCCGCGAACCGATGAGGTCGCGCCGGTGAAAAGGATACAGCCAGCGCCCTGCTTGAGCATGTCGGGAACGACTGCTTGCGAGCAGAGGAAGGAGCCGAGAACACCGACTTGCCAACCGCGGATAAAGCTTTCCGAAGCGACCTCAACGAAGGGCTGTCCGAAAGGGCCACCGGCACTGGCATTGTTGACTAAAAGATCGACTGGGCCGAGTTGTTGGCGGATTCGCTGGAATGCCAGGCCCACCTGATCAGCCTCACCGACATCAGTGGGAAAAGCGACAGCGCCTTTTCCGCCAAGCTCGCTGGTTAACGATTCAAGAAAATCGGATGACCTGGCTAACAGAGCAACCCGGCAGCCTTCTCTAGCAAATTTACGTGCCAAAGATGCTCCAAGTCCTGGACCAACACCTGCGACTACGGCCACTTCAGGAACAAGAATATTCATAGGTTCGCGGTTTTTCTGTGGAGTGACTTAGCGGCACAGTCGCCGCTGGCGACCTTAAACTGTCAATCCCGTATGGCAAACTCCGCGCGGGTCAGACGTGCGATATGATCTGCAAACTGAGGATACTTCTCTTGCAATTCAGCTCGGTACCCCATTGCAAAATCGTCAAACTCAAACCCTGGCGCCAGCGTGTTGCCGAAAAATGAATAGGATTCCGATTCGGGGCCGATCGGCATGGATCCTTGCCAGACGTCGCGGGGAACCACGAATTGCGGATGTTGTCCTTTGAATACGTCAGGGCCGATGACGACTATTTCACCGCGGCCATCAGGGCAGAGCAACAGCATCTCCAGGGGATCTCCTCCATAATAATGCCAAATTTCATCGGTCATTAATTTGTGGATGGCAGAAAAATCCTCTTTGGTCTGGACCGCATAGATGGCCGTACCAGCGACACGACTGCCTATGTAGCGGTCCGGCAAACTCTTAGCATCCAACACATCCTCGCTGCGATACGTGACAGTGAACCAAGGACCTTCGGCTGGAATTTTTTCCATCTTGAAATGCTGAATAAGTTTTTCGGCCATGCCGACGGGTTTTGAACGCGAAAAATCAGCCATAATAATAGCGTATTAAAGAGGAGTAACTCGGAGCGTAATCTACGCAATCTCTGATTGAGGTCGAAAATCCATTTTCGCCTTACCAATGAGGTGAGGATATCTTGCCGTTTCGGCTTATCCACTTCTTCCACTGCGGCAACGGTGGCGACTGCGGTTTTTGGTTGGGCCACACCGATCGCTTCGGGCAAACTTTTCCGTCCCGCCACAGCAGAGAACCAGAGGGACAGTCGCCGCTACCAATATTCCATTACCCCAAGCTCATTTCTGCGCCCGTTATGGTCCACGATTGACATATCCTACTTGCGCTATCGCGGTGCCTTCCATTTCGTGTAGACGAACCTTCCAAGTACGGAAAGCAAACTCGCGAAAATCACGATTATCCAGGAATACCGGCCCGCTCATCGCGTTGCCACCGATGTAGACCGACCGGTGCTCTCCCTTTGCGTCGACCAATCGGACGCGGTTCGCGGCACTTTCCGCGCAGCCCAATAGGTAACGATCAGCCGGAAAAGCGTGCACTTGGCGGCTCTTCGCATCACCCTTTCTCACCACGCGCACGTCAGCCGGAAAAATCATTTCGAAGTGCCCGTACTTTGGTCGGTAAAATTCTGGCAAAACATAGCTCCCCGATTTGTTCAAATCCGGATTCAACCAGTCGGATTCGATTTGGTGGATCCAATAAGCGGGCACTACGATATCACCTGGATGGAGCGCCGGATCCACCGCACCGGCGATCCCGGCAAAGATAATCGCGTCAAGTCGAAAATGGTCGATTGCCATTTGGGTCGTCAATGCGGCATTGACCATACTCACCCCCGACAGAAAAAAGTAGAGATGCTTGGCGTAACGATCGACCAGGCGAAAACGGGTTCCATTTACTTCCTTGATTTTACTTTCGGCTTTCTTCGGGATGATTGCTTGTTCTACTGCCATCAATTCGGGATCGAATGCGGAGACGATGGCGATGCGTTCTACCTCGGCAGAGGAGCCGCGCTGGGTCCAAAAGGAGCCGATAAAAAATAGATCCAGCAAAAACGCCCAGTACGTGAGCCATGGCTTCATCGGTCGGCCTGTCCACCCGGTGAAGACAGGTCCTGTGATCGGAGGGTGCGTCGCTTGCGACGCCTGGAAACGACCCAGGATTTGCCGAGGTATCGAGCCCGCGATCCGTCTCGGCGTAGTCTGCGAAGGCGGTGTCGCGATCTGTCTGTCGCAACCCGAAAGCTCACGGGCACAAAACTAATCCCTTATCGGTAAGTCGGATTTCCGGGATAACCGATAGCGGCAGTAGGTTAAATCCCATATAAGGGAGTCGACAACCAACTTTGTTCCAAACCTTCTTGAGTGCAGTTGTTTCCTCCGCTACTTGCGGAGCTCGTGCATCCGAGAGAAGGCCGGCAATAGGCAATCTGACCGAGGCAAGAATTTTACCATCTCGAACGATGCAGATGCCTCCCTGCGATTCTTTCATGAATTTCAACGCCGCCCTCATATCCGCTTCATTGGTGCCAGCGACAACGATGTTGTGCGCGTCGTGCCCGACGGAGCTTGCCACTGCTGCGTCGTGTAAGCCAAAGTTTCTCAATAGCCCAAAGGCAACGTTACCGTTTTTCCCATGCCGCTCGACTACGGCGAGGAAGCAGCAATTTTCTAAGGCTAACAACGTATCCCAATCTGTGGCCGGCCTGATCTTGGCTACTTCGTGCTTGGTCGGAATGTTCGCCCCCTCCAAGGTAATCAGGTTTGCACTCACCTCCGTCTTCGGAAGGGTTGGAATAAGCTGTACTGATTCCTTAATTGACACGGTACGATAAGCGCGATCCGGGTACCGAACGACTAACTTCCCACCAAACCAGGTAGCCTGCGGCTGGAGATCATCATTCAGCAATACAATGTCTGCTCGCCGCGATGGCCCCAGGGCACCCAAGTCGTTATCCAGCCCGTAGCGAGTGGCTGGATGCAAGGATCCGCAGCTCCAGGCGGTTGCCGCTGACATACCGCATTCCACTGCTTCGCGTACCACCCAATCCAGACCGAATAGAAAGAGATCATCAGCATCTCGATCGTCGGTACAAACACAGACCCGCTTCGGACTCGCACCTGCACGCGTCACAACCTTAATAGCTTGCGGCAGACTATTCCAAGGAGTGGTCGGCGGCCCACCCCGCAGGAACAGCCAAAGTCCTGCTTCCAAGAAATCTTCTGCGATTTCCGGGTCAATGGCTTCGTGCGTATCGGTTACTCCCGATGCAGCGTAGGCTGCAACGAAAGCGCGTCCGTAGATATGTCCGCATACCGGGCGACCTCGATGCAGCGCTTCTGCCAGAATTGCGTGTGCACGGGAGTCTCCCTCAACCACCTGGATAAAGTCCATCTTCTCTCCCAGCCCTACCGCTTCCGGCCAGCGATCAAAAATCGCGCCGATCTTTTCCGGAGTTAAGTCGCCGCCGGCATTCTCCAGCCCTGGGAATCGTGCTGGGCAGAGTGAGAAAGATGTTGAGTGGAGCTTGACGGGCATCTTCCAGCATCCACTCGATCCCATCCTGATCACAGACATTGCCGATTTCGTGGCTATCACAAAAAAGTGTCGTCGTCCCGTTAAGCAAGGCCGCTTCGGCATAAGCGCAGGCGGTCATCATGCTGCTTTCGATGTGAACGTGCGGGTCAACGAGTCCCGGAGCAAGGATGCCTCCTTTCCCGTCATAATGAGCTATACTGGAATCTCGACATGTTCCCGCGGGTTTTACCGCTGCGATTCGCCCCTGGCTGATCCACAACTCGCGATTGGGCAGGAAACGGTCGGTGTAAACCGACAAAAGCCGTCCCCCCGTAATAACCAGATCCGGCAACAACCGTTCAGCAGCAACCGCCGCCAACTCGCGCGTGACATTGGCCAAAGGAGGTACATCAAAGCGAGTCATAGCAGTCAGTTGGATTTCGGGCTTGGTGAGGCAACCGAAGTTGGGCCGGGAATTTGAATCGAGTAAGTCTCCCAGTGATCGAGTAATTCAGAGGCAACCCGGTTGCCAACGGCAAAAGCCGTTTCCAAGCTCGGAAGATAAGCCGCATAATGGCCAGTTTCCTGGTCCTTGAGATCCTGAGCAGCCGAGACTGCCGGCGGTGGCGAATCAAAGTTGCTCGCCGTGCGAAGCACCAACACACGATTGAGATCGACCCGGCCCGCTTTCGCCAAATTAGTCAATGCCTGCATCGTGCCGGTGTCCTCCATTGCCGTCGTGTAGTACTCTCCCTTGCCATCGGTCCAGTATTTGACCCAGTCGTGAGCCCACTGGTTTACTAACTTGCCATGCCAATAAGTGCTGCTGGAGAGTGTCGCCCCCATCAATACTTCCGGCCCAGCCAATGCTCTGGAAAAACCGTGGTACCGAGCTCGGTCGCGTTGCGCCTTTTCGTTGTCGGCCAATCGGATAGACCTGGTAAGCTCGTAGGCCCAGCGCACGAGACCGGAATTCAATGTGTAGACTTCGCCAATCGATTCTCTGCGTGGCCGCTCGAACGGCTTTGTCTTGCCTAGCGGAGTAAAACCGCAATGATATAACGTGATCCAATTTGTGGCGCTCCACCCAAAATTGAAACTCTCCTGGAACATCACCCGTATCCGCTCCGACCTCAAACATCGCGACGACAACCACTTTGACTTTTAGTGGATGATCAAGGGTTGGCGGAGTAAAAGCATTTAGTTCATCGGCAATGCTTAGGCCATGAAACGCCAGAAAGAGAAGGGCGAAATAAAGAGTTCGCGGCCACATGGGGCGCGGATTGAGCAGATCACATACCACACCGCTTCGCGATGACAAATAGCAAATGACAAATAGCAGATTAGGCTTTTTATTCTGTTCATTCCCGTGATTGCCGCTCAATCGAAACAGCTCCTTCCGATCACAATTAGCGATCGCAAAAATCTGCTATTTGCAATCTGCTATTTGTCATCACCGCGAAGCGGTGCTGTGTGGTGGCATGGAAAAAGCTAACTCCGGTCTTGCAGACAATGGAAATCGTTCGGCGCGATTCAGTACCGGCCTTTGTGGCACCCGACAAAGCGATCATTCGGGAGCTGGCCGCCAGTAGAAACTCCTCGGCCAAGAAACAGAGCCTGGCCGAAGCCACTATCGCGGTCGGCGACTCTGTGACCGAACACTATCACAAGGTGACCGAGGAATTTTACTATATCTTGAGCGGTGCCGGCCTGATGAAAATCAACGATGAGGAAGAGCAAGTGAGTCCAGGCGACACGGTGATTATCCTTCCGGGAATGCGCCATAAGATCACTAACAATGGCACCGTTCCCTTAGTGTTGCTGGCCTGTTGTTCGCCCGAGTGGACGGCGGAAGACCATGTGCTTACCGAGTAGCGCGTTTGGCGTTCGGCGTCATCGCATGACGGTAGCAGGATCTGTGCGCATCGAATATTGGGTAGCTCCAAGCGCGACCGCCTCCACATTCTAAGTAGTAAACCTTGGATTCTAAATTCTAATCTAACCCCTACGTTCTGCCCGCACATGGATTCACTTCCTGTCACTCACTATTCGCGCTATGCCTCCACCGAGCCGCCCAAAGCCAGCATTTGCATCGTTGGCGGTACCAACATCGCGCATGCGCTCGCCACCTCGTCTCACGTCTCGACCGCTTTTACACTGGAGACACGATGCGGCTCTTCCCCCTCGGTCTACTACGGAGAATTCGAAGGCGCACCTTTTTATCACGTCACGCTGCATGGGTCCTCCACCGCAGCATCAGGAGTCGCCGAGCAGGAGTCTCTGCTCAGAGTTTGGGGCACTCTACATCATCTTGGAGTGAGTGATGTTCTTGGCGGTGCTACGGCTGGAAGCATCAACCCCGCATACAAACTGGGCGACTGGGTTATTGCCGATGATTTTATTGATTTCAACATCGATCGAAAGCGGTCGATCGCCGCTGATGTCCTTGATGCCGAAGCAGCCAGGATTCTGTCCCGGCAGGTGCCAGCTGATGACCCGATCCTCAGAAAGATCCTGTGCGAGGAGACAGCCCGAGTTGCCGGGAAAAGAAAAGTCCATGAAGGGGGCGTGATCATCCAGGCTGCGGGCGGGCGATTTGAAACTGCCGCTGAGATCAGAATGTTTAAACAGCTTGGTGGCGATCTGGTAACGATGAACGTGCCGACGGAAATGGCGTACGCCCGTCAACTCAACATGAACTACGCAAGTGTGATCGCCATTTCCAACCCGGCAGAAGGATTGGGAACATGGGATTGGAAAACTTTGAGCGATCTCTATCCACGGCTACATGCCCAGAGCATCGACATCTATCTCGCAACCGTCCGACGGATTCATCACCTTCCGGAACGCCGGCGCATCGGTGATACGTTACGGGTTCATCCGGATTTTGACTGAGGCCGAAACTGCAGACGAAGCTGTGATTCGCCCCTCGATTCGGTGGTCGCGGAGCGATACGCCCTACCTCCCAAACAAAAAATGGAGCAAAAACAACACTGCTAACACGTAGGTCACGACACCTACCTCATTGCCGCGACCGGTTCCTACTTTGATTGCGACATAAGTAAGCAGACCAAACGCGATGCCCTCGCTAATGCTGAAAGCAAACGGCATCATAATGATGGTCATGAAGGCGGGCGCGGCCTTGGTAAAGTCGGCAAGGTCTAGTTCTCCCAATCCTTGCATCATAAAAGCACCAACGACTACCAACGCTGGAGCGGTCGCAACCGCGGGCACAATCAAAATCAATGGCGTTAGAAACAGGGCCAACAGGAAACAGATCGCGGTAACAATGGTGGTAAGTCCGGTACGTCCGCCGGCCTCAACGCCAGCGGCACTTTCGATATAGCTGGTCACGGTTGAGGTACCAAGGGTCGAACCAAACATCGCCGCACAGGCATCAGCAAGTAAGGCCCGGCCCAGTTTAGGTAAGTTGCCTTTTTCGTCCAGCAAACCTGCTCGTTTTGTGACCCCGATCAAGGTTCCCATGTTGTCGAAGAGGTCAACGAACAACAACGCCAGTACCAGCGGAATCGAAATCACGAGATGTTGCCAAAAATAGCTCAGATCCAGCTTAAGCAAGGTAGGGCTCAATGACGATGGCCAAGTAAAGATCGCATCAGGATGCTTTGTTAATGTACCGGAACCATCCGATGCGGGCACAAAGAAGCCAACCACCGTAAGGAGAACAATGACCAGAATAATAGCGCCCGGCATCTTTCGCGCGATCAAAATGGAGGTGAGAATGATGCCAATGACTACTAACCACGGTGCTGGCTTGGTCAGATCCCCGAGGGCAACGAAGGTAGCCGGATTGGCCACAATCTCTCCTCCGTTTTTCAGGCCAATCAATGCGATAAAGAACCCGATACCAGCGGTGATAGCGATCTTTAATTCCAAAGGAATTGCTGTGATAAGCTTTTGGCGCAGGCCGGTGACAGAAAGGATGAGAAAAATGAGGCCACTATAGAAAACATATCCGAGCGCCGCCTGCCAAGGTACCCCTTTACCCAAACATATTGTATAGGTAAAGAACGCGTTAACTCCCATACCGGGCGCGAGCGCAATTGGGTAGTTGGTAGCCAGCGCCATAATGATGGTCATAACCGCAGAGGCCACTGCGGTCGCGGTTACTAACGCTCCTTTGTCAATTCCTGCCTGCGAGAGAATCGCTGGATTTACCGCCAGGATATAGGCCATGGCGGCGAAGGTAGTAAGACCGGCAACGATCTCACGGGCCACAGTAGACCGATGTTCTGATAGGGAGAAAATGCGTTCGAGCATGACAGTAATGCAGCAGTTTTCGTGACAAATTAGAATCCTGGAAAGCCAAAGCTTTCGGCTCGAACCAAGAAATCGACTGATCAACAACTGCTTTGGTTTTGCTGGATGCCGGTGGCTTGCTTAAAAAAAGCCGAAACACCGGGAACGTTTACGTCAACCGGACGCGATTGCTACCGGCGTGACGGTGCGTTTTCAAGCGGTAGTGCTTCGTTTCACGCCTACCGCCGAACAAGGCGTCGAGGATGCCTATGCCTTTGTCGACCGCCATCGTGATCTCTGGGTTGGTATCAACATGGCGGGGCGAGAAGATAACGAGAAAGGATATCCTGGACGCTTCCTTTCCGTTTATCGCAAAATGATGGGGAAATATCCGGCTATCAGCCTTTCGATTCACGCGGGCGAAAGCGATGAACCAATTCACCACGTCCGTGACACTCTGTTTCTTGGCGCTCTTCGAAGTGGGGTAATGGCGTACGATCGAATGCGAGAAAATGAGATCACCGTCGGTCTAGCCAGTGATGTAGCGGCTGGTCCGGAGCTCAACCCCTGGGAAGTGATGAAAGCGGCTAGCTACGGCCAGAATGTCCGCTCGTGTTATGTCAGGAACGCAAAGACTTTTTCGCCGGCGGAGTTATTTCACCTCGCAACAGTTAGCAGTGCGGCGGTCCTCGGAAAGCAATCGGAGATCGGCCAACTTCGAAAAGGCTTCATGGCCGATTGCGCTCTCTGGGACACGAGGGACTTACTCCCATACCGCTCAAAATTGCCCCACCAACCATCCGAATTGGTGTCACTACTGATTTATCGAGGTGCCCGATTGGAAGCAACCAAGGCATGGCTGGCCGTTGAGGTGGTGTGGCCGGAGGCAAAAGCCGGAATTTAGAAAGCTAGAAGTTGGAAGCGCGAAGAGGAATCGGCAAGCCGTCCACTCATTGGTTCGATCGCTGTCTCGTATGCCGTTTCGGACGAATCTTACGAGTAACCCCAGTTTTCCGCTGCGAATCGGTTGGTCTCTTCGAAACAGGCCTGATAGCTTTTCTATGGCCCACATAAGCCAGGACCATATCCACGGCGGTGGCAAGATATTGACTGGCAGAATAAGGGGATCGCTCCGCCCGACTGACCCGAAGGACGTGAACAAAAATGATTGCCGCCAACTGATGGACAACCAGGTCGATTTCCGTCGCACTTAAAGACGCATGCGCCAGAATTTGCCGTATCTCGCGGCGCATCGGCGCAAAGACCTCGCGCAAGACATTTCTCTCTTCCTCGCCAAAGTGCTCGGGATCTCCGACAAATATGCGAATCAATGGCAAATTTCGATTGATGAAGGTCACCTGCGCTTTAGCACATTCTAGCAGCTGGGTACGCAAATCCCGCGGCGCACTCTGAGCAATTGGCACCCGCGCGGTTTCTTCCAAAAGCAAGCGGTCCATAACCGCTGACAGCAGCCTCTCCTTGGTTCCAAAGCGCCGAAACAGCGTCATCTCGCTCAATCCAGCTTCGGCTGCAATTCTTCGGGTAGTGGCACCTTTCAGTCCGCTGCGGACCAGAATACGACCAGCAGCGTTCTGCAGTTTATCCAAGGTAATGTCCTTTGCCGGAAGAGTTGGTCGTCGACGAGACACTCTGAAGACGCTAACGATTCGGCGCTCGGAAGCCAAGCACGAAAGCTCGTTGCAATTGAATGCTTAGATGAATTAACCGATCAGGCCGCGAATTTTTCCGAAATCGCCAGCGATGGCTAAGCTAGTTCGGAGAAATCGACGAGGATGAGGTCCGGCATCGATCGAGCAACCCCCCATTGTAATTGCTCGATCAATTTTGCGTCGCGTATTCATTAGCCGACAAACGAGGTTAAGCACATAGCGAAAGCGGTGACCAAGGCAGTCGCCATGACAACGACAGCGACCAGGTTACCCAATCCGTAGATCCGTTCGGCTTGCCGGTTGATCCCAATTACGTACTTCGAGCGGTCAACTCGAGCATCGATTCTGTCTTGGACGAAGCCGAGCCCCTTCTGGAGCCGGGCAATCATCTCGGCTTCACGTCGAACACGCCTTGTTAGCTGGCCCGCATAAGGCAAAAGTACTATATTTTCCATAAGTGCCTGATTAGTTGGTGGTTAGGTTGTTTACAGGTAAGTCGTTTTGGTTACTTTCACTTGTGACTTTTCCTTATGCATGCGCGATGCCAACTTAGTGCCTAACCCCTTTCTCAGGCGGTGAAAGATCCGATTCTCGAGGGGAAAAAAATTCGCAAGATTGAGTCTGTATAGTGAGGGTGACCCTGCAGCGGCGTCTGGCAGTTCCAGAAATGGGACGACTCACGCGAAAAGTGGGACGAGAAAGCCGCAAGAAAACGCCGTGGAACGCGGGGGCAGCGCAGAAAAGTCTGAGGGCGCATCACTCCATTACTATATTGATCTATACCGCGATCTGGTTTGCGTTCTCCTCAGACGGAAGCTTCATCACCGAATCGGTCATCCAGCAATCGTGATAATCTCCCTCGCCTTGGCGAGAAAGCATGAACAGAAAGTTCAGTTTTGCTCCGTTGGCGGTGGTCACGGTTACATAGACTCTCGCCTGGTCCGCATGTACTACCACTCCCCGTACTTCGCTGGCCTGCGATTTTAGCAGCGGCGAATAAGCGGCGCTGTGCACAATTTCCGAAAAGTGCGTGAGTGGACCGGTCACTAAGCGATTGGAGGGAGACGCGAAACGAAAAGACCGCTCAATTCCCGCGTCGGGCGTTGGCTCGTCGTTGTGCCTCAGGGCGTCTAACTGAAATTCCACTACCTGCTGCGGAGTAAGGTTCGGGTTGGGGTTCAGGTCCAGCGGCTGGGATGATAGAGCCAACGTTCGGCAAAAGAACGTGAACATGGCGGCCGTAATGACGACCCGAGTCATCCGTTTATGAGCCAGCCGGGGTATCACGGCATGAACAGTTAGCCCGAAGCGATACTAAGGCTAATTCGGTACCGAATCGAGGAAAGACGCAATTATGCGAAATAAAGTGCTGTAGCACGATTGTAACAATCCGAGATTTGCTCCAAATCGAATCTTTTGGAACTAAGAGTGGACCGCTTACTCTTATGAAAATTAGCTCATTCAGGGTCGCTTTTTCGCTCGCGGCCATCTTTGCTGCGGTTTTTTCGGCTAACGCGCAGTTTACGAAGTTGAATGCGGCTGGTTCCACCTTTGCCGCTCCTATAATGCAGCGCTGGAGTGAGGAGTTCAGCAAAGTAAACCCGAACATCCAGATTATCTATTTCGCAGCGGGTAGTGGTACTGGCATCACTAATTTTACGGACGGAATTGTCGATTTCGCGGCCAGTGACGCCGCGATGACAGACGAGCAGATCGCGAAAGTGAAACAAGGAGTGGTATTGATTCCATTTACGGCGGGGCAGCATCGTGCTGGCTTACAACCTGCCTGGGGTAGAATCCCTGAAGCTTTCGCGCGAGGCGTATAGCGGGATCTTCCTCGGCAAAATCACGAAATGGAATGATCCGGCAATCGCGAAAACGAACGAAGGGGTAAAACTCCCGGCCACCGCGATGACCGTTTGTGGGCGTTCCGATGGTAGCGGAACGACCTTCGTTTTTGCCAAACATCTCAGTACAATCAGCCCGCACTTCAAAACCCAAGTTGGAGAAGGAACGATAGTCACTTGGCCAACCGCTGTTACTGCCAGCGGTAACAGCGGCGTTGCCGGGCTAGTCAAGCAAACGCCCGGCGCCATCGGCTATATCGAGTACGGATACGCTAAGGATCGTCAATTGAGCTTTGCCCAGCTCCAGAATAAGTCCGGAGCTTTCGTTACGGCAACGCCTGAGTCCGGTGCGACGACGCTTAATACGACGCAATTTTCCGACGACAATTTGCGCGCTTGGCCATGCGATCCGGATGGCAAAGACGCTTATCCTATTGCCACATTTAGCTGGGTCTTGTTGTACAAGAAATATGACAGCAAAGAAGTTCGGGAAGCTTTGAAGAAGTTCGTGACCTATAGCCTGTCCGACGGTCAGAAGTTCGCTAACGAGCTTGGCTATATTCCTCTCCCGAAAGCTGTCGTCGGAAAATCCGTAGCAGCGCTAGGATTGATCGAATAGCGCTCGGTTCGTTTGCCTCGACAGCGGATTCGGGACCCGGGCTGTCGCCGATTGATGTGAGACAGTTATGGTTAGCTCAGCCGGAAACAAGGGCACGCGGCTTACCGAAAACAAAAGTGCATGCAAAACCCCGTCATGGCGCAAGTCGGCCGGTAAAAGGCTGTTACGTGATTGTAACAATCTGACATTTGCTCGAACTGCAATCCTTTGGGACTTAGAGGAGTCTCCTATCTCTTATGAAAATCAACTCATTGAGGGTCGCCCTCACACTCGTGGCAGTTTCTGCTGCGGCATACTCTGTCTCAGCACAAACGAAGTTGAACGGCGCAGGCGCCACTTTTCCCGCTCCGTTGTATCAGCGCTGGATAGCAGAGTTCACGAAAGCAAACCCGAACGTCCAGATCAACTATCAGGCAGTGGGTAGCGGCACCGGTATCACCAACTTTACCCAGGGGATTGTCAACTTCGCTGGCAGTGACGCCGCCATGACTGATGAGCAGATCGCCAAGGTTAAACAAGGAGTTGTTTTGATTCCTGCCACTGCGGGCAGCATCGTCTTAGCTTACAACTTGCCAGGCGTGGAAAGCCTCAAGCTTTCCCGCGAGGCATATAGTGGGATATTTGTCGGCAAGATCACCAAATGGAATGATCCGACCATTGCCAAGGCCAATGAGGGAGTTAAGTTGCCAGACACCGCGATCACAGTCTGCGAGCGTTCTGACGGTAGCGGCACCACATTCGTATTCACCAAACACCTCAGTGCGATCAGCCCGGACTTCAAGACCCAGGTCGGAGAGGGCACGACAGTGACGTGGCCAACCGGCGTTGCCGGCAAGGGAAATGACGGGGTTACCGCCCTGATCAAACAGACCCCCGGCGCGATTGGGTATGTTGAATATGGTTACGCAAAGAACAACAAATTGACGTTCGCACAGCTTCAGAATAAGTCCGGAGCCTTCGTCGCGGCGACTGCCGAATCCGGCGCGGCAACGTTGAACAGCACGCAATTTCCATCAGAGATTTTGCGCGCGTGGCCAAGCGATCCAGATGCCAAGGACGCCTATCCGATTTCGACCTTCACGTGGTTATTGTTGTACAAAAAGTATGATAATAAAGAGATCCTGGACGTTTTGAAGAAGTTCGTAACCTATGGATTGTCCGACGGTCAAAAGTTCGCTGACGAACTTGGTTATATTCCTCTTCCAAAAGAAGTTGCTGCAAAATCCGAGGCGGAGTTAAAGTCGGTTGAATAGCGTCTCAATTATAGGAAGGTTGCCTCTCATGTCTGAGACCGCCGCAGAGACCCCGACCGGGAATGACTTTCGAAAACGGCGGTTGCGGTTTGATTTATTTCTGGTCCTGACCTGGGTGGCGTCCGCGGCTACGGTCATCACCCTCGTTTGGATCGTCTGCAGCATCCTGCAGGCTGCGCTCCCGGCAGTAGCCGCAACGGGATTCGGTTTTTTTACGAATTCGGTCTGGAACCCCAACCGGAATATTTACGGAGTTTTTCCGTTCTTGAATGGGACGGCGGGAAGTTCTGGGTTTGCTTTACTTTTGGCGCTACCACTCGGCGTTGCCATCGCCGTCTTTTTGAGTGAAGATTTCCTGCCTACTGCAATTCGCCAAGTAGTCCGATTTGTGGTCGAGCTGCTAGCTGCGATACCGAGCGTCGTTTACGGCCTCTGGGGTATCGCGGTGATCATTCCGATCGTTCAGTCCTTGGGAGGATTTTTAAGCCAGCATCTTGGGTTTCTCCCGTTTTTTGCGCCACCCGCTACCGGAAACAGCATGTTGACAGCCTCTCTCGTTCTCGCGCTCATGGTGCTTCCGACGATCACGGCGATTTCGCGCACGGCGCTGGTCGCAGTGCCGAAGACCTTGCGGGAAGGATCTTATGCGGTCGGCGCGACGCGCTGGGAAACGATCTTTAAAGTCTTATTGCCGACGGCCGCGCCGGGTATCGTGGCTGCAACCATTTTAGCCTTCGGTCGGGCGATGGGTGAAACGATGGCGGTAGCGATGCTGATCGGTAATAGCCCTCGTTTAACCTGGTCCTTGCTCTCACCCGCCGGAACTTTGGCCGGCCTCCTCGCCAATCAATTTGGCGAGGCCTCAGGAATGCAAGTCAGCGCGTTGATGTACGCTGCGCTCACGCTTGTGCTGCTGACCCTGCTGGTTAATGTCGCCGGCGAGCTGGTGCTCCGTCATACCCAAAAAACCATCAGCGGGATACATTGAGCATCATGAGCGCTGCAATCGATTCAGCACCAAACTTGTCGATAAAGGCGGGTTCTGGTTGGGATCGCTTTCGCCTGGCTCGGAATACGTTTTGGACCGTGCTTTGCGTCGGCTGTTCGTTTTTAACGCTGATCCCTCTGTTCTCGATAGTCTACCTGGTCGTGGTCAATGGATCGGCGCTATTGACTCCAAACGTGTTTACCCAACTGCCTCCAGCTCCCGGCTTGGAAGGGGGCGGATTCGGAAACGCGGTTCAAGGGACGGTCGTTATGGTGGGCATTGGGATTCTCCTCGCGGCGCCACTCGGGATCTTATCCGCCATTTACATTTGCGAGTATAATCGACGTTCCTCCTTGGCCGGAGGTGTTCGGTTCATTGCTAAACTCCTGACCGGAGTCCCTTCGATCATTTGCGGTGTTTTTGCCTTTGCGGTGGTTGTGCTTTCCACGGGTCATTTCTCGGCTATTGCCGGCGGAGTCGCCCTGGCTGTTCTTGCGCTGCCGACCATTCTGCTTACCACCGAACAAGCTATTCTGGGAGTTCCGAACTCGCTTCGAGAAGCTTCCTACGGGATGGGAGCAACCAGGTTCCAGACCATTTTTCGGGTAATTCTCCCGGAGGCGCTTCCCGCCATCATGACCGGTCTCATGCTAGCAGTTGCACGCGCGGCCGGAGAAACTGCTCCCGTCCTATTCACTGCCCGTTTTAGCCAGTATTGGATTCAGTCACTCAACGATGAAACCGCTTCTCTTGCGGTTCTGATCTATAATTTTTCTACGCTTCCGTACGACTATCAGATTAAGCTCGCCTGGACAGCTTCGCTGGTGTTGGTAGTGCTGGTGACGATCACTAATATCACCGCGCAATTGGTGTTTTCGAAACGGCGTCGGTAGGGATCCAGGATGGGACCGCAGCGACCGGTGATCCCCTGATATAGGTCATAAAGGTCATATAGGTCCCAGAAGATATATCCCGCCGCCATCACAGCGTTCCGCCGAAGGAGGAAGCTTGTTGGGGAGCCGGGGCTTTGCTACCGAGCTATTTCCTATAACTTATCGGCTGTTTCCCCGGTGTCTCTGGTGCTGCCCCATAACAGGGTCACCGATGCGCTGAGGATATCGATACTGGTGTCGTACTTGCCGCGCAGGATATGACCCTGGCCATCGCTGAAATTGACCTGCGGATCCGGGATAAAGAGATGGGCGTAACCGACATCGAAGGCAAGATACGGCAATGGTTTGTATTGTAGACCAGCGGATAGAAAATATCGATTGTTATCGGGAATGCGCGGATCACGCAGCGTCGCGTTTTTGATCGGCGTTTCATCGTAAGCAAAACCAGTTCGCAGAGTCAGCTGCTTGGTCGCGTACCATTCCAAACCGACCGAATAACGGTAAGCGTCTTTGTATTGCAGATTCAAGACATTGGCCGGAGTGCCGGGATTATCGAAGGTGATGGGGATCTGCTGCAACCGAGTCCAACGCTGGAGTTCGATATCACCCATCAGCGCGAAGTTAAGCAAAAATCGTTGATAGATACTGAAATGGTAGATCTCGGGCAGATCCAGCCTAGCCCTTGCGTTCTGATTGAAAAAGACATTGCGCAAAGCGTTCCCAGCCGGGAATGCTGGAATCGGCAAGGTCACGCCAGGCAGAGGTGAAAACGCCTCGGAAGCAGTAATCACCGGCACTCCGCTGAATTGGGCGCTGCCGCGAATATCATGTTCGATGCCGGATCGATAGCTAAATCCGATTCGTCCTTCTTGCAGACACGGTATTTCATTCCCTTTCAGATATTCGAAGATTACGCCTACCGTGAAACCGACGTCCCAATCATCGCCGTGCACCTCAGCGACTCCATCGCGTCCCTGCGGAACAAAGCCGGCTTTGGCGTAGGCCTGTTCCGTCGCTGTGACGAACCCGGGAATGAATGGAGCGGGAACGCCAGATGCGGCAAAAGCAGCCGGTAGAGCCGGAAAGAATTGACTGCTCAATATGTTGCTTCCGATCCCGCCGAAATCGACGGCTTGGCTCAGCCTCTCCTTGCGGCAACAGTGCAGTTCCTGCGGGGTTAAAAAAGATAGTTGAGGCATCTTCGGCTTGGGCCGCACCTCCAGCATACGCGGTACCTAGACCGCTAACGCTCTGTTCATTAATAACGAAAGACCCTGCGCGAGCCGGAAGGCAAATAAATCCAGTAAAAGCAACTGTGGCAGTTACAGAAAAATAAATGCAGGAACGAAACCGTGGGCACTTCATGGGACGGGGGAATTCCAAGGAGGGAAAACAACCTTCCCAGAAAAGCGTACCGGGTTTAAAATTACAATAAAATTTCTGCTAAACAGAAATTCTATAATCCACTAGACTTAAACCTTTTAGAATTGTTCCTCGGAAAGTTCGACGGCGCTCTCGCCGCCACGGACAACGGTGTGAGCCAAACCTGGCGCTGTGGCCAATACGTGCTCAGCAAAGAAACGAGCAGTCGCAATCTTGCCGGAGTAGAAACCCAAGTCTCCTTTGCCCTCGGCTAATCGGTTTGCCGACACCATCGCTCCCCGAGCAAGCTGCCAGCCGCCGGCAACAATCCCGAAAAGTTTGAGGAAAGGTACCGCTCCGGCCATTACTCTTTTTGGGCTCACCGAATAATTGGCGACGATGTACTCCACGGCATTTGCTAGTGCATCCACTCCTCGAGTGTATTCATCGCGAATGCTCTCCAAAGACGCGTTGGGTTGATTTGTTCTTAATTCTCCCTCAAACCGTCGCATTTCGTCTACGACGGCGCGCACGGCCTTGCCTCGATCGCGAATGATCTTCCGGCCGACCAGGTCGTTGGCCTGAATCCCGGTTGTTCCTTCATAAATCGTAGTAATCCTGGCATCGCGCCAATGCTGGGCCGCTCCGGTTTCTTCGATATATCCCATGCCCCCATGTACTTGAATTCCCAAGGACGCTATTTCAATTCCAGTTTCGGTGCTCCAGCCTTTCACTACCGGGGTCATCAAGTCGACAAATGCCTGGTTGCGTTTCCGGTATCCTTCGTCGGGATGTCTCATCGCCAAATCACGGCCGCCGGCCACAACATAAGCGAGTGAACGAGTCGCCTGGGTCAGCGATTTCATCAGTAGCAACATGCGCCGCACATCAGGATGCCGGATAATCGGCACCGCCTCGCTCCCTCCCGAAATATCGCGCCCTTGGAGACGCGTTTTGGCATAGGCCAATGCCTGCTGGTAGGCACGCTCGCCAATCGCGACTCCTTCCAGACCGACGGATAACCGGGCGAGGTTCATCATGATGAACATGTATTCCAGGCCTCGATTCTCCTCGCCCATCAGGTATCCCACCGCACCTTCCTGATCGCCGTAGGACATCACACACGTCGGACTTCCGTGTATACCCAGTTTGTGCTCCACCGAAAGACACCAGACATCGTTCCGCTGTCCCAGACTCGCGTCCTCGTTGACCAGAAATTTCGGCACGATGAATAGCGAAATCCCTTTCACTCCTGCCGGGGCATCGGGTGTACGGGCAAGCACCAGGTGAACGATGTTTTCCGATAGATCGTGTTCTCCGTAGGTAATGAAAATCTTTTGTCCGAAAATCCGGTAGGTACCGTCGGCTTGCCGCACCGCCCGAGTTCTCACCGCGGCCAGGTCCGAACCGGCCTGGGGTTCAGTTAGATTCATTGTGCCGGTCCAACGGCCTTCCACCATTTTTGGTAGAAATTTCCTTTTCTGATCATCGGTTCCACGCAGCAACAGGGCCTCAATTGCACCCTGAGTGAGCTGAAAGGAGGCAGAAAAGGCCAGGTTGGCCGATTTCCACATTTCTTGTACCGCGGCGCCAACTAGGCCAGGGATCGCCTGGCCCCCATATTCCGGTTCGAATCCGAGGCGGTTCCAGCCAGTATCTATATAGCTCTGATACGCTTCCCGAAACCCGGGCGCCATAATCACATTGCCGTCCTTCCAGATCACACCTGCTTGATCGCCTACTCGATTGAGCGGTGTCAGAACTTCGCTGGCAAAACGGCTCGCCTCCTGCAAGATCGCGATTACTACCTCTTGGTCTGTCTCCTGCCAGCCGGGTAAAGCAGTTACCTGATCGAGTCCGGCAAGCTCGCATATGACGAACTGCATATCCTTGAGCGGCGCTTCATAAGTACTCATCGGCATGGAGGTACAGTAATCAGTATTCAGTCATCGGTATTCAGTATTCAGTATCCAGTAGTCGGCAATCACTGGCAGACTGCGCCAATCGGGACGACACCCTTCTTCCAGACCGATTAGCGAATACTGAATACTGATTAGCGATTACTAAATATTCTCTCCCCTTCCGCTATGCTTTTCAAACGCTCGTAGTCACATTAGCCCCAATTTCGCCTTACTCCGTCGCAAATTTTCGACGACCAGTTCGGCAATGTCGAGTACCTGCGGCGCTCCCGGTTTACCCGCGCTTTCGCTGGCGTTGAGCATTGATTTGCAAAATGGACAACCGGCCGCGACCACTTGGGCGCCAGTCTGCTCTGCTTCGCGAAACCGGTTCTCTCCGACTCTCATCGTACCCGGTTCCTCTTCCTTCCAGAACTGAGCGCCGCCTGCGCCACAACAAAAACTGTTGTTACGGTTTCGAGGCATCTCTATCAGCCGATCGGTATGACCACCGGAAAGGACGGAACGAGGAGCGTCGTAAACGCTGTTGTGGCGTCCTAGATAGCAGGGATCATGATAGGTGATCTTTCCGCTCAGGATCATCTCGGGAAGTCTCCCTTCGTTAATTAGTTCTTCGATCAACTGGCTATGATGTAGGACTCGATAGTCTCCACCCAATTGCGGATAGTCGTTCGTTAGCGCATTGAAACAATGCGGACAGGTGGTGACGATTCGCTTGGGCCGGCTTTGCTTCGAACTACGCCCCTCGCGGTGAGAGGCTTCCGGTCTCGTCCGCCGCGGCGGCCCGGACCCATCGTCAGCCACGGCCGCTTCCCCAGAGGGGAGGACAGCATTCAGCGTTGCCACATTTTCTGTCGCTAAATTGTGGTATAAATACTCATTTCCCGCCCGCCGGGCAGGGTCACCGGTGCATTTTTCTTTCTTGCCTAAGATGGCAAAACTTACCTTTGCCTGCGTCAGGATTTCGGCTAAAGAACGCGCGACCTTCTGGGCGGAGGGGTCATAAGCGCCCGCACATCCCACCCAATACAGGACTTCGAAGTCCGGGTTCTCCTCGACGGTTGGTACCTTGAGATCGCTGCCCGGCCAATCCGCTCTCGATTCTTGGGCTACCCCCCAAGGGTTGCCGGAGCGTTCCATGTTGCGGAAAGCACCATTGAGTTCTGGCGGAAATTGTCCCCTGGTCATGACCGCGTCCCGCCTTAGATCCACGATATCAGTCAGCTGTTCGCAACCAACCGGACACGCTGCAACACAGGCCCCGCACGCTGTACAGGCCCAAAGTGCGCTCTCATTGAGCGCAAATTCCATTACTGGTCGGGGGCTCGGATTTCCGGCGGCTAAGTTCGGCCGAATTAAGTTGAGCTCGTACCGCTTATTAATTTCGATCGCAGACGGCGCTAAAGCCTTACCGGTGACGTGAGCGGGACATACATTGGTGCAGCGATTGCACTGAATGCAGGCGTAAGGATCCAAAATCTGAGTGAATCGGAACTGTTCCAGCTTAGCTACGCCGAATTGTTCAATTGCCTCGTCCTCAAAATTAATTGGATCAAGGGCCCCGGTTCCCACTTTCTTGCCAGCTCGGTCGCGTCGTCCTAAGCCCAGTCGGATCGGCGCCACGAAAAGATGGATGTGCTTTGAGCGCACGAAGTAAGGCAGAAAGGCGAGGATTAACCCAAGCGATGTCCACCAACCGACGTGCCAGCCGATCATTCGATTCGGACCAAATCCAACGCAGCGGGCGATCACACTTGCTACCGGTTGCCAGCCGTCGACTTGACGTTCAGCAGCCAGCAACGATCCGGCCCCGATCAGACGAAATCCAACGTGGAAGAATATAAACGCGGCAACGATAAAGCTATCCCACCGAACACCTCCAGCTCGGACATTTGCGTGAAGCAAAACGGACTCATTGAATCGCTCCAATTGGGTGTCGTTCCGAACAAAGCGGCGCCAAAGAAAAAAGACTATCC
>WNFL01178779.1_pt2 | contig 20828 bp, 20 predicted proteins | sample 5400361 | NCBI WGS metagenome assembly WNFL01 (sample SAMN13153351, study PRJNA577476) | soil metagenome | isolation source: 40 cm soil on Douglas fir-dominated hillslope | place: USA:California | collected 2013-09-17
GCGAAACGTCACCCAGATCGGCTACAAGCTGGAAGTGCAGTCCGCGCTAAGGCAGCTCGCCGATCCGAAACTGGCGCAACGCTGGCTGGAATTGCTGCTGACCACGGATGAGCTGGCGCCCGACGAGGCGGTAGCGAACTTGAGCCGGCTCGGCGGCGACAGCGGCCAGATCGAGCTTGGCTGGCGCTTTACCCTGGCGCATCTGTCTGAAATCTACGCGAAGGCATCGCCGCGAGGCCGGGTCTATGTGCTGCCGGGGGCGGCGGCGCCGTTCGCCGATGCGGCGCGGGCCGAGGAGCTGATCGCGCTGACGAAGACGAACCTGGACGCGAGCGCGCTCTATCAGGCGGAGAAAACCGCGGACTGGATCCGCTTGAAAGCCGCCGTCAAAGCCCGGGAAATGCGCCGCGTGCTGGACTGGGCCAGGGCGCGAACGGCGCCAGGCTGAAGGCTCTTCGAGCCGTTTAGCGCGCCTGTCCCTGCAGCGCCGCGATGCGCGCCTCGATGGGCGGATGGGTGGCGAAGAGGTGGAACAGGCCCGAATCGCTGTTGATGCCGAAGGTCTTCACCTGGTCGGGAAGGCCGCCCGATGCGATCGAGCCCAGGCGCGTGAGCGCGGCGATCATCGGCCGGGGCGTGCCGAGCAGGCCCGCCGAGCCGGCGTCCGCGCGGAACTCGCGCCGGCGGGAGAACCAGGCGACGATCAGGCTCGCGAGGATGCCGAACAGGATCTGCGAGACGATCATGGTGATGTAGAAGCCGGGACCGACGCCGCGCTCGGTGCGGAACACCGTCTTGTCGACGATGTAGCCGACGACGCGGGAAAGGAAGAACACGAACGTATTGAGCACGCCCTGAATGAGGGTCAGGGTCACCATGTCGCCGTTGGAGACGTGGGTTATCTCGTGGCCGAGGACGGCTTCCACTTCCTCCTTGCTCATCGACTCCATCAGGCCCGTGGAGACGGCGACGAGGGAAGAATCCCTGAACGCGCCGGTCGCGAACGCGTTGGCGGGGCCCTCGTAGATCGCGACCTCGGGCTTGCCGATGCCGGCCTTGTCGGCGAGCTTGTGCACGGTCTGCAGCAGCCAGTACTGCGTGGTGCCTTCGGAGCCGTCGATGGTCTGGGCGCCGACCGACCACTTGGCCAGGGTCTTGGACATCAGCAGGGAAATGAACGCGCCGCCGAAGCCGAAGATGGCGGAGAAGACGAGAAGCTGGAAATAGTCGATGCCGTTCGCCGTCAGCCAGCGATCGAAGCCCAGTATGCTGACAATCACCGATAGCACCACCATTACAGCGAGGTTGGTGGCGATCAGCAGGAAGACCCGTTTCATGGATTTGTTCTCCTTTGTCGCGCTTAGATAGGGGCCGGGTCGCGAAGTTTCAAGATCGCCCGCGCGCCTTTTTCCGCGATGACGTAAGTCGGTGCATTTGTGTTCCCCGAGGTTATTCTAGGCATTACCGAGGCGTCGATGACGCGCAACCGCCGCACGCCGCGCACGCGCAACTCGTCGTCCACCACCGCCATCGCGTCGTTGCCCATCCGGCAGGTGCCGACGGGGTGGAAAATCGTCGTTCCGAGCTCGCCGGCCGCTTTTTCAAGGTCTCTTTCTTTTTCAACGGCAACGCCCGGCCGGTATTCCTCCGGCTGGTACTGCGCCAATGCCTTTGCGGACATGATGCGGCGCGTGAACCGCATGCCGTCTACCGCGACTTTGCGATCTTCCCCGGTTGCTAAATAGTTGAGCCTGATCTCCGGATAGTCGGCCGCGGTCCCCGATTTGATGCGCACCCAGCCGCGCGAGGTCGGCCTCAGGTTGCAGACGCTGGGCGTGATCGCCGGAAAGCTGTGCAACGGGTCGCCGAACTTGTCGAGCGAGAGCGGCTGCACGTGCCACTCGATGTTCGGCGTGGGCTGCGACGGATCGCTCCTCGCGAACGCGCCCGCCTGCGACGGCGGCATGGTGAGCGGACCGGTGCGGAACGCGAAGTACTCGAGCGCCATCGCCGCCTTGCCCCAGAAGCTGTTGGCGAGGCCGTTCAGCGTGCGCGCGTTCTTCAGCTTGTACTGCATGCGGATCTGCAGATGGTCATGCAGGTTCTCGCCCACGCCGGGAAGCTCCTGGATGATGCCGATCTGGTGTTTTTCGAGAAGGGCTCTCGGCCCGATCCCCGAGAGCTGCAGCAGCTGCGGCGACCCTATCGCCCCCGCCGCGAGAATGGTTTCCTGCTTCGCTTTTACTTGATAGGTCTTTTGTTCGTGAGCGAATCGAAGGCCGACGCAGTCTCTCCCATGAAAATCGAGATTCAAGACAGAAGCATGAGTCAAAACCGTAAGATTCGGACGATGCAGCACGGGCCGCAGGAAGGCGTTGGTGGCGCTCCAGCGGCGGCCGCGCTTCTGGTTCATCTGGAAGTAGGCGCAGCCGAAGTTGTCGCCGCCGTTGAAGGCCTTGACCGGCGGGATGCCGCATTCGGCGGCGGCCTCGCGCCAGGCGTCGATGATGTCCCAGCGCACGCGCGGGTCCTCGACGCGCACTTCGCCGCCGGCGCCGTAGCCGTCGGCCGCGCCGTGCTCGTAGTCCTCGAGGGACCGGAAGATCGGCAGGACTTCGTCCCAGGACCATCCCCGGTTGCCGAGCGAGGCCCAGTGGTCCCAGTCTTCCCGTTGCCCGCGCATGTGGATCATGGCGTTGATCGACGAGCAGCCCCCGAGCACGCGGCCGCGCGCGTAGTGGATCGAGCGTCCAGCAAGGTGCTCGTCAGGCTCGGTCTTGTAGCACCAGTCGGTGCGCGGGTTCGCGATGGTGTACAGGTAGCCGACCGGCACGCCGATCCAGAAGTAGTCGTCCTTGCCGCCCGCTTCGAGCAGCAGGACGCGCGTCTGCGGGTCGCGCGACAGGCGATTGGCCAGCAGGCAGCCCGCGCTGCCGGCGCCCACAATCACGTAATCGTAGGCGCCGAATTGATTTTCCTCACGCTGCACACGGCCTCCCGTGCGGTATTGTAATGACGATGGAGCAGGAGCTCGCGCAAGCGCTGGAAGCCGTCCGAAGCGCGCATTTCGATGCCGGCGGGACGGCGTGCGACTACACGGCGTTCACCGCCTCGCGCGAGCACGGCCGCGTCGCCGCGTGCCTCGCCGGGCTCGATTCCTTCGATCCGAAGCAGGTGCGCTTCGGCGCGCAGACGGCGTTCTGGATCAACGTCTTCAACGCCGGAGTGTTGCGCGATTGCGCCGAGCTCGCGCTGCTGAGCGGCGAGCGCGACCGGGAGCCGTTCTTCGAGCGGCCGCGGCTGAAGGTGGCCGGGCACGCCTTCTCGCTGGACGACATCTACCACGGGCTGCTGCGGGGCAACCTGCCGAAGCACGGCCATCTGCGCGCTCCCATGAGCCGCGCCGACCCGCGCCTCGTGTACATGCCCATCGCCTTCGACGAGCGCATGCACCTCGCGCTGCACACCGCGGCGCGCTCCTCGCCCTCGCTAAGGGCCTTCGAAGGCGGCAAGCTCGACGTCCAGCTCGAGGAAGCGGCCGCCGACTACATCCAGCGCACCTCGCGCGTCGAGCGCGACGGCGCGCGCGTGGTGGCCCCGAAGCTCCTGCACTGGTACGCCAAGGACTTCGGCGGCGAGAACGGCGTGCTCGCCTTCGTCCTCGGCCGGCTGGACGACGCCTCCGTCGACCTCGCCGACCGCCACCGCGGCAGCGAGAAGCTGAGGTACGCCGACTTCGACTGGCGGCTCAACCTGCGATGAGCCGGTCGATCCGGTTCTGCAACAGCCTCACCCGCGCCGCCGCGGACTAGCGCTCAGTAGTAGACGCCGCCCAGAGACCGGGGGCCGCCGGGAATCGAGCCGCACGGCCAATCTTCCCCCTTGCCGCCGGTATCGATAACGCCGTTGCTGATCGCGTTCCACTTTTTCCCGGTCGACGTGTAGCAATAGCCCGCCATGCTGGAGCCGGTAAAGATGATCGAGGCATTCTGGTCGACCTGGGTGAACGCGACCGAATAGGCCACCGGCTGGAGGGTGACGATCACCGCGTTGGTCACGGCGATGATGGCGTTGGCTTCGGCGATCGCGTGGATCGAGGCGCCGCCGGAGATGACATACCAGGAAGACATGGACTGGATGAAAGAGGAATTCCCGCCGGCATCGATGTGCGCGCCGCTTGTCTGGCCGAAGTTCATTTGCCCGAAGTTTATGCGGCCGCCGTTCGCCAGCAGGCAAAACCCCGTGAACAAGCCGTTGCCGGTGGCGAGGCAGTAGAAACCTTCGATGAAGATCGACGCCCCGTCGTTCACCTGGAAAGCATTCGCGTCGGTCACGGATTGCGTGACGTTCGTGTACGGCCCCGCCGTGTCCCCGAGAAACTGGACCGCCTTCCTCGAGCACGCCCCCATGTACGGGCCGGTCACCGAAAGCGGATCCGTATATGTTCCGGGCAGGCTTTGCACGATGACCTTGTTGCAGGCCAGATCGAGCGTGGATTGGATCAGATTGGAAACATACTGCTTCGTCCTGCAAGCAGTACCGGCGGTGAGGCAATCGTTCGAATCGCTGCCGCTCGTCGATACGAAGTACGTCCGGTTCGCGGTCAGCGTCTCGCGCGCCCAGGCGCTCGCGCATAGCGCCAGAGCGAGGACGGCCGCGAGCAGCTTACAAGAGCTCTTTCCCGGCAGCATGTGCTTCTCCCCCATTTTGTTTTGGCGGCCGCTCGCAGGCGCGATGTCCGCTTATTGCAAACAAGGGCCCGCGCCTCCTTATTCCTCCGAACCATGGATAATCCCGGCAGCCGGGAAGGCGAGCATGGCCATGCGCATAGGGATTGATCTGGGCGGAACCAAGATCGAAGGGCTCGCGCTCGACGCCTCGGGGCGCGAGGTTGCGCGCAAGAGGGTCCCGACACCTCGTGAGGATTACGCGGCGACGCTCGCGGCGGTGGCCGGGCTGGTTGCGGAGATCGAGTCGAAGCTCACTGAGAAGGCGACGGTCGGGATCGGCATGCCGGGGGCGCTGTCGCGCGTCACGGGGCTGGTCAAGAACTCCAACTCGACATGCCTGAACGGGCGGGCGTTCAAGCAGGACGTCGAGCAAGCGCTCGGTCGTGAAATCAGGATCGAGAACGACGCGAACTGCTTCGCGCTGTCCGAGGCGACCGACGGCGGCGGACAGGGCGCAGCGGTGGTGTTTGGGGTGATCCTCGGCACCGGGGTCGGCGGAGGCGTCGTAGTGAACGGCAAGGTGCTCACCGGTCCGAACGCGATCGCGGGAGAGTGGGGGCACAACCGGCTCCCTGCTCTTACCGAGGCCGATCTGCCGATGCCAATCTGCTATTGCGGCCGCAAAGGCTGCGTGGAGGCTTACCTGTCGGGGCCGGCGCTGGCGCGCGATCACTCGCTGCTGACCGGGCAGCACCTGGAGCCGCAGGAGATCGTCGCGCTCAAGGGCGCGAGCCTGATGCGCTACGAGGAGCGCCTGGCGCGGGCGCTGTCGGTGGTGATCAACATCCTCGACCCGGATGTCATCGTGCTGGGCGGCGGAATGTCCAACGTCTCCCGGCTCTACACGGAAGTGCCGCGCCTGTGGACGCGATATGTGTTTTCCGACCATGTGGCGACGCGGCTTGTGCGCCACGTGCACGGCGATTCGAGCGGCGTGCGCGGCGCTGCGTGGCTCTGGGGAAGGGACTGAGCGTTATTTCTTTTCGAAGCGCCTGCGCTCGATGCCCTTCTTTTCGGCGCTCTTCCTCTCGAAGCGTTTTTTCTCGAACGCTTTCTTCTCGGACGGCTTCTTCTCGAACCTGGGAGGCGTCGCGGGCCGGTCGCCCTTCTTCTCGAGTCGCGGCCGCTCGAGCGCCTTGCGTTCGACGCCCTTGCGTTCCGCTTTCTTTTTCTCGAATCCTTTTTTCTGAGCGCCTCTCTTCTCGCGAAGCGCGGTGCGCTGCGTATCCAGCGTTCGCGCGCTTTCGTGCCCGCGCTCGACAAACCGCTGCTCGTTGCGCGAGGCCTTGAAGAAGGAAGGCACTGCCTGCAGCACCCTGGGCGCGGCGCGCTGGTCGGCGCGAAAGTGCGCCGCCCGGTTGGCGGGCACCTCGACGGTGCCGAGCTTGGATTGCATCACGGTGCGGCCTTCGTTGACCTTGTCGTAGCTGCCCGGCTCGCCGCGCGGGTCGCCGGGCTCGAAGTGCGTCGGCTCGTGATCGGTGCCGCGCACGCCGATGGTCACCATGGGCGTGCGCACCTTGTAGGCGTCGCGCCGGTACTTGCCGATCCAGCCCGTGATCGAGCGAAACGCACCCTTGGTGAGGTCGATCAGGCTGCGGTCGCCGTCGTCGCCGTTGGCCACGTACTCCGTGAGCGTGATCCTGGTGTTCTCGCGCAGCGAGAGGTAGCCGCCGTCGGCCATCTTGAGATGCAGCTCCGCGGCGGGGAAGGTGGTGACCGTCTCGCCGGCATAGACCGCGTCGTTGAGCCTGGCGATGCGGGTCTGCTTGTCCCTGGTCTCGATCATCGCATCGCCTTCGACGAAGTCGATCGTGCCCGCGGCCGGCCGGTCCTGCGCGAACGCCGGAGGAGAAGCGACGACCAGGCACGAGGCCAGCGCGGCGCAAAACAGTCTCATGGCGTCTTGCGTGTGACGATGCGCGCGTACCGGTTGTAGGTGAAGTAGGACGCGGCCCAGTCGAGCATCACCTCGAGCCGGTTGCGGAAGTTGATCAGGAAGTAGATGTGCGCGACCAGCCAGACGATCCAGGCGGGAAAACCGGACAGCTTGAACTTGCCCATGTCCACGATCGCCGCGGCCCGGCCGATGGTCGCGAGCTGGCCGTAGTCGCGGTAGCGGAAGGCGGCGGGTTTCTCGTTCTTCAGGGACAGAAGAACGTTCGCCGCCGCGTGCCGGCCCATCTGCTTCGCCGCGGGCGCGATGCCGGGCACGGGCCCCTTGGCATAGCTCACCGCCGCGAGGTCGCCGGCGACGAAGATCTCGGGATGGCCCGGCACGGAAAGGTCGGGCTCGACGCGGACGCGCCCGGCGCGGTCGAGCGGGGCGCCGAGCGCGCGCCCCAGTGGCGAGCTCGCCACGCCCGCCGCCCAGATCACGGTTTTCGCCTCGATGCGCTCGGCGCCAAGGTGCACGCCTTTCTCGTCGATGCCGGTGACCTTTTTCCCGAGGAAGACGATGACGCCGAGGCGCTCGAGCTGCAGCCGGGCTTTCTGCGACAGATCGGCCGGATAGGGCGGCAGGACGCGGTCGGTGGCTTCGACCAGCATGACGCGCGCGGTGCGCGGATCGAAGTGCCTGAACTCGCCGCGCAGCGTGTGGCGGGCGATTTCCGCCAGGGTGCCCGCCAGCTCCACCCCGGTGGCGCCGGCGCCGACGACGACGAAAGTCAGCCACGCGGCGCGGCGCGCGGGATCGGACTCGCGCTCCGCGCTCTCGAAGGCGAGCAGGATGCGGTTGCGGATGTCGAACGCGTCGTCGAGCGTCTTCAGCCCCGGCGCGAACGGCGCCCAGGCGTCGTTGCCGAAATAGCTGTGCGTCGCGCCGGTCGCCACGATGAGGCGGTCGTAGGCGAGCTCATCCTTTCCTTCAAGCGAGATTTTCCGGTTGGCTACGTCGATGCCGGTTACTTCGCCCAGCAGCACCGTGGTGTTGCGCTGCTTCGCGAGGATATGCCGGATGGGCGCGGCGATGGCGGGGGCGGACAAGCCCGCGGTCGCGACCTGATAGAGCAGCGGCGTGAAGAGGTGATGGTTGGTGCGATCGACCACGGTGACCTGCACCGGCGCCTTGCGCAGGGCCTGCGCGGCCCAGAGGCCGGCGAATCCGCAACCGAGGATGACAACGCGCGGGGACGACATTCCGCGATGATACAAGCTGCCGCCGGGGCTACTGCAAGCTGCCGCTGGAGCTATTGGAAATAAGGCGCGGGGATGCTCGTGCCCTTGATCTGGCTGCGGTGCATGCGCCGGACCGTGTCCTTGTCGAAGTTGTCGCGCCGGTGCATGGTGCTGTAGTTGCTCCAGACCAGCACGTCGCCGACCGTCCAGTGGTGCTCGTAGACGTTGGCGGGCTGCACGGCGTGCTTCCAGAGCTCGTCGAGCAGCGCCTCGGACTCGGCGAGCTCGAGCCCCATGATGTAAGCACGCGGCCGGCGGCCGAGGAACAGCGCCGGCTTGCCCGTGCCCGGATCGCGGATCACCGCCGGATGCGGATGGCCCGCGGCGGTCTTGGGATTCGGGTCATCCTGCACGCCCTTGCGCACATTGCCGCCGGAATCGCGCGTGCCGTCGTGCTTGATCCACAGCCGCTTCGCTTTCTCCTTCAGCGCGGGCGGCAGGTTCTCATAGGCCGCGCACATTCCCGCCGCCCAGGTATTTCCGCCCCAGGCTGGCAGCTTGAGGGCCCACAGCATCGAAGCGATCGGCGGTACCGGCAGATAGCTCATGTCGGTGTGCCACACCGCCTCGCTGTAGCCGAGCGCGCCCATGGCTTCGCCGGAGCGGTCGACCTCGTTCGATACCACGTAGAGATTGGGGAAACCGGGAACGTTCTTGCGCCCGACGCCCTGGTTGGGCGGGGGGTCGAGCTCGCCGAAGCGCTTGGAGAACGCCTCGAACTGCGCGTCGGTCATCGCTTCCTGGCCGCGCACGAGAATCACGCCGTTCGCTTTCCACTGCCCGTGCAGCTCGGCGAACTGCGCATCGCTCAGCTCGGGCAGGCGCACGCCCAGCGCCTCGATGCCGAAACTGTCGGTGACGGGGCGGAATTGCATCGCTTAGTCGCCCTCGATCTTGGCGCGATCCACGACCGCGCGCCATTCGATGATTTCGCGGTGCACCGTGCGTCCCAGGGCCTCCGGGGTCGAGCTCACGCCTTCGGCGCCTTGCTCGAGCAGCTTCGCCTTGACGTCCGGCCTCGCCACCGCGGTGGCGATTTCCTTGTTCATGCGCGCCACCACTTCGTCCGGCGTCTTGGCCGGCGCGAACACGGCGTACCAGGAGTCCACCTCGAAATTCTTCAGGTGGGCGGCTTCGGCCACGGTCGGCACGTCCGGCAGAATCGAGGTGCGTTTGAGAGTGCTCACCGCGAGCGGCCGCAGGCGGCCGGCGCGGACCTGCCCCATCGCCGCGGGAATCGACACGATCAGCAGCGGCACGTCGCCCGCCATCGCCGCGGTGACGGCCGGGCCGCCGCCGCGATAGGGAATGTGCACCATGAAGGCGTTGAGCCGCATCTTCAGGAGCTCGCCCGCCATGTGGCTCGGCGAGCCGATGCCGACCGACGCGAAGTCGATCTTGCCGGGGTTCGCCTTCATGTAGGTGATCAGCTCGCCGAGGGTTTTGTACGGCGTCGCCGGGTTCACGGCGAAGAGCTGCGGCAACGACGCCACCATCGAGACCGGGCGGAAGTCGCGCTCGGTATCGAACGGCAGGACCTTGTAGATGACCGGATTGATCGAGTGCGACGAGAGGGTAAAGAGCAGCGTGTGGCCGTCCGGGACCGCCTTGGCCACCACTGCGGTGCCGAGCGAGCCGCCGGCGCCGCCGCGGTTCTCGATGACGATCGATTGACCGAGCTGCCGGGTGAGCGGCTCCTGCATGATGCGGGCGATGACGTCGGTGCCGCCGCCGGGGGGGTAGGGAACCACCAGGGTGATCGGCTTGGTGGGCCACGACCAGGCGGGGGCGGCGGCCAGCATCAGCAGGATCGGCAGTACGGCGAACAGTCTGGACTTGAAATGCGCAAGCATATTGGTGGTACCCGGCGACTTGTTATCCCCCAAGACACATTTTAACCGCTTACCATTCGCGAATGGCGCTTCCGACAGAAGTTCACGAAGGTCTTACCGGCTCCGCGGAGCTCCTGGTCGGCGAGGCGCACACCGCCCCTCGCGTCGGCAGCGGCAAGGTGCACGTGCTGGCGACCCCGGTGATGATCAACCTGATCGAAGCCGCGGCGCTCGACGCGGTGGAGAACCTGCTGCCGCCGGGCTACCAGAGCCTCGGCACTTTGCTGCATGTCCGGCATATCGCGGCGACGCCGGTCGGCATGCGCGCCCGCGCGACCGTCGAAGTCGAGAGGGTGGAAGGGCGGACCGTTTTCTTCAAGGTACAAGTTCACGACGAGAAGGAGCTGATCGGCGACGGCACGCACGAGCGCGTGGTCGTGAACGTGGAGAAATTCGACCAGCGCGTGCAGAAGAAGCTCCTTCCCTGAATCTTCTTCTCCAGATGAGCGCGGCGTTCCAGGGCAGGACGATCCTCATCACCGGCGCATCGGACGGCATCGGCGCCGAGCTCGCGCGCAGCCTCGCCGCGCCCGGAGTCTCGCTCGCGCTCGCCGCCCGCGGCCTGGACCGTCTGCGGCAGGTCGAGGCGCAGTGCCGGGAAAAGGGCGCCGAGGCGCTCGCGCTGCGCTGCGACGTCTCGGTCGAGGCGGACTGCCGCGATTTCATCGAGCGTGCCGCCGGGCGCTTCGGCGGCATCGATATCCTCGTCAATAACGCCGGCGTCTCCGGGCACGCTTTTCTCGAGGAGGTCGAGGACTTCTCGTGGTACGAGACGATGATGCGCGTCAACTATTTCGGCAGCCTCTGGTGCAGCCGGTACGCGCTTTCGCACCTGAAGGCCCGGCGCGGCCTTCTGGTCGGCGTATGCAGCCTCGCCGGCAAGCACGGCATCCCCGGCCGCACCGCCTACAGCGCGTCGAAATTCGCGCAGGCGGCGTTCTTCGAGGCGCTGAGGATCGAGCTGCGCGGCAGCGGGGTCGACGTCACGGTGGTGTTTCCCGGCGTCGTCGCCACCGATATCCGGATCCACGGCTACGGGCCCGACGGCAAGGCCGCCGGCGCGAGCGGTCTCGACGAGCGCGGCGCGATGCCGGTCGGGGAATGCGTCCGCCTGATCGTCTCGGCGATGGCGGCGCGCCGGCGCGAGCTCGTCATGACGGCCCAGGGAAAGCTCGGGCAGTGGATGAAGCTGATCGCGCCTTCGCTCGTCGATCGGATCGCGCTGGCGGCGTTGAGGAGAGACTAGCGGAGGCCCCAAAAAGCAAACGGCCCCGCGCCGGGGCGCGAGGCCGTTTTTTATTGTTATTGGAAAAGCTGTCTGCTAGACGCGACTGCAGCCGAATCTGGCGCGAATGTCGGCCATGCCGTCGCTGTCGTCGTACAGCGAGGCGAGAAAGTCGCTGTCGTCGCTGATGTCGGATTTGCCGGCGATGGCGGCTTCCTTGCGCAGCGCCTTGCGATAGTTCTCCAGGGATTGCGAGAGCGCGGAGCAGGCGGCCGGCGCATTGCCGAGGCGGCGTTGGGCCGAGGCGAGCTGGAACGCGACGTTGCTCGCGGTGCGATAGTCTTCGGAGGAAACGAGCTGCGGCAGCATCTCTTCCAGCGAGGCGACGAGCTGGCGGTTCACGCTGGCTTCGCCGGATACGAGCGGGACATAGCCGTTCAGAATCACCACGATCAGGACGATGGGCCACTTTGCAAAGTTGAACATTGTTGCTCTCCCCGGTTAGTTTCAGTGTCGCCCGACGTGCATCGCAGTTCACTGTTGGGAATCCGACGCTGCTGACTTCGTTTCGTCGCTTCCCTAACTGATTCCTGCCTGCTGCTGACACATCGGGCGAAGTTCAGGAACCTGGGGATATAAGAGCAATTGCGGTGCCAGAACCTCCCGGCGAGGCGCTTCTTTGCGTAATGCTTTGTGGCCTTTCTTTGTAAACTTTCGTGAAGCGCCCCGCGAGGAGCGGAAAGCTTCCTACTTGAATTCGATGAACATCGCCGACGTCCACACCTTGGCGTCGTCGGTCTGCCGGCCGTAGAAATAGACCGGGCGGAAGCCGTGCGGGCCGTTGCGCGGATCGATGTGCAGCGAGCCCGAGACATCGCGCGGCGGCGCGCTGTCCGCGACGCGCTCGATGGCGAGGAAAAGCTCCGTGCCGCCGAGCTCCTTGCGCAGGCTGCCGCCCTCCAGCAGCTCGGCGCCCGTGACCTCCCACTCGAAGGTCGGGCAATGCACGAACGGATTGCCCTCGAGCGGATTGCCGGTCTTCGAGTAGCCGTCGATCTTCCCGGCGACGCGAATGCGGCAATTCGCCAGGTTGCCGATATCGACGATCGCGCTGTCGGCGTCGCCGTAGGTGTCGGTGCGAAAGCCGATGTCGGTCGGACCGGCGCGCCACACGGATTCCTCCGGGTGCTCGAAGCCGCCGCCGGCGAAGGCGTGGATGATTCCGTTCGTGACGCGGATCGTGCCGCGCCATTCCGCCCAGCGGTAGCGATCCCGGATGCGCGCGCCGCCCCAGCGGATCCGGACGCGGCGGGCGGAATAGCCGGTTTCCTTCTGCAGATCGCGCCGCCAGATGCAGCCGCTGTGATCGTACGCGGCGATCTCGTCCCAGCCGGTGCTGCCGAGGAAGCGGTAGTCGATCACCACCGCGCCCTTCGTCTCGAATTCGTCGCCCTGGAGGTGCTGGCCGCAGCGCGTGAGGGCCACCAGGCGCTCGCCGGTGGCGGCGAAGGTGTGACGCGCGCGCAACGCCTTGCCGACGGTCGCACGATCCAGGCGCTCGGCGATGATGCCGGTGAGGCCGCCCTTGACGCCGAAGACCTGGGTGCCGGGCAGGCCGCCGCCGGGGCGGCCGCGATGCTCGTCGCCGCTCGCCGAAGCGCCGAGCTTGTAGCCGCGCTCGATCACGTCCTGGTACAGCCAGCCGAAATGCCCCCACGACGAGCTGATCTCGATGAGCCGCTCGAGCCCCGGGTGATGCCAGTCCGGGATGTAGCGCCGGCCGCCGACGTGCGGCATGATGAGGTGGTTCTCGGGATCGTGGCTGTAGGCGAGCCAGAGCTCCTCGATCGGCCAGCGGCCGAGATCCACGCCCGTGCCCTTCATGTCCTCGTTCCAGGTGAACGTGCGGTTGTGCTCGCCGCTCTTGTTGTAGGGGAACTCGGGCGCCTTGCCGTGCAGGAACACGACGTTGTGGTCGCCGCCGGCGGTCGAGCTGCCGCACCATTCCTGCACCGGGTAGCAGACGAGCTCGCCGTCGCGGTGGAACTCATCCATGGTCTTCACCCCGAGCGCCCAATTGGCGTCGGTGATCTGGAAATCGTTCGCGGTATAGCTCACGACGTCGAGCCCGGCGATGTCGCGGCCGTAGGCGGTGTTGTAGGCGGGGCTGTTGGTGCCCACCGTGTCGTGGGCGTGGATGTGCAGGTCACCGTAGAAAACGCGGGCGCAGGGCGCACTCTCGTCGATGGTGACGAAGTGCACCGCCTCGGCAATCTCGCCTAGACCCGCGCCCGGACCCGTCATGCGCGCGGTCACGATGAGCTCGCCCGCCTCGCGCGGCAGATCCTTGATGCCGGCGCTGGCCCAGCCCTTGGCGCCGAGCTGGATGGTTTTTTCGTACACCGTCTTGCCTTCGCGGGTGGCGGTGACTTCCACTTCGCCGCCGCTTTCCGCGCAGGCGTTGCCCCAGCGGTCGTGGGCGTTCACGCGAAGAGTGAACGGAGTTTTCGGCAGGACCAGGCGCGGTCCCACCAGCGCGAGCGAGGCCGCGGCGCCCGGCACGATGTCGATCACGATATCGCCCGGCACCGCGACGAAGCGCGAGGTCCCCAGCGGATCGACGTAGCAGCGGAAGCGGAACTTGTCCTCGGCGAACGTCTGCACGCGCGTGCCCGGGCCGCCCATGCGCCGATCGCCGAGCCTGACGATGATGTGATCGCCGGCGTTCAGATAGCCATCCACGGTATCGACGATGATCGCCTTCTGGAACGGGCGCTCGTGGCCTTTCTGGTCGAAGCGCACTTTCAGCGACTGGACCGCGGCCGGGCTCTGGCCCTCGACCAGCGCGCCCGCCTGGTAGTCGGCGGACACATAGTTCGCGCCCTGCGGATCGGCGGTCTGGAACAGCGCCCAGTCGGAGTAGAACTTGAAGGTCGCCTTGAACCAGGCCCCGTCCGCGATCCCCGAAGCGCCGACCTCGTAGTCGAGCACGATCTCGTTCCAGCTTCCGGCGACGAGGCGCTCGACGTTGCAGCGCACGTTTCCGGCGAACGGCCGCGCCTTGTTGAGCTTGTACAGCCCGGCCGGCGCGACGTAAGGCCCGAGCCGCTTGCGCAGCTCCGCCTCCGTCATCGGCGCCGGCGGCGCCTTGGAAAGGTCGGTCATCTTGTTCACAGCATAGTCCCCTGCAGCGTCCTGCGGCTCCCGCGAACCCCGGCGGCTTCGAGGCTGTAGTGCTTGCGCAGCACCTGCAGCACCTCGGGCCGGCTGAATTCCGCGGGGATGTCGGCGCCCTCGTACAGGGCCTGGCGCAGCTTGGTGCCGGAGAGCAGCAGCCGGTCGCCCTGGTGGTGCGGACAGGTGCGCTCCGAGGCCATGCCGCCGCAGCGATAGCACCAGAACGTCCAGTCGATTTTCATCGGCACGATCTGCAGCGAGCCGCGCGGGATCTGGTCGAAGATCTCCTGCGCGTCGAACGGCCCGTAGTAGTCGGCGACGCCGGCGTGATCGCGCCCGACGATGAGGTGGCTGCAGCCGTAGTTCTGCCGGAACACCGCGTGCAGGAGCGCCTCGCGCGGGCCGGCGTAGCGCATGTCGAGCGGATAGCCCGCCTGCACGACGCTGCCTTGCGCGAAATAGTTCTGGATCAGCACCGAGATCGCCTGCGCGCTGACCTCCGGCGGGATGTCTCCGGGCTTGAGCCTTCCCAGCAGCGAGTGGATGAGGACGCCGTCGCAGACCTCCAGCGCGATCTTGGCGAGATATTCGTGCGACCGGTGCATCGGGTTGCGCGTCTGGAACGCGGCCACCGTGCTCCAGCCGCGGGCCTGGAACAGCGCCCGCGTCTCGGAGGGCGAGAGGAAGAGCTTCGGATAGCGCTCGGGAAATTCGCCCCGCGACAGCAGCTTCACCGGGCCGGCGAGATTGACCGGGCCCTGGTCGAGCACTATGCGCACGCCGGGGTGCGCCGGGTCGGCGGTGCGGAACACCGCGCTGCATTCGAACGCCTTGTCGATCGAGTACTTCTCGAGCACGCGCATCGTCGCCACGGGCGCGGCGGCGCTCGGGTCGACCAGCGCGATCTCGGCGCCCGGCGCGATGGCCGCCGCCGTCACCTCGTCGGTCGACAGGGTGATCGGGATGGGCCAGAAGAGGCCGCTCGCGAGCCGGTAGTCCTCACACACGCCTTTCCAGTCGGCGCGGTCCATGAAGCCGTCGAGCGGGGTGAAGCCGCCGATGCCGAGCATCAGCAGATCGCCCAGCTCACGCGAGTTGAGCGTGACGCGCGGCATGGACGCCGCGCGCGCGAGCTCGGCCACACGCTCCTCGCCCTCGAGGAGCAGGGGCTTCAGTGCCTCACTGCCGTAGGGTTTGACGAGATTGGGCATGGCGTCCTCACCCTTCAGCTCTTGACGAACGGCCACGGCGCCGACGGATCCCAGATGGGAATTCCGAGGAACGCATACCACGGCGCCATCACCAGGACCCCGTAAGCGATCGCGAGCAGCACGGAAACCCAGCCGACCTTGGCGTAGTCGGTCATGCTGAACGTGCCGCTCGAATAGGCGATGACCGCGACCGTCACCTGCGTCGGCATGAGATAGGCGAAGGTGTCGGTGTCGGAAATGAGCAGCGTGAACGCCACCGGATGCAGCCCCAGCTTCGGCGCGAGCACCAGCAGGATGGGCGCGAAGAGAGCGATGGCCGCGACGTTGGAGAGCATGCCGAGCCGCAGGATGTGCGTGCCGAACATCATGATGAGCAGGATGACCCACCAGGTGTGGCCCGCGGCGATCGGGTGGACATAGTCCGCCAGCCACTGCGCGAGCCCGCTGCTTCCCATGGCGGCCGACATGGACAGGGCGCCGCCGAGGAGGAGGAAGGTGCCCCAGATGGTGCGGTCTTGCAGGTCCTTCCATTTGAACTTGAACAGGCCCGGGATGAAGAGCAGGCTCAGTCCGATCATCGCCGCGATGTGGGACTTGATCTTGAAGAAGTCCTCGGTCATCCACAGGACGGCCATGACCCCGAGGCAGGCGAGGATGAGCCACTCCGACTGGGACATCTTCGGCAGCTGCGAGGCCTGCTTCTCGATCAGCTTCGCGCTTCCGGCGATCGCCATCGAGCGGGTCTTGAAGTAGTACTGGATCCACACTTGGGTGATCGCGAACATGCCCAGGTAAGGCCATTGCAGCAGGAACCATTCGAAGTAGGAGATGTTCAGGTTCAGCTTCGACTGGAACAGCCCGACGAGGATCAGGTTGGGCAGGTGCGCGGTCATGATGCACATGCCGGCGATCATCGAACCGTAGACCAGGGCCTGGATGAAGATGGCCTTCTTCGCGGCCTGCTCCTGCGGCGTGTCGCCGAGAAGGTCGGTGATGCCCTTCATCACCGGCAGCATCAGCGCGCCGCGCGGGTTCGATCCCGGAATCACGAAGGACAGCAGGAAGTTGACGCCGAACAGCACCCAGATGACGCCGTTCACGGTCTTCACCTTGGCCTTGTGCAGCAGCGTGAGGGCGAGACGGCGGTCCAGCCCGGCCGCCTGCACGATCGCCGCGAGGATGAACGCGATCAGGCACACGAATGCCGCTTCGCTGATATAGCCGCCCACTGCCTGTCCGAACGTTTTCGTCGCGCCGCTCATCACCAGCAGCATCGGGATCAGGATCCCGGTGACGCCGACCGGGATCGCCTCCGAGACCCAGATCACGCACGCCCACATCACCACCGCGAGGCAGGCCTTGCCGGCCGGGGACAGCCCTTGCGGGGTCGGCAGGGCGTACAGGACCAGGAAGAACAAGCCCCAGGCGAGCCCGAATCCCAGGACGGTGGTGAAAGGATTACGTCCCGACTCCGCGATGTTGTCGCGGAAACGGCCCGCAAATGTTTGCACGCCGTTTCGAACCTGGGTAGCGATGCTGCTCCCGTTGCCCGATGCGATCGACGCGAAGGTCTCGGTGGTTGATTTGCTCATTTTTATCCCCCTGAAGGTCCGTTACCAATACAGCTTGATATGCAATGCCGCGATCACGGCAGCGACGGCCAGCACCATGAACGGCAGATAAGCGAACAGTTTCGAATTCATATCCGGAACGGCAGCTCGAAAAAGAACGCCAGCATGTAGAGCACGCCGACGGCGCCGGTCACCGCGCCGAGCATGGCGTTCAGGAAGTGCTCCGGCACGTAGAGCTGGGTCTTCGCCGCCACCCAGGCGCCGAAGATGCCGCCCGCGGCGGCGAAGAACCCCCACGCCCACTCGGGAGCGATCGGCGCCTGGCCGGCGAGCGGCAGCACGACGCAGTAGGTGAGCAGGCCCGCGGCGGACAGGACGACCGCGTACGGAATCGTCGCCGCCGGCACCACGTACATCGGAAGTTTGTAGAACACCACGAGGAACGGAACGATCAGGAACGCGCCGCCGAGCCCGAGCGCGGAGGAGATGATGCCGACCGCAGCGCCCACGGCGAACAGGACGCGCTGATCGAGCGTCCACTGCTCACCGCGGTAGCCGATGGTCAGCCGGCCCGACGCGCTCGAGAGCGTCTCGATGCGCGCGCGCGGGCCGGAGCCGCCGGCGCCGGGCGCCTTGGCGCCGCCGGCGAAGCCGCCGAGCGCCTTGTGGCAAAGCTGCGCGCCGACGAAGGCGAGCGCGAGGCCCAGCGCGAAGCGGAAGGTGCCGGCGTCGGCAAGCAGGCGGGCGCGGAAAAACGGCCCGATCAGGCCGCCGACGATGCCGCCGGCGCACAGCCAGCCGGCGAAGCGCAGATTCCACTGGCCGGTCCTGCGGAATCCGAGAAGGGCGCCGATGGGATTCAGCAGGGTCAGAAGAAGCGTCGACGGCGTGACGTGCGCATTCGAGAACTGCAGGATCGAGGTCGTGTAGGGCAGCGCGAAGATACCGGCGGCCTGGCCGACCAGCGCCATCGTGTAGCCCGTCCACATGCCCATCCAGATAACATGCCAGACCGGAACGCGCACCTGGGCGAGGGGATAGGCCGCCTCGCCATTCGGCACGAAGCCGTGCTGCAGATGCGCCGCGATATAGCCCAGGATCAGCGCGCCGGCGATGAACGGCGCCTGCTGAAACAGGAACTCCCGGCCGATCGAGGATCGTTGAATCGAGGCGGGAACCGGCACCGCGTGGGCGTTCGCGCTCATGAAGCTTACAGCGCGGCCTTGCCGGCGTAGCGCCGTTTGACGCACAGGTAGTCTTTCCAGTAGCGCCATGCCCGCTGCCCGGCGATCATCTCCTCGTGGGGATGGCCGATGGGAAACGCGTTCTTGGGCACGTCCGAGTCCTTCCACAGGCTGCGGCGCTTGCGCTCCTCGCGCTGATCGACGAGCCAGTCGTTGTAGCTCTCGTACACGATGTGCCCTTCGGGCGCGTCCATCGTCGCGGCGCGCGTGCGCCCGTCGAGCTCGCGCCACAGCGCGATCTGCTCTTCGCCGAGGCGCATCGGCTCCACGTCGGACTTGTAGCCGGCTTCCTTCAGCTCCTCGCCCGCGACCGCGGCGAAAATCTGCTGGTCGCGCAGGCTGAGCTGGCGCTTGTAGATGCCGATGTAGCGGTCGCTGGTCTCGTGGCCGAGCGGCTTGTGGTCCTTGGTCGCGCCGCGATTCTTCGCCAGCTCGGTCTTGTGGAACTCGAGCATCGAGTCGGAGAACTCCTCGCCCAGGAACTTACAGACCCCGCGCAGCACCTGCACGGGATCGCGGACGAGGTCTTCATAGCGCAGGTCGAGCCATTGGCCGGCGCCCAGCTTCTTGCGCCACGGCTTCACCGCGTTCTGGCACAGCGCCCAGCTCTCGGCCGCGCAGAAGATATTGGTGGGGCCGAACGCCGAGTCGAGGTAGTCCGCGCTGGCGTCGCGGCCGTCACGGGTGATGAATATGAACTGTGCGTTCGGGAAATCCTCGACCATCTCCTTCACGAAGAACAGGTTGTGCGGCGTCTTTTCGCCCCAGCGCGGCTTGTTGCCGACGCTTCTCGCGTAGCGCTCATGCATGGCGCAGTAGATACCGGCGAAGCTGCGCTCCTTCAGGTCCGCGAGGATCTCGTCGACGATCGTCCTCGGGTTGACCTTCATTCCCCAGAACGGCGTCTTCAGGCCGAACACCATTTCCTCGGCCAGAGTGCGGAAATTCTGCTCCTTGGAAAGATCGCCGTAGGTGTGAAGATAGGGCCTGAACCTCGGGTAGTACCAGACCACCTCCGGCACCGCGATCCGCGGATGGCAGCCGAGCATCGCCATCACCAGCGTCGTTCCGGAACGCTCGGCGCCGATCATGATGACCGGGCGCTCCTTAAGGCTAATCGGCATTCTTCGCGACTTCCAGGTCGCCGATCCAGGCGAGAAAATCGAGGAACACCCGGGCGTTCGCGGGCTGGAAGCCGGTGAGGCCGATCTTCTTCAGCACGGCCTTGCCGGCGTCGGTGGAGTCGAGCGCGACGACTGCCGCGCGCAGCTTCTCCACCTGCTCGGGGGTGACCTCGGGCGAGGCGATGAACGGCATGTTCGGCAGCTCCCGGCTTCTCGCCAGGACGCGGCCGCCGTTCTTCTCCCAGCTCTTCGCCACGCCGGAGGCGGAGTTGATGACGCCGACGTCGTAGAAGGCGTTTTCCATCGACCAGCCGATCGCCGCCTGGTCGCGCATCGCCTTCACCTTCTCGTTCGCCATGATGATGTTGTTGTCGCGCAGCATGGCGTTGGCGACCCGCCACATGTTCGAGTACTGGTCCGGGGTCACGATGGTCTTGCCCTTGATGTCGGAAATGCTCTTGAGCGTCGAGTTCTTCGGCACGATGAGAAGTGTCTGCGACGGCTCCTTCGCCATGGCGATCGCCTGGTAGCCGAAATCGCGGATCGCTTCGGCCGGCACGTCGTTCGGACGCGCGAGCAGCAGCGCGTATTCGTTCTTCTTCAGCGCGTTCTTCAGCTTGTTGCGATCGCGTACCGCGACGATGATCACCTGCCGGCGCATGATCTTCTCGACCAGGTCGGCGATCTCCTGGTACTTGAACAGGGTCTCGGTGGCGTCGGCGTTCGCGGCGCCGCCCTCGTTGACCGCCAAGGTCAGACGGGGCAGCGAGTCCGCAGCTTTGGCCGGCTGCTTTTGGGCGAGTGCACCGCCCCAGGCCGTGGCGGCCAGGAGAAGAAGCATTATTCGGAGCCCCAGGCTGAGGCCGCACTGTTTTACTGGTTTCATTGTTTCTCCCTTTGGATCCGATCCTCGGCGGTGATGTAGTCGAAGCCGTAGCGGTTGTACACGGCGGCGGCGACATCGCTGCGGATGAACTCGATCCACGCGGCCGCAGCGGCGCGGCGTGGAGCGTTGTTGATCATTGAGATCGCGAGCTCGTCGCGGAAATTTCCTTCCGCGGGCAGGACGATATAGTCGAAGTGCTCCGGCATGCGCTTCTTCAGGTACTCGCCGAAATGGAAGTACATCGGCGCCACATCGGCGACGCCGTCGTAGATGAATTGCGGGTTCTCGCGGTGATGCACCGCCTGTGGCGACACGGTGCTCTTCTTCTGGAGCAGGCGATCGGGCATCTGCGCGCCGCCCTGCGACCGCAGGGTGGTGGAGTAGCTTTCGAAGGATGCCGGCTCACGCGCGGGTGAAGACAGCGCCACGCGCACGTCGTCGCGCAGGAGATCCGCGGTGCCGCGGATATTCTTCGGATTGCCCGCCGCAACGAGCAGCACCACGCCGCGGTTGCGCGTGTACACCGTCCAGCTCTCGACGTACTTCGCCGCGCGAAGGCGCTGCTGCTGGCGCGGTCCCGTCATGAAG
>WNFL01434263.1_pt1 | contig 20821 bp, 19 predicted proteins | sample 5400361 | NCBI WGS metagenome assembly WNFL01 (sample SAMN13153351, study PRJNA577476) | soil metagenome | isolation source: 40 cm soil on Douglas fir-dominated hillslope | place: USA:California | collected 2013-09-17
CTCGCCCGACTCGATCGATCGGTTGATCCGCACCAGGTCCTGGTAGACGACCCGACCCGCGCCGAGGTTGGTGTGCCCCACCTCGCTGTTCCCCATCTGTCCTTCGGGCAGTCCGACGGCGAGACCGCTGGTCAGGAGCTGGGACACGGGAAACCGGGCCGCCAGCCGGTCCAGGTTCGGCGTGCCCTGCAGTTGGATGGCATTTCCCTCGCGGCGCGCCGAGTTCCCCCAGCCGTCGAGGATCACCAGCAGCACGGGTCGCATCGACTTCCCTCCTAGTGTTTCGCGCCGCAAGCTGCAAGCTGCCGGCCGGTCATTTGTGGTACGGCCCGCCGCGCAGGATCTCGAACGCCCGGTAGAGCTGCTCCAGGGCGACGAGGCGCGCCAGGCGGTGCGGGAGCGTCAGCCGCGACAGGCTCCAGGTGAGCTGCGCGCCCCGCGTCACGGCGGAGCCGAGCCCCTCGTCGCCTCCCACCGAGAGGGTCAGGTCCAGCGCCGAGTCGCGCAGGCGCGCGATGCGGGAGGCGAGCTCGCTGCTGGTCAGCTCCGTCCCGCGCTCGTCGAGCGCCCACAGCTCCCCGCGCGGAAGGCGCTTGGCCAGGATCCGCTCCGCCTCGCGGTCGGTCGCGGAAGGGCCGCCGTCGGCGGGAAGCTCGACCAGGTCCAGCGGGGCGAAGCGCCGGATGCGCTCCGCGTATTCCTGCACCCCCTGGGCGGTGAATTCCTTGTCGCGCCCGACCGAGACCAGCCGGATCCGCACTACGGCCGCGTCACCGGCGCGTCCGACCAGAGGCCTTCGAGGTCGTAGTGGGCGCGCTCCTCCGCCTCGAAGACGTGCACCACCACGTCGCCGAAGTCGAGCAGCACCCACCTGCCCCCGCGCCCCCCTTCCGACCCGATCAGCCGCTGCCCGGCGGCGTGCAACGACTCCTCCACCGAGTCGGCCACCGCCTCGAGCTGCCGCTCGTTGGTGCCCGAGCAGATGACGAGGAAATCGGCGTAGGTCGATTTGCCCCGGAGATCGACGAGCACCACGTCCTCGGCCTTCTTCTCCAGCGCCGCCTCGGCGGCGCGGCGCGCGGTGGTCTCCGCGTCCTGCGCGTGCTGGCGCGCCCGCGCCGGAGCTTCGGGCCTTGCGGTCATTGCCATCGGGACGTTCTGCATCCGTTTCCTTCCTCCGCGTGTCGCGTTCACGTGCGTACCTGCCCATCGCCCCGCACCACGAATCGGGTGCAGGTCAGCTCGCGCAGCCCCATCGGGCCGTAGGCGTGCAGCTTGCTGGTCGAGATGCCGATCTCCGCGCCCAGCCCCAGCTCGCCGCCGTCGTTGAAGCGGGTCGAGGCGTTGACCAGCGCGCAGCTCGCGTCGACCTCTCTCACGAACCTCTCCGCGAGCTGCCCGTCGCGCGTGCAGATGGCCTCTGTGTGGCGCGAACCGTAACGGGCGATGTGCCCCAGCGCACCCTCGACGCCGTCCACCACCGCGACGGCCAGCTGCAGGTCGAGGAACTCACGGCCGAAGTCGTCGGGCCGGGCGGGCAGGGCGCCCGGCAGGTGGGGGAGCGACCGGGCATCGGCGCGCAGCTCGACGCCGGCCGCCTGCAGGGCGCGCCCCAGCCGCGGGAGCGCCTGGGCGGCGATGCGCGCGTCGACCAGCAGACACTCGAGCGCGTTGCATACGCCGGGCCGCTGTGCCTTCGCGTTCACCGCGATGCTCTCCGCCTGGGCAAGGTCCGCATCGGCCGCGACATAGAGGTGGCAGACCCCTTGGTAGTGCTTCACCACCGGGATGCGCGACCGCTCCGCCACGAATCGGATCAGCGACGTCCCCCCGCGCGGGATGCAGAGGTCGATGCGGTCCTCCTGCTGGAGCAGCGCGTCGAGCAGCGCGCGGTCGGGCGGCACCAGCTGGACTGCGTCTTCCGGCAGGCCGGCGCCCGAGAGGGCGCGCTGGAACGCCTCCACCAAGACGGAGTTGCTCTGCAGGCCCTCCGACCCGCCCCGAAGCAGCGCCGCATTCCCGCTGCGCAGGCAGAGGGCTGCCGCGTCGGCCGTGACGCCGGGTCGCGACTCGTAGATGAGGAGCACGACGCCCAGCGGGGCGCGCACCCGCTCGACCCGGAGACCGTTCGGGCGCGTGGTCCGCTCCACCACCTCGCCCACCGGATCGGGCAGCGCCGCGATCTCGCGCACCGCCCGCGCCAGCCCGGCCAGCCGTCCGGCGTCGAGCCGGAGCCGCTCCAAGAACGCCGCGTTCTGTCCGGCCGCACCGCGCAGGTCCGCCGCGTTGGCGGTCTCGATCGCGGTCGCCACCCGGGGCGATTCCAATTCGGCGGCGAACAGCCCGAGCGCGCGGGCGCGCTGCTCGGACGAACCTCGCGCGAGCTCGCGCGAGGCGGTGCGCGCGCGCTCCGCCAATTCGACCGCCGCCAGCTCGCGCTCCACGCTCACTGGTGCACCACCAGGTCGTCGCGGTGCACCACGCAATCGAGGAGGCGGTACCCGAGCCGCGCCTCGATCTCGCCGCTGCGCAGCCCGGCGATGCGGCGCACCTCGTCGGCCGCGTACACCGCGAGCCCGCGCGCGAACGGCCGCCCGTCGAGCGAGACGATCTCGACCGGATCTCCCTGCGCGAAGCTCCCCCGCACCTCGCGCACGCCCGAAGGCAGGAGGCTCTTCTTCCCCTCGAGCAGGGCGGTGCGCGCCCCGTCGTCGACCCGCAGCTCACCGCGCGCCTTGAGGTCGAGCATCCACCTCTGCCTGAGCCGCAGGCGCTCTCCCTGGGCGAGGACCAGCGTGCCGACGTCCTCGCCCGCGAGCAGCCGCTGCAACGCGCGAGGCTCGCCGGGGATGATGGCGCACGGCACACCTGCCTCCGTGGCGCGGCGCGCGGCGCGCAGCTTGGTGACCATGCCTCCGGTGCCCACCTCGCTGAGACCGTCGCCCGCCAGCGCCTCCACCTCGGGGGTGACCCGATCGATGACGGAAAGTCGCCGTGCGTCCGGGTGCTTGCGCGGATCGGCGGAGCACACCCCCGCCGCGTCGGTGAGGATCACCAGCAGATCGGCCTCGACCAGGTCGACCACCATGGCCGCCAGCGCATCGTTGTCCCCGAACTTGATCTCCTCCACGGATACCGTGTCGTTCTCGTTGATCACGGGCAGGACGCCGCGCTCGACCAGGGCGCCCAGCGCCCGGCGCGCGTTCAGGTAGCGGCCCCGGTGCGCGATGTCCTCGTGGGTGAGGAGCACCTGCGCGCAGATCAAGCCCCGCGCCTCGAACGCGTCGTCGTACAGGCGCATCAGCCGGCTCTGGCCGGCCGCCGCGGCGGCCTGCTTGAGCGCCATCTCCTTGGGCCGGGAGGGGAGCCCTAGGCGCTCGACCCCCAGGGCCACGCGGCGACCGCCGCGACATCGTCGCAAAGTGCCGAGAAACGCTGGCGATCCAACGTGGGAGCGCCGGCTTGCCCGCCCCCGCCCGCCAGCACCGCGGAGCCGATCTTGATCACCGGCCGCCGGATCTGGGCGAGTCTTGCTCGGGGGCTCTGCGTCATCGGAAGCGCATCTGCGCACCCGTACGATAGCAAAGCCCCGGCCCCGGCGCAGGGCCTAGCCCTTCTCCGGGCGCAGGCAGACCGCCTCGATGTTGTGGCCGTCGGGGTCGAGGACGAAGGCCGCGTAGTACGTTTCACCGTAGCTGGGCCGCGGCCCCGGCTTTCCGTTGTCCTTCCCGCCGGCTTCAATGGCCGACGTATAGAAGCGCTGGACCGAGGCCCGGTCCGGCGTCTGGAAGGCCAGATGGAGCGCGCCGCCGGTCCGGCCAGGGCTGAGCCAGAGCTGGGGAGCGCCGGGCCTGCCGAACCCCGCGGACCGGGCCTGCGCGTCGTGCGACTCCAGGCCATACCCGAGCGGGTCGAGGGCTGCGCGGTAGAAGCTGACGCTCCGGGCGAAATCCGAAACCGGCAATCCGACGTGGTCGAACATGGGTTCCTCCATGGGTTGAAAGCCCGCCTGGTACCGCGCCCGGCCTGGCTGTTCTTGGCGAAAGTTGCCGTGCCCGGAGCGGGGCCGTTGCGACGGTCCGGCCTGCCATGCAGGATGGATGGCATGTCGCTCGCCTTCCGGCGGATGAGCTGCGCTCCGGGCATTTCCGTTTCGGAGGTCTCCTGCGACGCCGGGCCAGGCGACCCTTCGTTCGAGGAGCGGCACGCGCTCGCGAGCATCGCCTTCGTGACCCACGGCGGCTTCGGTTACCGGTGCAGCGCGGGCTCCGCCGTGCTCGGCCCGGGTGCGGCGCTGCTCGGGAACCAAGGAGGCGCGTACACCTGCACGCACGCCGCTCCCGGCGGCGACCGCTGCCTTTCGTTCGGCTACTCGGCTGAGGTCGTGGAGGACGTCGCCGGCTCCGCGGGACGCAACGGCCGATTCCGTCGCCCGGCGTTGCCCGCGGCGCCCGCGCTCGCCGCCCTTCCTGCGCTCGCCATCGCCGCCGCGGACGGGTGGGGACCCTCTCTGGAGGAGATCGCGATCGAGGCGCTGGGCCGGGCCCATTCCACGGCGGACGGAGACGCACCGGTCGCGCCCGTGCGCCCGCGCGACGAACGGCGGGCGGTCGAGGCCATGCGCTCGATCGACGCGGGAGCCGCGGAGCCGCTCAGCCTTGCCGACATGGCGCGGCGGGCCGGGCTGGGCCGATACCATTTCCTGCGCGCGTTCCGCGCCGCGACGGGCACCACGCCGCATCGGTACCTGATCGCGGCTCGCCTGCGCAGGGCTGCGCGGCTGCTCCTCACTACCGCGCTGCCGGTCACCGAGGTCGCGCTCGAGGCAGGATTCGGGGACCTCTCCAATTTCATCCGCACCTTCCGGCGCGCCGCCGGCCGCTCGCCGCGCGCGTTCCGGCTCCGCGGGGCCCCTGCGCGCGCGCCTGCCCGCCGGCCCGGCTGAGCCGGTTTCCCCTGCGTCGGCGGCGTGCGCATGGTAAGACCCACGGCGCGGCCAGAGCGCCGCGGGAGCAGGTACGCGCGACGACCTGTACGGCAACACGGCGGGCCTGAAGGCGAGCCAGGCCCGGCGACTCCTCGCGACCTACCGCCGCCGCGTCCAGCCGCGCGAGCTGTGCTCGCCCGAGCTGGCCCGCCACTTGAGCGAGGTGTCGCGAGAGATCGGCCGCCAGATCGGCGTGCTGCTCAACCGGCGCGGCGAGGTGGAGTACGTGATCGTCGGCGACGCCCGGCAGATCGAGCTGCCCGACATCGGCCGCGCCCGCGCCGGCCAGCTCCGCCTCCGCGGCCTGCGGCTCGTGCACACCCACCTCAAGGACGAGCCGCTCACGCGCGACGACCTGACCGACCTGGTGCTGCTGCGGCTGGACGCGGTGGCGGCGGTGGTGGCCCGCGACGACGGCCTGCCGGGCAAGGTCTACCTGGCCACGTTGCTCCCCTTCAATCCGGGCGGCGACCTCTACCGCCAGGAGCAGGCGCCGTCGGTGCCGGAGCTCCAGTTCGACGCCCTCGCCCAGGTCGCGGCCCTGGAACAGGAGATGGCCCGAGCGGCGCCCGGCCGCGCGGTGGGGAGCGAGGGCCGCGCCCTGCTGGTGGGTGCGTTCACCGGCTCGCGCCATGCCGCCGAGGACTCGATGGCCGAGCTGCAGGAGCTGTCGCGCACCGCCGGCGTGGAGGTGCTCGACGTGATGCTGCAGGGCCGCAAGGAGATCGACCCGCGCACCGTCGTCGGCGAAGGAAAGCTGCAGGAGATCCTGGTGCGATCGATGGCGCTGGAAGCCGATCTGCTCGTCTTCGACCGCGATCTCTCGCCTTCGCAGGCGCGCCACGTCGGCGAGGCGACCTCGCTGCGCATCATCGACCGCACCCAGCTCATCCTGGACATCTTCGCCCAGCGCGCGAAGAGCGCGGACGGCAAGCTGCAGGTCGAGCTGGCGCAGCTCAAGTACCGCTTGCCGCGCCTGGTCGGCCGCGACGACTCGCTCTCGCGCCTGGCGGGTGGCATCGGCGGGCGCGGCCCCGGCGAGACGAAGCTGGAGATCGATCGCCGCCGCGTGCGCGAGCGGATCTCCCACCTCGAGGACCGCATCGACCGCCTCAGCGCCGACCGCGCCACCCGCCGCCGGCAGCGGAACCGGGCGGGCGTGCCGGTGATCTCCATCGTGGGCTACACCAACGCAGGCAAGAGCACGCTCCTCAATGCGCTCACCGACTCGCAGGTGCTCGCCGAGAACATCCTGTTCGCCACCCTCGATCCGACCAGCCGCCGGCTGCGCTTTCCCCGGGATCGGGAAGTGGTGATCACCGATACGGTGGGGTTCATCCGCGACCTGCCGCGGGACCTGGTGGCTGCGTTCCGCGCGACGCTCGAGGAGCTGGAGGAGGCCGATCTCCTGCTGCATGTCGTCGACGCCTCGGATCCCCGGCACCCCGCGCAGGCGCGGTCGGTGGAAGCGGTCCTCTCCAGTCTCGATCTCGAAAGCACGCCCCGGCTGCTGGTCTTCAACAAGATGGACCGGAACCCCGACGCCGCGCGGGCGCTGGCGCACCGCGCGGGTGGAGTCGCCGTCTCGGCGACGACGCGCGAAGGATTCCCGGAGCTGCTCGCCCGCTGCGAAGAGGTCCTCTGGCGGCGCGGGCGCGTGCAGGCGCCGGGTCCGGAGCCCGAGTTCTTGCGGCCGCGCAGCGGGTGACGTGGCGCTGCTGCTCCTCGGACCCGGCGTCCTGCTGCACGCGCTCTTCGCGCGGCGGCGCCGGGCGGTGGAGCTGCCGCTCTTGGCCGCCGCGTTCTGGATCGTCGCGTTCTGGTGGATCCGCCTGCTGCCGTGGGATTGGGCGGGACCGATCGTCGCGGTGGGAGCGGCCTCGCTGTGCGCCGGCGTGATCCTCTGGCGCCGCTGGCCGGAGCCCGGCAGCGCGCTGGTCTGGGCGGCGGCCGCCGCGGTCGCTGCGGTGCTGGCGCATTCCGCGCTGGTCGCTCCGGGCGTCGATGCCGCCGCGCACACCGCGGTCGCGCGCATCATCGTCCAGGCGCAGGGGCATCCGCAGGGGTTCCGGCCGCTGTGGCCCATCGACGAGCTGCGCGGCTATCCGCTCGGCCAACCCACCTTGACCGCGCTGCTCGCCCGCTTCGCGGGCCTGGATTTTCGCGAGGCAGGGCTGTGGGGCCACGCCCTCGCGTACGCCCTGGTGGTGGTCGCGTTCGCGGCGGCGGTGTGGAGGTGGCGCGGCACCGCGCTGGGCCTTGCGGTCGGCGTCGGCGCGGTGCTCGTCGCCCGGGCGCCGCTCCACTTCTGGACCTGGGGCGGGGCGCCCAACGCGCTCGGCATCGCCTTCGGCGTCGCCGGATTCGCCGCCGGCCTGGATGCCGTCCGCCGGAGCGACGTGCGCAGCGCGGCCGCCTGCGCACTGTACGCGGCGGCCGGCCTGCTCACGCACGCGGTGACGATCGTCGCGTTCGCGTACTGCGCTGCCTTGATGCTGGCCGGGGCGCTGCTGCGGGATCGGTCGCTGCTCCGCGGATTCGGGGTCCTCCTCGCCGCCGGGGCATTCGCCGCGCTCCTCTGCGCGCCGTATCTGGAGACGCTGAAGCCGATCGACCCGTCCGGCGCGGCATGGATCCGGTCCTGGCTGCGCCAATCGGCGACCCTCGGCGTCCTCCCGCGGATGCTGCACGACGTGCCGCTCATCGCGGGCGTTGCCGCGCTGGTCGCCGTGCTGGCGCGCGCGCCGCAAAAGGCCCTGCTCCCGGCCCTGCTGGCCGCGCTGCTCGCCGGGCTCGTGCTCCAGGGACGCCATGGGCTACTGCCGGGCAGCGCGCTGCTCTACCCGGACCGCATCGCCGTCCTCCTGCTCTACCCGATCGCGCTCCTGGCGCACGATGCGCTGGACTCGAGGCCGCGCGTGGCGGCCGCAGTGGCGCTCCTGCTCCTCGTCCACGCCGGGATCCTCCAGCGCAAGCTCCTGCGGGAGGGGCGCGCGCACGCCCTCGCCACCGAGGCCGACCTGCGCGTGATCGCAGCGGCGCGTTTGCCGGAGGGCTGCTGGGTGATGAACAACTACGGCGACGCGGGACAGTGGATCCCCGCGCTGATCGGACGGCCGATCACCTTCCCGCACATCCACGTCGCGTTCTTCGGAGTGGAGCAGCGCGTGCACCCCTGCGCCGCGTTCCGCGGCGAGAAGCGTCCGTACCACGCCGACACCGTGATCTGTCCCGGCCCGGGGTGCGAGGCGGTCCTGCGCGACGGCGGAGCGGAGCTGTTCCGCATCGTGGATCCTGCGCTGTCGGTCGAAATGTCCGCGCAGCGTTAATTCGACGCGATCCGGCGGATCAGCTCCGTCCGCAGCCGGCCGACCGCGTCCTGCGTCGCCTCGTCCAGCTTCTCCTGGTGTGCGACGCAGGGCATGGACCGCGCGTGTCCGGTGACGGTGCCCTGCCAGACCAGCCGTCCCTCGCGCTCGAGCGTCGCGTCCAGCGCCAGGCTGGTGTCGTCCCAGCCCGCGTTCACTCCGCCGCTCCGCTCCTGGAACCCGAGCCCGGCCCCCGCGCCCCCGAAGCGCGGCGGCGCGCGCTGCGCTCCGACGTACTCGTCTCCCGTTCCGGCGAAGGTGACTGACAGGGTCAGCACCCAGGGCGCCTGCTGCGCAAACGAGAGCCCTGCCTCGCCCAGCGAGGCCACCACTGCGCGCTCCACGGCCTGCGGCAACAGCGGTGCGAATTGCCCGCACCCGATGCTCTCCGACCTGCGTGCATCCTGCGGCGTGGGCACCGAGACCGTCACGCCCTTGAGCGCAGTCGGAGATACGGGCGCGCGCTGGGGCGCGGAGACGCACGCGGCGCAGAGGAGGGCGGAGAACGAAGCACGCATGGCGAGGCAGTCTAACCGCGAAGCGGCGCGGCCGGCCCGAGACTTCCGGACCGGCCGCAAAGCCGTCAGCTGAACCACAAGCTCGCGTTCAAATATCGAAATAAAGCGCGAACTCCGTCGGGGTGGGCCGCAGCCGCACGGGGTTCAGCTCCTTCTCGATCTTGTGCTCGATCCAGGTGTCGATCACGTCTTCGGTGAAGACGTCGCCCTTGAGCAGGAACTCGTGGTCCTTCTTCAGCTCGCCCAGGGCCTCCTCGAGGGAGCCCGGCATCTTGGGGACGTCCTTCAGCTCCTCCGGGGAGAGGCCGTAGATGTCCTTGTCGAGCGGGTCGCCCGGATCGATCCGGTTCTCGATGCCGTCCAGCCCGGCCATCAGCATCGCCGCGAACGCGAGGTACGGGTTGCAGGACGGGTCCGGCGAGCGGAACTCGAGCCGCTTGGCCTTGGGGCTGGGCGAGTACATCGGGATGCGGATCGCCGCCGAGCGGTTGCGCGACGAGTACGCCAGGTTCACCGGCGCCTCGAATCCCGGCACCAGCCGCTTGTAGCTGTTGGTGGTCGGGTTGCAGAGCGCCGCCAGCGCGCGGGCGTGCTTGAGGACGCCGCCGATGTAGTGCAGCGCCATCTCGCTCATGCCCGCGTAGCCGTCGCCCGCGAAGAGCGGCTTTCCGCTCTTCCAGATGCTCTGGTGCGTGTGCATGCCGCTGCCGTTGTCTCCGTAGAGCGGCTTGGGCATGAACGTCACCGTCTTGCCGTTCCGCAGCGCGACGTTCTTGACGATGTACTTGAACCACATCAGCTTGTCGGCGGTCTTCACCAGGCTGTCGAAGCGGATGTCGATCTCCGCCTGGCCGGCGGTGGCCACCTCGTGGTGTTGCCGCTCGACCTGGATGCCGACCTGCTCCATCACCCGGCACATCTCGGTGCGCAGGTCCTGCTGCGAATCGAGCGGGGCGACGGGGAAGTAGCCTTCCTTGTAGCGCGGCTTGTAGCCCAGGTTGGGCCGCGTGCCGTGCGTCTTGCCGTCGTAGATGTGCTCGACCGCGCTGCCCGTCTCCCACTGGCCCTCGCGCGACTCGATCTTGTAGTGGCCGTGGTTGGGTCCGGTGTCGTACGAGACACCGTCGAAGATGAAGAACTCCGCTTCGGGCCCGTAGTAGGCGGTGTCGCCGATGCCGGTCGACTTGAGATACTTCTCCGCCTTCTGCGCGATGTAGCGCGGATCGCGCGAGTACGGCTCCTTGGTGATCGGGTCGACGATGTTGCAGATGAGCGACATCGTCGGGTCTTTCATGAAGGGGTCCATCACGGCGCTGTCCGGATCGGGCACCACCAGCATGTCGCTGGCGTGGATCGGCGCCCAGCCGCGGATGGAGGATCCGTCGAAGCCGAGGCCCTCCTCGAACACGGCCTCGGTCAGCTCGGCGATCGGGATGGTGAAGTGCTGCCAGAGGCCGACGAAGTCCATGAACTTCAGGTCGACCATCACCGCCTTCTTGTCATGCGCCAGCCCGACGACGTCCTTGCCCTTCGGCATCTTCGACTCCTCCATTCTTTGTGCGCGCCTCCAGAAAGAACAGCGGTCGCGCCGTTGACGTTCCTTTAGAGCGCCGGCTCTCCTCGTTCGCCGGTACGGATGCGGACCACCTCGTCCACGGTGGTCACGAAGATCTTTCCGTCCCCGATGCGCCCGGTCTTCGCCGATCGCTCGATCGCTTCCAGAGCTTTTGGCACCATCTCGTCCGTCAGCACCACCTCGACCTTTACCTTTGGCAGGAAGTCGACGACGTACTCGGCTCCCCGGTACAGCTCGGTGTGCCCTTTTTGACGGCCGAACCCCTTCACCTCGGTCACGGTGAGCCCGAGGACGCCCACGTCCGCAAGCGCCTCCTTCACCTCGTCGAGCTTGAAGGGCTTGATGATGGCTTCGATCTTCTTCATGCGGGTCGGCTCCGGGAGGCGGGCACTGTACTTGCACCTCGCTCCCGCCGCAACGGAGGACTCACGGGGAAGGACCTTGTTCTCCACGGTTCCGAGAACCGGCCCGGCCAGTGACCTTCCGTGCCCTTCCGACTCCGATCCAGGTGGTGACTTGAAACCATCCTGAAGGAGGATCCCGTGAGACGCTCGATCGTTCTGGCAGCCGCGCTGGCTGCCTCGCCCGCCTTTGCTCAGCTCGACGACCCGCAGATCGCCGACGTCGCGCTCACCGCGCACCAGATCGACATCGCGCGCGGGAAGGCCGCGCTCCAGAAGACGAAGAATGCGGAAGTGAAGCAGTTCGCCCAGCAGATGGTCGACGACCACGGCGCGGCGGTGAAGGAGGCGGTCGCGCTCGCCACGCGCCTGGGGGTCAAGCCGGAGAAGAACGCCACCTCGAAGAGCTTGCAGGACGGCGCCCGGAAGGCCTCGGCACGGCTGAAGAAGGAATCGGGTGCGACCTTCGACAAGGACTACATCGAGGTCGAAGTGCAGTACCACCGGGCCGTGCTCGACGCCGTGAAGAACGCGCTGATCCCGAGCGCCCGGAACAAGGACCTGAAGCAGCTCCTCACCGACGCGGTGCCCACGCTGGAGGGCCACTTGCAGCACGCAAAAAACGTGCAGGCGCAGCTCGGGGCGAAGGCCGCGAAGTAGGGCGCAGACGCACGGGGGCGGAGGCGCATCCAGGGCTCCGCACCCCGGCGCACGCGGGCCAACTTGCCGCGTACCGGGCCCTACCGTGCAGAGTTGCAAGCATGGCCCTTCTTCCCGCTCGTCCTCTGCAACTCGATCCGCGCGCGCTCGCGCAGCGCCGCCTCCGCAACTTCGGGGTCATCGCCGTGCTGGTCGCGATGGGCGCGGCGTTCTGCGCCGGCTCGGTCGTCTCCGCTCGCCAGGTGGTGGAGGAGCGCGTGCTCTGGTCGCGCGGCCTGCAAGGCAAGCTCGTCCACCTCTCCGGCAAGGTGGAGGAGACGCAGAAGCTCGGACTCACCTTCTTCTACGATTACGACCTGGACGTGAAGTGGCTCGATGCGCAGGGTCGCCAGCACTCGGGCAAGAGCAGCTTCGGCCGCACCTTTCGCGGGGTCGGCAAGCGCGAGCCGCCGCGCCTCCGCTACGATCCCGCCGCGCCCGACCGGTTCGTGCTCTCCTGGGCCGCCCAGGGCGGGCTTCCCCGCGCGGGCATCGCCGTCCTCTGCGGCCTGCTCGGCGGGTTGATGCTGCTGTGCGCCCGCACCCTGGCGAGGGTCGAGCGGCGCCGCCTGGAGCTCTTGCAGATGTGCGCCGAAGACGGAGAGGAGGTGGTCGGCGAGGTGGAGAAGGCGTGGAGCCACAAGGGCGTCCACTACCTCCGCTACCGGCTGCCCGACGACGTGCGCGCCCGCAAGTACCAGGGGGACGCGCCCTTCGTGTTCGCCCGCGAGGGCGCGCTGCACGTCCTCGCGCTGCGCTCGCCCCGCGCGCCCGATGCTCCGTTCCTGGTCGAGGCCGACCTGCGCTCCTTCGACCTGCCTCTCGAGGTCCGCGCGCGCGTGCTCTCGGCGGCCGCCACCGGGTAGGCGCAGCCCTCCGCGGCGCCTACATTCCGTGCCGGTGCAACCGCGGCAAGCCGGCAAGTCGCCTGGCCGTTTCCTGCTGGTACAGTGACTCGCGTGGGTTACGCCGACGAGCGCCCGGCGCTGCTCGCGCGCCTGCGCCAGCACGCGGAAGGGCGCGCGCTGCAGGACGTCCTCCGGCTCGACGGCCGCGCGCTGCGCTTCCACCTCGGCACCTCGCTGGCCGACCTCCGCGTTCCGGTTGCGGTCGGCTCCGATCTGCGCCGGGCCTTCGCGGCGGCGGTCCGCGATCTCTATTTCCTGCTCTGCCTGCGCCACCGGCCGCTGCTCAAGGAGAGCGAGTTCGACGAGCTGATCCTCCAAGACGGATTCGACTCCAAGGTCCTGCGCCCGGTGTCCTTCTCGCCGCCCTCGAGCGTGGCCCGCGAGAACGTCCGCCGCGCATTCCTCGAGGCCCCCGAGCTCCACCCCGCCCTCGACGCCGGCGTGCTGGCCTCGTGGATCGCGTCGGGGCGCCCGGGACGGCTCTGGGTGGGCGCGCTGAACGCGCTCTTGCGCCGGACCGTGGCCGACGCGGCGGGGAGCGATCGCCAGGAGCCGACCACCTACCTGGTGCTGCTCTCGCTGCGCGTCCTCGCGGACGAGGCGCACGGCATCCTGCGCAAGCTGCCGCAGGCCCAGGCCGTGCACCGCGTCTTCCATGGCGCGGTGGCCACCGGGTTGCTCGTCGCCGCTCGCCTCGCGGCGCGCGAGGCGGGCGCGTTCGACGCGCCGGGGGGCGCTCTGTCGGAAGCCGCCACGCAGGCGCTGGCGTGGATGGGAGGCACCCGGCACCTGGCGGGAAGCTCGAGCCACGCCTACGGCGTCGCGTTCGCGGAGCCGCTCGCGCGGCTGGATCCGTATGCGCACAAGGTGATGCTGGGCGCGTCCGGGGAGCAGCTGGCCGCGGACGCCAACGCCGAGCTCACCGAGGAGGAGGACGCCTTCGCCGGCGCGGAGCGCGCGTTCGCCCTGGCGGCCATCCGGGCGGACCTCTTGCACCTGTTGCGGCTCTCGGACACGGCGCGGACGCCGGCGCTCGCCCTCGAAGGGGTGGCGCCGGCGCAGCTCTTCGGTTCGCCGGGCGTCCTGGAGCGCGTGCTCGCCTCGCCCGAGCGGCGCAAGGAGATGCAGGCGCGGGCCAAGGCCGCGGCGAAGGCGACCGATCACGAGGAGGCCCGGGCGGCCCTCCAGTCGCTCGCGCGGGTGAGCAAGGAGTGGCGCGAGGAAGGCCCCTCGGTGTTCGCCGGGGCCGACGTGCGGGATGGCACGGCGCGGGCGGTCAGCGGGCTCGCGATCGACGCGGCGCTGGAGAAGCTGCTCGACCAGGCGGAGCTGTCGCTCCTCCACCGCTCCGGGCAGGAGAGCGCCGACGGGATCGACGCCGAGTACGAGCGCGGGCGGCTCTATCGCATCGCCGCGGAGGAGCGGCCGCTCCTCCGCGCCCGGTCGGGCTCGCTGCAGATGGGCCACCTCTTCTGCGACGTGAAGGACTTCACCCGCCGCACCGTCTTCCTCAAGGAGGCGGTGGTCGCCGATTTCCTCTCCCGCGAGTTCTACACGCCGATCCTCACCGCGGCCGCGCGCCATCACCACGGCGCGGATCACCTCCACGACAAGGGCGGCATCTACCTCAACAACTTGCTGGGCGACGCGGTCAGCTTCTCCGGCGACGTGACCGCGCTGGTGGCCCTGGCGGACGAGATCCGCCGGGCGCTGAACAGCTACGCCAAGCGGCTCGACAGCGAGAGCAGCTCGGAGGCCGTGGCGAGGGGCATCGCCTCCATCGAGCAGCGCACGGCCGCGCGCAAGTCCGAGCTGGCGCAGCAGGCGGCGCAGGCCCAGGCAGCCCTGGCGAAGGGCGTCCCGGACTCGAGCGGCGAGGAGCCCCGCGCCCGGCTCTCCCGGCTGCGCCTGGAGCTGTCTCGGCTGGAGGAGGAGCGCCAGTCCGAGATCGCGCTCGTGGCCGGAGAGAAGCTGGAGGCGGGCATCTTCATCTCCTTCGGCGCCGCGCCCGAGGTGGCGACCTTCGAGGACCACGTGTTCGGCGCCATCAAGGTGGCGATCGCGGAGAAGATCAACGAGAGCGCGCGCGGCACGGCCCGCAACGGCGGCGTGCGGGCGCGGATCGAGGCCCTGGTCAAGCAGGCGCGCGCCGCGCAGGGTCGCGCCGATGTGTCCTGTCCGTTCGCGGTGTTCGTCTCTCAGCCTCTCTCCATCCCGGTGCCTCCCGAGGCGGAGCTGGCCGTGCGCGGGTGCCTGGAAGACGGCGACCCGGACGGCGCCGAGCTGATGCTGCAGGAGTCCGTCCGCCAGTTCGTCGCGCGGCTCGCGCAGGACTCCGGACTGGCCGGCGGTGGCGACATCTACAACGGCGGGGCGGCGCTGTCCGAGGAGGCGCTGCGCGCGTACGTCGAGGCGCGCGGAGGCGAGCTGACCTTCCTGCGACGCCGGCTGCCCGTGGCGTCGGTGCACCCGTCGATCGCGGAGCGATTCGTCTTTCCCATGCAGACGCTGCAGCTGGTCGCGGCGGTGTCGACCCGGTCGCAGAGCCTGCACGAGCTGTACATCCACGTCGGGCGCGCCCTGTTCAGGGGCTTCGAGAAGACGGGCGGTCTGGGCGTCTACGAGATGGTGCCGCCCAATTCGGCGCTGTTCTCGCTGCTCAGCCAGCACCACCTGCCGCGCTGGCTGGTCGAGCACGAGCAGGGAGAGGGCGAAGAGGAGCCACGCTCGGAGGCGGCCGGCGCATGACGGAAGAGAAACAGGTCGAGAAGTTCCCGCCGCCGGAGCCGGAGCCGCCCGAGCCTAGCTTCAAGCAATACCTGGTCGGCTGGGGCGCCATCTTCCTGGCCCTGGTCGCCCTGGGCGTCCTCCTCGGCGTCCTGATGCGCCTCCTGCGCTGAGCAAAAGCGTTTAACCGCGCTTCCCAATCTTCCGCGCTTCGCGTGAAACGGCTCCAGTCCGATACAGTGGCTAGTCCAGCTGGAAGGTTTGGAACGTACCTTTTTCGTCGAGCATGGTGCCCCAGACCTTGTGCGAGGCCTGGTGCTCGCTCATGCCGAAGCTGAGCGGCGAGCCGGTGCCCAGGTCGAGGCCGCGGATGGCCTCGAGCGCGTCGATCACCTTCTCCGTCTCCAGCGCGGTTGCCCGCTTGAGCCCTTCCACCAGCAGCGTGCCGGCCAGGTAGCCCTCGAGCGAGACGAAGTCCGGCTTCTCGCCCGGAGCGTACTTGCGCAGTTGCTCCTGGTACTTGAGCACGGCGGTGGCGCTGGACTGCGGCAGGGGGACCACCTGGGTGACGACCGCGCCCTGCGCGAACTTGGAGCCCAGCGCGGCCAGCTCCTCGGCGAGCGCGGTCGAGCCCACGAAGGAGACGTTGGTGAAGACGATGTCCGACGCCTTGTCGCGCATCTTCTCGATCAGCTTGGCGGCGGCCTTGTAGGTGGCGACGCACACCACCGCCCGGACGTTCGAGTGCTTGAGCAGCTCGTTGACGGAGTCCGAAACGTCGGCGCTGTTGCGCTGGTACCCGAGCCGCAGGATCTTCGACGGGTCGCGGCCGTACCGCCGCATCGCGCGGGCCACGCCCTCGAAGCCCGCATCGCCGAAGCTGTCCTGCTGCGCGAACACCGCGATGTCCGGCGGCTTGATCCGCTTCACCTCGACCAGGTGCTTGACGATCGCCGCCGTCTCCTCGGCGTAGCTCGCCCGGTAGTTGAAGACATAGCGGTCGGGCGGGTCCTTGCGCAGCAGCGGCGCGCCGGTGAACGGGCCGAAGAAGAGCATCTTGTGCTCGACCGCGTAGGGGACGGCGACCGCGGCGGTCGGCGTGCCCACGTTCCCGACGAAGCCGAATACCTTCCGCTGCTCGGCCAGCTCCTTCATCACGCCGACCGTGCGGGTCGGCTCGTAACCGTCGTCGAGGGCGATGAGCTGCAGCTTGCGCCCATGCACGCCGCCCGACTCGTTGGCGGCGGCGAACGCCACTTCCACGCCGGTCTTCATCGCCCGGCCCAGTTCCTTGGAGGGGCCGGTCAGCGGCGACGCCATGCCGAAGAGGAGATCGCCCTGCGCGACCGGCGCCGGCTGCCCGGACGGCTGCACGACCGAGGCGACCTTCACTCCGTCCTTGGCGCCTCCGATGGCGGCAGGACCCTCGCCCGACCAGTGCGAGCGCAGCAGGATGACGCCGGGACCGCCCAGGGCAAGCGCCGCGACGACGCCCAGGAGCAGCGCTCCCCGGTGGTTCTTGGCGGGCGCGACGACCGGCGGGTTGGGAGGCAGATTCAGGCGGCCGGTGTGCGGGCGAGACGCTCCCGGAGTAGGGCGGGGCGGGGTGGGCTTGCGTTCCGACGTCACGACTGCCTCCTTGTCGAGGCCCGCGAGAGCATCCTCCACGTCGCGGTTGGCCTCGTCCTCGCGCCAGGCTTCCTCGAGCAGCACCTTGGTCCACGGCTCGTGGATGGCGCGCGCAGGGCAGACCGCGTTCTTGTCCACGCGGAAGGTCCCGTCGCGCAGCCGCATGGCCGTGCGAATCGCATCCAGGCCACGCTGCTTGCCCAGGTGCGCCTCGACCACATCGCCGTTCTGGATGAAGAAGGTGCCCTCGCCCCGCGAAGTCCGGACGACGAGCGCAACGGTCTCCCGGCGCTGGCAGTAAAACTGCACCAGGTCCGTGAAGGGCGTTTCGCTCAGGTCTCCGGTCAAGGCCACGGCGGCTCCTCCCCCCGTCGAGCAGCGTAGCGCGGCTAAGAAAAAATCCAAAAATTTCACCGCATTGACTCACATCCGCGCAGGTTGGAGCAGCGGGTGGGGCGGCCGGCGCCGCCGCCCGGAATGGCCCGGGGATCCGCGGGATTGTGCTCGCGGCGTCGACCGCTGCCTGTAGGAATTCAGTAATTGTGGATCGCGTGCCGGCCGGCGGGGAGCGCGGCCTGTCGGCTCCGCAGCGCGATGCGGGTCACTGATCCTCGACCAGCCGCAGGTGCGCCTCGGCGAGCGCGCGGGACGCCGCCGCGAAGATGCGGTCGCCCGCCTGCGCCGAAGCGAGCGAAGGATCCGATCCGACGTGCCCCTCGGGATAGCGGCTGCGGAAGTCCTGCGCGCCCCAGGCCACCATCTGCTGCACCGCCTCGAAGCGCTCCATCGGGGGAAGGTCCAGGACCGCGCGCGGGTAGAAGCGGCGGACGATGGACAGCTCGGCGGGAGTGGCGTGGTGTCCCTGGCGCGCGCCGAACAGCTCCAGCACCAGCGATTCCACCTCGGGCAGCTCCCACCAGGAGACCGGCAGAAAGCGCGCCTCGGCGAGCTCCGCATGCGCTTGCGAGCACGCCGCTTCCAGCGCCCCAGCCGAGTCGGGGTGCGCGTTGACGAGCAGGAAGCGGCGGAATCCCTGGCCGTGCAGCGACCCCAGCGCGTCCCGCACCAGCGCGAGGAAGGTTGCGGGCTGCACCGCGATGGTCCCGGGGAACGCGGCGTGGATCGCGGAGACGCCGAACGGGATCGCCGGCGCCACCATCGTGCGGCGGTCCTCGCCCAGCTCCTGGGCCAGCTCCTCGGCGACGATCAGGCCGCTGCCCAGAGGGCCCGACGGACCGTGCTGCTCGGTAGAGCCGATCGGCACGACCACGTCGTCGCGCCGGGTGAGGTACTCCTCCACGTCCTGCCAGAGGGCCAGCTTGAGCAGCACTCCGTGAGTCTACACCGCGGACGAGAGTTGCTTGAGGATGGTCTCGACCAGCGTGAACCAGTCCTTGATGGCCGGCTTGGCGCCGACGTCGGTGGGCAGGTCGAGCAGCTTCGCGCCGGCCTTCTCGGCCACGAGCCGCGCGGTGTTCAGGTTGTAGAAGTCTTCGGCGAGCACCAGCTGGACATGCTCGGCGCGCATCGCCTGGATGAGCCGGAAGAGGTGATCGGGATCGGGGGGAATGCCGGGCTTCGGCTCCAGGTAACCGATCTCTCGAAGCCCCAGCCATTGGGACATGTACGTCCAGCTCTTGTGGTAGGTGACCACCTTCACCCCGCGCATCTTCGCGGTCATCGGCTGCCACTTCTTGATCGCCGCCTCGACCCGGTCGTTGAACGCGGCCAGGTTCCTCTGGTACGCCGCCGCTCCCGCAGGGTCGATCTCCGACAGCCGCTGGGCGATCTCGCGGGCGATGATCTTCGCGTTGGCGGGAGGCAGCCAGTAGTGCGGGTTGCCCTGCGGGTGGATGTCCCCCATCGACCGGTCCACCCGGGTGGTGGGCACGTCGACGACGGGGATCGCGCGGGAGCAGTCCAGGTTCCCCAGCTCGCCCAGCTGGATCTTCGGGTTGCGCGAGCCGAGCACCAGCGGAGGGAGCCACCCGATCTCCAGCTCGAGGCCCACGTGCAAGAGCAGGTCGGCCTTGTTGAGCACCAGCATCAAGCTGGGCTTGGGCTCGACGAAGTGCGGGTCCTGGTACCCCTTCCCGAGCGACTCGACCTCGACGCGGTCGCCGCCGACTTCCTTGGCCAGGGACCCGAGGGTGGGGATCGAGGACACGACGCGCAGCGCGGCGGAAGCGGGGCGCGGCGCGGCGAAGGCAAGCGCGGCGAGCAGGACGAATCGTCTCATGGCCATCTCTTCGACTCTCCTCCGCGCGGAAAACTTCAGAATGGATGCGCGCCGTGCGCGCCGATGGAGATCTCCAGCTGCAGGAAGGCGGCCACCGCGTCGCCGGGCTGGACGGGCGGGAAGGTGACGTCCGGCACCGACGGCCCGGAAGAGGCGTGCTCGGCCTGGACGTATCCCCGCACGCGGGCGAACTCGCTCGCCTGGAAGGTGATGCTCGTCGACGCGCGCAGCGTGCGGCCCAGCGAGCTGGAAGTGGGGATGCCGAGCACGTCACCGCGCAATCCCAGGAACCACCGCCGCGCCACCTGCACCACGACCTGGCTGTACATCCCGCCGTCCCAGCCGCCCGGCACGTCGGCGGAGCCATCGAGATGGCGCCAGATCGCTTCGGTTTGCCAGGCGACCGAGTTGTACCCGGAAACGACGTTGGGCGGCTTCCACTTGAAGTACACGTCCGCCCCCACCAGGTAGCTGCGGCGGTTCATGCCGAGCACGTTCACGCCCGTGTCGGTCGGCTGGAACAGCCCGGGCGAAACGCCCGTGGCCCCGCTCACTCCGAGGGAGACGGACCACGCGTCCCCGAACGGAAAGAACGCCTTCGCCTCCGTGGCGTAGGTGAGATCTTGCGTGCCGCCGCCGCCGAAGCTGGCGACCGGGGGCGGCAGCGTGATGCCGGGCCCGGGCTGGTCGGGAGCGCGCAGCGAGAACGCCTCGGCGTAGAGCGTCAGGTAGAACGGGAGCGGAGCGAGCCAGGAGAGCTGGGCTCCGGGACCCCGCAGCCCGTCGAGGCCGAGGAAGGCGGCGTTGAGCAGGGGCCGCAGGGTGAAGTCCTGCATGTGCAGGTGCTGTCCATTCTGCCGGCCGAAAGCGCTGCGGAAGCTGCCCCCTTTCGCCTGCAGGTTCCAGGGGAGGCTGGTGGTGGTCCCGAACGCCTCCTCGACCTCGAGCCCGGTCAGGTTGGGGATGGTGAGGAACACGTCGGCGCGAAAGTAGGGGTCCACGATCGCGCTGAAGGCGAGCTCCACCTCCTGCACGGTGAATCCGGCCGCCTTCCTTCCCTCCTCGGTGCGCAGCAGCGGATCGTCCCCGCTCGGAAACAAGAAGGGACGGCGCTGGTACCCGCCCTCGGTATCGAGGATGGCGCTGATGTCCGGGTTGAACGACTGCGCCCCGCGGAAGAGCGGCACGGGCGGCACCGCGCCCCCGGTTGCCGTCTCGGGCGCCGGGGTCGGCTGCGCCGCGGCCTGGCCGGCGGCGGCGGCGTCCTTCCCCAGCGCCTTCTCCAGCTCGCGCCGCAGCGCCTCGTCGTCCTGGCCGCCATCGGGCGTCCCGGGCTGACCCCTCTCGACCAGCGCCAGGAGCAAGAACACCATCGAGTCCCCTCCTCGTCGGGCGGCTCGGATGGCCGCCTGTCCGTCGGTTCAGACCGTGTTTCTCTTCGCCAGCCGCGCGACGCCCGGGAGCAGGAAGACGGACGCAACGACGACCATCGTCGCACCCGTCGGGAGTTGCTCGATCCAGCTCAGGTAGTAGCCGAGCGCCGCGGACACGATGCCGAAGGCGATCGACAACGGCAAGGTGGCGCGGAGGTTTTCGGTCAGCATCAGCGCCGCCGCGGCCGGAACCACGGTGAAGGCGAACACCGGGAGCGCGCCGACCGCCCGGGTGGCCACCGAGATGGCGACGGCGACGATCACGTTGAGCAGCAGCTCGTAGCGCAAGACGGACACTCCCTGGACCATCGCCGTCTCGGGGTCGTAGCTGACGAA
>WNFL01051201.1_pt3 | contig 20820 bp, 19 predicted proteins | sample 5400361 | NCBI WGS metagenome assembly WNFL01 (sample SAMN13153351, study PRJNA577476) | soil metagenome | isolation source: 40 cm soil on Douglas fir-dominated hillslope | place: USA:California | collected 2013-09-17
CGACTACGACACCCACGCCAAGATGAACCCGCCGCTGCGTCCGGCGGCCGACCGCGACGCGGTGATCGCAGCGGTGCGCGACGGGGTGGTGGACTGCCTGGCCACCGACCACGCGCCGCACACGCTCGAGGAGAAGCTCCGGCCCTTCGATCAGGCGCCGTTCGGGATCGTCGGGCTCGAGACCGCGCTCGCGCTCACGATCACCTTCCTGGTCAAGCCCGGGCACCTCACGCTGGCGCGCGCGCTCGAGCTGTGGACCGAGGGGCCGCGGCGCGTCATGCGGCTCCCCGAGGTGCGGCTCGAACCCGGCTTCCCGGCCGACCTGGTGCTGCTCGACCCGGCGCGCGAGTGGACCGTGGATCCGGCGGCGTTCTTCTCGATGGGGCGCAACACCCCGTTCGCGGGCTGGCGCCTCGCCGGGCGCGTGCTCGCCACGGTGTGCGCGGGACGGCTCACCCACGCCGACGAGGGCTTCGCGGCCGCCGCGGCGCTCGGCGAGCCGGCGCTGCCCGGAGTGCGGGCGTGACGCGGCGGCCTCCCGCCCTGCTCGCGCTCGAGGACGGGCGCGTGTTCAAGGGCGAGTCGTACGGTGCCGCCACCGAGACCACCGGCGAGGTGGTGTTCAACACCGCGATGAGCGGCTACCAGGAGGTCATGACCGATCCGTCCTACTGCGGGCAGATCGTGACCTTCACCTATCCGCTGCTCGGCAACTACGGCGTCAATGCCGAGGACTTCGAGAGCGCCTCGCTGCGCGCCCAGGGCATGGTGTGCCGCGAGATGTGCGAGCGGCCCAGCAACTGGCGCGCGACCGGCAACCTCAACGACTGGCTCGCCGAGGCCAGGGTGCCGTGCATCGCCGGCCTCGACACCCGGGCGCTCACCCGCCACCTGCGCGAGCGCGGCGTGATGCGCGGCTGCCTCTCGGCGCTGGACCTCGATCCCGACTCGCTGGTCGCCAAGGCACGCCGCAGCCCGAGCATGCTGGGGCTGGCGCTCGCCGACATCGTGACCTGTGTGGAGCCCTACTGGTGGGGCGAGGCCGGCGTCGCCGAGGCCTGCCCCGAGCCCGACCGCCGGCGCCCGCTCGCCGTGGTGCTCGACTTCGGGGTCAAGTACAACATCCTGCGCCGGCTGCACGCCGAGGGCTTCCGGGTGCGGGTGGTGCCGGCGCGCACCAGCGCGCGCGAGGTGCTGGCGCTCGAGCCCGACGGCGTGGTGCTGTCGAACGGGCCCGGCGACCCCGAGCCGCTCGACTTCGCGATCGCGACCACGCGCGAGCTCACGCGCGCGGTGCCGACGCTGGGGATCTGCCTCGGCCACCAGCTGCTGGGCCTCGCCGCCGGCGCCCGGACCCGCAAGCTCAAGTTCGGCCACCGCGGCATCAACCATCCGGTGATCGACCGCCGCACCGGGCTGGTCGAGGTCACGAGCCAGAACCACGGCTTCATGGTGGACGCCGCGACCCTGCCGGCCGGCGAGTACGACGTCACCCACGTGAGCGCCAACGACGGCACGCTCGAGGGCATGATCCACCGCGCCCTGCCGGTGCTCTCGTGCCAGTACCACCCCGAGGCGAGCCCGGGCCCGCACGACTCGCGGCCCTGGTTCCGCGCCTTCGCCGACGCGGTCGCGCGCCGCGGCGCGCGGCGCGCCGAGCCCGCCGCGGCGGGGAAGCCCTGATGCCGGTCCGTCCCGAGCTCAAGAAGGTCATGGTGATCGGCGCCGGGCCGATCGTGATCGGACAGGCGTGCGAGTTCGACTACTCCGGCACCCAGGCGTGCCGGGCGCTGCGCTCGCTCGGGATCCAGGTCGTGCTGCTCAACTCGAACCCGGCGACCATCATGACCGACCCCGAGTTCGCCGACCGCACCTACATCGAGCCGCTGCTGCCCGAGATCGCCGAGCGCATCCTCGAGCGCGAGAAGCCCGACGCGCTGCTGCCGACGATGGGCGGCCAGACCGCGCTCAACCTCGCGGTGGCGCTGGCCAAGAGCGGCGCGCTCGAGCGCCACGGGGTGCGCCTGATCGGGGCCTCGCTCGAGGCGATCGAAACCGCCGAGGACCGTGACCGCTTCAAGCGCGCGATGATCGAGGCCGGCCTCAAGCTGCCGCGCAGCGGCTACGCCACCACCGTGGCCGGGGCGGTGGCGCTGGGCGAGCAGCTCGGCTACCCGCTCGTCATCCGCTCCTCGTTCACGCTCGGCGGCGCGGGCTCGGGGCTGGTCCAGCACATGCGCCAGCTGCGCGAGGCGGCGCGCGCCGGCATCGCCGCCAGCCCGACCGGCTCGATCCTGATCGAGGAGGCGCTGCTGGGCTGGAAGGAGTACGAGCTCGAGGTCATGCGCGACAGTCGCGACAACTGCGTCGTGGTGTGCTCGATCGAGAACTTCGACCCGATGGGGGTCCACACCGGCGACAGCATCACGGTGGCGCCGGCCCAGACCCTGAGCGACCGCTGCTACCAGGCGATGCGCGACGCCGCGCTCCGGGTCATGCGCGCGATCAAGGTCGAGGCGGGCGGCTCCAACATCCAGTTCGCCGTCCACCCCGACACCGGCGAGATGCGGGTCATCGAGATGAACCCGCGCGTCTCGCGCTCCTCGGCGCTGGCGAGCAAGGCCACCGGCTTCCCGATCGCCAAGATCTCGGCGCTGCTCGCGGTCGGCCTCACGCTCGACGAGATCCCCAACGACATCACCCGCAAGACCCCGGCCTGCTTCGAGCCCACGCTCGACTACTGCGTGGTCAAGATCCCGCGCTGGGCGTTCGAGAAGTTCCGGGCCACCACCCAGCGGCTCGGCACCCGCATGAAGTCGGTGGGCGAGATCATGGCGATCGGCCGCACCTTCCCCGAGGCGCTGCTCAAGGGCTGGCGCGCGCTCGAGGCCGGCCCCGGCGTGCTGCCCGGCCCGGCGCCGGCCGCCGAGGTCGCCGACCTCACCGAGGCGCTCGAGAGCCCGAGCCCCGACCGGCTGCGCGACCTGTTCCGGGCGCTGGCGACCGGCCTGACCCCCGAGACGCTGGCGCGGCACACCGGCATCGATCCCTGGTTCCTGGCCCAGATGAAGCGCATCGTGGACCTCGACCAGGCGCTCGAGGCGCGGGTGGCCCGCGACCCCGAGGCGCCGTGGCGCGAGGGGTTGATCCGGGCGGCGAAGCGGTTCGGGTTCAGCGACCGGCATCTCGCCGAGCGGCTCGGGCTCTCGGAGGGCGAGGTGCGCCACCGCCGCCAGGCCTGGGGGATCCAGCCGGTCATGAAGGCGGTGGACACCTGCGGCGCCGAGTTCCAGGCCGAAACGCCCTACTTCTACTCGACCTACGAGGACGAGAGCGAGGTGCCGCCCGGCGAGCGGCCGCGCGTCATGATCCTGGGCAGCGGCCCCAACCGCATCGGCCAGGGGCTCGAGTTCGACTACTGCTGCGTCCAGGCGGCACTCGAGCTCAAGCAGCGCGGCTTCGACGTCATCATGGTCAACTCGAACCCCGAGACCGTGAGCACCGACTACGACGTCTCGACCCGGCTCTACTTCGAGCCGCTGACGCTCGAGGACGTCCTCAACGTGGTCGAGTGCGAGCGGCCCGCGGGGGTGATCGTGACCCTGGGGGGCCAGACCCCGCTCAAGCTGGCGCGCGGCCTGCACGAGGCCGGCGTGCCGCTGTGGGGCACGCCGTTCGACGGGCTCGACCTGGCCGAGAACCGCGCCCGCTTCCGCGCGCTCATCGAGCGCCTGGGGCTCGCCCAGCCCGAGAGCCTGACCGCGGGGAGCCGGGCCGAGACCCTGAGCTGCGCGCAGACGCTCGGCTACCCGGTGCTGGTGCGGCCGTCCTACGTGCTGGGCGGGCGCGGGATGCGGGTCGTGTACTCGCCCGACGAGCTCGATGAGTGGATCACCTCCGAGGCGCTGGTGTCCGAGGGCGAGCCGGTGCTGATCGACAAGTTCCTCGCCGGGGCGCTCGAGGTCGACGTGGACGCGCTGTGCGACGGCGAGACCGTGGTGGTGGGCGCGGTCATGGAGCACATCGAGGAGGCCGGCATCCACTCGGGCGACTCGACCTGCGTCATCCCGCCCTTCACGCTCGGCGACACCACCGTGGCGACGATCCGCGAGATCACCGCGACGCTGGCGCGCGCGCTGGGCGTGCGCGGGCTCATCAACGTCCAGTTCGCGGTGCGCAACGACCAGGTGTTCGTGCTCGAGGCCAACCCGCGCGCCTCGCGCACCGTGCCGTTCGTGAGCAAGGCGGTGGGGGCGGCGACCGCCCCCGAGGTCACGTTCGTGAGCGTCAAGAAGCCGGTGATGCCGTTCAGCCGCTTCCCGGGCGAGGACACGGTGCTGGGCCCGGAGATGAAGTCCACCGGCGAGGTCATGGGCCGCGACCTCGATTTCGGGCGCGCCCTGGCCAAGGCCCACCTGGGCTCGGGCGACCCCCTGCCCGCCGAGGGGGCGGTGTTCCTGAGCGTGCGCGACGACGACAAGCGTTCGATCACCTTTATGGCGAAAAAGCTGGTCGAACTGGGGTATGGATTGGTGGCGACGCGGGGCACCGCGCGCTTCCTGAGCCGGAACGGGGTACCGTGCCGGGAAGTGTTCAAGGTCCACGAAGGCCGTCCCAACGCCGTGGACCTGATCGAGGCCGGGGAGATCCAGCTCGTGATCAACACACCGCTCGGGCGCGCGTCCGAGTACGACGAGAAGGCGATTCGCGAGCGCGCGGTGGCGCTGGGGGTGCCGGTGATCACCACCGTGGCCGGCGCCCTGGCCGCGGTGTCGGGCATCGAGGCGCTCCGGCGCGGCCCGCTCGACGTCACCGCGCTCCAGGAGGCGCTGTGAGCCCGCGCCGCGCCCTGCTCCTCGGCCTCGCCGCCGCGGCGTTCACCTGCTCGTGCGCCTACTACAACACGTTCTACCTGGCGCGGAAGTACTACGACGTCGCGGTGGGCCGCCAGCCCTACCTGGTGGACCGGCCGCAGTCGCCGGACAACCAGAACTTGAACAAGTCCATCGACTACTCGAAGAAGGTGCTGGGGCAGTATTCGAAGTCGAAGTGGGTGGACGACGCCTACCTGCTGTGGGCGCGCGCCCTGCTCGGCAAGGACGACCCGGGGCAGACGATCATGATGCTCCAGGACTTCGAGGCCCGCTACCCGAAGAGCCCGGTGGTGCTCGAGGCCAAGTTCTACCTCGGGGTGGCCTACCGGCAAAACCGCAAGTACCGCGACGCCGCGCGCACGCTCGACGAGTTCCTGACCCGCGCGCCGCGCCACGACCTGGCGCCCTACGCGCTGCTCGAGCGCGCCCGCGCCCTCAACTCGCTCCAGGAGTACGCCGACGCGGCGGCGGCGGCGGGCCTGCTGATCGAGCGCTGGCCCAAGCACCGGCTGGCGCCGATGGCGCGCGCGGCGCGCGCCGAGGCGCGCTTCAAGAACGCCGCGTACGCCGACGCGCGCGACGACTACCGCACGCTCGGCCTGCTGGCGACCACCGACGAGGACCGCCTCGCGTTCCTGCTGCACGAGGCCGACTGCCTCGAGGCGGCCAAGGCCTACGACGAGGAGATGACGCTGCTCAAGGGCGCCCAGTCGCACGAGCCGCCGCCGCCCACCCTGCCCGAGCTGGTGGCGCCGACGCCGGGGGTGGTCCAGACCGCGGGGCCCGCGGCCCCGACGATCGACCGCTACGGGCAGCTCGCGGTGCGGATCGCGACCGTCCACGCGCTGCAGGGCCGCGTCGCCGAGGCGGTCACGATGTACCACGGCGTGGTGCGCGACTACCCGCGCACGCCGCTTGCCGCCGAGGCCCAGTACCGCATCGGCTACGCCTACGAGATCACCGCCGACGACTTCGAGCGGGCGCGCATTGAGTACGCCAAGGTGCGCGACATCGCCAGCTCCGCCTACACCACCCAGGCCGCGGTGCGGCTCGCCAACCTCGACCGCATCGCCAAGTTCCACAGCACCACCCGGGACACCGTGGAAGCCAAGGCCGAGGCCGCCTTCCTGCTCGCCGAGCAGTACCTGTTCCAGGTCAACAAGCCGGAGCGCGCACTCGAGCAGTACCGCAAGATCGAGCATGATTTCGCCGGCACGCCGTGGGGCGCCAAGGCCATCGTCGCCCAGGCGTGGGTGCTCAGCCGCAAGCTCGACCGGAAGGCCGCGGCCGACTCGATGTTCTGGATCGCGGTGCGCCAGCACCCGGCCACCGACGCCCAGCTCGCGGCGCGCGACTACCTCGAGATGGAGGGCGCCGAGGTGCCGGCCGACCTGATCCAGATGCCGGTGCGCCCGCTCGCGGTCGCCGACACCGCGGCGCCGCTTTCCCACGCTCCCGCCAACATGGCGGCGCTCGGCAGCGGCGCACCCGCGGCCACCGACTCACTCGGCCACCGCGCGCCGCCCGAGGCGCTGGTGCCGGGTGCCGCGCTACTGCGCCCGCCCGACCCGCTCACGGTGGGCCCACCGGTGCCGACCCCGGAGGGGCCGCCGGTCCCCACGCCCGCGGGCCCGCCGGCCCCCACGCCTGTGGCCCCGCCGCCCGTCGCCCAGACCCCGCCGCCCGCGAACCCGCCCGCCGCCGGGGCGGGGAGCGCACCCGGCCCGGTGGTGTCGCCGATTCCGGGGCCGCCGCCGGTAACGTCTCCCGCGCCGGCCGCGCACGACACCCTGCGCACCGCGCCGCCCGACACTTCGGCGGCGTCGACCCGGCCGCCCAAGCCTTGAGGTGCCGGTGGCGGTCGTGACCGCGGGCTGGACCCAGGTGACGGCGCGGGTCGTGCGCCAGAACCCGTACGGCGAGGGCCACCGCTGGCTCGACCTCGAGGTGCCGCGCACCTTCGAGCCGCCCGCCCCCGGTCAGTTCGTCCAGCTGCTGCTCGGGCCCAGCGCGTCGTCGGCCCTGCTGCCCCGGCCGATGAGCGTCGCATCGTGCCGGCGCACACGCGGCGGCCTCGAGCTGGGCTTCCTCTACGCGCCGGTCGGCACCGGCACGCAGGCGCTCGCGGCGCTGGACTCGGGCGCGCGCCTCGAGCTGCTGGGGCCGCTCGGGCACGGGTTCCCGCTCGACCGGCCCGGCACGCCGGTGCTGGTCGCGGGCGGGCGCGGCGTGGCGCCGCTGCTGTTCGCGGCCGACGCGCTGGGGCGCGCGCGGCGGCGCTGCGAGCTCCTGTTCGGCGCCCGCGGCCGGGCCCAGCTGGTCGGCCTGCCCGAGGCGCGGGCCCGGCTCGCCACGCTCGGCGGCCGCCTGCACCTCGAGCGCGTCGCGGCACGGCTCGAGGCCCCGCTCGTGGTCCACGCCTGCGGCCCGCACGCCATGCTCAAGGCGGTGGCGCGCTGGGGCCTCGCGCGCGGGGTGCCGTGCCACCTGGCGATGGAGTCCATCATGGCGTGCGGCACCGGCGTGTGCCGCGGCTGCCCGTTGCCGCGCGCCCCGCGCGCCCGGGCCGCGTTCCGCCGCGACCGCACGCCCTCGCTCTACGGCAACGAGGAGTGGGCGATGTGCTGCACCGAGGGCCCGGTGTTCGAGGCCGGAGCGCTGGACTGGGAGCGCATCGAATGAGCGCGCCCGCCCGCGTCGATCTCGGGGTGCGCATCGGGCCGATGTCGCTCGCGAACCCGGTGCTCGCCGCCTCCGGCACGTTCGGCTACGGCGACGAGCTGGCGCACGTCGTGGAGGTCGCGGCGCTGGGCGCGATCGTCACCAAGACCGTGACCTTGAAGCCGCGCGCCGGCAACCCGCCGCGGCGCATCGCCGAGACCGCGGGCGGGATGCTCAACTCGATCGGGCTCGAGAACGTGGGCCTCGAAGCCTTCGCGCGCGAGAAGCTGCCGCGCCTGCGCGCGCTGGGCGCCACCGTGATCGCCTCGCTGGGCGGCGAGACGCCAGGCGAGCTCGAGCGCCTGCTCGAGGCGCTGGGCGGCGAGCGCGGGATCGCGGGCTTCGAGCTCAACTTCTCGTGCCCCAACGTGGCGCGCGGCGGGGCGCGCTACTGGGCGGTGCCGCGCCGCCTCGAGCGCACCCTCGCGCGCCTGCGCCCGCTCACCCGCGCCGCGCTCATCGCCAAGCTCTCGCCCGACGTCACCTCGGTCGCCGACCTCGCGGTCGCCTGCGAGCGCGGCGGCGCCGACGCGGTCACCGCGGTCAACACCTTCGTCGGCATGGCGGTCGACCTCGAGGCGATGGGGTCGCGGCTCGGGCGCGCGACCGGTGGGCTCTCGGGCCCGGCGATCAAGCCGCTCGCGCTGGCGCGCTGCCACGAGGCGGCGCGCGCGGTGCGCATCCCGGTCATCGGCTCGGGCGGCATCATGAGCGGGCGCGACGCGCTCGAGTTCATCGCCGTGGGCGCCGCCGCGGTCCAGGTCGGCACCGCGAGCTTCGTCCACCCGCGCGCGGTCCTCGACGTGCTCGAGGAGCTTGGCACCCAGCTGGCACGGCGCGGGGTGCGGCGCGTCTCGGACTGGCGCGGGGCCCTGGCCGAGCCCGAGGGCGGCGAGCCCGCGGCCGCGAGGCCCAAGAAGACCAGCCATGGCTGAGATCGCGATCGCCTTCGACGTCGGGACCCTCGATCAGGCGATCGAGCTGGATGAGCGCCTCGGCGAGGGCCCGGAGCTGGCCAAGATCGGCCTCGAGCTGTTCACCGCCGCCGGACCAGACGCGGTGCGGGCGCTGCGCGAGCGCGGGCGGCGCGTGTTCCTCGACCTCAAGCTCCACGACATCCCCAACACGGTGCGCGGCGCGGCCGCGGCCGCCGCGCGCCTGGGTGCCGAGCTGCTCACCGTGCACGCCATGGGCGGCGCGGCCATGATCGCGGCCGCGGTCGAGGGCGTGAAGCACGCCGGCGCCGACACCCGCGTGGTCGCGGTGACGTTGCTCACCAGCCTCGACGCCTACAACCTGCCGCCCGGCTTCCAGCAACCGCTCCACCCCGGTCCGGTGATCGCCCAGCAGCTCGCAATGGCCGAGCGCGCCGGGGCCGCCGGGATCGTGTGCAGCGCCGGCGACCTCGCCGGGGTGCGGATGATGCGGCGCGGGCGGCCGTTCTTCGCGGTGACGCCCGGCATCCGTCCGGCCGAGATGGATCGCGGCGACCAGCAGCGCGTGAGCACGCTGGCCGACGCGGTCACCCAGGGGTCGAGCCTGCTGGTGCTGGGGCGCGCCGTGACCTCGGCGCTCGACCCGCGCGCCGCCCTCGAGGCCGCCCGGCAGGAGTGCGCCCAAGCCGCCGCGGCGCTGCGGGCATGACACCCAATCCCATGCGGCACAACGAGCTATGGGCGGCGTACCCGGCCTCCGCGACCCCCGCCTCGGAATGACTTCGGCCGAGCGGCGTAGTCCACTGTTGGAGCCCGGAGACGAGGCCCGGATGGTGCGGGCCGCGCAGTCCGGGGATGCCGACGCGTTCGGCCAGATCGTGCAGCGCTACCAGCGCGCCGTGTACCGGGTGGCCTACGGGCTCACCCGCAACGCGAGCGACGCGGACGACCTGGCCCAGGAGACCTTCGTGCGGGCCTGGCAGGCGATCGGGCGCTTTCGCGCCGGCGAGCCGCTCTATCCCTGGCTCGCGCGCATCGCCATGAACCAGGCCATGTCGCTGTTCCGGCGCCGCAAGCGCCGCCCCGAGACCGCGCTCGAGCCGCTGCTCGAGGCCGGCCATCAGTGGGGGGGCGGGGACGATCCGGCGCGCGACGCCGCGGAGCGGGATCACGCCGCGCACCTCGCGGCGGCGATGGCCGAGCTCACGCACGAGCACCAGTCGGTGCTGGTGCTGCGCGCGGTCGAGGGGCTGTCGTACGAGGAGATCGCGGGCGTGCTGGGGGTGCCGGCGGGCACGGTGATGTCGCGGCTGTCGCGCGCGCGCGCCGAACTGCGCGCGCGGCTGAAAGGCAGGACCGGGGAATGACCACGAGCCATCTGACGCCCGAGCAGCTGAGCGCGCTGGTGGACGGCGCGCTCGCGGGCCGCGCCCGCGACGAGGCCGAGCGCCACCTGGCCACGTGCGCCGCCTGCCGCGACGCGCTGGCGGCGCTGTCCGCGCAGGAGGAGGCGCTGCGGCGGACGCTGACCCACGATCCGGGCGAAGCCTACTTCGAGAGCTTCGCGGGCCGGGTCCAGGAGCGCATCCGCGCCGCGGACGCCGCCGGCGTCCGGGTGCCCGACGCCGCCCCGCGCTCGCGGCCCCGCTCGCCACCGTGGTCGCGGGGGTGGGGCTCACGTTCCTGGTGACGCGCGAGACCCGGGTGGTGCCGCTGCGCGACGAGCGGGCGATCGAGCGCGCCACCCGCGCCTCCGAGCCCGTCCCGGCGGTGGACGGCAAGCTCGCGCGCGAGCTCGCCCCGGGTGCGGGGGAGAAGACCGCGGCGCCGGCGCCGGTCACGAACGAGACCGAGGCCGCGGGGGGCCGGGCCAGGCAGGCGCCCGAGGCGAAGGCGATGGCGGCGCCGCCGGCCGCGAACGCGCCGCTCGCCGGTACTGCGCGGCTGGGACGGGCCCAGGAGATGCGCAGGGACGAGCGCGGCGAGGACGTGCCGGTCAGCCCGCCGCGCGGGCCCGCGGCGCTGTTCGCGCGGCCGCCGGCGCCCGAGCCCACGCCCGCCCCGGCGCCGGGCGAGCCGGTGTTCGTGAAGAAGCACGCGCCCGCGCTGCCCATGAAGGAGCAGGGGCGGTCCTCCATCGATCAGCTCGCGCCGGCCCCGGGCGCCACCGCGCCGGCGGCGCCGGGCGAGGAGTCCCGGGTGAGCACGCAGGCGCTCGCCGACAAGGACGTCGCTGCGGCCCCGCTGTGCGGCGAGCTGCGCGATCCGGCGGGCCGGCCGGTCGCGAACGCCAGCATCGTGCTCGCCGAGACCGCGACCAGCACCACCAGCGACGCGGGCGGGCGCTTCTGCATCGCGGCCCCGCGTGCCGCCGGCACGCTGGCGGTGCTCGCGGTCGGCTACGAGCCGGTGCGGCGCAGCGTGGGCGGCGCGGGCGTCCCGCCGGCGTTGAGCATCGTGCTCCAGCCGGTCGTGGTGCTGGGCGGCTCGAACGCGCGCGGGCTCTACGCCTACCGCGCGGATCCATCCGACCGGCTGCCCGACTCGCTCGCGGCCGCGGCCGCCGGCGCCCGCGCCCTGACCTCCGCGGCCGGCGGGCTCAGGTCCGCGCCGGCCTGGGAGGCGGCGGCCGCGGCGTGGTCGCGGCTCGAGTCGCGGCTGCCCGCGGGCAGCCCCGGCCGCGAGGTCCGCTACCAGCTCGCCGCGGCCCGCGTCCACGCCTGGGAGCTGGCGCCGACCGACGCGCGGCGCGCGGCGGCCGCCGCCGCGGTCGGGGCGTGGTTGGCAGGCGCCCCGCCCGGCCCGTGGCGCGATCAGGCGCGGGGCTGGCGCGAGCGTCTCGCGCGCTAGCGCCGCGTCCGTAGCGCCGCCCGCATCGCGCCCGGGCGGGCGGGCCAACGTGGGGGCGTTCCACCGCCGCTCGTCGAGGCCGACCCCAACTCCCGGGAGTACCCGTGGCCACCGAAGCCGTCCCCGCCGCCGAGGTCAAGCAGACTCCCGAAGCGATCGAGCGCGAGTGGTTCGAAAACGTCTACCAGGGCGACCGCATGCCGCAGCTCACCGTGCGCGCGGTCATCATGGGCATGCTGCTCGGCATGATCATGGCGTGCTCGAACGTCTACGTCGGGCTCAAGGTGGGCTGGAGCCTGGGGGTGTCGATCACCGCCTGCATCCTCGCCTACACCATCTTTGCCACTCTCCACCGGGCGCTGCCCCGGTGGTTCCCGCCCTTCAGCATCCTCGAGAACAACGCCATGCAGTCGGCCGCCTCGGCGGCGGGCTCGATGACGAGCGGCGGGCTGGTCAACGCGATCCCGGCGCTCATGATGCTCAACGCCGCCGCCCTGCCCGCGACCATGATGGCGCGCTGCATGTGGCTGATTCCGTGGGTGATCATCATCTCGTGCCTGGGCGTGTTCCTCGCCGTGCCGGCCAAGCGCCAGATGATCAACATCGAGAAGCTGCCCTTTCCGACCGGGCTCGCGGCCGCAACCACGCTGCGCAGCCTCCACAACAAGGGCAGCGAGGCCGCGCGCCAGGCCAAGGCGTTGTTCGCGGGCGGCCTGCTCGGCACGGTCATCACCTGGTGGCGCGACGCCGACGCCAAGTGGCTCGACTGGTACCCCAAGATTCCGTCGACCTGGGGGACGAGCTGGATCCGGGTCGGCACGTGGCAGGACAAGCCGCTCATGCTCAACCAGGTCACGATGTCGCTCGAGGGCTCGCTGCTGTTCGTGGCCTCGGGGGCGATCATCAGCTTCCGCCAGGCCTGGAGCCTGCTGCTCGGCGCGACCATCAACTACGTCGTGCTGGCCCCCATCATGCTGCACGCCGGCGTCATCGAGGCGCCCTCGTTCCGCAAGATCTCGGCGTGGAGCCTGTGGATCGGCGTGCCCATGATGGTGACCTCGGGGCTGCTGCTGTTCTTCATGAATTGGAAGACGGTGGTGCGCGCCTTCGGCACGATCACCGCGTTCCTGAGCCGCAAGGCCGGCCTCGACGACCCGATGGAGAAGATCGAGGTGCCGGGGTCGTGGTTCATCGGCGGCTTCATCGTGCTGGGGACCGCCGCGGTGCTGCTCGGGCACTCGCTGTTCCACATCAAGTGGTGGATGGGCGTGATCGCGCTGATCGCGACCTTCTTCCTGGTCGTGGTCTCGGCGCGCGCGACCGGCGAGACCGACATCACGCCGGTGGGCCCGCTCAGCAAGATCACCCAGCTCACCTTCGGCGCGATCAGTCCCGGGAACATCACCACCAACCTGATGACCGCGAATATCACCGCCGGGGCGACCAGCCACGCCGGCGACCTGCTCACCGATCTCAAGAGCGGCTACCTGCTGGGGGCCAACCCGCGCCAGCAATTCCTGGCCCAGTTCTTCGGCGTGCTGGCGGGCGGGCTGGTCGTGGTGCCGGTGTACTTCATCCTGATCCCCGACGTCTCGATGCTGGCGACCGAGAAGTGGCCGGCGCCCGCCGCCCTGGTGTGGCGCGGGGTCGCGGAGCTGCTCGCGAAGGGCGTGGGCTCGCTCCATCCGACCGCGCAGATCGGCATCGTCGTCGGTGCCACGGTCGGGATCCTGCTGCCGGTGCTCGAGATGCTGCTGCCGCGCTGGAAGAAGTTCATTCCCTCGGCGACCGGGCTCGGGATCGCGTTCACGATCAACGGGTTCAACGCGGTCTCGTTCTTCATCGGCGCCTGCCTCGCGGCCCTGTTCAAGCGCATGAGGCCCAAGCTCGCCGCCGAGTTCACGGTGCCGGTGAGCTCGGGCATCATCGCGGGCGAGAGCCTGATGGGGGTGGCGATCGCCTTCGGCACCGTCTTCAAGATCTTCCGGTGAGGGGGGAAGTTACGGCTCCGCACCCGCGCGTCGTGATCCGGTGGAGACTAACGCGGTGCCGGCGCTGCGAGTCTGAATAGCTCCCCGCCGCCCGGCGCGATCTTTCCCGTGGCGAAGGAGTTCGCAGTGGAAGCCACCGGGATCAGCCGGCCGTCGAGCTTGCTGACGCGTTCGACTGCGCCGGTGGCCTGTCGGAGCATGACGCGGAAGGACTGGGCAATTAGCGTGTCCTTATTCGCGACCAGCAGGTAGTCGTCGCCTCCGATCCGGCTCCTGAAGCAGCCCGCCATCCCTTCGTTCGTCCTGCCCTCAAGGCTCGAGACCCGCTGAAGCGTGCTGCCCGCCCGTGCGAGCGAGTCGTCCCCGTGAGGGAGGACGAACCGATTGGCTGCGGCGTGGAAGACCGCCACGGGCTCAAGCTGCATGAGAGTTGGGCCGAGCGCGCGCAGCTCGGCGTTGAGCGCGGTCAGCGAGTCGTAGAGTGCCCCGTTCTTGGACCCGTCGCGGCGGAGGAACGAGGCACCGTAGCTCGGCTCTGAAGGCGGGCCGTCCATCGGCCGAAGCGTCCAGTACATGATGCCCTTGGCCCCATAAGCCATGGAGACGTAGGCCTGCCAGCGTATCTGACTGAGGGTCGGCGTGGCGTAGTACGGGGCGCGCGTACTGTCCCGTCGCGGTGACGCTTGGATCACTGACCAGAACGGGATGTGGTAGTTGGGCCGGCTGTACTGAGCAGCCTTGTCCCGGATGATTGCGAGCTGGACGAAGTAGAGGCGGAAGTCGGCGCGGGGAACTTCGAAGGGATACTTGTCGAATGAGAGGACAGGGGCTGGGAGAGGATCGGAGTTGAACGTCGAGAGGTACTGATCCAGATAGCAGCCGTACGCAATGAGAGTGTCGCGGCTACATGGAGATTGGAACCAAGGGTAGGTTTGGATCGGGAACAGGTTGACGAATGGGAGCTTTTCGTGCGTCGCGGCCGCATCCGTCGGCGCGTCATTTCGTGGATGCCACCGAAGACTCGATCTGGTGGGAGCCGGCGCTCTGGAGGGTAGTATAGCGGCGGCTCGTCCCACAGATACCACCCCACCACCGAGGTGTTGTTGAGGCCCCCGGACGGCCCGAGCTCCCCCAGAATGGCGGCCCGGTTGGCCACCGGATCGGGGTTTTTGGCCAGCGTGCCCGGGGGGCGTGTTTCCTCGCACGCGATCTCAAACATCCGGAATCCAGAATGGTGGAGGTGCAGGGAATCGAATCGCGCCGCGATCCGGCGCGCCTGCTGCGGTGAGGAGTTGTCCGAAGGCACCGCCAGGCTCACGCCGGCGTCGTTCAACTGGATCAGGCTCTGCGGGTCGCCACCCACTCCGTATCCGCCGATGACGAATGTCGACTGTCTCCATGCGGCGCCCACGACCGGCGCCGCAAGCGCGGTAGCCACGAGCGCGAGAGCCGCGACGGCGAGCATGCTGCGAATTGGCTCCTCCGCTCCTGAACCGGCCGATGTGGCCCCGAGGCCCCATGCGCAGCCCAAGGGCGCGGGCGACTGCCCAGTGTCGTCGGCGATCCTACCCCAGACATCCAGTGTATCTCTTTCGAAGAGAGGCGATCTGGCGCGTTGAATTAATCCCCGCCAACCTTTAGCTTCCGGAGCCGCTCGTCAGCCTGACGCTCCTGGTTCGAGGGAATCCCATGCGACGCGTACTCGTCACCGGCGTGACCGGCTTCGCCGGCAGCCACCTGGTGGACTACCTGCTCACGCGCGGCGACTGCGAGATCGTGGGCATCCAGCGCTGGCGCAGCCGCACCGAGAACATCGAGCACTTCCGCGACCAGATCACGCTGATGGAGTGCGACCTGCGCGACGCGACCTCGACCCGCGACATGCTCGAGAAGGCGCGCCCCGACTGGATCTTTCACCTCGCCGCCCAGTCGTTCGTGCCGACCTCGTGGACCGCTCCCACTGAATCGCTCACCACCAACGTCATCGGCCAGGTCAACATCTTCGAGGCCGTGCGCCATGTGGGGCTCAAGCCCCGCATCCAGCTCGCCTGCTCGAGCGAGGAGTACGGCATGGTGCTCGAGGGCGAGGTGCCGATCCGCGAGACCAACCCTCGCCTTACGCGGTGAGCAAGGTGGCGCAGGACCTGCTCGGCTACCAGTACTGGATGTCGTGGAAGCTCGACTGCGTACGCACCCGCGGCTTCAACCATGAGGGCCCGCGCCGCGGCCCGGTGTTCGTGGCCTCGGACTTCGCGAAGCAGATCGCCGACATCGAGAAGGGGCGCCGCCCCGCGGTCTTGAACGTCGGCAACCTCGAGGCCAAGCGCGACTTCACCGACGTGCGCGACATCGTCAAGGGCTACTGGCTGGCGCTCGAGAAGGGCGCGCCGGGCGAGGTCTACAACCTGTGCCGCGGCCGCGCCTGGAGCATCCGCGAGGTGCTCGACCTGCTGCTGGGAATGACCAAGGTCAAGGTCGAGGTGCGCCAGGACCCCGCGCGCCTGCGCCCCAGCGACGTGCCGATCCTGCTCGGCGACAACACCAAATTCGCGAAGCTCACCGGCTGGGCGCCCACCATCCCGTTCGAGCAGACGCTGCGCGACATGCTCGACTACTGGCGCGCCCGCTAGGCCACCCGGCCGCGTTCCAGGTGCCCGCGCTCCAGGGCCGCACCGTCCTCGTCACCGGCGCCTCGGGCTTCGTCGGCCCGCACCTGGCGCGCGCGCTCGCCGCGGGCGGCGCGCGGGTCGTCGGCCTCGCGGCCACGCCGGCCCCGGCGGGGCTGGCACTCGACGGCTGGCAGGTCGCCGACGTGCTCGACGCGGCGGCGCTCGCGGCCGCGGTCGCGGCGGCGCGGCCCGACGCCGTGGTCCACCTCGCGGGCCAGAGCAGCGCCGCGCGCTCGTTCGAGCAGCCGGTCGAGACCTTCCGCTTGAACGTCACCGGGACCTGGAACCTGCTCGAGGCGGTGCGCGCCGGCGCCCAGGCCGCCCGCGTCCTGGTGGTGGGGAGCGGCGAGGTGTACGGACCGCTCGAGGCCGGCACGCGCGCCGCCGAGGACGCGCCCTTCCACCCGGTGAGCCCCTACGCGCTCTCGAAAGCCGCGGCCGACGCGCTCGCCGAGCTCCACGGGCGCGCCCACGGGCTCGACGTCGTGCGCACCCGCTCGTTCGGGCACACCGGCCCGGGCCAGGAGCCGCGCTTCGTGGTGCCGGCGTTCGCGCGCCAGATCGCGGCGATCGAGCGTGGCGCCACGCCGGTGCTCAAGGTCGGCAACCTCGAGGTGTCGCGCGACCTCACCGACGTGCGCGACATCGCCCGCGCCTACGTCCTGCTGCTCGAGCGCGGCCGCGCCGGCGAGGCCTACAACGTGTGCCGCGGCGTGACGGTGCGGCTCACCGAGGTGGTGCGCCTGCTCGCCGAGCGCTCGCGCGTGCCGCTGCGCGTCGAGACCGACCCGGCGCTGGTGCGCGCCGCCGACGTGGCGTGGCTCTCGGGCGATCCCGGCAAGCTCGAGCGCGACACCGGCTGGCGGGCCGAGATCGCCTTCGAGCGCACGCTCGACGACGTGCTCGAGGAATGGCGCGGGCGCCGTGAGTGAGCGAGAGGCTCAAGCACCCGTGGGGCCCGGCCCCGGTTTCATGAAGAGAATGTCACGCGTACAGGGCAGCACGTGCTTGAGGGGACCCACCCGCCTCAGCGTTCCGTAATAGAGCGTCTCGATCGGCCCTCGCTTGGTGAGCGACAGATCGAACTGAGAGGAGATAATCAGCCCGGTTTCTCGAGCAAGTCGCTCGAACTCGGCGTAGATGAGGACGTCCTCGGGTACCGGCATCCCCTTTCCGTTAACCCTCGAATGAGCCAACGGATAGATGAATTGCCGACAGGTCGGCTCATGCAGGTAGAGGCAGTGGCCGCCCGGTCTCAGGACGCGGTGGATCTCCCGGATGGTTCTGCGGTGCGCGGCGAAATGGTGGGCAGCCGCGAAGGCGAAGATCAGATCGATGCTGCGATCTGCGAGCGGAATCTCGTAGCTTCGCATCGCAATCCTGCCATCGAGTCTCGTGGAAAACACGCGCTCCCATTGCCCGCCGCCTGCGACCGCATCTGGACTGATGTCGGTGGAGAGAACGAAGCGAGGCGTATCGAATTTCTTCCGCACGATGCACGCGGCCCAGCCTTGTCCAGCTCCGATCTCGAGGATCTCTTTCGCATGCTCGAACAGGGCCCGATGGCGATCGAGCGATTCGAGGAATACGGCCGCGTCTCCCAGCTTGTTAACGAGATTCTCCGGAGAGTCGCTATGGGGGTTCTCTGTCGGCGAATCACGCCATGCTCGGATCTCCATTTGCTCTTTCGCTGAGAGATCCAAGCGTTTCATGTGGGTCACCTCCACGACGATTACTCGAGATCGGTCCGTCTACACGTCTGGCCGTCAGCGAACGCAGTGTCGTGCCCGGCCCGGCGGCAGTCAATGAGTGCTGGGCGCATGCGGGTAGGTGAGGTTTGACCCCCCATCATGGAACCCCTAACCTCAACCGTTCATTGCGTCCACTGCTGTCGCGGCCATCATGTCCGACGACCGTTTAGCACGCACCCGAGTCGATCGAAAGGGCTTTCGCTTGAACTCGATCACCGTCGTCGGCACCGGCTACGTGGGGCTCGTCACCGGGGCGTGCCTGGCGGATTTCGGCAATCGCGTCACCTGCGTCGACAGCAATGCAGAGAAGGTCGATCGCCTGCGCCGGCTCGAGCTGCCGTTCTTCGAGCCCGGGCTGCCGGAGCTTGTGGCCCGCAACGTCCAGGAAGGCCGGCTGCGCTTCGGCAGCGACCTGCCCGCGGCGCTCAAGGGCGCCCGGGTCGTGTTCATCACCGTCGGCACGCCGCCGCGCGCCGACGGCAGCGCCGACACCACGGCGATCTGGGCGGTGGCCCGCGTCGTGGCGCGCCACGTCGAGCGCTACACCCTGGTGGTCCAGAAGAGCACCGCCCCGGTCGGGACGGCGCGCGCGCTCCAAGCCTTCATGCGCAAGCTGGCGCGGCGCGGGGCCGACCTCGATGTCGCCTCGAATCCCGAGTTCCTGCGCGAGGGCTCGGCAATCGAGACCTTCATGCGCCCCGACCGAGTCGTGATCGGCGCCGAGACCGCGCGCGCGCGGACCATCCTCCAGAAGCTCCACGACCCGCTTTTCCTGATCGAGACCCCGATGGTCGTGACGACGCTCGAGACCGCCGAGCTGATCAAGTACGCGTCGAATTCGTTCCTCGCCACCAAGATCTCGTTCATCAACGAGATCGCGAACCTCTGCGAGGCGGTGGGCGCCGACGTCCAGGTGGTCGCGAAGGGCATGGGCATGGACCGGCGCATTGGCGGCAAGTTCCTGCACGCCGGGCCCGGCTACGGTGGCTCGTGCTTCCCCAAGGACACCGCGGCCCTGGCGCGCTTCGCGCGCCGCGCCGGGCTGCGGGCCGGCATCGTCGAGGCCACGGCGGCGGCCAACGAGCGCCAGATGAAGCGCATGGTCGACAAGATCGCGGGCGCGGTGGGGACGGCGCGCGGCAAGCTGGTGGGCGTGCTCGGGCTGTCGTTCAAGCCCAACACCGACGACCTGCGCGCGGCCCCGGCGCTCGCCATCATCGCCGGGCTCAAGCGCCGCGGCTTGCGGGTGCGCGCTTTCGATCCGGTCGCGATGCCGGGGGCGCGCACCCGGCCGGAGTGCAAGGGGATCGCGTTCGCGAGCGACGCCTACGAGTGCGCGCGCGGCGTACACGCGCTCGCGATCGTGACGGAGTGGAACGAGTTCCGCGGCATGAACCTGGCGCGGCTCAAGCGCCTCATGAAGCGCCCGGTGCTGTGCGACCTGCGCAACCTCTACGATCCCGCGGAGGTCGAGGCGGCGGGCATGACGCATATCGGCGTGGGCCGCGGCCGGCCAGCGGCCGTGAAGCAGGGGAGCGCGAGATGATCGAGGGCGTCAAGATCAAGAAGCTCAAGGTGATTCCGGACGAGCGCGGATTCCTGATGGAGATGATGCGCGATGACGACGACTTCTTCCAGAAGTTCGGACAGGTCTACCTGTCGGTCGTGTACCCGGGCGTCGTCAAGGGCTGGCACTATCACCGGCGGCAGGCCGACCACTTCGTGTTCGTCAAAGGCATGGCCAAGGTGGTGCTCTACGACAACCGCGAGGGCGGCAAGACGCGCGGCGAGATCAACGAGTTCTTCATGGGAGAGCAGAACCCGATCCTGCTCGTCATCCCGCCGTTGGTGCTCCACGGCATGAAGGGGATCGGAACCGAGCCGGCCTACCTCGTCAACACGCCGACCGAGCACTACGTCTACGACGATCCCGACGAGTTCCGGGTGGCGCCCCACGGCGCCGAGGTGCCGTACGATTGGGAGCGCAAGGATGGCTGAGCGGTCGAGCCTCGTCGGCAGCCGGGTGCTGGTCACGGGCGGCGCCGGCTTCATCGGCTCGAACTTCGTCCACTATCTGCTGAAGCACGTGCCCGACGCCCACGTCGTGGTGCTCGACGCGCTCACCTACGCCGGCCGGCGCGAGAACCTCGAGGGGCTTTCCACCCGCTCGCTGACGTTCCAGCACGGCGACATCCGCGATCCCGCCGCGGTCCAGCAGGCGATGGCGGGGTGCGATTTCGTGCTCAACTTTGCCGCCGAGTCCCACGTCGACCGCTCGATCGAGGGGCCGGGGGAGTTCATTAGGACAGACGTCTACGGGATGTTCGTGCTGGGCGAGGTGGCGCGCCGCCAGAACATCCGGCGCTTCATACAGGTCTCGACCGACGAAGTCTACGGCGAAGTGCTCGAGGGCCACGCTACCGAGGAGTGGCCGCTCATGCCGCGCAGCCCCTATTCCGCCAGCAAGGCAGGCGGCGACCGCCTGGCCTTCGCCTACTGGGCGACCTGGGGCCTGCCGGTGGTCGTCACGCGCTGCGCCAACAACTACGGGCCGCGCCAGTACCCCGAGAAGCTGGTGCCGCTGTTCATCACCAACGCGATCGAGGACCAGCCCCTGCCGGTCTACGGCACCGGCTTGAACCGCCGCGACTGGATCCACGTCGACGACCATTGTGCGGCCCTGGTCGCGCTGCTCGGGCAGCCGGGGATCGAAGGCGAGACCTTCAACATCGGCGCCGGGCACGAGCTCGACGTGCTGGCGATCACCGGCACCATCCTGGAGCTGCTGGGCAAGCCCCGAACGCTCGTCCGCCATGTCGAAGACCGTCCGGGGCACGACCGCCGCTACGCGGTCGACGTCGCGAAAATCCAGAAGCGCACCGGGTGGACACCGCGCATCGTGTTCGCAGAGGGCATCCGCGAGACGGTCGAGTGGTTCCGCGCCAACGAAGCGTGGTGGCGCCCGATCAAGCAGGGAGAGTTCCGCCAGTACTACGAGCGCATGTACGGCCAGCGGAAGGTGCTGAAAG
>WNFL01316130.1_pt1 | contig 20816 bp, 26 predicted proteins | sample 5400361 | NCBI WGS metagenome assembly WNFL01 (sample SAMN13153351, study PRJNA577476) | soil metagenome | isolation source: 40 cm soil on Douglas fir-dominated hillslope | place: USA:California | collected 2013-09-17
CGATGAAGGCGAGGTAGTCCATGGTTTCCATGATCTGCCCGCCCCAGGCGAACTCCACCTCGCCCATCATCGGGAAGCGTTGCCGTGCCCAGCGCTCGAGACGCGCGTGGCGCTGCGCGGAGTCCTGCGCCTGGCCGGTCTTGTGGTCCTCGCCGCCGACGATCAGAAGGTCGTGATCGCCCGCTTCCTGGATGCGCAGATAGTGATACGGGTCGCCCGTGTCCCAGGCGAGAATCTTCGGCGCGGAGCCTTTCGACACGTGGGCGCCTATGACGTACGTCATGTACGGCGCCTGCTTCGGGTGGATGGCGAGGAGGTCGTTGATCGGCACGTTGCTCGCGACGACGATCGCGTCGCCGCTGACGACGTGTCTTCCGACGTGCACCACGCCCGGCACGCCGCCTTCGATGTGGTCCGCGTGGCTGTTGCAGTAGATGCGGCCGCCCATGCGCAGGATCGCCGCCGCGAGGCCGTCCAGATATTTGAGCGGATGGAATTGCCCCTGGCCGGGGAAGAGCAGGCACGGTCCGCTGTCCCACGAGCCGTAGGGCGCGCGCTCGAGCCGCTTCACCCCGCGCAGGCCGGCGCGGTGCGCCGCCGAGAGCTCTTTGTCGAGCGTCTCGCGCACATCGCCCTCGGCGAGGAAGAGGTAGCCGTCGAGGCGCGAGAAGTCGCAGTCGATCGCTTCCTTGCGCACGATGGCGTCGATGCGCTCGATCGCCGCCGTATGGCTTTCCGCCGCCAGGCGCGCGCCTTCGCGGCCGTGCAGCTTCTCGACCTCGAAGTAGCGGTCGTCGTGCATGTTCGTCAGGTGGCCGGTGGTCATGCGCGTCATGCCGCCTGCGAGCGGGCCGTCGTCGAGGACGGCGACCGATTTGCCTGCCTGACAGAGCAGGTAGGCGGTGGTCAGTCCGGCGATGCCGGCGCCGACGATGCAGACGTCGACGTGCACGTTGCGGTCGAGGGGAGGGCACTCCTGAAGCGGTGCTCCGGCGCTCCAGACGGATTGGTGGCGGGACATGCCGCGCACCGTGCAAGAAACGGTCCCAAATCCCTGCTACTGCAGCTTGATCCCCGCCGCCTGGGCTATGCGCCGCGCATCCTCGGTTTCGCTGTGCACGAAGCGAGAGAATTCGGCGGGGCGAGCCGCTCGCGCATCTCGGGGACGGCGATGACGCGCGCTACGTCGGCCGCGATGCGCTCGACGATGGGCCGCGGCGTTCCCCCCGGCGCCCACAGGCCGTTCCAGAAGAGGAATTCGAAGCCCGGCACACCCGCCTCGGCGATGGTAGGCACGTCGGGCAGGAGCGTCGAGCGATGCGCGCTGCTCACGCCGAGCGGGCGCAGGCGCCCGTCGCGGATGTGCGGCAGCGCGAGCGTGATGGTGTTGAAGGTGAATTCCAGCCGCCCGGCGATCGTGTCCTGGATCGCCTCGGCGCCGCCCTTGTACGGCACGTGCACGACGTCGATGCCGCTCGCCATGCGGAACTTCTCGGCGTTCATGTGCGCGCCGCTGCCGATCCCGGCCGAGCCGTAGTGCAGCTCCCCCGGCCGCGAGCGCGCCGCCGCGACCAGCGCCTGCACCGACGTGAAGGGCGAGCCCGGGGCGACCACCAGCAGCTGCGGCTGGGCGCCGAGCGGCGCGACGTCGACGAGGTCCTTGCGCGGGTCGTAGGGAAGATTGGGATTGAGGGCCGCGTTGATCGCATAGCCCGAGGAGTGCACGAGCAGCGTATGGCCGTCGGGCGAAGCCTTTGCCACCGCCACCGCGCCGATCGAGCCGCCGGCGCCCGGCCGGTTCTCGACCACCACCGGCTGGCCCCAGAGGTTGGCGAGGCGCTCGCTCACGACGCGGGCGATGACGTCGGTGACGCCGCCGGGCGAGAAGGCGACGATGACCCGGACGGGTTTGGAGGGGTAGGTCTGCGCCTCGGCCCAGCCCGCCGTCACCATCATCAAAATAAAAATCAGGAGCTTCATCGATTGCGCTGCGCCCACCAGCGCCTGAGCTGCTCGGAGATCGCCACCGGCGCGACCATCTGCGGCAGCGAGTTCTGCACCTTCTGCTGCACCTCCCATTCCTGGACGAGCGAGCTCGCCTTGGCGAAGGCGTCCTGGAACGAGCTTGCGCGCGGCAGCGATTCCTTGAAGTAGGCGCGGCCGAAATCGGTGAACTCGTTCTCGTCGGCGCAGCCGAACGAGGTGCGGTCGGCTCGCGCGGCGGTGATGATGAGCGTGCTCTCGCTCTTCAGCGGCTCGATGAAGCCCCCCGCGTAGCATGCCGACACCAGGATCGCCTTCCAGCGGATGCGCGCTTCCTCGAGCATCTGCGCGAGATCGGCCGGGCGCAGGCCGCGCAGCGTCATCGCGTTCTGGTTGAGGCGGAACTCGTGGTCGCGGCTGCCGTGGCTGGTGAGGAAGAGAAAGAGGATGTCGTTCTCGCGGTCCATGCGGCCGGCGATCGCCTTCAGCGACTCGCGGATGCTGGTCTGCGTCGCCATCGGCACCGTCGCGACCGTGCTGCGGCTGTTGATCAGCGCCACCGAGCGGTTGCGCGTGCCGAAGTCGCGATCGAACTGCGCGCGCACGTACTCGACCTCGCGCCGGAAGACTTCCTCCGAGCCGTCGCCGCCCACCGCGAGGAGATAGAGGTTGATGCGGCCGCGCTCGGAAGGAGCGAGGCCGGCGAGCGCCGCGTCGAGGAGCGGCCGCTGCCGGTAGAGCGCGAGCTCGACGTTTTCCGCCGCGCGCTCGCGCGCCGCGGGATCGGGGCGGGCCGGCGCCTGCGGGCCGGTGCCGGCGCCCTCGAGCTTGCCCTGGCGCCATATGCCGGTGTCCGCCGTGCGCCCGTCGCTCTGGCGGCGCGCGTATTTGAGCGTGCCCTGCCCTTCATACACCCCGGCCGCGAATGCGCCCTGGTATTCGTCGCCACTGGGAAGCCGCAGCCGCCCCTGGCCGTCGAAGCGCCCCTGCTTGAACTCGCCGTCGTAGATGGCGCCGTCGCTGCCGGCGAAGTGGCCGCGGCCGGTGAGCTGGCCGGTGACGAACTCGCCCTCGTAGACATCGCGATAGGCCGTGACGACGCGCCCCTTGCCGTGGAAGCGTCCGTCGGCGAAGCCGCCTTCGTAGGTGCGCCCGTCCGGCCCTTCCAGCCGCCCCTGGCCGTGCGGGGCGCCGCCCTTCGCCTGGCCCCAGTAGCGGCTGCCGTCGGGCCAGGTGATGTCGGGCTGCTGCGCCTGCAGCAGCAGCGGGAAGAGGAGGAAAAGGACTGCGAGCGCGCGCTTCACGGGGCTTTGTCGCGCATCGTCACGAATTCCTCCGCCGCAGTCGGATGGATGCCGATCGTGGCGTCGAGCTGCGCCTTGGTGGCGCCGAGCTTGACCGCGACGGCGATGCCCTGGATCACCTCGCCGGCGTCGGCGCCGATCATGTGCGCGCCGACGACGCGCTGGCTCTTGCGGTCCACCACCAGCTTCATGAAGGTGCGCTCCTTCTTCGCGGTGAGCGTGAGCTTGAGCGCGCGGAAGGACGACTTGTAGATGTCCAGCTCACCGTAGCGCTCGCGCGCACGTTCTTCCGACAGCCCGACGCTCGCGAGGTTCGGGTTGGCGAACACCGCGGTCGGGACGTTCTCGTGGTCGACCGGCGTCGGCTCGCCGCGAAACAGCGTCCTCGCGAGCCACATCGCCTCGGCGGTGGCGACCGGCGTGAGGTTGAGCCGGTTGGTGACGTCGCCGATGGCGTGGATCGAGTCGACGCTCGTCTTCGAGAAGCGGTCCACGACCACCGCGCCGTCGGCGGCGAGCTTCACGCCCGCGCCCTCGAGGCCGAGCTTCGCCGTGTTCGGCCGCCGGCCGGTGGCGAAGAGCAGCAGGTCGGTGCTCTCGATCCGCCCGTCGGTGAACTCGATCTCGAGGCTGCCGTCGTCCTTTTTTCGCATCGCCGCCGGCTCGCAGCCCAGGCACACGGCGACACCCTTCTCGCCCATCTCCTCGGCGATGCGCGTGCCGAGGTCGGCGTCGAAGCCGCGCAGCAGCCGCTTGCCGCGATAGGTGAGCATGGTGCGCACCCCCAGGCCCTGGAAGATCGAGGCGAACTCGAGCGCGATGTAGCCGCCGCCGACCACCACGGCGCGGCGCGGCAGGCGTTCCAGGTGGAAGGCCTCGTTGGAAGTGATGGCGTGCTCGGCGCCGGGCAGCAGCGGCGGCACGTAAGGCCAGGAGCCGGTCGCGACCAGGATATGGCGGGCCGTTACGGTTTTTCCATCGATGGAGATGGAATGAGGAGAAAGAACTTCGGCTCGCTCGCGGTGGATCTCGACGCCGGCCTTGACGAGCACGCCCTCGTAGACGCCGTTCAGGCGCGCGATCTCGCGGTCCTTGTTGGCGAGCAGCGTCGGCCAATGAAACTGCGGCTCACCCGCGGTCCAGCCGTAGGCGGCGGCGATCTGGAAGTCCTCGCGCCAGTGCGCGGCGTAGGAGAAGAGCTTCTTCGGGATGCAGCCGACGTTGACGCAGGTGCCGCCGAAGCGGCCCGGCTCGGCGATCGCCACGCGCGCGCCATAGGCCGCCGAGACGCGGCTCGCGCGTACGCCGCCCGAGCCGCCTCCGATGGTGAAGAGGTCGTAGTCGAACTTCAGACGGGAATTACGGGGTTACGACTTCAGGTTTCTGAGATTGATCTCGACCAGCTCGAGCTGCGCGGTGATCTTCTGGTGCTGCGGCTTGTCGGCGAGCCACTTGAGCGCGTTCGCGACCCGCGTCTCGATCTGCGCGCGCGGCATGCCTTCGACGCCGGCGAACATCGCCGCGAGCTCGCCCAGGCTGCTCGACTGCGCGGCGCTGCGCACCTCGGCCAGCTTGCCCTCGATCGCCGGGCGATCGAGGTTGGTCACCATCCGTACCGTCTTGTCGTCTGCCATGTTGCTCTCCCTGCCGGTGTTAGCTCGCCGCGTCGGATTTTACCAGCGTATAGCGGCCGTCGGCGGCGCGCACCGCGCCGTCGGCGGCGAGCTTGTCGAGGTGCGCGGCGAGCGAGCGCGCGGCGACGCGGTGGATGCGAACCGGCACGTCGTCGTAGACGAGCGGCAGCAGGTCCTCGACCGAGGCGTCGTCGAGGCTCTCGAGCGCGCGCACCACCTTGCGCTCGCGTCCCAGGCGATGCGCCATCAGGCGGCGCAGCTCTTTATGCGCCGCTCCGATCAGGTAGCCGTGTCCCGGCGCGATGATGGCGAGGTCCTCGGCGAGCAGCTTCTCCAGCGACTGGAGGTAGGCGCGCATGTCGCCGTCGGGCGGGTTGATGACCACGGTGGAGCCCTGCATCACGTGGTCGCCGGTGAAGAGCATCTTCGTCTGCTCGAGGAGATAGCAGAGGTGGTTCGACGCGTGTCCCGGCGTGTGGATCGCGCGCAGGGTGATCTCACCGAGCTCGATGCGCTGCCCGTTCTCGACCACGAAGTCGGGCTTGAAGGTCGCGTCCTGGCCCTCGGGCGCCGGCCGGCCGAGCACTTGTGCCCCGGTCGCGGCCTTCAACGCCGCCGCCGCCGGCGAATGATCCATGTGCGTGTGCGTGCACAAGATCCAGCGGATGCGGTTTTTTCCTTCCTCAAGAATTTTCTCCACGTGGGAGGCGACCGCCGGACCCGGGTCGATCACCGCGATGCCTGCTTCATCGCCCAGCAGATAGGTATTCGTCCCGGGGCCGGTCATCACGCCGGGGTTGGGCGCGATGATCCTGCGCACCCAGCGGTCGAGCCGCGTCGCCACGCCGGGCGCGAGGTCGTAGCTCGACTGGCCGCTCTCCTCGGGGTCGCTCCAGTGGATCTCGAAATACTGCGGATCGGCGCGGCGGAAGAGCTTCGGCCCGTCCTTGCCCTGCGCCCAGCAGGCGCGGTTGGTCTCGACCTCGGGCAGGCTCCTGACGTGCTCGACCGCGGCCTCGGCGGTGGCGAACGCCTTCAGCTCGCCGAGCGTCTTCGCTCGATCTCGCCGCGTGCGCTGCGCTCGAGCGCCTCGCGAGGCGTGATCCACAGATCGTGCACCGTCTCGTTCGCATCGTGCGAGCCGGCCTGGCCCTCGGGCGCGACCGCCATGAAGAAGCGTGTGTCGAAGCGCCGCGCCCGCCCTGGCGCGGTGATCCAGTGCGCGTAGTAAGCGAGCTCGTGCGCGGGAATGTAAAGGTCCTCGGCCTCCAGCAGCTCGAGGAAGGGCCGCTTGCGGTATTGCATGAGCTTTACCGCCCGGCCGGCCGCGATGGGGTTCCGACTTTTTTCGCAGGCGAGGAGGATGCCCGCTTCTTCGAAGCATTCCCGCACGGCTGCAACCCAATAGGCAGACTCGGGTTCGGTTTTTTCCAAGCCAATGAGTCTTTTCAGAACTCGAGGATCGGAATCCGCCGCGCCGAGCGATCCACCGGGGAAGACATACGCGCCGCCGAGGAACACGGCGCTCTGCGTCCGCTGGAGCATCAGCACTTCCGGGCCGCCCGCCGCGTCGCGCAGCAGAGTGAGCGTCGAGGCCGGCCGGGGAACGAGCTGCGCCATTACGCCGTGCGGCCTGCGCGATCCTTCTCGTTCTGCGCCTTGATCATCGTGCGCATGCGCTCCCAGTCGGCGTCGCCGAGCTTGTCGAGCTGCGTGAAGTAGCCGCCGGAGCCGGTGGCGAGGTAGCCGCCGCCGTCGACGGCGATCGTCTCGCCGGTGAGCCACTCGCAGCCGTCGGCCATGAGGAAGGTGGCGAGGTTCTGCAGCTCCTCCATGCGGCCGATGCGGCGCATGGGGTTCGATTTGCTCGAGTCCTCGAAGTCGCCGCCGGGCCGCAGCCGCTTCGCCGCGCCTTCGGTGGGGAAGGGTCCCGGTGCGATCGCGTTCAGGCGGATGCCGAAGCGCCCCCATTCGACCGCGAGCGATTTCGTCATCACGTGCAGCCCCGCCTTCGACATCGCCGAGGGCACGACGTAGGGCGAGCCGGTGTGCACCCAGGTGACGACGATCGTGATCACCGAGCCCTTGTGCTTGCCCTCGATCCAGCGCTTGCCCACGGCGTGGGTGACGTAGAACGTGCCGTGGAAGACGATGTTGGCGATGGCGTTGAAGCCGTTCGGCGTGAGGTCCTTCGTCGGGCTGATGAAGTTGCCCGCCGCGTTGTTGACCAGGCCGCTGAGCGGGCCGTCCTCGTCCCAGATGCGCTGGACCATCGCGTCGACCGCCTGCGCGTCGCGGATGTCGACGGCATGGGTACCGACTTTTACTTTGTATTTCGAGGAAAGCTCTTTTGCCGTTGCCTCGACCACCGCGCCGCGGCGGCCGCACAGCCAGAGGTCGGCGCCCAGAGAGGCGTAGTGCGAGGCGATCTCCTTGCCCAGGCCGGTGCCGCCCCCGGTGACGAGGATGCGCTTACCCTTGAGCAGCCCTTCCTTGAACATGCGCCCTCCGCTGGGACCGGAGGGCTATTCTAGGCGACCAGTTCGTCCCGCACGTAGCGGACTTCCTGGGTTTCCCCGCCGTAGCCCCAGGAATCGGATGGAATCTCGTTGACGACGACATAGCCTGCGACGTCGCCGAGCAGCGCCTGCAGCGAGCGGTTTACCTCGCGCACGTAGCGCGCCTTGTCCTGGCGCGAGTTGGTGCCGGTGGTGATCTTCACTTCGACGAGGAAGCCGTGCGCCGGCAGCTCGCCGCCGCGCGACCATTGCCGCGCCGGCACGAACTGCACGACGACCGTGGTGCGGCCGCGCTCCTTGCCGAGCACCTCGATGGTGAGCTCGGTCAGCGCGGCGACCGCCCGCCGAGTGAGCTCGGGAGACGGCTCGGCGCTCAGCGTGACGCTGACGAGCGGCACGGCGTCAGGCGAACGACACGGCGGCGCTGCCGCCGAGCGAGTTGATGATCGCGACGCCGCGCTCGCGCAGGCGGTAGCAGCGGCCCTTCTCGAGGATGATGTCGCGCGGCTGGTTCTCTTCGGTGATCCACACCGAGCCCTCGACCGCGCACACGGTGCTGCCCAGTCCGTCGACGAGCCTGAGAGTCTGGTTAGGACCGAGCTTGACGGCCCCGGAGTTCAGTTCGATACGCATCTTGTTTCCTTTCTCTTCTCCTCGAATGTGCAGCACGGGCTGCGCATCCACAAACGGTAAATACTCAAGCCTTGCTTGAACAAACCTAATGCCTGGCAGCGGTGACCACGATCTCGACCAGCGCTTCGCGCGGCTCGAGCGCCGCGCGGCTGCAGACGCGGACCGGCGCCTGGCTTGCGTCCACCCACTGGCGCCAGGCCGCGTCGTGCTCGTCGTAAAGCGCGAGGTCGGCGAGCCGCACTTCTGCGGTAAGCAAACGCGACTTGTCGATGCCCGCGTCCGCGAGCAGCCGGTCGATGCGCTCGAGGATGGCGCGCGTCTGCGCGCCGGCCCCTCCGCTCGTCTCCGGAGCGCTGCCGCGGATGGCGATCAGGCGGCCCCGCTCGAGGGCGCGGGCCTGCGTCACCACGCCGCCGAGCGGTGGAGCATGCGCGAGGTCCTGGTCGGCTGGCTGGTCGGCTGGCGCTGGAGCAGGGCCTCGAAGAGCCTGGCGAAGAGCCTGGCGAAGGCGCGGCCGAGGTAGAGCGCGCGCTGGCGGCGGGCGTCGGCTTCGATGCGCTGACGCACATTCGGGTCGTAGAGGAAGGCTTGGTAAGTGTTTTTCATCGTTTTCTCCTTGCGTTTGACATGCGCAGGATGCATCCTTCCGCCGAAGCCCTCAAACGGTATATAGGCACGATAAGCATGCGTAACGAGAATGCGAACCTGGCCCGCCTGCCGGCGCTCGATCTGCTCGTGGGCTTCGAGTGCGCGGCGCGCCACCTCTCCTTCACCAAGGCGGGCGAGGAGCTCTTCCTCACGCAGTCGGCGGTGAGCCGGCAGATGAAGGAGCTCGAAGACCAGCTCGGCGTGCCGCTCTTCGAGCGCCGCCACCGCGCGCTCTCGCTCACCGAGGCGGGGCAGCAGTTCTATGCGGCGGCGGCGCAGGCGATCGCCATGATGCGCACCGCCACCGAGCGGCTGCGCACCCAGGCGGGACGGCGCCGGCCGCTCGCCGTGACGACGACGAATTCCTTCGCCTCGCTTTGGCTGATCCCGCGGCTCGCGGGCTTCACGCGCGATCACCCCGGGGTCGATGTGCGCATCACCGCCGAGACCAAGGTGCAGGACCTGGAGCGCGACGGGCTCGACGTGGCGCTGCGTCACGGGCCGGCGTCGCTCGCCGGTCCGAACGCGCTGCGCCTCTTCGGCGAGCGCGTCTTTCCGGTGTGCAGCCCGAAGCTGCTGCGCAAGAAGCCGCTGCGCCAGCCCGCGGACCTGAAGAACCACACGCTGCTCCAGTACCACGATCCCGACGCGCGCCATCCTTGGCTGCACTGGAAGACCTGGCTCGAGGTCGCGGGCGTTGCCGATCTGCGGCCCGCCGGCACGCTTGCCTTCTCCGGCTACGAGCAGATCATCCCGGCTGCGGTCGCCGGGCATGGCGTCGCGCTCGGTCGCAGCCCGCTGGTAAAGGACCTGATCGCCTCGCGCGAGCTGATCGCGCCTTTCCAGAGCAAGGCGGACCCGGCGCGCGCCTACTTCGTCATCGTCTCGAAGCACGCCGCTTCGCGCCCCGAGGTCGCGGCGTTCGTGAGCTGGCTGCGCAGCGAGGCAGCGAAGGAAGAGGCGCCGGCCGGCGGCTAGCCGACGGTGAGGACGATCTTGCCGATGTGCTGGGAGCTCTCCATCAGGCGGTGCGCCTCGGCCGCCTGTTCCAGCGGAAACGTCTTGTAGATCTCGGGCCGGATTTTTCCGGCTTCGATCAGTGGCCAGATCTTGTCGCGCAGCGCCTGGGCGAGCTTGCCTTTGAACTCGACCGGCCGCGGGCGCAGCGTCGAGCCGCTGATGGTGAGGCGCTTGCGCATCACGAGGTCGATCGGCAGCTCGCTCTTCGCTCCGCGCAGGAAGGCGATGAAGACCAGGCGCCCGTCCTCGGCGAGGCACTTCAGCTCGCGCGGCACGTAGTCGCCGCCGACCATGTCGAGGATGACGTTCACGCCCTTGCCGCCGGTCGCGGCCAGGACTTCCTTCTCGAAATCCTGCGTCTTGTAGTTGAACGCCTTCTCGGCGCCCAGGCGAACGCACGCGGCGCATTTCTCGTCCGAGCCGGCGGTGGCGAAGACGCGGTTGCCCATGGCTTTCGCCATCTGGATCGCGCTCACGCCGATCCCCGAGCTGCCGCCCTGCACGAGCAGGCTTTCGCCCGTCGCGAGGCGTGCGCGCTCGAAGACGTTGCCCCAGACGGTGAAGAAGGTCTCCGGCAGCGATGCCGCCTCGACGAGCGAGAGTCCCTTCGGCACCGGCAGCGCCTGGACTTCGGGTGCGACGCAGTACTCCGCGTAACCGCCGCCGTGCACCAGGGCGCACACCTTATCGCCGATCTTGAAGGTTTTTCCTGCAGAAACCACTTCACCAGCGACTTCCAGGCCCGGCAGGTCGGAGGCGTCCGGCGGCACGGGATAGTTGCCGCTCCGCTGCAGCACGTCGGGACGGTTCACGCCCGCGGCGGCGACTTTGATCAGGATCTCGCTCGGCTTGGGCTCGGGCTTGGGACGATCGACCGGCTTCAGCACTTCCGGGCCGCCGGGCTTGCTGATCTCGACTGCGCGCATGGTGGCGGCTATTATCGCCGAGCGAGGAGGAGTCCCCATGGCCCAGTTTCGCGTCGAGTTCATCCTGGACGAGGCGAGCGGTAAGTACTTCGCCGAGTTGTACAGCCCCGAGAACCAAGCCGAGCTGGTGGCCCGAACCGAGGCGCTCTACGCCTCGCAGGCGGCGGCAGTGCTCGGCCTGGTGCAGATCTTCAAGGACGCGGTGCTGAATTTTCCCGCGCCGCAGGCAAAGCCACGCGTGAAGAAAGCAAAAAAAACGTCGAAGACGTCGAAGACCAGGAAAGCCGTGAAGCGGCCCAAGAAGCCATCGAGGAGGAAGAAAAAATGAGAGCAATCCTGCTCGCGCTCGCCGCGGCGCTGGGCACGTCGCCGGCGCTCGCGGACTTCAACGACAAGAGCGCCGTCACGGCGACGGTCACCGGCGCCACGCCGAGCGGCTATCCCCGCACCATGGTCGAGGGTCTGAACGCGGTGGTGCGCGACGCTTATCCCGGCTCGGCGATCTCGTTCAAGCCGAATTCGCCCGGCGGCGGGGTGCTGGCGATCGCCGAGGGGCAGGCCGACTTCACCGCCACCGCGACCGGCACCGAGATCAGGCTCGCCGACGAAGGCACCGCGCCCTACCCGAAGCCGCTCAAGGGCAAGTTCAGCTTCGTGATGATGCTCTACGACAACCAGTTCATGCACTTCCTGATGACCAAGGAATGGGCCGACGCCAACGGCATCAAGTCCTGGGCCGACATCGCGAAGAAGAAGCCGAAGATGCGCCTGGCGATCAACCGCCCGGACAACCCGCAGACCACGATCGGCGCGCCCTACGAGGTGATGAAGGCGCACGGCTTCAGCATCAACGACATCGAGAAATGGGGCGGCAGCTTCGTGCTCGGCAACAGCCAGATCGGCCTCGACGCGCTCACCGACGGCAAGGCCGACGTGTTCATGAACGCGCGCAACCTCGGCGACTCGCTGGTGAAGGACATCGCGAGCAAGCGGCCGCTGCTGTGGATCGACGGCGAGCGCGCCACCATCCAGAAGGCAGCCGACACCTTCCACTTCAAGGCCGACATGGTGCCGAAGGGCACGTATCCCTTCATGGAGAAGGACTATCCCACCGTGCGCCAGTGGGTATCGCTGCTCGCCGGCAGCCATGTGCCCGACGAGGTGGTCTACAAGTACGTGAAGGCGCTCGCCGAGAACGAGGCGCGGGTGCAGGCGATCGGCGGCTCGCTGAAGACCTCGTTCCACACCAAGTCCATGGCGACCAACCCGGCCAATCTTGCCTACCATCCGGGCGCTTTGCGCTACTACAAGGAAAAGGGCCTGGTGAAGTAAGTTGCTCGGTTTCCTACGGGAGGGAAGCCGGCACCGCCCGGGCGGGTTCTGGCTTGTCCTGATCCGCGCCGGCTCGGTCGCCGCCGCGCTGTACGTCCTGTGGATCGGCGCGCTCTCGACGATTGTCGGCACGGCGGCGCTCGACCTCGGCCTCACCGCCTTCGGCAGCTGGGCGCGGGCGTTCACGTCCTACTTCCATCACGACATCTCGATCTTCATCGCGATCACTTTCCCGATCGCGTTCCTCACCACCACCGCCAATCCCCGCCGCAAGCAGCTCGCCTGGACCGATATCGCGCTCGCCGCGCTTTCCTTCGCGGTGGCGATGTATTACGTGGTCTACAACGACCATTTCCTGCACTGGAGCCGCGGCTTCTCGCAGCCCACGACCGGCGACATCGTCGCCGGCTTCACGCTGCTCGCGCTGGTGATCGAGCTCTGCCGTCGCTCGGTGGGCTGGGGCCTCACCAGCCTGGTGATCGTCCTGCTCGCGTTCACGGTGTTCGGCAAATGGATGCCGGGCGCGCTGCGCCACGACAACTTCGGCATCGCTTATTTCATCGAGATGATGACGATCATGGAGAACGGCATCTTCGGCGCGCCGCTCGAGGTGGCGGCGACCTATGCCTTCCTCTTCGTCCTGTTCGGCAGCTTCTACGAGAAGTCGGGCGGCGGGCAGCTCTTCTTCGAGCTGGCGAGCGCGGTCACGGGCCGCATGCGAGGCGGCGCGGCGAAGGCCTGCGTCACCGCGAGTGGCCTCTACGGCTCGGTCTCGGGCAGCCCGACCGCGGACGTCGCCACCACCGGGCCGCTCACCATCCCGATCATGAAGCGCATGGGCGTGCCGGCGGCGCGCGCCGGAGCGATCGAGGCCACCGCGTCGAGCGGCGGCGCGATGCTGCCGCCCGTGATGGGCGCGGTGGCGTTCATCATGTCGGACCTCACGGGCATCGCTTACCAGAGCATCGCGTGGGCGTCGGTACTGCCGGCGCTTCTCTACTACTACTCGATCTACCTGCTGGTGCATAACGAGGCGGTGCGGCACAACGAGCCGCGCCTGCCGGAGGACCAGATCGTCCCGCTCGGCCGCGCGCTGACGAACGGCTGGCGGCACCTCCTGCCGCTCGGCGCGCTGATCGGCCTGCTCGTCGCCGGCTACACGCCGGTCTACGTCGCGGCGGGCGCGACGGCGGCGGTGATCGTCCTCTCGTGGTTCCACCGGCCGACCGCCATCGGCCCGCGCCGCTTCGTCGAGTGCTGCACCGACACCATCACGCAGCTCGTGCCGCTGGTGGGGGCGGTCGCGGCGGCAGGCGTGGTGATCGGCGCGATCGAGATCAGCGCGCTCGCCGGCAAGTTCACGCTGATGATCAGCACTCTTTCGGGCGGGCTGCTGGTGCCGACGCTCATCCTCTCGGCGCTGTTCCTCGTGCTGCTCGGCATGGGCATGCCGACGCCCGCCGTGTACATCATGGGCGCGGCGCTGCTCGCGCCGGTGCTGCGCGGCGTGTTCAACCTGCCCGAGATGCAGGTGCACCTCTTCATGCTGTACTTCGCCTGCCTGTCGGCGATCACGCCGCCGGTGGCGGTGGCGAACTTCGCCGCCGGCGCCATCGCCGGGGTCAACCCGATGGCGCTCGGGCCCTACGCGGTCAAGCTCGCGGTCGGCGGCTTCATCCTGCCGTTCTACTTCCTCTTCAACCCCGGGCTGAACATGCAGGGCGGGGTGCTCTACATCCTCGAGTGCGTGCTGTTCGCCATCGCGATGTGCACCTTCGCCTCGTTCGCGATGCAGGGTTACCTTGGGCTGCGCAGGATCGCCTGGCCGCTGCGCATCGTGCTTTTCGGCTGCGCGATCGCCACCATCTCGCCGCGCTTCGACGTCACGCTCGCGGCGACGCTGATCGGCGCGTCAGCGCTGCTCTTTGTCCATCTGCGCGGCCGCCCAGTGAAGGTCGACGTTCCCGCCTGAGAGCACGACGCCGATTTTTCGCTTTTCCAGGGGAATTTTTCTTTCGAGAAGGGCGCAGGCGCCGAGCGCGCCGGTCGGCTCGACCACAACGTGGAGCTTCTCCCAGAGCGTGAACATCGCGCGCAGCAGCTCGGCATCGGTCACGGTCCGCATCTCGTCGACGTTGCGCAGGATGAGCGCGAAGGTCAGCTCGCCCGGCGCCTCGGTGCGGGCGCCGTCGGCGATGGTGTCGGGCGTGGCGATCCTGACTATTTTCTTGCTCTGAAAAGACAGCGTCACGTCGTTGCCCGCCGCCGGCTCGACGCCGATCACGCGGCACTTCGGGCTCAGGGCTCGCGCGGCGACGCTGCAGCCCGAGATCAGGCCGCCGCCGCCGACGGGCACGAGCAGAGCATCGAGCGGCCCGGTTTCCTCGAAGAGCTCCTTTGCGGCGGTGCCTTGGCCGGCAATCACGTGCGGATGGTTGAACGGGGGAATGAGCACCAGCTGTCTCTTGCGTGAAAGGTCATTCGTGATGGCTTCGCGGTCCTCGCCTTTCGCATAGACAACGACTTCCGCACCGTAGCCGCGCGTGGCATCGAGCTTCACCATCGGTGCGTCGGCCGGCATGACGATCAGCGTCTTGATGCCGAGCATTCTTCCCGCCAGCGCCACGGCCTGCGCGTGGTTGCCCGACGAGAATGCGATGACACCTTTTGCTTTTTCCTCATCGGAAAGAAGAGAAAGGGCGTTATAGGCACCGCGGAACTTGAACGCGCCCATGTTCTGCAGGTTCTCGCACTTGAAGAACACCTGCGCCCCCGTCGCGGCGTCGATCGCCTCGGAGCGCAGCACCGGTGTGCGCACCGCGTGAGCGCGGATGCGCTCGTGCGCCGCCGCTACGTCAGCGTAAGAAACCATCGCGCCACTTCCTCTCCCCATTCCTGGAGGAAATGCCCGCCGTTCTCGATCATGAGCGGCTCGGGGCAGTTGCGGATGTGCTTCCTCAGCTCGTGCATCACGGGTGGGCCGAGCACCGGATCCTTCGCGCCGATGGCCATGCCGCTTTCACCTTTCCAGGATGTTTTCAACCAGTCACGAGCCTTGCGCGAGACCGCCGCACCGGGATCGTCGTACTTCTCGGGAACCATGGGCGGGAAGCGTCGCACGCCGGCCTTGGAGCGCGCGTCGGGGAAGGGCGCGTCGTAAGCTGCCGCCGCGCGAGCAACTTGCCGACGGCGAGGTCCGGGTTCTTGACGTTGTAGGCGCGCCAGGCGATGAAGCCTTCGCTGAGCGGCACGTCGCCGGTCGCGAGCGCGGTGTTCATGACGAGAAGGCCGGTGATGCGCTCGGGCATCTCCATCGGCAGGGTGAGGCCGAGCAGCCCGCCCCAGTCCTGCACGACGAGGGTAATGTTTTTCAAAGCAAGACCGTCGATGAATTCGAGGAGGAAACGGCGATGAAAATCGAAGGTATACGTCGCCTCATCCTCGGGCTTGTCGGAGCGGCCGAAGCCGATGAGGTCGGGCGCCACCACGCGGGCGCCCGAGGCGAGGAAAGGCGGGATCATCCGCCGGTAGAGGTAGCTCCAGGTCGGATTGCCGTGCAGGCAGAGATACGTCTTCTCGCCCTTGCCTTCATCGACGTAATGGGCGCGCAGTCCTTTCCATTCGAGATAGCGAGGAGGGTATGCAAACCCCGCAAGATCGGCGAAGCGCTCGTCCGGGGTGCGCATGCCGTGAATTGTAGAATGGGCCGATGGACTATTCCGACTATCAGGAGCTGAAGATCGCGCGGCTCGAGCCCGGCATCCTCGAGATCGCGATGCGCGCCGAGCCGGGCAAGCTCTCGGTCACCAACGCGCGCATGCACGCCGAGATGGCGCGCGTGTGGCTCGACGTCGACCGCGACCCCGAGACGCGGGTCGCGATCCTGCGCGGCGAGGGGCGCGGCTTCTCGGCCGGCGGCGACCTGGCGATGGTCGAGGAGATGACGCGCGACTTCGCGGTACGCGCGCGCGTCTGGCGCGAGGCGCGCGATCTCGTCTACAACCTCATCAACTGCTCGAAGATGGTGGTCTCGGCGATGCACGGTCCGGCGGTCGGCGCCGGCCTCGTCGCCGGACTGCTCGCCGACGTGTCGATCGCCGCCAAGAACGCCCGGCTCATCGACGGCCACACGCGTCTGGGCGTCGCGGCCGGCGACCATGCCGCGATCATCTGGCCGCTCCTCTGCGGCATGGCGAAAGCGAAGTACTACCTGCTGCTCTGCGAGCAGATCAGCGGTGAAGAAGCCGAGCGCATCGGCCTCATCTCGATGGTGTGCGAAGAAAGCGAACTGAAGGACAAATCGCTCGAGGTCGCGCGGAAACTGGCTGCTGGCGCGCAGACGGCGCTGCGCTGGACCAAGTCCTCGCTCAACAACTGGCTGCGCATGGCCGGCCCGGCCTTCGATGCCTCGCTCGCCTACGAGATGCTCGGCTTCACCGGCCCCGAGGCGAAGGAGGGCATCGCCTCGCATCGCGAGAAGCGCGCGCCGAAGTTCCCGCCCGAGCCGAAGGACTTTTGATCCGTGAATAGGCGCGACACCGTATATGCGCTCCTTGCGCTCGGGGCCGCGCCGTTTGCCTCCGATGCTCAGCAGCAGGCTCAAATCCGGCGAATCGGCGTTCTCGTCGCGCAGTCGCGCTCCACTCCGTCGAACCCCAACGTCTATGTCGACGCGTTCGTCAGGGGAATGCGCGATCTTGGGTATATCGAGGGTAAGAATCTCGTCATCGAATGGCGCTTTGCGGACGCTAAATACGAACGGCTCCCCGCACTCGCGTCCGAACTGGTCAAAGCGAATGTAGAAGTCATTGTGGCCAGTGGCGGGACACCCGCAACCCTGGCCGTGCAGCGGGCGACGAGTACGATTCCTATCGTTTTCCTCTCCGTGGGCGATCCGGTCAGAATGGGCATAGTCTGTCCAACGTAACCACCGACGTTGGTGAAAAGGGAGTCGAGCTACTAAAGATCCTGATCCCCACGCTGTCCCATGCTGCTGTCCTCGTCAATCCCGACAACCCAGTGCTCCCCCCTCAACTGAAGAACATCCAACGCGGGGCACAACAGCTTGGCGTAGCAATTCTGCCAATCTACGCGGGCACCACGGAAGATATTGGGCGCGGGTTCGTGACAATGATGCGCGAGCACGCTCAAGCAGTCATCATCCTGGCCGATTCTTTCCTTCTTCGGCAACGCTTTCAGATCGCACAACTTGCGATAAAGAACCGACTGCCGTCAATGAGTCAGACGCGGGAGGAAGCGTTGGCCGGTGACCTGATGAGCTACGGTGCAAACCTGCCAGATATCTTCCGACGCGGCGCGGTCTATGTGGACAAGATTCTCAAGGGCGCGAAGCCGGCGGACATGCCGGTCGACCAGCCGACCAAATTGGAATTGGTCGTCAACCTCAAAACCGCCAAGACTCTCGGCCTCACCATGCCGCAATCGGTCATGGCGCGCGCAGATGAGGTGATTCAGTGATGGAGCGGCGAATGACCGCTGCCGGCCCGGAGGCAAAGGAAGACGTCGTCTCGCACCGCGAGAAGCGCGCGCCGAAGTTTCCGCCCGAGCCCAAGGATTTCTGATTAGGGTGCGACCGCGGCGTCTGCGTGCACGAGGTCGCAGTACCCAGCGAGCCACAGTTGTCTGAATAGCTCTCGACAAGAAGAAATCATCGGCTCCGGTATTTCCGATCTGCCACTGCTCTCTTGAAAGCACGAGCGCACCGAGCGTTTGCCGTCGATGTGCGCCGCCACGGCTGCTGCGCTCTCGTCCAGCTCGAATTTCATGCCCGTGAGGTTCTGTTGCAGTAGCAGCGTCTTATTGCTTGTCTTAGCGCCGACCCAGCCGATGCGCAGAACCGGAACCATGTCCATGAATGCCGCGCCATTGAAGTCGATGCGGTAACGCGAAGGGTCTCGATCGCGCCGGCAAGCGTAGAAGGAATGCATGGCAATGCGGCCGTCGAACAGCTCGATCGCTTTCCACGCTTCGCGCTCAGGCAGGCGGCTTACGATCTCCCTCAGGTTGGAATTCGGAAACTGGGATGCCGGATCAAAGAGGTACCTGCTAAGCCAGTCCTGCAGCACCAGCCCGGCGCTATCGACTAACTCGAGGCAGTCGCCAACGGTGAAACCGCGGTCTTGCCGATGCAGGAACATGTCGACGATCCCGGCATCGAAAGCAAGATCCTTCGAGTTCAAGCGTTGCTGGCGCAGTGGATGGTCGGGCCTGAAGGCAGAGAGAGCGGTTTTCAAGATGGCTACATCCTGGGGTGACTGTCCCAGCTTGAGGATGCGGAACAGCTCCTGCGCCATGTAGATTCCGGCGCGACCATATTTGCCGTAGAGCATCAGGAATATGACGCCATCGCTGGTCAACAAGCTCGCCAGCGCTTTGAGACCCGCGGTCGCGTCAGGCAGGTGATGCAGCACGCCAGTGGATTCGATGAAATCGAATGACTTTCCCAGCCCAGCCGCATCCTCGACTCGGCAATGATGCAAGCTAAGGTTGCGGAGGTCGTGTTTCGCTTTGAGATAGTGCTCGTGCGCGAGGCTGGCTTCGCTGATATCGATGCCCACCACCTCGGACTTCGGATGGTGATACGCCAAACGGGCCGCGACGTTGGGTCCGCAGCCAGCGACAAGGATCTTCAGGTCTTCGCGCGGCGGTCGATCTGGCCAGTAGGCGCGACCCATGAATACTGGATCGCTCAGATCTCGGATTGGGCTTGTACTGATATCATCGATCGGCTGCGGATACACCCAACGTTCGTACTGGGCGCGGACAGCATCCGTTGGGTCGTCGATCACGGCGTCGATGCTACGCCAGTGCATGACAGGGCCCGGCCTTCGTTCCCGCCGGAGCCGAAGGAGTTCTAAGCGGTGGAAGAGAGCGACCTCGACCGGGCGCATCGTCGAGGTCAGCGCTGGCGCGTCGTCTTCATCGCCGCCTATTGCGCCTTGGTCGTGTACTGCCTCGCGACGCCTGCGTTCCGCATCGTCGGCATCCTGCTCATTCCCGGCGGCGCGTATCTTCTTGCGCGCCGCTTCCTGAACGTCGCGTTCGACGATGTGCCGCATTGGTGGCGCAAGCTGGCGTATCGCGGCTGGCACGGCAAGTACCGCGCCTTCGACGATTGCCGCGTGCGCGTCATCGACGGCGAGCGGGACGCTCCTTCGCGCGTCTTCGCCGCCGACATCTTTGCGATCCTGGATCTGCCGCCGCCCGAGGACGGCGAATCGCTCTTCACCGACGCCGCGTGCGTGGCCTTCGTGCGCGGCTACCTGGACGAGCAGCGATCGCCGCGCGGCCGCACCGCGCACAAGCTCGCGCTATGGCTCGAGCGCTCGGTCTTCATGCCGATCGACAACCGTCGCACCGCGGCGACGGGAAAGAGCTATGCGTTTACGAAGGAAACGGCCCCGCGCTAACCGGGCTTGCTGAAGTCCAGCGCGTCGCCGGAAGCCGCGGGCGCGGCACCTGGCGTCGCGCCACCGCCGCCGCCGAGCAGGCGCTCGAGATCGCGTATCACCGAAGCTGCGTCGGGCACCTGGCGGCCGAGCGTGCCGAGGAGCACGCGCACCGGCAGGTCGGTGAGCGTCGGGTTGGGATGGTCGCGCAGGTGCGCGACGTTCTGCAGCGCGGGGATGACGCGGCCGCTCTTCACGCCGGCCAGCTCGTTCTCCAGTCCCTGGACGATTGCCGCCTGCGCCCTTGCGATTCCGAGGAGTAATTCCGCCAGCTGCTGTGCGCTGATCTGCATGGTGCCTCCCGCGCCGATGGTAGCATCACCGCCGATGTTCTCAGGGACGCGACCGGACAACCTCGGCGTCAAGAACGGACGCTTCGCGCCGTGCAAGCCGACGCCCAACTGCGTCTCTTCGCAGGCCGAGCCTTCCGACCGCGAGCACTACATCGAGCCGATCGCATTCCGGGGCGCGATGGCGAAGCTGCGCGCCGTGGTGGAGTCGACGGCGCGCGCCAAGGTGATCGAGCAGAACGGCAGCTACCTCTACGCCGAGTACACGAGCGCGCTCATGGGCTACGTCGACGACGTCGAGCTCTTCTATGACGAAAGCGCCGGCCTGGTGCACGTGCGCTCGGCCTCGCGCCTGGGCCGCAGCGATTTCGGCGTCAACCGCAAGCGGGTCGAGGAGCTGCGCCAGCGGCTTAAGTAGCCGCCTTGATCTGCGTGCGATGCATCAGCCGGCGCGCGGCCGGATCGAAAGCATCGCGCCGGTGCAGGGTGCAGCGGTTGTCCCACACGATCACGTCGCCGACGCGCCATTCCTGGCGAAAGGCGAACTGCGCCTGCGTGGCGTGCGCCCACAGCGCGTCCAGCAGCGCCTCGCTCTCCGCGAGCTCGAGCCCCTCGATGTAGCTGTTGCGGCGCCGGCCGAGGAAGAGGGCCTTGCGGCCGGTCTCGGGATGAGCGCGCACCAGCTCGTGGCGCGCGCCGGGCGAGCGGCGCGGATCGCTGACGTCCTCGTATCCCTTCCGCTTGATGCCGGCGCTGTTGTACGTGGCGTCGTGCACGGCGCGGCGTCCGGCGATGCGGCGGGCGAGATCGGCGGGCAGCGCCTCGCAGGCGAGGCACTGGTTCGACCAGTAGGTGTCGCCGCCCGATGCCGGCACCTCGAGCGCGTACAGGATGGCGCCCATCGGCGGCTGCTCGACATAGGTCATGTCCGCGTGCCAGATCGCCTCGCCGTCGCCCAGGCCGCCGATCGGCGCGCCGTCGAGCTTGATGTTGGAGATCACGTTCAGCTCGGGATGCTCCGGGACGAACGGCTTGCCGTACGGATTGGGGCCGGGCGG